>Ga0187892_10000195_pt1 | contig 159498 bp, 140 predicted proteins | sample MA1701073metaG_FD_139345 | JGI IMG/M metagenome (GOLD analysis project Ga0187892, IMG submission 139345) | Bio-ooze microbial communities from a basaltic lava cave in the Kipuka Kanohina Cave System on the Island of Hawaii, USA - MA170107-3 metaG ...
AAGCAAGAATGGCAGAATCAGGTCGGTATGTTAATACAAAAATGAACAGACTGACCTATTTTCTTATCTCACACCCAGACCCCCAGCCTGTTTGGTGAAAACAAAAATGTAGAAACTCCAGGCGGCGGTCTGTGACCGCCGCTACAACGATTCACTCACACCTCCCCTCCACCGGTATTGAGCTCCCAGTCACCACTTCCCCAAATAGTTTTTGTTGAACATCTTCTCGGGCAACTCTTTGGGCTGCAGCTTGGAGTAGCGCATGACAGTCCGTCGCCCTGCCCGCACTGCGTCCTGAATCTCGATCGCGGTGATCGCCCTGTTTCCATTCATCATGCCGAACTCGCGAAAGTAAGCGTGCTTCATCAGTTTTCCTGAAACCACGTAAAAGTCTGCCTTGATAGGCTCATAGTTCTTTTTCGAAACCCAGAGCATCACCCGGCTATAGGAGACGCCCGGATCCTTTGCGGTGAGTTCCAGACGGTAGCAGGACTGGCCTTCAGCTTCCGCCTCACCAGCCAGTTCGGCATCGTAGTCAATACTGTAGTTGGTGCGTGCCACGTCTCCGTTCGAGGCTTCTCCCATGAGCCGTTGCAATGGGGAGATGCGAATGGGACGACTTGTCCCGGGCAAGTAGATCCACATCGCATCGTTGAGCATGAGCAGATACTGGCCTTTTTGACTGGCGGGATCGACAAACTCCACCAGACTCTTTTCCGTTCCCTGTCCAAAGACTCGCATCTTCCAGGTTTCCGAGGCTTCATTGCGATAGCTGATCAGGTCGACGTCGATTTGGAAGCTGGAGAGTGGGTTCCTGAGAGAGTCCACTTTCTTCAGAATCTCAGACCCGGTGAGAGCCGACGCAGAAGTCGGTGTGCTCCCTAATACGAACAAGATTGCCGTGAGTAATTGAATCCTTTTCATGTGCGTATTCCTTTCGACGCCAGTACCAGAGCCAGGCAAGGTGCATCACGCTTCTCGACGCACCCTGCATGCTGCCGGCGCTCAAATATGTCCCAGGGCGTCAACGATCTTCAACCGCGACGCCTTGAACGCCGGAAGAACCGACGCCAGCGTCGCTGTGACTGACGACAGCACCATGACGGTGACGAGAATCGAGGGCTTGAGCATGATCCTGAGTTGATATCCCGTGGTGTATCCGGGTGGCGGGGGCAGTTGAATGTGCGCCTGATTGATGAGTTCTCCGACGGCTGAGCCAAACGCAATTCCGAGAATGCCTCCCAGCACTCCGATCAACAGCCCTTCCAGAAAGAACATCGCCCAAATCTGTCTGCGCCGGGTGCCAATGGCCATGAGCGTGCCGATCTCGCGTGTCCTCTCAAAGATGCTCATGATGATCGTGTTGGCAACGCTCACAATGACGATCAGAAAAACGACGATTCCCAGAAACCCGAAAATGCCGTTGAAGATGTTTTTCACCTGATGGTAGTAGGTCGCCAAAGCTGACCAATCACGCATCTCCAGGCCCCAGTGGTTCTGCGAGAACCGTGATTCCAGGTCCCGTTTCACGGAGTCAGTGTCGTCGGTCTTCTTGAGAAGGACGAGCAGCTTCTCAATCTTAGTCGTCTGCAGCAGCTGCTGAGCGCCGGCCAAAGGCATTTTGATGGCTCTTTCATCAAATTCCTTCACTCCGGTCGCGAAGGTGCCACGCACTCGCACGTCCATGCCATTGAGCGACCCGTTGACGGTCGTCGACATCAAGGTCAGAAAGTCTCCTGGCTTCACCGCCATCGACCGCGCCAGAAGCTCACCCACGATGACGCCGTCGTTCTCTTGGTCAGAAATCGACTCTCCGGCCACGAGTCGCTGAGCCGACATCTTCTGGTCCTTTTCGGACTCCACGCCGGTAGCCAAAAACGTCTCCGATTTCTCGCCGTTCGTGACCAATCCCATCAAGGAAACCTGCGGGACTGTCATTTCGACGCGTGGATCGCTCTCCACGGCCCGACGCAGCTCTCGAACATTTTCGAGACCGAATTCGAGAGGTTTCTGGGACTCTGAATCCAGGTAACCCTTCTTGTAGATCTGCAGATGCCCGACTCGGTTCCTGATGGTGGACTCCCGAAGCCCGTAAAATGAGATTTCCTTGTAGCCGCCAAACAGGATCAGTGCCGTGGCGCCAAAAATAAGCACCAGCATCGTGATGGTGGAACGGCGCCGGTTTCTGAAAACGTTGCGAAATGCGATTCTAGTGAGCATTGGCGAGCCTCCAGTGGAACTCAGGAGTCAATGCGTAGCCGGCAATCTGGCCGTCCTGCAGCCTGATTTGGCGGCTGGCGCGTTCGGTGATCCGGGGATCGTGCGTAGCGAATAGAAAGGTTGTGCCCGTCTCGCTATTGATCTGGCTCATCAGATCGAGAATCTGAGCCGCCGTTCCGGAATCGAGATTGGCTGTCGGTTCGTCGGCCAGCACCAGGCTTGGCTCGGTCACCATCGCTCTGGCAATGGCCACACGCTGCCGCTGGCCTCCTGAAAGTTGATCAGGACGTTGCCGCGCCTGATCCCTCAGCCCCGCATGTTGGAGCCACTGCCAGACACGCTTGCGCCGCTGGCTCCGTCCCAGGCCGGCGAACAGCAGTGGATACTCGACATTCTCGAAAGCGCTCAGCACAGGGAGAAGATTGAACGTTTGAAAGATGAAGCCGATTCGACGGCTTCGAATTCCGGCCAGAGCCGGAAGACTCTTGCCGGTGACGTCAACCCCGTCCAGCTGGATCGACCCGGCACTTGGCTTGTCGATGCAGCCAATCAGGTTGAGCAACGTCGTCTTGCCGCTGCCAGATGCGCCTGCCAGGGCGACAAATTCCCCAGCCTGGATTTCCAGGCTGACATCGCGAAGTGCCACGACGTCTACCTTGCCCAGCCTGTACGACTTGCGGATGCCTTTCAGCTTGATGAGTGCAGTGTTCATTCCTTTTCACCTCGACGCGAGCTTACGAGAGACGCCGAATTTCTCTGACTGGATTCCGAAGGGCGGCGGCAATTGACGATGAGTGGCAGGCTCGGGGAGCTGAACGGCGTAATCAATCCCCATCCCGCCTTCGCCGAGGCGAGAAAGGATTTCAGATCGCAAACAGAGATTTGCGCAGGAAGCCAAAGCCGCGTCGGCATTGAATCATCCCAACATCATCACCATCCACGACATCGCCAATGAGAACGGCAGAGACTTCATTGTCATGCAGTACGTCCAGGGCAAGACACTGGACCGGCTCATTCCGCGCAACGGGATGCCGCTGGATGACGCGCTGAAGATCGCCATCGCCATGTCCGATGCCCTGGCTGCAGCCCATGCGGCAGGCATTGTTTAAGCCCCAAGCTGGCCTTGCGATTAGAGCCACGGGGAAAAGAGTGACAGAGCCGAAGAAGACACCCAAACGCTGCAAAGCACTGCCGGACCGAAGACAGAGGAAGGGATGATTCTGGGGACGGCCTCCTACATGTCGCCTGAGCAGATCGAAGGCAGGAAGGTCGACGCGCGCTCAGACATCTTCAGCTTCGGAGCAGTGCTGTACGAGATGGTCACAGGGCAGCGGGCGTTTGAGGGTGATTCGCAGATGCCCACTCTAAGCGCCATCTTGCGTGAAGATCCGAAGCCCGCTGGCCAAGTCACGCCGGGTGTTCCTCGCGAACTGGAGAAGATGATTTGCCGGTGTCTGCGCAAAGACCCGGGCCGCCGCTTCCAACACATGGACGATTTGAAAGTGGCACTGGAAGAACTGAAAGAAGAATCGGACTCGGAATTACACCAAGTTGCAGACGCACCCGGCCCGAAGACTAGGGCCCCCCGCCCTGCCCAGGGAGACTTTCATTGACTCACCCAGCTTTCAAAGACTATCCTGTTTCTTTGGGCTGTCCTGCTCGAAGACGTCAGTGGTGTGCTCCGAGAGACGAGGGTGCATGCGAATCTTGAGACCTTGCCCAGGGTTGCTCTTCTCTGTCTCTCCTTCGAGCTTGTCTGCCCACCCGTTCCCCCATGAACCAGATCACCAGGGACCCCCAAAACGTGGACGACTCAAAGACTCAAGCTGGCAACTACTTTGTGTCCAACTATCCGCCCTACTCCTTCTGGACACAGGATCACGTGAACGAGGCCTATGAAGCGCTAGAACGCATTCCGGCTGGAGACACGCCCCTGGGACTGTACCTGCATATCCCCTTCTGCAGAAAGCGCTGCCGCTTTTGCTACTTCAAGGTCTACACGGGAAAAGACGCCAGCGAAGTGGCAAACTACCTGGATGCGGCAGTCCGCGAGCTGCAGCTGTATTCAGTCAAGCCTTTCATCAACGGGCGAAAGCCCCGATTCATCTACTTCGGTGGGGGCACTCCGTCCTACATCTCTTCGCGCCAGCTAACGGGACTGACGGATCGTATGAAGGAACTGCTGTCCTGGGATGAGGCAGAGGAGGTCACCTTTGAGTGTGAGCCGGGAACGCTCACCAAAGCCAAGCTCAGGGTGATCAAAGGCATCGGCGTGACTCGCCTCAGTTTGGGCATCGAGAACTTTGACGATCGAATTCTTGAGATCAATGGACGGGCTCATGGCTCCAAAGAAATCGATCGTGCCTACCAGTTCGCACGGTCCATCGGGTTCCCGCAGATCAACATCGACCTGATCGCAGGCATGGTGGGAGAAACTCCCGAAAACTGGCTCGAGTGCGTGCACAAGACCATTGCACTGGCGCCCGACAGTGTCACCATCTATCAGATGGAGATTCCCTACAACACAACCATTTTCAAGGAAATGAAGTCCAGCGGGCAAACGGTGGCGCCTGTGGCCGATTGGAGCACCAAGCGGGAGTGGGTAAAACAGGCTTTCGCGGAATTGGAACGAGCAGGCTACCATGTAGGCAGCGCCTATACCGCCGTGAGGAATCCTTCAAAAACCCGTTTCATGTACCGTGACCTTCTGTGGAGCGGGGCGGACCTGATCGGGCTGGGTGTGGCCTCTTTCTCCTATGTCGCAGGCACTCATTTCCAGAATCAGCACGACTGGGGACCCTATATCACCCAGCTCGAGGAGGGAACGCTGCCGATATATCGCGCCCTGACGCCCTCACACGATGAGCGCTTGATACGCGAGTTCATCCTGCAAATGAAACTCGGTCGCGTCAGCCGGGAATACTTTCAGACCAAGTTCGGCGTCGACCTCGCCGAGCGTTTCGCCCGGAACCTGAACAAGCTGCAGAACCAGGGCTACCTCGAACTCGATGACACCAGCTTGCGCCTCAACCGCGAAGGACTCTTGCAGGTGGACAGGCTTCTGCATGAGTTCTTTCTTCCCGAACACCGGAACGCACGCTATGCCTGAAAGGCTTGGCAGTTCCAAGGAGGCGGACAGAACAATTCATGGCAGCTGGGCAAGTTGCCTGGTGACTTCCAGAGGGAGGTCTGTCATGAACCATGAGCTGTCAGGGTAAGCTACTGAGCCATGCCGAAGCCTCCTGGTTTATCCGCATGATATGACTTCAACGCTCGAGGACGCCTGCTGCCAGCGAATCCACCTCCGTTTGCTGCCGAGCAGAATTTCTGAAGATGTCCTTCTGCGGCAGGGCATTCTCGTTCTCGAAGCCGGCGGCGGTACAGGCTGCTGATGCCGGCGACGCTCTGGCGGAAGTCATCAAGGTTTTGCCACGCACTGAACCCTCCCAGGCTAAAGACAAGGAGCCAGGAGAAAGAATCATGCCCTACGAATTCAAGCTGACCCGCCACGTTGACTTTGTTGATACCGACATGGCTGGGATCATGCATTATTCGAACTTCTTCCGCTTCATGGAAGCGACGGAGGCCGCCTTCTTTCGATCACTGGGTCTTTCGATTTATCCCCGAAACCTGGACGGGTCGATCGGCTGGCCGAGGGTCCACGCGGAATGCGACTACAAGCGTCCCTTGAGATTTGAGGACCAGGTCGAGACCCATCTTCTCGTCCGCCAGAGGAAAGAAAAATCGATTGTCTACGGTTTCATTTTCCACAAGATCAACGAGACGCCAATCCAGCAGGTAGCTCGTGGGGTCTTGGTGACCGCTTGCGTGACGCGCGATAAAGCAACCGGAGAAATGACGGCCGTGCCGATTCCACTAAGCATCGCCGCTTTGATTGAAGCCGCCCCGGAGGAGTTGTTCCTGCCGGAGTAAACTAGGGTGTTCGAGGACCTGCTGCACCTTCTACGCTGCCGACCCTGCTGACTGTTACCGGATGCACTCTTCCCGTTTCGAAAATCGCGACAGTATTGAGGCCAGACAGCTGGAAGGACTCCGTGCTCTTCTGGCTGTTCTTCCAGGCAACCGTTTCTATGCGGGTAAGCTGCGCACCAGCGGCCTGAACCCAGATGTGGCCTCCCTGGCAGTCTTCCGCCAGTCCATGCCTTTCACCAATAAACAGGAATTGGTGGCCGACCAGCATTCCCATCCTCCCTACGGCACAAATCTCTCCTACCCGCTGGCGCGCTACGGGCGATTCTGCCAGACGAGCGCCACCAGCGGCTCGCCTCTTCGCTGGCTCGACACTCGGGAAAGTTGGCAATGGCTGCTAAACTGTTGGGTGCAGGTCTTCGAGGCCGCAAGCGTCACTGCCCGAGATCGATTCCTTTTTGCCTTCTCCTTCGCTCCGTTTCTAGGATTCTGGACGGCGTTTGAATCGGCTGTCAGTCTCGGCTGCTTCAGCATTCCGGGGGGCGGTATCAGCAGTGCTGCGCGCCTGAGTCTGATCCTTGACAATGACATCACGGTGTTATGCTGCACTCCGACTTACGCTCTGCGGCTGGCACAGGAGGCCAGAGAGGAAGCGATCGATCTGGCACGAGCGAAGGTTCAGAAGATCATTGTCGCAGGAGAGCCCGGCGGCAGTATTCCCAGCGTACGTTCACGGATCGAAACGCTCTGGCCCGCAGCCTGCGTCGTGGATCATCATGGCATGACGGAGACCGGTCCCGTCAGTTACCAATGTCCCAAACGTCCATGCGTGCTCCATGTTCTGGAATCCGACTACGTGGCTGAAGTCATCAATCCGCAAAGCAGCCAGCCAGTTGCGCCAGGGACTGCTGGCGAACTGGTGCTCACGAATCTGGGCCGGCTGGGGTCTCCGCTGCTGCGATATCGGACGGGCGACATGGTCCAGCAAGGGGCAAATCTGCCTTGCGAATGCGGCAGCTACGAGTTAGCCCTCCAAGGTGGGATCTTGGGGCGAACGGACGACATGGTGACGGTTCGTGGTGTTAATCTGTATCCGAGTGCCGTGGAGGAAATCGTGCGGGCGTGTGACGGCATCGCAGAATATCGCGTGGAGATCCGGACCCAGCGCGAACTGGCAGAGTTAAGCCTTGAGGTGGAGCCCTCTGCTGAATGCAAGGATTCCGCCGCGCTCGCCGAACGGCTGAGACGAAATCTGGGGAAGGCTTTTACACTGCGCATTCCGGTTTCTATCGTCCCGCCGGGTAGCTTGCCTCGCTTCGAAATGAAGGCCAAGCGCTGGCTGAGACAATGAGGCTCCGCGCCAGGATGATTCTGAATTGGAGCCAGTGGCGGTTGCGGATCCGGGCTGTGAGTAATCTTTCTGGTTTAGAGAATTCATGGGAAGGAGTTTGATGGAGATGTCCAAGCCGAATTCCCAAGCAGATCCCGATGTCGTCGTCATCGGCGGCGGGCCGGCAGGCTCAACTGTCTCGGCCCTCATCGCGCAACGAGGTTACAGAGTTCAACTGTACGAGCGCGAGCGCTTCCCGCGTTTCCACATTGGAGAATCGCTTATTCCAGAAACCTATGGGGTGCTAAAGCGGCTCGGGATGCTTGAGAAGTTGAGAGAGAGCGCCTTCGTCAAAAAATATAGCGTTCAGTTCGTCAGCTCGAATGGCAAGCAATCGGCGCCGTTTTACTTTTGGGACAACAAACCGCATGAGTGTTCCCAAACATGGCAGGTCGTCCGCAGCGAGTTCGATCTGATGATGCTGAACAATGCCCGGGAACACGGTGTAGAAGCCCACGAAGGCATCCGCGTGCTCGAAGCGCTCATGGAAGACCAGGCCGCGGTTGGTGTCAGGATTCAGCGGGCTGATGGTTCCCAGCAGGACGTACGGGCACGCGTGGTTGTGGACGCCAGCGGCCAGAATGGGCTGCTGATGCACAAACTGGATCTTCGCGTTTGGGATCCGATCCTGAACAAAGGAGCCATTTGGACCTACTGGAAAGGAGCCTACCGGGACGTGGGACGGGACGAAGGCGCAACGCTGGTGCTGCAAACAGGAAACCGCAAGGGCTGGTTCTGGTACATTCCCTTGCACGAAGACCGGGTGAGTGTCGGTGTCGTGGCGCCCTTTGACTATCTCTTCAAGCGCAGTGGCAGCCTGGAGGAGACCTACACGGAAGAAGTGGAACGGTGCCCCGCGGTGAAAGAGCGCGTGTCTGCAGGCAAGCGCGCGGCCGGCTACTTTGCCACCAAGGATTACTCCTACCGCTCAAGACAGGTGGCGGGCAACGGCTGGGTTCTGGTGGGCGATGCCTTCGGCTTTCTCGATCCGCTGTACTCTTCGGGAGTGCTGCTGGCCCTGCGCTCCGGCCAGATGGCCGCGGATGCGGTGGTGGAAGGCCTCGAGCAGGGAGACGTTTCGGCGGCTCAGCTCGGCAAATGGGGGCCAGCCTTTAACCAGGGCGTGGACCGCATGCGGCGACTCGTCTGCGAATACTACGACGGCTTCAGCTTCGGCCAGTTTGTCCGCAAGTATCCACACCTGACCGGCACCGTTACAGACCTGCTGATTGGCGACTTGTTCACTGACCGCGTGGACAGCGTCTGGCAGCCCATGGAGTCCCTCTACCGCGAGGGGAAGGTCCCCCCGCCTTCCTGGGACTCCGGGACGCCCGTTGCGGTCGCTGCAAACAAAGCTAACGAGCTGACCCTTCCGGAAGGATACACACCGTAGAGACTCTTCGAGGTTCGAATTCACCACCTCAGCCCGCGCTGCCTGCATAGTTGCTGGAGTGTCAGTACAAGTGCCTGTTCCTCCGCAGCAACCCGCATCAGCAGCGGTGTACCAGATCTTGATCCTCCCTACAGTCGCGCTGTTCAGGATCGAACTCTTTCAGGCGGCGTCTGAAGCTCGTCATCGCGAGTTTTCAATTGTCACCACTGCCAGACCTGTGCTGAGATACCGCTCACGAGCCCCGAAGGCCCATCTGAAGGGTCAGACCAGCAGGCATGCATTCCTACTCGTCGCGGCATTAACGTTTTCTGCGGTTCCTCGAGACCCATCCCAATTCCAGTGAAGGAAGGATCCCATGAAAAGAATGATGGAGAATCTCCTCAGTATCGCTCTCGCCGGCTTCCTGTTGTTGTCTGCCCCGTCAGGACAGTTGCGTGCTCAGGCTGGTGCGCCGGAGATTGATATTCCGTTTCAGAAATTTGTGTTGCCAAACGGGTTGACGCTCATCGTTCACGAAGACCACAAAGCCCCGATCGTGGCGGTCAACGTGTGGTACCACGTGGGGTCGAAGAACGAAAAGCCGGGAAAGAGCGGTTTCGCACACCTCTTCGAGCACCTGATGTTCAACGGCAGTGAGAACTTCAACAACGACTACTTCCAGGCGATGGAACGCATCGGCGCGACGGACTTGAATGGCACCACGAATGAAGATCGAACGAACTATTTTCAAAATGTTCCCAGGTCAGCTGTGGACGTGGCTCTTTGGATGGAGTCGGACCGGATGGGTCACTTGCTCGGGGCCATCGACAAAGCCAGACTCGACGAGCAACGCGGTGTCGTTCAAAACGAAAAACGGCAGGGTGAGAACCAGCCTTACGGAGTCGCTTATGAGCTCGCGACAAAGTCGACCTATCCGGCAGGACATCCCTACTCGTGGACTGTCATTGGTTCCATGGAGGATCTGAACGCTGCTTCACTTGATGATGTTAAGGACTGGTTCAAGACCTACTATGGCGCTGCCAACGCAACGATTGTGCTGGCAGGTGACATCGATGCCAAGACTGCCAAAGAGAAAGTCGAAAAGTATTTTGGCGACATCCCGGCAGGTCCACCCGTGGCGCGCCATCAGGTGTGGATCGCTAAACGCAGCGGCACCCACAGGCAGCAGGTGGAGGACCGCGTTCCTCAGGCGAAGATCTACAAGATCTGGAACATTCCGCAGAATGGCTCTATTGAATTTGATGCCCTGGTTATGGTGGGGGACGTTCTTGGCACAGGCAAGAACTCGCGGCTCTACAAGCGGCTCGTGTACCAGGACCAGATTGCGACTGCTGTTTCGTCTTCAGCAGACCCCCGCGAGATTGGCGGGCAGTTCAGCATCGAAGTGACAGCCCGTCCCGGAGAAAATCTGGCGAAAGTGGAAAAGGCCATCGACGAGGAATTGGCGCGGTTTCTGGCTGAAGGACCGACCGAGGCCGAGATGCAGCGCATCAAGACCCAGGCAGTGGCGGGTTTTGTCCGTGGCATTGAGCGCATCGGCGGTTTTGGCGGCAAGTCAGACATCCTGGCACAGAACCAGGTGTACTTCGGAGACCCTGGTCGCTACAAGGTGACACTGAAGCGAGTGCGTGAGGCAACAGCCCAGGATCTGCTGGCCGCAGCAAAGCAATGGCTGTCGGACGGCGTTTACATTCTCGAGGTAAATCCGTTCCCACAGTATAAGACCCTCTCTTCAAATGTGGACCGAAAGAAGCTGCCGGAGCCGGGTTTGGCCCCGGAGGTGAAGTTCCCGGACCTTCAGCGTGCGACGCTCTCTAACGGCCTGAAGGTGATCCTGGCCGAGCGCCATTCTATTCCATTGGTGAACTTCCGTCTGCTTGTCGATGCGGGATACGCAGCCGACCAGTTCGCGGTTCCTGGAACGGCGAAACTTGCGATGGCAATGCTTGATGAGGGCACCAAAAGACTCAACGCGCTGCAGATCAGTGAACAGCTGGCTCTGCTGGGGGCTAATCTGAGCACGGGATCGAATCTCGACCTCTCCACTGTGGCCTTGTCTGCCCTGAAATCGAATCTCGACAAGTCACTCCAGATCTTCGCGGATGTGATTCTCAACCCGTCCTTTCCGGAGGAGGATTTCAAGAGGCTTCAGAAGCAGCAACTAGACGGCATTCAGGCTGAAAAGGCCGAGCCCGTGCAGATGGCCCTGCGTGTCTTCCCGCAGTATCTCTACGGCAAGAACCATGCGTACGGAAATCCGCTGACCGGCTCGGGAACTGAGACGACTGTTGCCAGGCTGGCTCGCGCTGACGTGGAGAAATTCCATCAGACATGGTTCAAGGCTAACAATGCCACGCTTGTCCTGGTTGGCGATACGACGCTGGCCGAGATTACACCCAAGCTTGAAAGCCTGTTCAAAGGCTGGTCGAAGGGCGAAGTGCCCAAGAAGAACGTCAGCCAGGTTGCTCACCAGCCAAAACCTCTCGTCTATTTGATGGATCGGCCAGGTTCGCTACAGTCGATTATCTTCGCCGGGCACGTTGCGCCGCCAAAGGCCAATCCGGATGAGATTGCCATTGAGACAATGACCAACATTCTCGGTGGCACGTTCACATCACGCGTCAACATGAACCTTCGGGAAGATAAGCATTGGTCCTACGGTGCCTTTACCGTGTTGGTGAGCGCCCGAGGCCAGCGTCCCTTCTTGGGGTATGCGCCCGTGCAGACAGACAAGACCAAAGAGTCCATCGTCGAGCTTGCCAAGGAACTGCGGGAGGTCCTCGATAAGAAACCGATTACCGAGGAAGAGACTACCAAAGCCGTTAGCAATCAGACGCTCGAACTTCCCGGCTCCTGGGAGACGATGAACGCTGTGGCGAGCTCGATTTCCGACATTGTCCGCTACGGCTTTCCAGACAACTACTATCAAACCTACGCAGATAGAATTCGCCAGTTGAAGTCGTCACAACTGTCGGCCGCCGCTCAGACGCTGCTCCACCCCGACAATCTAGTCTGGGTCGTTGTCGGAGATCGCTCCAAGATCGAAGCAGGAATCCGAGAGCTGAACCTCGGCGAGATTCATCTGATCGACAGCGACGGCAATCCGGTGTCGTAGTTTGCAGCCTGAGAGTCGGAAGACCCAGTTGGGCCTCACAGCCATGAACACGTGGCAGCCGTTCTCCGCGCGGATTGAGCCAGGAGGCTTGGAAGTCGCTCTGCTCGGGAGACTTCCACACTCTGCACTGAGCGGCAGGCTGCAGGGAATCGTCCATGCTGGCGAGTACGGGAAATGTTTTGGTGGGAGGTGGGAAGATGCCATGGCTTCGCGGTCACTGCCCGTTCGATGAGACGGCTCGGAAAGAGTTCCGAAATCCCATGAAAGAGCTGCTGCTTGTATCACTTCTGATGTTCGCAACTGGCCTGCCTGCTGCCGCGGCCACCATTGAATGCGTCGCTGGATGTGGCGAAGGCCCGCGGAACAGCGCCCGGCAAATGAAGTTGAGCGAGCCCTTTGGCGTGGATTTTGGAAGCCGCGGAAAGTGGTACATTTGCGAGCACAAAGGGGAACGGATCATGGTCGTTGATTCGTCAGGCACTGGGCAGGTGTTTGCAGGTACAGGGAATGAAGGGTACTCGGGGGACGTTGGTCCAGCCAAGGAAGCGACGTTCTTCGATCCCCATGCCCTGCTGGTTCGGGGCCTGAGTATGTGGATTGCCGACACCCGCAATCACTGCATTCGGCAGGTCAGTCTCAACACTAATAGGATTCGCACGATCGCCGGAACTGGACAGGCGGGTTTTTCCGGCGACAACGGGCCAGCGAAGAACGCCCAGTTCAACGGGACTTTTGCCATTGCGATAGACAAGTCTGGACGGCGTCTCTACATCGCTGATCTCAACAACCGGCGCGTCCGGATGATTGATTTCGACTCAGACGCGGTCACAACGGTTGCCGGCAACGGCCAGGCCGGGGTGCCGCAAGATAACGCGGATGCTGCAGACAGCCCTCTGGTGGACCCGCGAGCCGTCGCGGTGGATTCAAAGGGGAATCTTTACATTCTGGAAAGACGTGGAAACGCTCTCCGAGTTGTGAACAAACAAGGAAAGATCCAAACACTGATTGCTCCAACGACGGAGGCATCTTCCAGCTCTTCAAGAACGAGAGTTGAACCAGACTTGAATGGGCCCAAGCACTTATGCGTGGATCGCAAGGACAACGTGATCATCGCAGACGCCGAAAATCACCTTGTCCGGAAGTACGACCCGAAGACCGGCAAGACAACGACCATCGCGGGGACAGGCGAAAAGGGTCAGACCATTGTTTCAGGGGATCCACTCAAGACCCAACTGAACCGGCCGCACGGAGTTTCTGTCCACCGCTCCGGTGACCTCTATATCTCAGATAGCTACAACCATCGCATCTTGCGAATGAGCCTGCGCTGATGCGGAAGGGGGGCGCCACGCAATCCCAGAGAGTGACGCGATCTCTGCAGCGTCCCTAAGCGAAGAGTTCGCTCACTGGCTCAAACGTGACGTACTGCGTGCCGCTGGCAGGTTCGATGTAGTGGAAGGCACGTCCTGAAGGTGTGTTCTCGACCGTCTTGGTCCAGTCGATTCCCATGGCGGAGTAGATCGTCGCCGCTACATCCTCAATGTAGATGGGCCGCCCTGGCTGCCAACCGAAACTCAGGATTCTCCCGCCGACATCATTCGTCTTTCCAATCACCCGGCCGCCTTTCACGCCACCTCCCGCGAACAGACCGCATCCGGCCTGCATGTAGTGCTCGCGTCCCACGCGGCCTTCTGTAATATCGCCAGGGGTGCGGCCAAACTCGCTCAAGCACAGGACGAGTGTTTCATCCAGGAGACTCCTGGTTCTGTCTTCGCGTGACGGAGTTCCAGCAAGATCCTGTATCAAACCGGTATAGGCCAGGTCCAGTTCGCGGCACAAAGTCTGATGGTTGCGCTTGCCCTGGGTGTAGATATCTGTATGGAAGTCCCAGCCGCCAAATCCTACCAACACAAAACGAGTGCCCGCGTCGGCAGCCACCAGATTCCGGGCAAGGATCAAAGAATTCCCGAGATAAGAATTGCCATAGCGCTTTCGCTCTTCTTCGTCAATCCTGAAGATCTGCGAAACGCGCGGATCGTTCATGATGGCGTAGGCGCTCTTGTAGTACTCATGATAATCGATAAAGTTGCGGCCGCGGCCGGAGTCGCCACTGCGTAGCGATTCATCCAACTGCTGCAGGAACTGCCAGCGTCGGCGAAAAATCTCTTCGGTCCCTGGCTTCGGCGAAAGATTCGGAGGTCCCTCCTTCACCGCCAGGCTCATGGGTCCAAACTCGGCAGGAAGGAATCCCTGATTGATGAGGCCAGCTTGGTTGCCTGAGGCGTTCATGGCAACGAAGGCAGGAAGAGAATCCGTGGCCTTCCGCCAACTCGCGGTTTCATAGGAAACCACAGAGCCGATCGATGGCACTTCCTTGGCCAATGCGAGATTGAGGGGATGGCCTGTCTGCACGTAGTACTGGGCACGACCGTGCACGGCATCCCACGCGTTGAAAGACCGTACCACCGCAACTTTGTCGAGGATTGCGGGGAGGCTCTTGAACAGTCCGTGAGGCAGTTTGATGTCGTTCGGGAAGCTGCGAATGTCGAACTCTGCCGGGGTCCACTTTCCTTCCTTGGCGTCAAAGCTGTCCAACTGGCTGATGCCGCCGTCGAGGAAAAGGAAGATAACTTTCTTGGCTGTGCTCAGCGGTCGAATCTTCTTCTGCGTGCGAACGTTGGAGGGCCGAAACGCTGAACTCACGAAGCTGCCAAAGACGCTCATGCCACCAACACGCAGGAGTTCGCGCCGGGTGAGGGGAGGGAAGGTTCTCGAAGATAGATCCATTTCCTTTAGGTCAACTGCACTTCAAGCTCTCAATAGTTAAAGAGAAAATCCAACTTGTTGATCAGCCCCCAATGCAGGTCTTCAGCGCCCTGCACACGATCTTTGCTCAATAAAGCGAGCGAGAGTTGTTTTTCCTCCGCCAAAGGGAAGCGGGAGAGTGTCGCCAGGTAGAGTTGTTCAACAATCTCAGCGTCCGTCTGTCCAGACTTCAGCAGTTGCTCCACCAAACTGCCATTCTCGGCTTTTACACGCCGGCTCACGAAGTCATCGTTCATCAGCAACATCGCCTGCAGGATGGATCCCACAGATTGCCTGTCGAATTGCTCGCGATTCGACTGCCCAAAGGTCTGGAGGAAAAATTTGATGGGGCCCGCGGCCTTCCCTTGCAGTTCTTCTGGAGAAGCCAGTTCCGTGAAAAACCGAACTGGCGGAGTCTCTGTCCTGCCCGGAAGCATTTCGGGCCGCTTGTAGTCGCCGAACACCTGCGTGGCCTGGGAAATGTTGTCGTGGACTTCCTCGGCCCACAACATACGGACATACTTGCGCGCAAAGTGAGGCGTGAAGCTGGCCTTCCATTCGCCGTCGAACTTCGACGAAAGCTGGTACGCGCTGGAACGCGTTATAGTCCTCATCAGGTGTTTCAAGCTGTAGCGGTTAGCTACAAAATCCCTTGCCAAGCCTTCGAGCAATGCCAAATTGGTTGGCTGAAGAGTCCATCCTTCCGGCAATGGAGTTTTTGGATCGATCCGCGCCATATCGAAGGCATCCACGGGATCGACGATCCCTAAACCAAAGAACTCTTTCCAAAACAAGTTCACGGTCGCTCGCGCAAACTGGGGGTGTGCTGTCAGCATTCGGGCAAACTGGGGACGGAGAGGCTGGCTAGTGTCGGCCTTTTCGCCAGTCAAGATGAAAGTGGGAACGACGTCGCCACCGGCCCTCTGAATCCGGACGGTACTTGGTGCGCTCGCGTTGTATCCCCGACCGTCTTCCATGATCGTGAAACGGTCCTGGTAGATCACTTTCCGCATTCGCATCTGGCCGAAGAATGCAGCCATAGCCCAAAAATCGCGGCGCTTCTTCTGCGTCAAGTCTACGTTGAGCTTTTCCAGGTGACCTGCGCCATCGTGGCACGAGACGCATTGATAGTTGATGCCCAGGAAGTTCCGGCCTACATTCACGACGATCTCGTCGGCCGTATCCTCGAACATGTCCGAAGTCACTGTGTCGCCCAGCACGTGCCAGCGAGCGAGGTAGGCGGACGGAGCCGCATCGAAAACCCAATTGGTGCTCGGCGCTGAAGCCACCAGCATCTCCGTAACAAAACGGCTGTACGGTTTGTCTTCACGCAGCGACTGACGGACCCAGTTGTCGAATAGAACCAGAGCAGGCTCGCCTGAGCGGTTTGCGCAGTTGCGAAACTGGTCGCCGAACCAGTAAGCCCAGCGGTCTACCCAAGCCTGGCTTTCGAGCAACTTGTCTATCAGGAGGTCCCGCTTGTTCGCGGCTCTGTTGCCAGTGAACTCCAGCAACTGGTCTCGCGTGGGAATCCTGCCTGTGAGATCAAGATAGACACGGCGGCAGAATTCAAAGTCGTTGGATAGCGGCGCGTGGGGAATGCTGTCCTTCTCCATAGCCCCGAACAAATGATCATCGATTAGATTTCTTCGAAGCATCTTCCGCTGCTCGGAACCGATGCCTGGCAAACGTGCCGCAACGTTTTGAGTCAGGTCGCTCACCCGGTTATCCGCCCGAACACGCTCCATCTTTGAGGGATGGTGTTCTTCATCGATCAGCGTGGATTTTGGAGGCAGAACTCCAGGCTTCTCCTCGGCAAGATAATGGATTGGATTCTGCAAAAGAAGCGCCATCAAGAGCATGCTGAACCCAGCTCTTATTTCCTTTTGGATGAGTAACATGTTGCAACCGTGACCGGTTTGAATTTTTCCGCGGGCTGACGTTTATCCTACTTGCAGGGGAGCGTAGGCGTCAATTTCTATGTCTCTCGGGAGAAGCCGGACCCTTAATTGCAAACCTGCCGGAAAGAGACTGCTCGTCTGGAGAGTCATGCAGCTCAAGGGCTTGTCTCTCGGGAGCCTGGGTGACAAAAAGTCTGCGGGGGTGTTCTAAAGTCTTCTTGAATGACTTTGTTGATTCCTGTCAGCAGTGCTAAAATGACTAGTGATTGGATTCACCCGGGTTCCTTTGGATGTGCATGAATTCATAGAAAAGAGTGTCTTATGGACAAGAGAAAGATCAAGTTTCTTGCAGGCAGTCTCATCATTGTCGCCTCAATCGTTTGGCTGGGGTTCAGTGGATTTGATGAAAGCCTGGCCTACTACAAGACCGTGGATGAGCTCAAGCTGATGAAGGACGATGCCTACGAGAAGCGCCTGCGGGTTGCAGGGAATGTGGTGGCGGGCAGCATCGAGCGGCTGCGGGGCACCGTGAAATTCAAACTGGAGCAGAAGGGTGAAATCCTTCCCATCAACTACATCGGCAAAGATCTGCTGCCTGACACGTTCAAGGATGGAGCGCAGGCTATGGCAGAAGGCCATCTCAGCCGCTCAGGGGAGTTTGAGGCTTCGAAGATTCAGGCGAAGTGTGCTTCAAAGTACGAAGCAACCTACAATGTCAAGCCAGGAAAAAGCTAAGAGACATCGCTCTGACCACGCACAGCAGTTTCTCCGACCCAGCCAGTCCCTAAGGAACCTAAGTTTATGCTAGCACTCGTTAGTGACTTCGGTCAGTTTTGCCTTCTATTCGCCTTTTGCCTTTCCGGCTATGCCGTTTTGGCATCTTTCCTTGGGGGGAGACAGGGAAACCGCCGTCTGGTGGAAACAGCCGAACGCTCCGTGCTTGCGGTTGGTGCGCTGGTGACTGCGACCGTCTTTGTGCTGTGGTACCAGTTGCTCAACGATAATTTCAATCTTCAGTTCATTGCTTCCAATAGCAACCGGGCCATGCCGTGGTTCTACAAGTTTGGCGCGCTGTGGGGCGGCCAAGAGGGCTCGCTGGTTTTCTGGTGCTGGATTCTGAGCCTTTACTGCGTGACGGCGGTGTTGATCAACCGTCACCGCAATCGCCACTTGATGCCGTACGTCGTCGCTGTCATGTCGACGGTCACGACTTTCTTCTTGCTGATAAATAATTTCGTAGCCAATCCTTTCGACATGATTGGGATCGTTCGGCCAGGAGCCGCGGCCGCCACTCCTTTTACCCCAATGGACGGCAATGGGCTCAGTGCACTGTTGCAGTACTGGGCGATGGTGATCCACCCACCGATTCTCTACACCGGTTACGTCGGGTTTACCATCCCGTTTGCGTTCGCTGTCGCAGCTCTCATCACGCGGGACCTCGATGACGAATGGATTCGCACGACCCGCCGCTGGATGATGGTTCCATGGCTGTTTCAAGGCGTCGGCGTTTTGCTGGGCGCCAAATGGGCATATGTCGTCCTCGGCTGGGGTGGATACTGGGGCTGGGACCCGGTAGAGAATGCTTCTCTGATGCCCTGGCTGACTGGAACTGCGTTTCTTCACTCCGTCATCATGCAAGAACGCAAGGGCATGATGAAGATCTGGAACATGGTGCTGATTCTCGCCACGTTCCTGCTGTGCATCCTCGGAACCTTTCTCACGCGCAGCGGCGTTGTGTCTTCGGTGCACTCGTTTGCACAGTCTCCTATTGGGCCGTACTTTTCCAGTTTTCTGCTTCTGATGGTCGCTCTTTCAGCCTACTTGCTGCTGACGCGTCTGGATGCACTCAAAAGCGAGAATCGTCTGGACTCGGTCGTTTCTCGAGAAAGCAGCTTCCTATTCAACAATCTGGTCCTGCTTGCCTCGATGTTTGCCGTCCTGTGGGGAACGCTTTTCCCGATCTTGACGGAATTCCTTTTGAACGAAAAGCAGACTGTGGGTCCGCCTTTCTATAACAAGGTGAATGTTCCCATCGGGCTTTTCCTTCTGTTTCTGACCGGCGTTGGACCTCTGCTGGCATGGCGCAAGACGTCAGCCCAGAGTCTGCGGCGAAACCTGACCATCCCGGCACTGGTGGCTCTCGCCAGCGGGGCGATCTTCCTTGCGTTCGGTATGCGGCATTTCTATTCGACGGTTTGCCTCATCCTTTGCGTGTTCGTAATGGTGACCATCTTTGCCGAGTTCCATCGCGGCGCGCGCGCGCGCAGGCGGCAAGGAGAAAGCTACTGGGAGGCCCTGTGGATTTTGACCTTCCGCAACACACGGCGCTATGGTGGCTACATCGTGCACATGGGAATGGTTTTCCTGTTCGTGGGTTTTGCCGGGGCTGGCTTTAACCGGGAATTGCAGGCAGAATTGGCGCCTGGGAGCAGCATCGAGATCGGAAGCTATTCCTTGACGCTCGAACAGGTAAAGAATAGCGACAACGCAAACTACGCATCAGCGGTAGGGCTGGTGACGGTCTACAGGGACGGAAAGCTTGTTGACACCCTTCGGCCCGAGCGGCGCTTCTACAAAGCGCGGGAAGAGGCCACGACCGAGGTGGGTTTGCGTTCCGGATTGAAGGAAGACCTTTATGTTGTTCTGGCTGGATTCAATAGCCAGAACAGTAAGGCAGTTCTTCACGTTTTTGTATTTCCCCTTGTCAGCTGGATCTGGATTGGCGGCCTGGTGTTTATGCTAGGTACGGTGGTTTGCCTGATTCCAGGCAAACATGAGAAAGCATTGCAGAAGGCGCCTTCTGAAGTAACTTTGCAAGTCGTCGCGAAGGCATGAAACGAGAATTTGTTGTCGGCCTGGCCAATCACAAACGAGAAATAAGCCTTTACCAAAGAAGTCAGAGTGTGAATCTGGCCATCATGAAGAGACTGCTGCTTGGCTCCCTCCGGTTGGCTTTTGTCGGCCTCGCGTTGTCCGGCCACGATGCTTCCGCGCAGGTGGTCTCTCCAGAAGTGCGCAAGGCTTCCGAAGCTTTCTACTGCCAATGCAGCTGCAGACACCAGTTGTCTGCCTGCGGCATGATAAGTTGTGGCTCGGCAACACCGCTGCGGGCGGAGATTGCGGATTATCTCAAGCAGGGCAAAACCCAGCAGCAGATCGTCGACTCTTTCGTCGCCAAGTATGGCAAGGTAATTCTCAGCGCTCCCACGGGTGAGGGCTTCGATCTTGCCGCCTGGATCATGCCATTCGCCGCTCTTTTCTTCGGTCTTATCGTTGTCTATTTTGTGATTAAGGCCTGGTTGCACCGCAAGCCGGCTCTGGCGGCGCAAGGTGCTGGGATGGTGTCGATCCCAGACGATTACCGGCAACGGATGGAGACGGAGCTGAAGGATTCGGACTGACTCCCAGGGGCGTGCGACGTTCCTCTGCATCTGATCTGGCAACTCGCTCTTGAAGCCTCTCACGGAATTCTCACGGAGCAAAACAGAGTGACGGCTCTTATCATCGTTTGTACGTTATTGACCGCTGGCACGCTTTTCCTGATCTTTCGCCCACTCCTGCTGGGAGGGAGCCTCCTCTTTGCCGACTACGAAGGAGGGCCGAGTTCTCTGAAGCGTTTGATGCGCAGGAAAGAGGTCGTCTACGAGAACATCAAAGATCTCGATTTCGAGTACAAGATGGGCAAGCTGGCAGACGATGACTACCAGCGCTTGCGAGCCGATTATGAGCGGGAAGCCTACGCTGTGATGCGGGAAATCGAAACAATCAAGCCTGAAGTCCTGCGCAAGAGTGGTGAGCCTCAGGTCGTTGCGGTCTTGAAAAGCGAAAAGAAAACAAGAAAGTAGGTGACGGCTGTTCGTTTGCCAACCACGCTGAATGATTCCTTCAAGCTACCCACTTCAGCTTTTTCCTCTGCCTTCAAAACTGATTGTTTCTGTCATCCTGCTCGCAGTTTCGTGCAGTCTTCCTAGAAATCTGCTGGCTGAGCGTACCTTGTCTGGCCGCGTCGTCAATGGGACTACAAATCTCCCGGCCACGCGACAGCGCGTTGAACTGCTCACCCTGGGGGAGGGTATGAACAAGAACTCTGAGGCGATTGCCGCGGCCGACGGCTCGTTTCGTTTCTCGCTCCCCGCAAGCACCACGTCGCCTCATTGGTTGTTGCGCGCGATCTATCAGGGAGTGAACTATAACCTCTCGGTCGTCCCGGATCAGGAATTGTCTCAGCCTGTCACACTGACTATCTACGACACCACGGAATCTCTGAAAAGTGTGGAGGTTGCGTTACCCCTGATGCTGGCTCAAGCCAGCGGCAATATGCTCTATGTGCAGCAACAGTATCTGCTGACCAACGGATCAACACCCAAGAAAACTCTAGCGAGCCCTGCTGGGACATTCACCTTTGATACGCCTTCAGGAGAGCTTCTCAGCGAGCTGACTGTTTCAGTCTTAGGGCTTGCCGGCATCCCGCTGCCTCAGTCGCCTGCGCCTCGAAAGGAGGGCGGGTATTCCATCAGCTATCCTATGAAGCCCGGCATGAACGAGGTTCGCGTTTCCTACAAAGTGAATTTCCCGACGAACCAGCGAGATTTCAGCCATCGGCTGTTTTACCCCGTTGGACCTACCAAGGTACTGGTCCTGCCCGCAGACCTGCAGGTCTCCGGCTCGGGCATTCGGCCATCAGGAACCGACTCCCGCACCCAAGCAGCGGTCTACGAGCTGACGCCGGCTGCCAACAAGAGTGCTCCCCTTCAGCTGAGATTGGTTGGCGACGCCCCACAGGTGAGTGACGAGAGCGAGCACGGACCTGGTGACGGGCACGATCACGACGAGCCCCAAATGAAAGTAGTGCGCCTGTCAAATCGGGTGTTCGAAAATCGGGTGTTGATTATGGCCGGGTTTGCCTGCCTGTTTGCCGTCGCTATCTTCGTCGCTCTTCAGCAGAAGTCCGGCGAAAAGAAGCGTCGAAAGTGAGTTGGGCACGGAATCACACTGAGGCAGGTCGATGAACTCGCGGTGGATCGAGAGGGGTCTTTGGGCTAGACCGCATACGATGATGTTTCGAGACAACGAGCAGCGCAATTCCCTATGAATCTGCGGCCGAGCCATCTCTGATCTATGGCCAGCTCTTCACCGGTCGTCCGGCTGGAAAACGTTGAGAAGTGGTTTGGCCGCACCAGTGCGCTCGCCGGCGTGAATCTTGCGGTCCGGTCCGGAGAGTTCCTTATTTTCCTGGGCCGAAACGGTTCGGGCAAGTCGACGCTGCTCCGAGTGGTTGCGCGCATCGTGAAGCCGAACTGCGGGACAGTGGAAGTCTGCGGCATCGATGTCTTGCGGCATCCTGAAGCTGGGCGGGAGAGACTGGGGTTCGTGGCCCACAGCAGCTTTCTTTATCGCAATTTGACTGCGACCGAAAATCTCAGGTTTTTTGCGGCGCTGTACCACCTGGAGAGTCCTGCAGATCGTATTCGCGAAGCCCTTCGTTGGGTCGGACTGGAGGGCAGCGCACATCGCCAGGTGCAGGGTTTTTCACGAGGCATGCAGCAACGGCTTTCGATTGCCCGCGCTACGCTCCACGATCCGGAAGTCCTTCTGCTCGACGAGCCGTTTTCCGGTCTCGACCTGGAAGCTGCTGAATTGCTCGGAGCGTGGCTCGAGGGCTTCGTGGCCAGAGGCAAGACGGTGTTGATGGCCACACACGACCTTGAGCAGGGACTGAAAGGCGCAAGGCGCTGGGCCTTTGTTGAGCGCGGCCGGATTGCCGAAGAGGTGACAACAGGGTCGGACGTGGAAGCGCGCGAGCGGTATAAGCGGTTTCTGAAGGAGAGAAGGCGTGACGTTCTTTAGACAAGCGGGCGCGATCTTCTGGAAGGACATTCTCGTCGAGTTCCGTACCAAAGACGCCTTGACCTCGATGCTTCTCTTCGGTCTCCTGGTGATTCTGATGTTCCACTTTGCTTTCGAGCCCGACAGCCTGGAGACCGAGCGCTACGGCCCAGGATTGCTCTGGATGACATTTGTCTTCGCTGGAATCCTGGGGATGAACCGCGCCTTCGCGGCCGAGCGGGAAAACGATTCGCTTCAGGCTTTGAAGCTGGCGCCAATCAGCTGGGGGGCCATTTTTCTGGGCAAGATGCTGGCCAATCTGCTATTCATGCTGCTGGCCGAAACTGCGATGCTGGCCTGCTTTGCGCTGTTCTTCAATTTCGATCTGTTGCCACGCCTGGGCTGGATGAGCGCCATCACGTTGTTGGGCACGTTGGGCTTTGCATCGGTCGGAACCATCCTGGCCGCAGTCTCGATGAACACACGGATGAGCGATGTCATGCTGCCGATTCTGCTCTTGCCCATCGCCCTGCCGGTCGTGGTTGGCGCCGTCGAGTCTACTGCAGCGATTTTCACCGATCCTCCGGGAGAAGCACTCGGCTTTTGGGTGAAGTTTCTGGTAGTGTTCAATATTATTTTTGTCACTCTGCCGTTGCTGTTGTTTGAGTTTATCTTGGAAGAGTGAGTCAATAGGTCGCAAAGGAGACGGGGTAACTGCACTCTTCCCTAACAGCCGCAACTCCGATGATCCTTTCCTCTACCCCTGTTTTGAGGTCCACATGAGCGCTCTCGCAACAATCACCTTTACTGCCATGCTGGCGTCGCTCTACCTTGTTTTTCTTTACGCTCCCACCGAGACAACCATGGGGGAGGTGCAGCGTATCTTCTATTTTCATGTTAGCTCGGCCTGGACCAGTTTCCTGGCAATCTTCGTGGTGTTCATATACAGCGTTCGCTTCCTCGCCACTAGAAACCGAGACCTCGACACCAAGGCCCTTTCCGCGGCTGAGGTGGGAGCTGTCTTCTCTACGATGGTGCTGGTTAGCGGTCCCTTGTGGGCGAAACCGGTTTGGGGCATCTGGTGGACCTGGGACGCTCGCCTGACATCGGCTTTTGTCTTGTGGCTGATCTATCTGGGATATCTCACGCTAAGACGACTCGTGGAATCGCCGGAGCAGCGGGCGCGCCTCTGCGCAGTGTTTGGTGTGCTGGGAGCCGTGGATGCGCCTATCGTGTACATGTCCACGCGCTGGTTTCGCACTCAGCATCCCCAGCCTGTGATTGCTGGAGGTGAGGGCTCCGGCCTGGACCCGCAGATGAGGCTGGTTCTCTACCTTACGTTTCTGGCCTTCGTGTTGCTTTTTTTCTATCTGTGGCGGCTTCGCTGCGATCTTGAGCGCACGCAGGAAGCCGTGGAATCGCTGGAACGACAGGCTCAGCTTCGGGAGGCCTCATGAACTTCCTTTTCGCTGCCTATTCGCTTATTTGGATTCTGCTCTTCACCTATATCCTCAGCATCGCCCGGCGCCAGAAGAAGGTGCAGGAAGATCTGGCTCAACTGCAAGAGCGTTTGGGCAAGAAGTAAGGAACGTTAATGTTAGAACGCTCGTTTTTGCATGACGCTGGCGAATGCTCGTAAGGTGGGGCTTCGAAGACATATGATGGTGCGACGCCGAGTTGTTCTCATTTGGCTCTGTGGAATACTGGCCGTGATGCTGGTGGGCTGCAGCCGCTCGGCTCCCAGTCCGGACCGGCTCGATTCCAGTGGTAGTCGAGAGACCAGAGTCACGATCAAGAGTGAATACACGCCCGACAGGATTGTCGCCAAGAAAGGCCGGCCTCTGGAACTCATCTTCTATCGCGACGACGACTCCGAATGCACGGCTCAGGTAGTGTTTGAAGACTTCCAGATCAGGCAAGATCTCGCCGTGCGACAAGACACCGCTGTAAGCTTGATTCCCGAGAAGGAGGGCGAGTTCACTTTCGCCTGCGGGATGGGAATGATCAAAGGGAAGCTGGTAGTGGAGAAATAGAACGCCAAAGAACCAGGAGTATCTGTGATGAATCAATCGACAGAGATGCCAATTGATGTTCAGGAGCGTGGCGCCAACCAGCAGAGCCTGAACCAGCGGCTTTTCATGCAGCTCCAGGTTTTTGGGGGCTGCCATGATGCACACGTGCTCGGTCACGTCCTCAAGACAAGCGGCATTGAAGGCGTGCTGTATCGCGACGTGAACGATTCACAGGGAGTGGGAGTCCTTTCGATGCATCAGGACCCGGCCTTCTTCGTCACGACACTTCGCGACGTGCTCGGCGCGGAGCCGTTCAGGCAGCTGGCGCAAAAGCACGAGTACAGCATGATCGGCCGCACCTACGCTTCCGGGTTCGAAGGAGACCTCCAGGACTGGCTGCTCGCAAAGCCGCGCCGCACCGTCTGCAACCCGGCCTGGCGATGGGCCGTATGGTATCCGCTGCGGCGCTCTGGCGCCTTTTCAATGCTGCCGCAGCAAGAGCAGGGCGCGATTCTGCGGGAACATGGGACGATCGGGCGAGCTTACGGGGAAGCGGATCTGGCGCACGATGTGCGTCTTGCCTGCCACGGTCTGGATGCCCACGACAACGACTTCCTCATTGGTCTCATCGGGCGCGAGCTACACCCGCTGTCTCACGTGGTCCAGACAATGCGGAAGACGAAGCAGACCTCCGAGTTCATACAGTCGATGGGGCCTTTCTTCGTTGGGCATGCATTGTGGCAGTCTTCGGGAGACGGCAGATAGAACATCGAGGATGAAGGATGCTTCGATGTTCCATCAGCTTTCTCGATCCTCATCCCTCAGCGCAGCCCTCAATCTCTCGAATCTCCCCATCCTGAATGGAGATCCGAAACTCAATCGGCTGACAGCAAATCTGGCAGTCTTCAATGTATCGCTGGCTGCCGGCACTGACATCCACGAAAATGTGGAAGTGCTGGCCGCAGTAAGGACACATGACCCGACGGGACTCTTCCATATGCCTCTCCGATGCACGACGCCTGCGGCTCTGAAAGCGGTCTTTTGGGCGCTCGGTGTCGTTTCTTCATTCCAAGCCCAGCCTGCAGGGTTTCAGGCGACTCTTCTTCCCGATTCTTCCGAATGGATACGGTGGATCGAATCCGTGCGTCAGCGGGCACTAGAATACACTGACCAGCTTCCCGATTTCATCTGCACCCAAGTCACGCGTCGCTACGCAGCACTGGAAGGAGATCCTCGCTGGTATGCCCGCGATTCCTGGGAGGCTGAGCTATCCTACAATCAAAAGAATGAGCGCTACTCGCAACTGCGAGTGAACGGGAAAGCCACCTCCAAGCCGATGGAATCGCTGGGCGGCGCCTTTTCGATCGGCGAGTTCGGCAGTATTTTACGCACGCTGTTTCTACCGGAAACCCGGGCGCAGTTCTGGAAGGAAGGCGAGGAGAACCTGCGCGGCATTCCGGCGGTTGTGGCAGGCTTTAAGGTTGAAGGAGAACGTTCGAACTGGACGCTTTCATTCAAGACCTCGCATTCACTGAAAGTGCCCTACCAGGGCAAAGTGTGGGTCGACGCTCGAAATCAGCAGGTTCTGCGAATCTCCCAGCACACATTGCAGCTCCCGCCGGGTTTTCCGATAGCCTATTCTGAAACGACTACGGAGTACGACTACCTGTTGATTCCCGGCGTTGGCCGCGACCAGTTTCTCCTCCCCAAGACGGCAGATTTCATACTGCGAGAACGGCAACCTGCAGTCAGATCGAGGAGCGTTATCGAGTTCCAGAACTATCGGAAGTTTGTTGCAGACGTGCGGCTGGCTCCGGATTGAATCGCAGAAAGTCTCGCCCGTGAGCCTGTTCCGTCTGGACTCCATAGTGTTTCGTGCGAATCCCTTCGCGCAACTGATCGAGGGATATCGACATAGACGAAGCTTGGCGGCGTCCAGTATAATCTGGCCGCCCAAAGCCAATCCTGAGAGCGAGCAACAATTTAGCAGTAAGACGATGGGATTAGACCGGATAGCACCCGCAAAATAATGCGGGCGTTATCCGGTCTACTGATCGTTAGCCGGACGCAATCCACGAGGTAACCATGGCCAAGAAGACGCCCCCACCTCTAAGCGCCGAAGACGCCGGCGCTGAAGTTCTCGAGGAAATGGATCGTGAATTCCACGATTCTACGGATCGTGTCATCGCGGTTGTCGGAGCTGCGTACCTCGACTCAATGCTCGATAGGTTGTTGCGTCGGGTGTTCATTGATCAACAGCAGGACGTCGATCGCCTGCTGCGTCCCGACGGTGCGCTAGGTTCGAATGGTTCACGCTATCAGCTGGCGTACTGTCTAGGGCTGATTACCTTGGACCAGCGAGACGACATGAAGATGATCGCGAAAATCCGGAACGAGTTTGCGCACGACTTCAAGACGTCCTCGTTCGAATCCACTCCTGTTCGAGATTACTGTTCATCTCTCAAGCAACCTGCGATATTGGCAGCGATGCCCGCCAAACTATTTCCCGAATCGCAAGCCAAACTCGCGGAGCAATATGGCCGCGACACAAGTGCGACCCCTCGTGAAAAATTCAGAACGTCCGTGTTTGCACTCTTCGGGAGTTTAGTAGGCTCAACTATGTGCGACGTGCCGAGCCGTCCGCATGGTTTTCGTACGATCCGGACGCTCTGGTCGGGCCGACCTCACCCGCGCAGACCGCCGGCTAACTCGGCGCTCCACCGGACGCGAACCGCGTCGTCATTCTCGCGGGCCCTATACTTCATGGCGTGCGGTTCGCGCCGATGAGCTTGGAACCGTTAGGCGGGTCCTCCTCACACATGACGAGAATATCTAAGGCTTTGTTACTGGTAGCTTGTGAGTCTGTAGGGACGGTTTTCATAGCCCCTCGCTCATCGGTTGGATTGCCCAGAGTTGGTCACAGTCCACTGGTGCAGCACGCGATCAGGCCGGCGGAGCGTGTTAGCGTTCAGACTCAGGACGGAGGTCTCATCTATGGTGACCTCTACGGAGTGGGGGACCGTGGTGTCGTGCTGGCTCATGGGGGTCGGTTCAACAAGGAGAGTTGGGGGAAGCAGGCGCAAGAACTGGCAAAGACCGGATTTCGAGTCCTGGCCATCGACTTCCGTGGCTACGGCGATTCGCGAGGCCCAGGCCAGGGCGACATCTTTACCGCTCCGCTCCACCTCGATGTCCTCGCCGCAGTCCATTATCTGCGCAACAGAGGTGTCAAGAGCGTCTCTGCGATCGGTGGCAGTTTGGGAGGAGGTGCCGCCGCGAACGCCGCCATCGCAGAGCCAGGCCAAATCGATCGCTTGATCTTGTTGGGGGCAACACCCGAGGGGCCGCCGGAAAAGCTCAAGGTTCGCAAGCTTTATATCATGACCCGCGACGACACGAGTGGTGCCGGTCCACGGCTTCCCGGCCTGCGAGCACATTTCGATAAAGCTCCGGATCCCAAGGAACTCATCATCCTCGAGGGGTCCGCCCATGCTCAATTTATCTTTGGAACGGAGCAAGGTGAACGTGTGATGCTCGAAATCTTGCGATTTCTTTCTGCGCCGTAAGACTCCTCTTGAACAAAAACATGCGATTCTTAGCCTAACCCTTGCAACAGCCGCCCGCCGCCAAAAGCGGGCGGGCGGCTGTTGCATGATCGTTAGGCTGGACGCCAAAAGGGCCAAGATGCAGCTCCGAGCAATCATCAACATTCCAAAGCGCTGGATGCTGTGCGTGCTCGCATTCGCATTGGCGACTCTAATGAGGTCACCGTCATTAGAAGGGGATCCAAAATGGAACCCCGACTTTGAACCAATCAATGCCTACTTACGTCGAGGCACCTTCGTATCCGCCGCTGGCATTGACTACGGCGCCATGCACGCCAAGGAGATCGTTCGTCGCTACGCAGCCGAGCCGCGGCCGTGTTCCGACACAAGGCGCTGCTCATCAACGTCAACAGGAGCGCGGCGGAGCGGTCTCTCTATGACGCCACTCGGTACGCGTGGACACTCGACAAGAGGAAGACAAGGCAGGCAGATGTCGTCCTCGCCACCTACATTGCCGCAACTCAGTTCGCAGGCCCAGAAACTGTCGGTGGTCCGTCATTCAGCCATTTCGCGCTGATGTCTGCCGAGGTCCACGCGATAAATGACTTGCTGAATTCGGGTTCTAATCCTGCTGATCTGGTAACAGCTCCTGCGTTTCTATTCCTCGAAGCTCCAACCGAATCTGGAATGGCTAACTCTCAAGAGACAATCTCCCAACACATGGCGAAACTACAAGCAGATCATCCGCCACAAAAGCCGTGGTGGAAGTTCTGGTGACCCAATGCCGGATAACAAACGGATGCACCGGAGCGGGAAAACGCGAGGGGGCTCGCTTCGCTCGGGAACGTCAACTCCCCGCCCGGTGATCCTGACCGTTGGGCGCTGAAATGGATAGGGAGGCGAAAGCGGCAGGATGAGACTGACAGCGTGGGTTCTCGGTGGCCTTGTGGTCGCAGGTCTTGCTGGCTGGGCCTCGGTGTCAGCGGCAGGAGCAGGTCATGGGACCTACCAACCAGCGGCGTTACTCTTTCCGTACGCAATGGTGATTGCCGGTGCGGTCGGCTCGATTCCTTCGGTAGCTCTCGCCATTGCAGCAGGTCAGTATCCGGCTTTCGGCGCCATGATCGCGCGAGCGCGAACGCCTCGGTCGATGGTTCTTGGCCTAGTTGCAGCTCATGCGGTCATAGCCTCTCTCGCCCTTTGGCTGATCAACAGGTCCGAGGTGTTTCGGTGACGAAAACCCGCCACCCGTTAGGACAAAAGGCAGATTGATGACCCGTAGGCTTGTAGTAATGGTTTTCTTCTCTTGCTGTCTGCTCGCTCCTCATCTAGCAGCATCGTCAGGAATCTGTATTTTGGAACCAGTTTCAGTGACCCACATTGAGGGCCAAGTTCACTTTGTATCCGAAAATGGAGTGGTGGGAAGCATTGCCGAGGGTGTTCGAATCCACCTGAAGAGGCGTGGTGAAGACGGGAATCTTATACTCGTTGCTGAAACAGTGACGAATTCTCAAGGCATATTTCGCCTGCATGACTTACGAAAGGGTTCTTACGATTTGAGCCTTAGTTGCCCGGTAGCGACATTAGGAGTTCAGGTCAATGTTGTCAGTAGCGCCGGCCTGTTTCGAAGGTCTTCCGCTAACTGGATAGAAATTGGGCTCGGCCTTGTGCAGCCCAAAGGCTGTCCTCCAAGTTTTGTAAAGGCTGTAAGGAAGAATGATCGGATAAACCCACAACTTGCAAAAGCAGGCACAAGGCCTACCCCCGGCGTGAACCCGACCGCCTCACAAAGCGGGCGGCGGGTTACGCTGAAATCGTTGGACGACGATCTTGAGTCCGCGGAGCTACCGTGAGCCGGACGGCTGGCAATGACCCCAATCACTCGAGGGAAACGATGCGCACACGATTCTTGATTGCTGGAACGCTAACAGGCGGTATAGCCCTTAGCGTGCTGGGCTGGTTCACAGCAGCGATCCTTCCCCCGCGTTACGGGCAATTCAGAGACGACCGAGTCGTTGTAGAGACGGTACGCGCGAACGCCGGGGCGAACGGCATCTATGCGGCGCCTCAGGGTTTGTTTGTTGCGGTCTCGCTGCGGCCCGATCTGTCCAACCGACTCCAGAACCTTGGTCTACATCTCGCCGGACAGTTCGTTATAGAGTTTGCAGTCGCGCTCTGCCTGTCAGTTCTCCTACTCGCGACAGCTATTCGCTCCCCGCTTCTCGCCGCTGGCTTCCTCGGACTCATCGGGCTTGTCGCTGGCACTGAGGTACGCTTCCCGGAGTGGAATTGGACGGGTTTCCCGATGGTCCACATGCTTGCCGGAATTGGTTACCTCGCGGCAAATTGGTGTCTCACTGGCCTGCTGCTAGGAATCTTGCGCCGAAAGTTGGAGAGGACAACATCATGAGAGTAGTCGTCGGGTGGCGCAGACATGCGTCGTGTGCATGTCTGCGGACAACCGATCTGAAGTGATTACTCTCGCTGGTTGAAGCCCAAAGCGCGCGATTGAGTCTACGCGTGCAGAAGCAACATCACTTTTGCGCTGGGACCCTCTTCACTGCATCACGGCAAGCACCTATCGCCGTGCTCGCTTGTTTGACTTGCCACGATTCCGAAAGCGGCTCATTGAAACTCTGAGCCAACGGAGAACTGAGTTTGATTTCGATCCGTAGGCAATATTGTCAAGGCGGAGCATTTTTCATTTGCTGCTCTAGGCCAGAGAGTCCAGCCGATTGGCCCTGGCTGAGTTGGAAGGTCTACCAGATGGATGACGCGAGCGTTTTGAAGATGGACCGCATGCTCTAACTCGCACTCACAGACATGCATACAACGCATGTCTGTGCCACCCGGCGGGGGCGTGGTTCAGCGAAGAGTCCAGCGAAGTGGCTCAGTCGAGTTGGAGGTTCCACCATCTCAAGCAAGCGAGGATTCTAACGATGGACCGACTGCGCCGACTGGAGGTATCATCTATTTCCAGGCGAGGAAATCCTCTGGAGGGCTATTCCCCATTAGGAGGCGAAATGATCCGCAGGATGCAAGCGACTCGGATACTTTCTGTTTTGTACTTTGTTGCGTTCGGTCTTGCTCTAAGAACGTCCGCGCAAACCCCAGGCGGATACCGCCTCGTTTCAAACGACGACCCGGAAGCTCTGGCAGCCGCCAAGTTCGCCGCTCGCGAAGAAGGCCTAAAGCTTGGCAAGACTATCGTGTTTGCGTCGATGGCGTATGCTCAGCGGCAGGTTGTCTCAGGCACGAATTACAAACTGTGCATGAAGGTGAAAGTGAACGGAACCTCGAAGAGAGCGGAGACCGTTGTGTATCGCAACCTGCAGAGGCAATATACGCTGACGAGTTGGAGGTGGGGCGAGTGCACCAAGCCCGCCGAATTGAAAACGAGCGCACTCCCTTCTCCGTCCGAGAAACCTGCTCCAGTCGAACGGTGAACAGCGTGCAACTACGCGGCGGCGATGGGCCGTTCAGTAGATCGCAAGCCTCGGTTGACACACATCTGATTCGTACTGTGCACAACCTAGCGCTGGTTGCCGGATGACCAATCCTTGAGTATCTCCCGCGCTGGCAGAATTTGGCGATGCACCGGGCTGTTGCGCATGAAGAACCCTGTCATCGATGTCCGCCGCAAATTGCCGTGGGTCGAACGCATCGTGACGAGCCAATCAAAGAAGGGGCGTCCGTAGTGGAAGCCGTCCTTGAAGCTCACCAGCAGACTGGCACGATTGGTGACGTGGTTCGTGACTCCTTGGTAGATCGCATTCACAGCGTCCGCATATTCATGTTCGGCAGCGGCGTCAAACCAGTCATCAGGGGATGCAAAGCCTGCAGCGTCCAACCTTTGACGCTGAGCGAGACGCTCGACGATGGCCTGAAGCTCAAGAGGGTCTCCCTGGACCGGGGCATACTTCAACCTCTTTCCTGAATCGCTCGCCAGGATGCTTGCCGTTCCACGTTCTGAAAGGATCCGCACTGCCTTCCCCTCCAGGAACGTCGTAAAATCGACTCCTTCCTGTCCAGTCAGCACTTCTGCAAGCCGGGCAGTAGTTTGAGGCTGGCAGTATACGGGCATCGCTCCGACGAGGCCAAAAGCGGGAATCACCACACTGCGATCATCTGTAATCGACGATTCCACCCGAAAGCCATTCTTCGCCAGGAAGGTGTCGAGATTCACCCGCCGGTTTTGAACATGGCTGTTGCCATGATCGGAAAAGACAATGAAGTCCAATTGCCCTTTTTCACGAATGAAAACGTCGCGCAGCATGCGATCGACTTCTATCAGGTATGTCAGGAATTCCTCCCTGCTAAGAACGTGACAGACTGAATCTGTCGAACAGATGTGGGCTGTGTACGAAGACAGATTGCTGGCTGCATAACGCTTGAGAAAGCGCCCCAGGTCGGCATGAAAAGTTTTGATGGGTATGACATACGCCAGTCCTTTGAAAATACCCGGCTCGTCATAGTCGAGGGCGTCAAGATAGGGCATCCTCACCTTAGCAACTGTGCTGGTGGCGCCCCCAGCAATCTGGTTGCGCTGGACATCGAAGTACAGGTTCTCGTAACCGGGCACCCTCTCTGTGTGCAGCAACTCGGTTAAAGCCACATCACTCAGCGATGGGAAGGCACTGATCAGCTTGCCCGGCCGGGAGAACTCGCGAAAATACCCTCGATCCCAAAGGTTTAAGATGTCTTCGAAGGGCACGCCATCCAGGCAGACCGCCAGCTTCCGGCGAGCCTGGCCGCGGGAGGGATCCGCAACATCGAGGACTTGTGACTCCGAACCGCCGATTTCAAGGCGATCGACTCGCCCGTCGGCATCGCTGTCGACTTCCACAATATCCGCCTTCCCGTCGCCAGAGATATCCAAAGGCCAGGTGTCGGTAGATCCGTCGGCATTTCGGTCCAGCCGTTCCAGAATCTGAACTGTGAACGGAACCGGCCGGCCCCAGAAGAAGTAAGCATAGAGTGAGCCGGCAAGGACAAGGAGGAGTACAAGCTGAACCAGGCGGCGGATGCTCATGCAGGTTGAACGTCGGTGGCACGGGCTCGCGGAACGACTAGAGACAGCGCGTTCTCTTCAATCGTAAATTTCTGCGGCAAACTTCCCAACAGTTCACCGTCTACCTGCACCAGCAGGTTAGAACTGCCAACCGCTTCAACGGTGCGCCCCCTCAACATCAGGACGTCAGGCAGACGCGTATGCCGGCCCAGCACGAGCTGTCCCAGGTACCACAGATACCGCCATCGAAGGGTGCTCTGGAACAGGCAAATCTCAAATCGATTCGAATACAAGCTCGCCTCTGGCGTGAGCTGGAACCGGCCTCCATAGTTTCGCGCCTTGCTGATGATGGCAAAAGTGCCGCGGTGCAACTCGCCGCCCACTCGCAGCTCAAACGGCGTGAAATCATAGACTGCCAACTGCCGGAAGCCAGCCAGCCAGAAAGCTCCTTCCCCTGTGTAGCGCTTCAGGAGCGAGTTCGAGGCAGCCACGATTCCAGCATCGACTCCAACGCCGGCCATGAGGATGAAGTACCGCTCACCTGCCTTTCCGAGCGAGATGCGCCGGATCACTCCTTTTTTCAGGAGCCCAGCGCAAGCTGACAGACCTCGTGGCAATCCAATCTCGTGAGCCAGTACGTTCGCTGTCCCACCCGGCCAAACCAGAAGCGGAACCCTCGATGGCGCCATCCCGCCCACCACTTCGTTGATTGTTCCGTCGCCGCCGCAGGCAATGACCAGTTCGGCGCCCGAATCCACGGCCTGGCGAGCCAGACGCGAAGCATCGCTCGGACCCGCGGTCGCGAACACATCCACTTTCAGCCCCTCAGAGGTGAGCCCGAAAACAGCCTGTCGCAGCTTCCCAATCTGCTTGCCTTTCATGCGGCGAGCAGCGGGATTGTAGATAAGAACCACCCGCGAGAAGCGGGGCATCTCGGCTACGGGTCTGGGTCCGCGGGCATCGATTGGATTCACAGGAAGTGGGTAATCTGTCACAGGCATCAGTCTATCGCCGATTGCACAAGAAGAAAGTATTTTGCATCCGTTGGTCAGTCCGGACGTCGGTCCTCAATAGGATTGCACCGAGTTTGGCAAGAAAACACGCAGCCGTTGCGGCTCAGGCGCTCGCGCCAGAACGAGTTCCCAGGATTGCTGACATTTTCATGAGACTCAGGGTTTCACGCTCCCCTGATAGGGCCGGTTCAAGAAATTCTTGGCTTTCTTGTGGGAGTCGTCAGTTTCCGGCAATTGCAGGACGGTCTGGTAGTCTGCCTTAGCCGATTCGTGGGCGCCCTTCAGGTCCCAAGCACAGCCCCGCAGCAGATGTGATTTGGCGAGCAAGGGATCGACCAACGGTTTGGCTTCGATCACTTGGGTGAGACTGGAAACGGCAGCCTCAAGAGCACGCTTTTGGAATTCCAGCCGACCCTTCTCATGATAGGCCTGCAAGAGCATGAGGTTGCCACGAAGCCCATTCTTGCGGCCGTTGATCAGCTTGGAAAGCTGCCCGATCCCTTGCTCCAGCTCGTGCTGCCGAATGTAATAATCAGCTTGCCACATCACGAAAACAGGATTCGAGGGAAATTGCCGGAGTAGATCCGAAAGCAGTTTCTGGTAATCCCCGAAACGCTTCTCGTTGTAGTAAACCCCCAGCAAGACCATCTTGGCAGCCACCTGACCATATTCCCCTTTCTGTGCAGCCAGCTCCAACTGCTGGATTCCTTTTGCTCTGTCACCCCCTTTGGCAAAGATGCCTGCAAAAATTCTCAGGAAGATCGGCAGCGAACCTGCAAAGTAATTGTAGACTCCCTCGCCAATCAGGCAGTCGACGTAGTCCTTTCTCAAAGCCTGCGCGGAGTGGATGAAGTCGTAGCCTTTCATCCCAGCCCGCATCGCCCGGTAGTAGCTCTTCTTGATGTAAACATTGTATCGAGTCCGGTTGCCATAGGCTCCAGCCACATAGAGAGAGGCGTAGAAGTCTTCAGGATTTTCTTTCAACAAGCCCTGCCCATTGTTGACAGCTAATTCGGTATAACGGTCAAACTCTTGTTCCAGAACGCGATTCTTGTTATCCCGAAGAGCCCGCCACCAGACGACCTCTGCTTTGTGCATCGGACCGATAGGATGATTCGGAAAACGCCGCACCAGTTCGTCGAACCCTTCGTCAGCACTCTTCAAGTCATACCGATACATTTTGTCCAGGGAGTCGCGCAGGAGGCGATCAACTTCGGGCGTGATCTCGAAGCGGGTTTGTGCGGACAACGGGTTCGCCAGACCCATGAGGAGGCAAATAGCCCAAGCAACTGCCCACGAGAGCGAGTCTACTCCACGAAGACTCTCTCTCCGGAAATTTCGGATGCCGCCAAACATTTAAGGACTATCCCTCACCGCTCTATTCCTAATTCACGCAGCTTCTGCTGCAGGCTCTGGCGGTGCAGCCCGATCTGTGCAGCCGTTCGGCTGACATTGCCGTTATTTTCCTGCAACCGAGCCGTGATGTAATCTGCCTCGAACTTCCGCTTGGCCTCTTTATAGGGCAGCTCGTAGGCATTGTCAGGCGATCGCAGGGATCCTGAGCCTTGCCCGGCTACAAGCCTTTGAACTCTAACTTCCGCCGGCAGCTCGGAGGCCTCGATGACGCCGCTGCGATTCAAGACCACGCAGCCTTCAATCACGTTTCGAAGTTCACGGACGTTGCCGGGCCAGCTATAACTCATCAGGCACTCCAGAGCCTCAGGTGAAACTGCCAGATCTTCCTTCTTGTGACGCGCCGCAAAGGAAGACAGAAAGGACCGAATGAAGAGGGGCAGATCCTCTCTGTGCTTCCGTAACGGTGGAAGATCAAGGGTGACTACCTTCAACCGGTAGTACAGATCCTGACGAAAGCGGCCCCCGTCAACTTCACCGCTCAGGTCTTTGTGTGTGGCGCTGAGAAGCCTCGCGTCGCAGGGGATGCTCGCGGCACCACCCAACCGTTCGATTTTTCGCTCTTCAATAGCGCGAAGTACCTTGGCCTGAGTCAGCGGGTTCATATCGCCGATCTCATCGAGAAAGAGCGTGCCATTGTGGGCGAGCTCAAACTTTCCCTTGCGTTGCTCGCTGGCACCCGTGAAAGCACCTCGTTCGTGTCCGAACAATTCGCTCTCGATCAGCGTGTCAGGCAAAGCCGCGCAGTTGACAGCAACAAACGGGCCTTTCTTTCTCGGGCTGCGATCGTGGATCTCCCGCGCCAGCAGCTCCTTTCCGGTGCCGCTTTCACCTTGAATGAGCACCGTCACGTCCGTGGCCGCCACCTGGTCTGCAGTTGCAAAGAGCTGCTGCATCACACGGCTCTTCCCGGCCAAACGACCGAACTGCCCGTCGGAGAGGACCAACTTTCTCAGGCTCCGGTTCTCCTCTTCCAGATCCAGCTTTTCCAGCGCCCGTTTGACGACAAGCCGAAGTTCATCGATTTCGAACGGCTTGGTGATGTAGTCATAGGCGCCGGCTTTCATCGCGTCTACAGCAACCTTGGCGGTGCCGTAGGCTGTGATCATGATGGCCAGGGGTTTCCGTGGCTGAGCAGCAAGACTTTTGAGCAAACTGATGCCATCCTCATCTGGCATGTTGATGTCCGTCAGCATGAGATCGGGCTGACTCTTCTGAATGACGTCGCGGGCCGCTGCTGCACTCGCGGCCTCGAAGATCTGAACCGCCTTTCCTTCCAAAACCCGCCGAATTCCGAAACGGGCTGCCTCTTCGTCGTCGACGATCAGGATCTTGTGCATAAGTGTCAAAACAGGCTCAGCAGAGTTCCAGCAGCCAGGACGCTCTCTGGAGGCATGCGCTACCTCTCAACCGGACCTGCCAGGCAGGCTGGCAGCTGCCTTTGGCGTCTTCGCCTCAGGCAATCTTACCTCAAACCGCGCGCCACCCCTGGCCGAAATTGGGCTGATACAAGTGACTTCTCCTGAAAGGTCCATGACACGGCGCTGCACCACCGCAAGCCCCAGACCAGTGCCCTTCTGTTTGGTGGTGAAAAAGGGCGTGAAGATCTTCTGCTGAATTTCGGAAGGGATTCCAGGCCCTTCGTCGTCAACTTGGACACACACACGACGGCGCTCTGCGCCGACCACAATGTCAGCGCGAAGCGCTACCCGGCTCAGGGCCTTTGAGACTTCCAGAGCGTTAACGACAAGATTCTGAAAAACCTCAGAGAGCACGGCTTCGTTCCCGCGCACCCAGAGCGGCCGGGCAGCGACCTCCAAATCCACCCGAATGCCATGCCGTTCCGCCTCGGGTCGGAAGATCAAGATGACTCTGTCCAAAACCTCTGCGAGATCGACGCTGGCCACAGCAGGAGCCGTAGGCTTGGAGAAGCCGAGCAGGTCCGTGACGCTCTGGCTCAGACGATCGACTTCGCTATTGATCAGTGCCAGATCCTCGCTGTACTTGGTCATCAGACCCTCGTCCTCCCGCATCAGCTGGACAATGGTTTTGATTGAGCTCAGTGGGTTCTTGATGTTGTGGGCCACGGTTGCTGCCATCTGCCCCACCGCGGCCAGCCGGTCGCGCTCGCCCAGCTCGCGCTCCAGCTGGATCTTGCCTTCCACCAACCGGCATGCCTCAATGGCTCCCACAATGTGGGGCGCAACGAAGCGAAGCGCTGCCTGCTGCTCACTGGTTAGCTTTCCCGTTTGGTTCTCAACTCTGATCTCACCAACAAGGGCCTGGCCTTTCGCCAGAGGCATGTGTTCGCCAGGCGCCACGTGCCCGGAGCCCTCGTTCGAGTCAGGATGCAAAATCAGTTGCACTGTCTTGGCACTCAGTTCCCGAACGAGCATTTGTTCCGTCAGACGCAGCAACTGGCTTAGGTCGGTTGTCGACCGTGAGATTCCATCCAGACGCGCTGCCAGATTTTCAAACTTCGAGAGCTCGCGGGTAAACAAGCGGTCGATGAGAATATCAATCCAGCGCTTGAGCGGCTGCAGTAAGGGCAGCAATACCAAAATCATGCCGGCTTGGACGACCGCGTCCGGAATACGATAGACGAGGACGTAGTCGCGGACATAGCGCACACTGACGAGGTAAACGAGCAAGAGAAGCACTGCCGCGAACGGGTAGCCGAAGCTGCGCTGGATCGCGATTTCCAAAAAATTGTGGCGAAAGATGAAGTAACCCAGCAAAGCGCTGGGCACCACCGACCACAACATGAGAACGGCCTCCAGCACGCCTCCAGGCTCGAGTTCCACCTCCGCTGGCCCGTAGTAGGTGTAGAGCACCAAACCTGCCACAACCACGAAGAGCACCAAAAGCGTGGCAAACAATACGCGGTCTTCCCGCTTGAGGCTGTTCTGGAACATCTTCCATTCGAAGAATCCAGACACCAGCAACGCGAAGCTGAACCACGCGGCATAGGGCTTTGAGAAGTCCGACGCGGTCAAGATTGGAAACGCCGAATCGTAGTTTTCCAGAAAGTCCACCAAGGCCCAGGGCAGAAACACTAAAGGGGCATAAAGAGCAGTTTCCAGCACCCAGTTCACGGGCACAATCGGCTTCGGCACGATTCTTGGCTGAAACACCAGATGAGTGTGCATCAACAAAGGCGGGAGGAATGCCAGCGATCCAAAGGCCACCGGGGCCACAACCAGTGCGAGAAGCACGCGCGTCAAAGGCGCTGTGGCTTCAGTAGTTTGAGCAAACAGCAGGAGGAGGAAGTGGCCAAAATTCCACAGTAAAAGACAGGTAATGAGGGCGGAAAAGAGGACCTCGAGCTTTTCGAGCCTGGGCCGGCGCCAGACAAATGTGAGCAGGGAGAACTGAACCGCGGCACTGATGGCAAATCCAAAAAGCTTGAATGCCGCGATGGATTCCATGTCATTGAGTTATTGAGCCAGTCATTCAGTCATTGAATCATTGGATGGCTCAATCACTCAATGGCTCAATGAATCAATCGCCTCGGGCCATCTCGAAAGCATGAGCGGTCCGCAGCAGCGTTGCTTCGTCGAAGTGCTTGCCGAGCAGCTGAAGGCCAATGGGAAGCCCTTCCGGCGTCTTGCCGCATGGCACAGAAATGCCCGGGATACCCGCCAGATTGGCCGTGATGGTAAAGATGTCGGAGAGATACATCGCAAGAGGGTCGTTGCTTTTTTCCCCCAGGCGAAACGGCGGCGTAGGCGATGTCGGTGAGGCAATGACATCCACTTTGGTGAATGCCTTCTCGAAGTCCTGCTTGATGAGTGTCCGGACCTTCTGAGCTTTGAGATAATACGCGTCATAGTAGCCTGAGCTCAGGACGAAAGTGCCGAGAATAATGCGCCGCTTGACTTCGTTGCCGAAGCCGGCATCGCGTGTCTCGCGATACATTCCGTTGAGAGTGCCTTCGCCGTGGACCCGCAGCCCGTAGCGCACACCATCGAAGCGCGCCAGGTTGGAACTGGCCTCGGCCATGGCCAGGATGTAATAGCAGGCGATGGCGTGTTCGGTGTGTGGAAGGTCCACATCGATCAGCTCGCAGCCAAGCCCCTCAAGCAGCTTCAAGCCCGCCTGGATACTCTGGTTGACGTCTACAGCAATGCCCGCTTTGAAATATTCCTTTGGCAAGCCAATCTTCAGTCCACGAACCGGCGCCTCGATTCCGGCCAGGTAGTCAGGCACCGGCGCGGTCAGCGACGTCGAGTCGTGAGGGTCCCGGCCCGCAATCACACCCAGCACCCTGGCTGCATCCTTGGCAGTTGTGGCGAAGGGTCCGATTTGATCGAGCGAGGAGCCAAAGGCAACAAGCCCATAACGGGAGACTCGGCCGTAAGTCGGCTTTAATCCAACGACACCGCAGAATGAAGCAGGCTGGCGAATCGAGCCGCCCGTATCTGAACCCAACGACGCGACGGCCAGCTGTGCTGCAACCGCAGCCGCCGATCCACCGCTTGACCCGCCAGGTACGAACTCCGGGGCGTGTGGATTGCGCGTCGGGAAGAAAGCTGAATTCTCTGTAGAGGAGCCCATCGCGAACTCGTCCAGGTTGCATTTCCCGACAAACACTGCGCCCGCAGTCTTCAGTCTTCCGATAACAGTCGCGTCATAGAGCGCCGTATAGTTCTCCAGGATTTTTGAGCCACAGGTGCAGCGCAGACCCTTGATAGAGATGTTGTCCTTGATCGCCATTGGCACACCAGCCAGGGATGGAAGCTTCTGGCCGTCACGCTTCATCCGATCGATCTGTGATGCCTGCTCCATGGCACCTGACGCATTAATATGGAGGAACGCTTTGATCTTAGGGTCACGTCGAGCGATCGACTTCAGATAGGTCTCGCAGATCTCGACAGCCGAAGCTTCACCACGATCCACGAGCGCCCGAACCTTCTCAATAGTGAGTTGACTCAGATCCACGGTGTTCTCTTGAAAATCCGTTCAGGAAGGAAGCTGGCAACAATCAGGGAATGTCGGCTCCCCTCGCCTCAACGTGCTGCCATGCAAACGGAAGACTCGAAGACTACCTGTCAGCGATCACCTTTGGCACCTTGAAGTGTCCTGCGCCCGTCGCCGGCCCGTTGGCCAGAGATTCCTCCTGGCTGAACGTCACGACGTTGTCGTCCGAACGCAGGTTCCGGCTCTGCTCCTCCGAATACACTGCGTGAGCCGTTGGTTCGATATTGGAGGTGTCCAGCCGGTTCAGTTGCTCCACATACTCGAGAATCGAGTTCAGCTGGCTGATGAAGAGATTCTTTTCCTCGTCAGTTGTCGCCAGCTGCGCGAGCTTGCCAACGTACTCAACTTCTTTGAAACCGATCTTCATGGTGCCGCTCCTATCAGCCAAGTCCACTGCAGGGAACCCACTGCCGGCTAGATCGCCCAACCCGGAGCCTTTTCGCAGCTCTGTGAAGTGGGAATCTGCAAGCCTCAGCGGGCACGCGCTAGCGTGTTCCACTTTGCAGGCGGCCAAAGTAACTCGAAGCGACCGCCGCGAGGCTGCAGTTCAATTCCGGATCGGAAACTGATTCCAACGGCTGCAAAGCAACCGAGACCTTCTCTGCTTCAGGAATCGGCGCCGGCCGTGGAGCTGGTTCTATCCAGGGATCGACGCGGAACTCCAGGTTAGAGACGGCAGCTTTCCCGACAACAGATTCCAGCCGCCTGAGGATTTCGAAACGCAAAGCCAACAGCTCTCTTTTCCAGGTTTCCGAGGGCACGGCAACAACCAGTGTCGCCTTGTACAGGCGCATCGGGCGAACGTTTTGAGCGAGCGTTTCACCCACAGCTTTCTCCCACAGCGCCATCACAACTTTTTCGCGGCATTCGTCAGTCAAAGGGAGTTGCTGCAAGAACTCCGGCAGCAGGGAGGAGAGCGAGCTCATCATTTCAGTGTTTGATTTTTTCCCAATAGGCTGCGAACTCAAACTCGGGACTGTTGGACTTCGTATGGCAGCGAATACACGAGTTCGCAGTGAGCTTAGCCATTTTTGTTTCCACGGGTTTTTCCATATGGGCCTTTCCCGGTCCGTGGCAGGCTTCGCACTGCACGTTGGCGAGGTGAGCTGTTCGGGCCAGATCTACAAAACCGCCGGTCTGGCCATCGCCAGTGACGTGACAGCCGACGCATGACGTGTCAAACTCCTTTCTTTGCTGTTTCAACGTCTCTATGGCATGTGAGTGGCGGCTTTTTGCCCAGACTTCAAATGCTGCCGCGTGGCAAGCTGTGCAGCCTGCAGTGGTCACAAAGCTCGATGTCGCGGCCGGCGGTGGTTCTGTCGCCGCAGCCGTATTAACCAAGATCTGCTGTTCTGCTGAGATTACTGCCTTGGCCTGGCTGATGAACGCCGCCATGGCCGGCTCGTCCTGGACGTTGCGAGTGAGGGTGTGGTTTACAGGCTGCGCCTCGACTTTCTCCCTTTGAGCGACCTTGAAGCGCAACTCGCCCAGAATCTTCCCTTCGTCTTCGGCATACACCAGCGTGGACTGATTGATGTGTGCCGGCATGCCGGAACCTTGATGCGTGAACCCGTTGACGATCATGTCGATGTTTGAGTTGTCAACCGCCAGCTGAACTGCTTCCCGGGCAGGCATACAAGCCAGGACAATCAGAAAATCGCACTTCTGGCGCAGTTCCGGCAGCCACTTCTTGGCGCTGGCTAGAGGATCGGCCCAAATGTAACCCGCCTGGTCGGTCTTCAAGAAACTCTCCCGCTCCGACAAGCCCAGGAATCCCAGCCGGTATTTCTTCTCGCTCCCCTTGGTGGCAAACTGTTTAACGACGTAAGGCTTGAGCAATGGTTCGCCCGAAGCAGCCGACAGCAGGTTGGCCGAAATGAACCGGTTGCTGCCGCGAGGATCAACGCCCAATGCCTTCAACTCCCCAATATCGTTTTCGGCGACATTCAGGACTTCGATCCCGAGCTTCTCCATGCCCTGCCAGAGCCATCTGTTCTTAACGGTCCGGTCATTCCCCAAAGCCTGCATGTAGTTTCCGATTTCAACATGCATCTGAGCTTTGCCGGGAAACTTGGCGCGATTCTCGGCGAGGACTTGGGCACGGCGAGCCAGACCGCCCGCGGGATTGCGCGGTCAGCCACACGGTTCGAGGTTGCCTCGAACATTGCCGGTGTAGTAGACACTAAAATCGAAGTTAGCATCGTTCGGGTTCGGATCGACGGGTGCTTGCTGGGCCGAAGGCGCCAAGAAAGGAAAGAGGCAGGCCAGGCACAAACAAGTCAGAAATACCGCGACTGAACGCTTCGGCTGAAATAGCATGAGATCCCCAAGACGCTCTTGAATTTGCCACTCAACAGGGCAAACACTTTTACCATAGGGCCCAGAAGTTTGCAAACCGTGCGAGGAAGCTGGAGGACGCTCGACTCTTGCCGGTGGCGTTACTCAATCGCTGTCCATTGATCTCATCAACGGGCGATTCACGGTGCGGCTACGTTGAAGCCGAGGCAGAGCCACCTTGACGCACAGAGCACCGCGACTTAAGATCACGTTGCCTTAAAGGAACGGGCTACCCAGGACTACCAAGCTCCCCATTCGCAGTCTGGCTGCCCCAGGCAGCTCCTGGGGGAACCCTGCTGCCTGCCCTCGGTTGGATTTCTTGTGGCATCTTGAGGACACATCTATGAGACATGCGATTCTAGTGCTGGCCATTGCCTTCAGTCCGGTTCTGCCGCTTCAGGGACAGACGCGCTCCATAGGGTTTAATACCAAGATCATTGAGGACATCATCGGAGTGAAAGGCACCACCAACACCGAGGAGCGCGTGTTCAAAGTAACGTTCCCGCGCACAGACGTGCCGGTGACCGTGGATGGCTGGGCCATGAAGCCATTCATGGGACTTACGTCCTGGGTTGCGTTTCGCAAGGGAGTTGAAAAAGAGTCGATGGTGATGGGCGACCTCGTCCTCTTTGAAGACGAAGTGAATCCTGTGATGACCGTCGCTTTGGAGAGCGGGCTGAGCGTTACCGCGCTGCACAATCATTTCTTCTACGATAACCCCAGGGTTTACTTCATGCATGTTGGAGGCGATGGAACTTTTCAAACATTTGCTATCGCGGTGAAGAACACCCAAGACAAGATCAAAGAGATCCGTAAGGCGAATCTTCAACCAGTGAAAGGGTTCCCTGGGGCTCCCCTTCCGGCAGAGAGCTCCATCGACGGCAAAGAGATTGAAAAAATCCTCGGGTACACGGGCCAGGCAAATAGCGGTATGTTCAAACTCGTGATCGGACGGCGAGCAACGATGCCTTGCGGGTGTGATGCGGCGAAGGAAATGGGAGTCAACACTTGGGCTGCCTTTGCTGGCAGCAACGAGAATGCTTTTGTGGATGGAGATTTTTCGGTGTTGGAAAGCGAACTACAGGACGTGCTGAAGGCCCTCCGTGCCGGTGGTATCAACATCGTCGCAATCCACAACCACATGACAGACGAGAAGCCCCGATACCTCTTCCTGCACTACTGGGGCAAGGGCCCCACTGCCCACCTGGCCAAGATTCTCCGCAGTGCACTGGATAAGACGAAGCATGAGTGACGAGACCAGAACTTATTGAGGACTACAGAATATAGCGACGATACTCTTAGTCCTTCGAAAAACTAAATAGACTTCGGTTCCCCTCGCCCGCGTTGGGGCGAGGGGAGCCGATTCTAGGGACCGCGTCAGACAGAGCACGCAGGAGTGTCACTAGAATTTGCAATGCTTGATAAGATGAAATGCGGAAGGATTTCGGCGAGCGGTGGCCTTTAGTGCGGACCGCCCCTGGGGCGACGGCCCCTCCATTCATAAACCACACCATAATCTCATGTCTGCCGGTTACTCCAAACGAGCACTGCACGAAAAGCTGGGCATCAAGCCGGGATCACGTTGTTGCATCTTGAATCCACCCAGGGGTTACGACGCGACCCTGGGAGAAATTCCAACCGATGCCAAGTTTCTAAAGCCACACCAGGCACCACTGGATTTCATCCAACTCTTCACCAAAGAGAGGTCAGAGCTCGAAGCCAAATTCCCAACTTTGAAGCATGCCCTCGTCCAAAGAGGGATGCTCTGGATTTCCTGGCCCAAAGGCGCATCGAAGGTGCCGACCGACCTCAACGAGAACATCGTTCGAGAAATTGGACTGAAGAATCAGATGGTAGACATCAAGGTGTGTGCCGTGGACGAAGTTTGGTCTGGATTGAAGTTCGTTTATCGGTTGAGAGATCGGAAAGGAAACCCCTAGCCCGCCCCTAGCCCGGATTTCTCACCACAAAGGCACCAAGACACGAAGTAGAAGCCAGAAGAGCAGCCGGCAGGTTTAGGCAGCCCTGAAAGAGGTCGTTGTGAACAGACCGCAAGTGCGTGAGTAAGGGGGGAGCCCAAATGGATCGTGATGTAGTTGGGGTCTCCCGTTCTTCTTGGTGCCTTTGTGTCTTGGTGGTGATGCGGGCTAGTAATCTTCATCGAGATGGTGTGCCACCCGTAGACGATGAGGAGGAGCTTGTTCATGTGTCTCAACTTCGTAAGTCCTCATGCCCTGGAGCTGTGAAAAAATTGAATCGGGGCAATCCTGGCCCATCGCGGTTCTGAATCCACAGCCGCAAACGCGCGCGGAGCGCCCGTTCCACCTGGTGGAACGGGCGCTGCTGCGCACGCTTCTTGCTGGGAGGAGCTGATTTTCAATTTTTTCACAGCTCCCGTGCGATGCCCAATCTGCTGACAGTAAGGAACCGGCGCTTTGCCATTGGAAAGCGCCATAAAAACGCCTACCCGGAAAGTGTGTTCGGCCCGCCTACCTACCTGGCCCGTGAATAGATCTCTTGTCTGATAAGAAGCGCCTGACTGGGCGTGAAGAGGAGCTCGCCACCACTGGCACGCTGCAGATCCTGTCGACTCCAGCTGCCTCGCATCAGCCCGAGGGGTGAATGAGAGTTCGAGCCCAGCAGCAGGTGGCCGATTTCGTGGGCCGTCGCATGTCCCAGAATCACGGCCAAAGAAGCCCCTCCACCCTTGGCCAGCTCCTCAACGCGGTCGTAAAAGACGCTGGCACTGGCCGGAGTGTTCTTCTCGGACAGCGCGGCGATACCCAACGTTGCATTGCCAAAGTGCGCTCGGGTCGCCTGAGAGGTAGGAACCAATCGCAGAATAATGTCGGTAGGCGTTGCAGGGAGTGCACAATCTGGAAGCAAGTGTCGCCCATCGGATGTAAGAGAGCAATCCAACCAAGCTGTCTCGATTCCAGTACGGTCGAAGATTCTGGTGGCCACGTTTTGCGCAGACTTCCAAGTGTCAGGCGAAACTTGGACATATTTGAAAGCGCGCACCGTAATTTTTGAGCCGGACGTAGGGGTCCCGGTAGAACCTGCGTTAGCGAATCCAGGCAAACTAAGGAACAACAGGAGGCTCACAAGGTATCTGTTGCTGATGAGATTGCTCATTGCCCTCACCTCCGAAAGTTGGTCAATGGCGTCAACTCTCGGTCCGGCGGGCGGATACCTCAATGCAACAGCAGCGACTTAAGAGTGATTTGCGGGTGACTTGCTAAGTGATTTCCAGAGGATCGTTTAAGGGGAGATTCGGTCAACCTATGGGCAATTCAGAAGGTGATTGATTGCCGAGCGGCAAGGTGAAAGAATTCAACTCCATCCAAGCCAGTCATTGAAAGAAGCGTATGGAAGCTGCACCGTCTGCGAACGCTATTGGTTTCGGGCCGTTTAGGCTGGATCTAAAGGCGGGCGAACTGCACAAAGACGGGCACAGAATCCGACTCCAAGAACAACCTTTCCAAGTGCTCAAGATGCTGCTGGAACGTCCGGGCGAGGTCGTGACCCGGGAGGCGATCCGGCAGAAACTTTGGCCCAACGACACGAATGTCGAGTTCGACCACAGCATCAACGCAGCTATCAAGAAGCTGCGGTCAGCGCTGGGGGACTCGGCGGAGGAGCCACTCTATGTGGAAACCGTGGCGCGCCGGGGCTACCGGTTGTTGGTCCCGGTGGAGCGGGAGGAGGCCAAGTCTCTTGGTCCCGCGGCCACGTCCGAGACGCCGTCTGAGTCTGACTTAGAGTCAGGAAACCTGATCGGGAAGAGGGTCTCGCACTACCGCATCCTGGGAGTGTTGGGAGGCGGAGGGATGGGGGTGGTGTACCGGGCAGAAGACCTAAAGCTGGGTCGTCGAGTAGCACTGAAGTTTCTGCCGGAAGAATTAGGCAACGACGCAAAATCATTAAAGCGGTTTGAGGGGGAAGCGCGAGCTGCCTCGTCGCTGGATCATCCCAACATCTGCACCATTTACGAGTTCGGGGAACATGAGCATCAGCCGTTCATCGTGATGCAGTTGCTGGAGGGAGAGACACTGAGGGATCGGATTGCCAGGGTCGGGGCTTTGCCGATTCATGAGTTGCTCGATGTGGCAATCCAAATCACCCATGGGCTGGGGATGGCGCACGAGAAGGGCATCATTCACCGCGACATCAAGCCAGCCAACATCTTCGTCACGAGCCAGGGGCAAGCCAAGATTCTGGACTTCGGATTGGCGAAGGTCGCTGAACGGGATGTGTGGGATTGGCCCTCCAGCGCGGAAGAGGGTGTATGTGCGGAAGGGCCTACGAGGATTCCACCCGCAGAGCCGATAACCGAAGGCGTTCTTAGTCGGACCGGCGTGGCAATGGGGACGGCGGCCTACATGTCGCCGGAGCAGGTCCGAGGCGAGAAGCTGGACACGCGGACCGACCTGTTCTCGTTTGGGCTGGTTCTGTATGAGATGGCCACAGGCAGACAAGCTCTTGCGGCTGAAACGCTGGCGCATTTGCATGCCGCCATTCTGAACCAGACACCGATCTCAGCGAGTCAGTTGAGTGCTCAAGCGACGCCCGAGCTGGAAGCGATCATCAGCCAGGCATTGGAGAAAGATCGTGAAAAGCGTTACCAAAGGGCCTCAGACTTCAGGGCTGACTTGGAGGGTCTCTACCGCACCCACACTGTTTCCTCCCGAGGGCCTCGAAGCAGTGAGCGAGTCGCTCACGATGAAGGAGTACCGGGGCCACATGGGGCGGGAGATGTTGCCTACTCAAGTCAAGCCCGGCTTCGCCGACGTGGCAAATATTACGTTCTCGCCACACTCATTCTGGCGGTCGTAGGCCTGGTGGGTTTCAGATTGACGCCGCTACCACCGCCCAAGGTGTTGGGCATTACTCAAATTACGAACGATGGCCAGAAAAAATTCGGTTTCGTTACCGACGGCTCACGGCTCTATTTTACAGAAAACATAGATAATCGACGCTCCTTGGTCCAGGTGTCTGTTACCGGTGGAGAGACTGTGCCATTTTCCATATCGCTGCCAAACTCTGGAATCGAGGATATTTCCCCGGACGGGACTGCTCTCTTTGTTAGGGGTGCTGGCGCGGGTTTAGTGCCTTCACCTTCCAGTTATTGGATCGTACCTCTCCCGGGTGGATCGCCTCGACGCCTGGGGGAGGTTCGCGCGCACGACCTTCACCCATCCCCTGACGGACAACAGATCGCCTACTTTGAGGAATCTGATCTCTATCTTGCTCAAGCTGACGGGACCAACGCCCGAAAGCTGTTGACCGTTCCAGGCAAAGGTCCAGGGTGGGCTTCCTGGGCGCCCGACGGAAGCAAATTGCGCTTCGACATGGACGACCCTAGATCCGGTACCCATTCGATCTGGGAGGTGGCGTCCGACGGAAGCAATCTTCATCCCTTGCTTCCAAGCAGCAATCAAGGGCTTCAGTGTTGTGGTCGCTGGACCCCAGACGGACGGTACTTCGTTTTCCAGATCTCCCGCAACAGGGTGACGCACCAGCTCTGGGCCATTCGCGAAGAAGGGAGCTTATGGCGAAGGATCAATCGTGACCCCGTGCAGTTAACGAATGGGCCGATGCAATTCCGCGCGCCGGTTCCGAGCAAAGATGGAAAACGGATCTTTGCAATTTGTGACCAGGTGCGTAGTGAGATCATGCGTTATGCCAGTCAGTCCCGAGAATGGGTCCCTTATCATTCGGGGAAGTCGATAGTTGGGTTGGATTTTTCCAAGGACGGGCAGTGGGTTACTTATGTCGCCCATCCGGAGGACACGTTATGGCGCAGCAGGAAGGACTTCGGCGACCCGCAGCAACTCACGTTCCCCCCAATGAAGGTCAACAATCCTCGCTGGTCTCCCGATGGAAAGGAAATTTCCTTTGAGGGCAAGACGCCCGGCAAACCCTGGAAAATCTATGTTGTCTCACGCTCAGGCGGAAATTCTCAACAACTCACCTTCGGCGACCGCAACGAAACCTTCCCAGACTGGTCACCGGATGGAAGCAAATTGGCTTTCGGCGGACCCTACCGCTTCCAGCCTGAAACTTCTGCAGGTCCAACGCCAATTCAGTTAATCGATTTGGGAACCAACAAACTTTCCGTGCTGCCTGGGTCCGAGGGATTTTTTGGCCCACGTTGGTCGCCGGATGGGCGATATCTGGTGGCCAGGCGGTTCGCTTTAGACGGGCTAATGCTGTTTGATTTCACAACCCACAAGTGGGAGCAGTTGGCCAAAGGTAGTTGTGGTCTCGTGAACTGGTCTCGGGATGGGCAGTACATCTACTTCGTGCGCATGGACGACAAAGACTATGCCGCTGTTCGCATCGGGATCCACAATCGCAAGGAAGATCGGATAGAAAGCGTGAAAGTGTTCATGGATCAGACAAGACGTTGGTTTGGTTTAGCCCCCGACGACTCCCTGTTGGTGCTGCGGGACATCGGCAGCCAGGAAATCTATGCCCTTGACTGGGAGGCTCCGTAGGGTGCGTTAGGCGCTTCCTACCGTAACGCACCGTTCCTTGAGGATTGCGGTTCCCGGTGCGCTACGCTAAAAGACTGATGCACCCAACCACTGGTCTTGCCTCTTTCGAACCCGACATTGGTTGGTCACAGGAGTTGTTTATCCCGAGTTGTGGTGCCACGTTTGATGAGAATGTGGGAGGCGCTCTCCGAGCGGCGACCAGTGTCACAAACCCAACGGCGGCGCCCGTCGGAGACGGCCTCCCATTTTCAGGGACATTTTCGAGGGAGCAATGATGAAGACTCGAGGCTTATTACGAACTGTGCTCCTGGGCCTACTACTCTCGGCACGCAATACAGTGCTGCGGGCACAGGGAGGCCCTGTGGGAGCCATTCTCGGTGTGGTGAAGGACTCTACGGGGGCAGTCATCAGCGGCGCGGAAGTCACCGTCACCCATCTCGAGACAGGCCTCAAGACAGCCGGATTGACTGATGTAGCGGGCAACTTCGAGCTCCCAACCCTGCCTATCGGTCCTTATTCTATCTCCGTAGGTATCACAGGCTTTAAGACCTGGAAGCTGGCGAGAACGGATGTCACTGTCAGCGAGCGTAAGAGATTGTTGCCAGTCTTAGAGGTGGGAGATGTCACCGAGAATATCAACGTCGAAGGAGTTGCCGAACTGCTCCAAACAGAGAAGAGCTCTGTAGAGGCTACCGTGCAACAAAGGCAGATCCGGGACTTGCCCATCAACGGCAGAAACCCTCTTGAGCTCGTCAATCTAGTCCCAGGCATGCAATTCTACGGGCGGACCCGAAGCACCTTAGGGAACATTGAATGGGGCTCGAGAGTTCAAGGTGTCGGGAAGCGCGACGATCAGGCCGAATTCAAGCTCGACGGATTGAACGCCAATGGCGGCATTAATGAAACTAGGATTGGAATTCCCAACCTCGACACGATTGCTGAGATCAGTGTAGAGACAGCCAACTTCAGCGCCGAGCACGGCAGGGACCCCCTGCAGATCCTGCTGGTGACCAAGTCCGGGACTAACGCCTTTCACGGCACGCTGTGGGAGTTTCACCGCAACCACAAGTTCGACGCACGCAACGCCTTCGCCCTGACTAAGCCCAAGCTAGTCCGCAATCAGTTTGGCTTCACGGTCGGTGGGCCCATCCTCAAGAACAAGAGCTTTTTCTTTGGCAGCTATGAAGGGACTCGAATCCGCCAGGAAACGATCTACAACGCCTCTGTGATTTCGCCAGCCATGCTGCGAGCGGACTTCTCCGCGCTTTCCCGGCCCGTCACCGATCCACTCACCCGACAGCCTTTTCCGGGCAACCTCATTCCTCCTGATCGGATTACGGAGGCTTCGAAGTTCTTTTTCCCGTACATTCTCTTGCCCAATTCTCCAGACGGCAGATTTCGAGGGCTTGCACCTCTTCCCGACGACACCAGCGAATTCACGCTTCGCATCGACCACCAGATCACCACGAAGCAACGAATTTACGGCCGCTGGGTCAAGATTGGCAACGGCGTTGATTCCACCGGTTATAGGCCGGAGGTCAGTCAATGGACTGCAGTTGATCAGCACAATGCCAGTCTGAACTACACCTACACTCTCGCTCCCACCACACTACTCACCGTCTACGCCGGTTTCTTGCGCAACGATAAGACATGGACGACTCCTCTGGCTGGAAAGGAAAATCTGACCCAGGAGGCCGGCATTAAAGGATTCGACACTATCGGAAGAGAGGCCTGGATCGGGCTGCCTAACGTCACCTTCCTCGGCTACACCGGCTTTGCTGTCCCTCCTTGGGCCCCTGGACGGCTGTGGAGCGACGTCAAAAGTGGCACCGCCAATGTGAATCTGGTCCAGGGGAAGCACTCCCTCAGCCTTGGTTATGATTACAACGACCGCTCAGCCATGGGGAGACACGGCAGCTGTTGCATTCGGGGCGTCTTCTCGTTTAACGGCCAGTACACCGGCGATGGGTTTGCCGACTATTTGTTGGGCCTCGCCTTCTCCAGTGCGCGAAATCTGCCTCTCCAGACCTTCGGTCTGACTCATTCTCCTTACTCTGCCCTATTCGTTCAGGACTTCTGGAAGGTTCATCCCAGCCTGACACTGAATCTGGGCCTGCGCTGGGACTACTGGCACGAGAAAGCATTTCTCCGAGGGAACGGAGTCAGCTTTGACACCAGTCTGGGAAAAGCAATCGCAGGAGAAGACAAGAACGGCCGGGTGGATCTGACTGCCCAGACAGTCGCTCCATTTCTGGCCAAAGCGACAAACGGGTTGTGGATTCCGGCTTCGCAAGCGGGTGCTCCGCCCGGACTCTTTGAGGCCAATGGGTATCTCTCCCCTCGGCTCGGGCTCGCGTGGCGGCCCAAGGGACGCAACGATTTGATTGTCCGGGTTGGCTACGGGATATTCGCCAGTAGCTTTAGAGGGGCCATCATGGCCTCTTCCATTGTGGGCCCACCATATTGGACCGCTGAAACCCAGCAATGGAGTCCTTCGCAACAGCAGCGCTGGGAGACGGCCTGGCCGGATGATCCGGAGGTTTTCGTCGCACCGACGGTTGATGTCGCCACTCCTATCGACGTCCAAAGCACGAAAGCTCATGAGTGGAACCTCTCGATTCAGAAGTCTCTTTCCTTGCAGTCGGCCCTCACTGTGTCCTATCTGGGAAATCGCATCGTGGATCTGCTGACAAGTAGCCCCAAAAACGTGGTGCCTCCAGGCCGATATGAGAACCTCCAGGCAGCCCTCCCCTGGCCCGAATTCGGGCCCGTTAACCTCGTCGAAAACATCGGCGAGTCCTGGTACAACGCTCTGCAATTGAAGTGGGAACGGCGCTTCACCCAAGGGCTCTCCTATATGGCTTCCTACGCCTTTTCCAAGCACATCGACCAATACGGAGGCAGTGTTGGGGACCAACCACTGCCCTTCGAGCCCAAAGGCTACAGCCGAGGCCGTTCCAGCCTGGACCGAACACACATTCTGGCGATTAGCAGCATCTACGAGCTCCCGTTTGGGCGTGGGCGAAGATTTCTGCCGCATATCAGCCGCTCAAGCAATGTAATCTTAGGAGGATGGGAGCTGTCGGGGATCTATCGGTTCGTTTCGGGAATGCCGCTTACTTTTCAGGTTCCGGGTGCCACGCTGGGCAATGGATACGGTACTCGCCCCAACCTGAGGGGAAACCTCAAACTCTCGAACCCGAGCGCTGACCTGTGGTTCAATCCTGACGCACTAGAAGCACCTCCGTCTTACACGTTTGGGAACTCCGGCAAAGGGATTCTGGATGGGCCGGCAAGTCACGTTCTGGACTTAGGGTTGATGAAGAATTTCTACTTGACCGAGAACAAATATCTGCAGTTCCGCTGGGAGCTATTCAATGTCCCCAACCACGTAAACCTGTGTGCTTCCGCATCCGGATGTCCGGGCACAATGATTAGTCTTCCCACTACAGGAAAGATCTTTTCCGCCGGAGACGCTAGAGCAATGCAGTTGGCGTTGAAGTTTGTATTCTAGGTTGCCCTACGGATACTCGTGGAGAAATCCGCTCTTGCATTGAGAGCTTCTGAGACCAATGATCGGCGACGAATCAGGTGCTACAGCTTGCTGGTCGGTGGGGCACAAGCCGTAGAGTGGTGGCAGGAGCTGTGAAGAATTGTAGCGGCCGTTCTGAGAGCGGACACTACAGTTTCTACATTCTCGGTGCAGGCAAGACGCCCGCACCACAACCGGGAGCGACGACAGCCAACTTTGTGGTGCAGGATTCCAGCCTGCAAAAGGTCCGTTCTGAGAACGGACACTACACCAGAGACCTACAGCTGTTTGCTTTCGAAGCCCACCGACGTGGGTCCGTCTTTTCAAAGCTTCCGGAAGACAGGAGGCGACTCGCTGGCAAAAGGCGCGTTGATTCAAAGTAACGATCTGCAGAACATTCAGTCTCTCCCTCAGGAGAACCAACCTCGCATCAGCTTCGATCTGGTGGCCGCGAGCCGCTCGGTCACAACATTGGCCGGTATGAAGCGTCTTCACGGTGTTGTTGTAGCTCAGACGAAGCCTTTGCGAATTTCTCTCTCCGCCAGGTCCAGGGCAGCCTCCAAGCGGCTGGAATTCTTGCCGCCCGCCTGCACCAGAGTTCTTCCTCCACCTCCTTTCCCTTCGATCAGCAAACAGCACTCCGGAAGAATTCGGCGCAGATCGCCTTGAAGACTCTCGCTTAGCGCAAATAGAAGACTGGCTTGCTCACCCGCCGAGCCCAGCAGGACAACGCAAGGCCCCTGCGCAAGAAGTCCATGGATGAGCATCCGAAGGAACTCGATCTCCTCACCTTCGAACAACTGCTTCACTACGACCAGTCCGCTTCCGCTCGCGGCCTGCAAATAAAGCTCCTTGGCAAGAAGAGAGGCGAGAGTCCGGTTTTTGACCAGCAGCACCCTCCGTAGCTCGCGCGACTCCTGAATTTGCTTCTCCACGCGCGCCGGCGCTTCTGCAGGACCCACCGAGAGCTGGCGTGAGATGGCATGCAACAATTCCAGATCACGCTGGTGGGCGGTCAACGCCCGTTTCCCGCAGACAAATTCGACTCGTGCCTTTCGATTGACTCGCTCCACTTTCCGAATCACGATACTGCCAATCTCTCCTGTCTGCCGGACATGAGTGCCACCGCAGGCAGACACATCGAAATCCAGCACTTCAACGATACGCAGCGGCCCTATGCGCTGGCTCTCTTTCCTGAGCGCCAGCTCGGGGACCCTTTCCGGAGGAACGACGCGAACCCCAATGGGCCGATTGTCAAAGACAACTTCGTTGGCCAGCTTCTCGGCCTCGTGCAGCTGCTGGGTACTGACCGTTTCGGAGTCGAGGTCCACCGTGGCATAGTCGGTTCCCATGTGGAAGCCCACAGTGTTGAGCTTTGCGGTCCGCACGAACGCTTGCGACAACACATGTTGCCCGGTGTGCTGCTGCATGTGGTCGAAACGTCGTGCCCAGTCCACCTGGCAGTGCAAGGTGGAGGCAGGCACAGCGATGCTGAGCCGGTGGACGATCTCCTCCTCGCGTTCGAAGACATCCTCGACCGGACTGTTCGCAATCACCCCCAGATCGTGCAGTTGACCGCCAGAAGTTGGATAGAACGCGGTTTGATCGAGAACGATCTCGAAACCTTTAGCGGTCTCTTCCGTCCTGACAATCTTCGCAGCGAATTCACACAGATAGCTGTCGTCGTAATAGAGCCGCTGGGTCATTGCTTTCCATCCGACCGAAGGTTCCGAGAGCGCCGGTAGTATGGCATTCGCCAGAGAGCCGGAAAGACACAGCTGAGTCGTCCCTGCTCGTTCTCGCATGGCAGCCAGCAAAAATGAAAAAGCCCTGTCGGCCGGAAGCCGACAGGGCAAGTCCTCAGATAGGCCGATGACTTCAGATCAAAAGATATACTTCAAACCGAACTGCAGCTCCCGCATGTTGACCCGAGTGCCAGAGATCGTGCCAAAACCTGAATTCAAGCGAGACGTGTTGGGATTGCCCCAGTTCGGATGATTGGCAAAATTGAAGCCTTCGAATCGGAACTGCAGCTCATGCCCCTCGGCAATTCGGAAGTTCTTCAGAGTTGAAAAATCCCAGTTGATCATGCCCGGACCAATCAAGGTGTTACGACCCGTGTTGCCGAACGTCCCGAACGGCTGAAGCCCAAAGGCATCCGTATTGAAAAACTTCTGCGGATTCTGTTGCCCGCGCGGCAGGGCCACTTCAGCACCCGTGGCATTCGGCCGGTCGAAGCCTGCGCCGGTATTGGATTGGTCACGACCTGAAGTGACTGTAATCGGGAAGCCGGTTTGCAGCGTGATGATCGAGCCGAGCTGCCATCCCCCAACCAGCTGGTTGAGGACTGCATTCCCGGTGTCCATGAAGCGCTTCCCCTTCCCGAAAGGCAACTCGTAAAGAGTGGAAGTCGTCAAGCGGTGACCGACGTGAAAACTGGACAGCCCACGCTCGGCGGCGATGTTGTAGCTGTTCTGCGGAAACAGCGTGTCGCCGTCATGGGTGCGGATGGCACTGCCTGTGTCAATGGACCGGGACCAGGTATAGCCGGCCAGATAGGTGAGTCCGCTGCTGAAATTGCGAGTAAGCTTGGCGCCCAGCGAGTGGTAGTTAGCCTTGCCGCTGCCATCCACTTCCTGAATGCGGCCAAACTCCGGATAAGGCGCCCGGGAAAGCACGCTTCCGGTGGCCCCCGGAATCGACTCGTTGTAGGCACGCAACGATTCCAGCTTGCGGCTGCCAGAACCAATGTAGCCAACTTCCAGTACTGTGTTTTGATCGAGTTGGTGCTGGACGTTAAACAGATACTGCATCGAGTAGGGAGTTCGGCGCTTGTAAATGTTTCCGAGCACATAAGGGTTGTTCACCTGAACCGTACCACCCAAATTCCGGAAAGGGGCATTCCAGTTCAAGTCAGGAAAGTCGGCGCTGGACTCGTCACGACGCCGACCGGCAAAATTGCGGGCCATGTCGAAGCGCGGGTTGCCAGCATCCTGGGTGTAAAACATGCCGAAACCGGTCCGAACCGTCCAGCGGCTGGAGGGACTCCAGGCGATGCCAACGCGGGGCGCCCAGTCGTTATTGTCACGCGTGATGAGCCGTTCTCCAAGACGCCCATCCCGCGCCACCTTGATCGCCGGGTTGAAGCGCAACGCGATTCCTTCATAAAAATCGCCGCTGCCCATTCTCACAAAAGTGGGATGACGGCTGAGATCCTGGACATTCGGAGTGTTATCAAAAAAGGGCACGTCGATGTTGACCAGGCGGCCTGTGTTGTCAAACCAGGGAGGAGTATTTTCGTAGCGCAGCCCTAAGTTGAGAGTTAAGTTGGGACGAACCTTCCAGGTGTCGTCGATGTAGTAGTACTGGCTGGCCGCACGGAACTCAATAGTCGCCAGCGACACCGAAGCCTCACAGCGTCGGCATTCGCCCAAGAGGAAGTCTGCAAAAGCATTGCCCGTTCCGGCAACAGAAGCCGGATTCTGCGTCGCCTGCCCTTCGAAGCCAAACGAACCACGCGCAAACTGATTCCCGATCTGGTTGTACTGGTCCTTGCGGATCTCTCCACCAAACCTGAACGAGTGCTTGCCCTTGGTCCACGAAAAGTTGTCCACAAGTTGGTACGTGTGGTTCTTGTTGACGTAGGGACCTTCGGAAGAATCGCCAAACCCGCTGAATCCAGAAACCCCGATGCTGGGAGTTCCCCAAGTGACAGGCGGACCGCCTGGCAAGCCATTGATCTTGAGCTCGCTCAGCACATCCCGGGTAAAGGCAAGCTCCGTTCCCTGGCTGTTAAAAAAATAGTTGTAACCCCCACGAAACTCGTTCACCATGCTCGGACTCAGAACGCGCGTGTTGGAGATCATCATCTGGTGAACGGTCGTCAGGAGGTTTGCGCCGTTCAGGACCAAGTTCGGTGTGACGCTCTGTTCATCGCCATAGCTGTACCGGCCAAACCAGTTCGAGTTGCTGCTTTCGGTAAAATCGATTCTCTGGATGAACTGATCCTTGTCCACGGTCGATTTGCGGTCGTTCTGGAAGTTCCGCGCCAGAATTGCTGTGGCCACATTCGGGCCCGGGTAAAACTCCAGCAACTTCAACGACGTGGGGTGAATTCGATTGGTCGGGATGCGGTTGTTGGGAAACTGCTCCGCGGTAATGGTCCCGTTAGCCTGGCGAACGCGAGTCGCTGGGTCAAAAATCGGATTGGACTGGGAGGAAAAATCTCCAGCCCGCATCGCCGCCGAGGGCACGTCGAAAATTCCACGACTCGTGCGGCGGGTCTTGAAACCTTCAAAGTTGGTCATGAAGAACAGCCGGTCTTTCCCATTGAACACCTTTGGGATCCAGACAGGGCCACCGACTGTGAATCCATACTGGTTTAGCTTGAACGGCTGGCTGGCAGGCCGTGCCGCAGTGAAGGCAAACTGCCTGGCATCCAGCTTGTCGTTGCGCAGGAACTCGAACACCGAGCCATGCAGGTTGTTGGTGCCAGCTTTGGTCGAAACGTTGATTTGGCTCGTGGCCCGTCCGAATTCAGCCGGAAAGACGCCCGACTGGACTTTGAATTCCTGGAGTGCATCGATGGAGGGCAGAATGATGTAGGTGTTGAAATTGACGTCCGTATTCTCGACACCATCGAGGGTAAAATGGTTGAAAAAGCTGCGCTGGCCCGAAATCGAGATGTTTTGCTGCGAGCGGGTGCCGCCCTGTCGGGAGCCAGCCTGCCCAGAGCTGCCAAATCCATAGCTCACGTTGGGACTTAAGGCAACCAGTTGCAGAAAGTTGCGTCCATTCAAAGGCAGTTCCACAATCCGCTTGTTCTCAATTACCGTGCCGACGGTCACATCTTCGGTCGACAAGGACACACCTGCTCCCGAGACTTCGATGATTTGCGTCACTTCTCCCACTTGTAAGACGACATCGACGCGAACCACTTGCTGAATTTGCAACTGGATGTTGGTGACCGTCGCAGCTTTAAAACCGGCCATCTCAACGTTCAGGTTGTAAACGCCCGGCTGCAGCGCCGGAAAGTTGTAGATGCCGGCATCATTGCTCGTCGCAGAACGAACTGCATTGGTGGCTGGATTCGTGGCTGTCACCTTGGCGCCTACGATGACGGCGCCCGTCGAATCCTTAACAGTGCCGGTAATCTCTCCCAAGGTCTGGGCATTCAACTCTCCTGTCACGCCCCATGCAATCGTGACCAAGGCGATAACAATCAACATAGAGCGAACTGATCTCTTCATTCTTCTATTCCTCCTGAATTCGGTTTTCGTGGAGACCCACGTTATGTCGCTTCTTTTCCAAGGCTAAACAGGGAAGCCAGAAAGGCTTGCCCCAAGTTCTTTCTTTGAGAATATGATTGCATTTGCAAGGTTGATACCAAAAGTAGACGAACCGATGGAAAAGACAAGTCAATTTATTTGTTACGCTTGTGGACCTTTGGAACCCGATTTGGGAGGGGACTAACGCAGAAACGCTCCGTAATCTCGTAGCATACCTGCGAAAATCGGGAGGGATACATTAATGGTCTAAGAATCGTCGGGGCCAAGACAAAGCTTAGGTTTATGATATCTTTCTCGCCTTCCGCAGCTTGCGGACTAGAACCGCAGCCGGGCAATAAAATCAATCATCCATGAACGTCACTATTCAACCCTTTACCAGACTGTCCGGACGTGCGCAATTGCCCGGCGACAAGTCAATTTCCCATCGACTGGCAATGCTTGGAGCCATTGCTGAAGGAACAACCCAAATTGAAAATTTTGCTACGAGCCAGGACTGCCACAGCACCTTGGCCTGCCTCCGTCTGCTAGGAGTGGCTGCCCAGATCGTCGGCGAAAACCGCATCGTAATTCAGGGAGTCGGACTCAACGGCCTTCGACCTGCTTTTGAAACACTCGATGCGGGCAACTCCGGTTCAACGATTCGCATGCTGTCAGGCATGCTGGCCGGGCAAAGTTTCACGACCCGAATTTCAGGGGACGAATCGCTGCGAAAGCGCCCCATGCAGCGCATCATTTCGCCCCTCACTCAGATGGGAGCACATATCGAGGCAATGCCGGGCAACTATCCGCCGCTGACCATTCGGGGCGGCGCACTTCAACCCATCCGCTATGAACTCCCTGTTGCCAGTGCTCAGGTCAAATCGGCAGTTCTGCTTGCTGGAATTTACGCCGATGGGGAAACAACGGTCATCGAACCCATTGCCACACGAAACCACACAGAGCTCGCACTGCGAGGCTTTGGCGCCGAGGTAAACGTGGCCGGAAATGCCGTTTCGCTACGCGGCGGTCAGGCCCTGAAGGGGATTGAGACAAGTGTTCCTGGAGACGTTTCATCAGCCGCCTTTTTCATCGCCGCCGCCACAATGGTGGCCGGCTCGGACATCACTCTGCAATCCGTCGGAATGAACCCGGGACGAAGAGGCGTCGTGGACTTGCTGGCAGATATGGGCGCTTGTATCACGATTCTGGAGGAGCGGATATTGGGCGGCGAGCCGGTCGCCGACTTGCAAATTCGTCCAGCGGGACTTCGAGGCGGAAAGATTGCCGGTTCACAGATACCTCAAGTCATCGACGAGATTCCGATCCTGGCCGTGCTGGCCACTCAAACCGAGACCGGCATAGAGATCCGCGATGCCCGAGAACTCCGTGTGAAGGAAAGCGACCGAATTCGTAGCACGGTCGACAATCTGCGTGCGATGGGAGCGACGGTTGAGGAGTTTGAAGATGGCCTGGCAGTCCAGGGACGGCAATCGCTGACTGGCGCTCGCATCAACACACATGGCGACCATCGCATTGCAATGGCTTTTGCCATCGCCGGCCTGGTGGCGCAGGAAGCGACTGTGATCGAAGGCGCCGAATGCGCGGGTGTTTCTTTCCCGGGTTTCTTTGAAACACTGGAGAAACTCCAGGAGTGAAAAGGAGGGAAAACGAAAGTCGAAAGGCAAGGGTGAGGTTCAGATGTCGGGGTTCGAACGTAGAATTCCGTCGCCTACTCATTCGGACGTTTTCGTCGCCCTCCACCCTAACTGGCGAGCGCAGGCTGCAGAACAGACCGCTTCGCGACTTCCCCGAGAAGTGCTTCCATGAAGATGCGGAACCGATGGAGGGCAAAGCGCAGCGCCTCGCGAGTTTTGGACACTTCGATTTCCTCCATGAACTTCTCGAACTCCTCCCAGTCTTTGAACATCAGGTACTTCAAGCTGCCTAAACGGAACTCCTCGATTTGTTTGGTTATCGCGGGCAATCGCTCGTGGTCTGCAACCTCCTCAAACGTCCTGATGGCCTCCAGCAGAGAGCCGATTTCCTGCAGCAACTTCCGGGACTGTTCCAGACGGGTCACATACGTCGAGAAAACCTGCCTTCCGTCGAAGCCGGGCTCAAAGGCCTGGGAGATCTGAACAATGGACTGCTGTAGTGAGTTCTTCAGCAGCCCGTGGCTGTTTTCCACTTTGGCGAAAATAGGTGGAGCATGGCGCAGGTACACCAGCCCAACCAGTTCGTAGCTGAAGACCTTTTTGATCTCCTGGCTCATCGCAAAGATCGCGGCATCCAGTGTTTCGATGGTCTCCTGACCAACCTCAGGATGACGGCAGACACGAGTTTCGAGAAAGTCAAAGAGCAATCGCAGTTCTGAGTTCACCAGTGAGAACACCAACAGCGAGTGTTTCAGCGGACGGTCCTGGCTCAAGTCGCGCTCAATGTAATTCAGGTAGCGCAGCAGCCGGAACAGCTCCAGGAAAACCTTCGCCAGATCCTGGCGCAGTCCTTCATGCTGCACTCGCCTGACCAGGGCGGCAATGGAGCCATTGTCGACGCGGTCGTAGCACACCTTGAATTTGTAAGTCACCAGCATTTCAAGATATCGGCATTGCTTGATCTCGCGGTTGATGAGCTTGCCCATGGAGGTAAACGTCTTGAACGAGACCTCGGGCATTCTTACAAGATCGTCCATCACCGAGCGCAGATCCGCAAGCGCCTCCAGCAGCAGCGCCAGGGAGTCGTCCGGAGTTGGCTGCGCGAGCAATCGGTTGAGAAAACTGTCCATCACGTAGTCGCGCTTCAGACTGTTGCTGATGTACTTGTCAAACTGCAGCAGGTTCGATCTCTCCTGGCTCATGATCTCATTTGCCAGAAAACTCATTCGCAAAGTGACGTCACGGACGATGGCTAACTCCTGGCGAAAGTCTTTCAGCAAAAATGCTTTCACTTCACCATCTTCTGACGGCTGGTTCTTAGTGCGAAAGAAGCGGTCGAAGCACTTAATCCACATCTCCAGTTCGAAGACATAGTCCGTTTTGTTTTTCCGGCCAACTTCTTCCAGCCAGCGGTTCAGCTTGGTTTGTTCTGTTTGGGGTATTTGGGGTATCAGAGAATCCATCGGGAGGCAGTTAGTTTCGCGGAATCACATCAACAAGATCCAGAACAGTTTATCGGAAGGTTTTCGCCAAAAGTTGAGGAGAAAAACAAGGTTCACGGGTGAAGAGCTCACACTGAGCAAACCTCTCGACTCGACTCGCCGGACTTGCAGCTGGCCGCCGACCTTGAACTTTGAACCCAAGACCCAGGACCTCAAGCCTTGGACTTCCAGTGGCTGTCCCCCCGCTCTCGCAATGCATCCAGTGTGCTTTGCATCTCTGCAATCTTCTCCTGCAAACCAGGTTCGCCGGCTTCACGCGAGACATAGATCGGAGGGGCCTTTAAGATCAGCGCACGGGAGAACGGAAGTGGGATCTGGGTTTGATCCCAGCTATTCAGCTGGAATCTGTGCTGCAGCGAGATGTGAAAGCAAAAAATGGCGGCACCTGTGCGGCGAGCCAGCAGCACTGGCCCGGGCTTGACCTCATAACGCGGACCTCGAGGGCCGTCCACTGCAAAGCCGACATCCTTGCCGCGCCGCAGGTAGCGCACCATTTCTGCCAGTGCCTTGAGGCCGCCGCGGGAACTTGACCCGCGCGGCGCGCTGTACCCGAGCTTCTGCATGCAACGAGCAATGTACTCGCCGTCGAAGTTCTGACTGGTCATCACAGCCATCTCCGTCTTCCGCCAGTAGAAGAGAGCAGAGAAAATACGGCCATGCCAGCACGTGAAAATGGCTCTCTTCCCATGGCGGTAGATTGCGTCCAGATGCTCGTCCCCTTCGCTCTGCCAACGCAGAGTGCGGCCAATCAGGCCAATGAGCCAAGCGGCCAGCTGCGACACGACGGCGATCTGCACTCGCTGCCACAATGTAAACTGGCGGGGTCGGCTCCAATAGGCAAGCCCGCCGGCTGATTCTTCTTCTCTGGATGCATTCATCAGGTTGCGTGCTGAGTTTGTCGTCTTAGACGCGTACTACTGCGTGCCGAGTCAAGGGTGGTGCAGAGAAATCGACCAGAGCAAAGCCGCAGCGTGGGGTTGAGCCGAAGTCTCAATGGCTGTACACCAAGGTCCGGATCGCCTGGCATTCTGGGCTCAGTACTCATTTTCTGATCTCTTTGGCCAATTCGATGAGCACTGGCACAATCTTGAACACGTCTCCGACAATCCCGTAGTCCGCAATGTTGAAAATAGGAGCATTGGGATCTTTGTTGATGGCCACGATGCAGCCGGAGTTGGACATCCCCACGAGGTGCTGAATGGCTCCAGAAATGCCGCAAGCAATGTAAAGCTTGGGTGCAACGGTCTGGCCAGAGCTGCCGATCTGGTGTTCCTTGGGCAACCAGCCGCCGTCGGTTACTGGGCGAGAGGCCGCAACGCCGGCACCCAGGGCTTGAGCCAGGTCGAGGATAATTTGGAACTTCTCTTTGTTCGCCAGCCCGCGCCCGCCGGCCACAATGATATCAGCTTGGCTCAAATCCACTTTGCCTTGCGCTTCCTGGATGACCTCGATCACCTTCCTGCATAGCAGTTCTTCTGAAAGCGGCATATCCAGGCGAACCACCTTGCCCGCCGAGTTCAGATTCAATTCGTATCCGCTGAACGCACCCTGCTGCAGCGAAGCCAGGTATGGCGGATCACCCTTGAAGCCCACCTGCAGATTCAATTTGCCGTTGAACACCTGCCGCACAAAATGCAATCGGGTGCCATCCCATCCGTAGTCGATGCAGTTGGGGATGAAGCCGCGCTTTAGCCGGGTTGCAAGTCTTGGAGCAAAATCAATTACCTGATAGCTGTGTCCCATAAGAAAGAGGAACGGGGACTCTTTTCCCGCAATTCCTGCAAGGATCTGGCAATAAGCCTCTGGAGTGTAATCAGCACATTGCGCATTGATGACCGCCATGACCTCTTGCCCACACCTTCGCACGATCTCGTCCGCGAGCGGTTCAACATCCTTGCCGATCACGACAACGGCCATTTCTTTGCTTAGTTGCCCGGCAAGCTTCTGAGCAAATCCAACTGCTTCCCAAGAGCTGGCCTTCACTTTGCCAGCGCGGTGCTCAGCGACGACTAATATTCTCCCGGACATGAAACCTCCTGAGGATGTCAGAATGCGGCTTGCGGACTGGAGATTGAGCAAGACTCCGAATTAGAGCAGGGATCTCTCTCCAAGGATCGGCAACCAATCCGCGTCCGCATTCTGACATCTTGCTTGGCCGAAAAATCAATCCGAAATCCACAATCGGCAATTTACAGGACCCTCGCCTCTTTGCGCAGTCTCTCGAACAACGCCTTGGCCGCTTGCTCCGGCTCTCCTTCGATGATGACCGTCTTCTTCTTTTTCTCCGGGAAAAACAATCTGAGGTGGTCCACACGCGATCCAGAAGCGCCTGCCTCACTGGCTTGCATTCCCACATCCGCGAGCGTCAGGGTCTTGATCTCCTTCTTCTTGGCCTGCATGATCCCTTTCAGCGTCGGATACCGGGGCGTGTTAATGCCCGACTGGATCGCCAGGACCGCAGGCAGCGGGATCCCTAAACGCTCAAACAGGTTGCTTTCCAGTTCACGCTTGATCTCGACGCTCTTTTCGTCGGTAGCTACATTCACTTCCATGACCAGAGTGGCGTGCGACCACCCCAGAAGTTCAGCCAGGATGGTTCCGGTTTGACCAAAAGCCATGTCGTCTGATTGCACTCCTGTAAAGATGACGCCGAAATTCTCGTCCTGAATAGCACGGCTGATGGCTGTCGCAACGACATGGGCGTCACTGCCTTGAAAGGCCGGCCCTGTCAGATGAATGGCCCGATCGGCTCCCATGGCTAATCCATTCTTGATGGATCTCAAGACGCGTTCCCCGCCAAGGGACAGGATAGCCACTTCGCCGCCGAACTTCTCCTTTAGGCGTAGTGCTTCCTCAAGAGCGTACTGATCACTCTCATTCGTTTCGAATAACAGATCCTCTTCGCGAATGCCTGTTCTTGTTTCGTCGATCTTGTACCGAGAATCTTTGTCTGGCACTTGTTTGAGACATACCAAGATTTGCATCGTTTGGCCTCCGCCGCCCTGTGTTCAACCGGTAAGAGAACTGGAAAATAACTGATCGGTCGGCGCAAAGTCAAACCCAGCGGCAAGCTGCAACTGAAACTCGTCTACCAGAGCCCAAATAGCTTTGCCGCGGGGAGGGCAGAGACGATCGTCTGGAAATGTTCCTGTTCGATCGCTCAACTCTGGTGAACGTCCTCGGGAAAAGCATAGAGAACGACCAGATGCCAAATTCGACTACTTCAGGGCACTCGCAGTTTGCTCACGGATCAGAATCCCGCCGCAGCTTACCCTTGATGTGAACCTGCGCTTGAATCCCAGCCCTGATGGAGCGACCGCGTTCTAACTCGCAACCAGCCGACAGTCGTACCACTTCGGTTGTAAAAGGGACACCTCAAAATGAATCTTCAAGGCGATTGCATGGGAAGGTTGCTCTAGAGAAAATGGGCCTACGTTACATCGAACCTCGTTAGAAGGTTCGATTCTTTTCCAAGTCAATAGGGAGGGGGGAGGGTTCCCCTTCCTTCCACATTCACAATCCGTATCGCCTGCCACTGCTATCCGTCAAGGGAGGATCTGCTGGCGTGTGCGCGATTCGAGGTCAGCCGGTGGGTTCAGGCTGGAGAGCCGCCACCATTGGCACTCACTGCGAAGTACCTGTTGGATCCGTCCCCGTAGACCGGTTCTGTCAACCGAGCCAACTGGTTCCTCCGCATCCGCGCCATCACTGATTTAGACAATTCCTTGCGGAAGCGCCGGCTTTCCCAATGACGTAGGCAGGAAAGCCAGAGACCAGAAACTTCGATCGGCTTGTGGTGGCGCTGATGCCTGAGACGCCGGTCGCGCACCAGCGACGCGAGAGGAAGGAAAACTTTAGCGACGCCACCGGCAACGCCAATTGTTCGATAGTCCGGCATTGACGAAATAATCGTCTTGGCTGTTGCCGCCGATGAGTTTAGAGAGCAAGTTAGTTAGGTTCAGTCGGCAGCAACAGGGAATGAATTCCTCTTACCCGTTCTCGATAACTCACTGCAGGCCCAAAGTAATTTCCCAGGAGATACTCATGAAGACCAGACCGTGTCTTGCAGGACTGCTATTGTTATCCTCTGTGGCGGCCTTACGGGCCCAAAATATCCCGCCCCTTGTTGGCGGACCTGGCAAACCAGGTTGGAAGTTTCCCAATCCGCTGGAAAAAACGGAACCCGGGCGCGGCAAAGATTCCAGTCGGCAACCATCCTCGCGGCAAACCACCGATTCGCAAAACTCCGCGACGACCGGCGAAAGGGACATCCTGCGCGTTCTCGAAAGCTGGCGGTCGGGATTCGCGCGAAAGGACCTCACTGCTCTGGGAAGCTTGTATTCGCAGACGGAGGACCTGCGCGTTTATTGGGAAGGACGGGAATTCTCAGGGTGGAGAGCTTTGAAGGGCAAACTCGAGCGAGTTCTCGCTTCTCCCGAAGGCCTTCAAATGGAGCTCAGAGATCCTGAGGTGCACTCTTTCGGCCGCTTTGCCTGGATCCTGGCGCGCTACGAATCTCGCCACTGGGTTGGCGGAGCTCCACGGCAGCGCGAAGGACACCTCACACTCCTTCTCGAACAGCGCCGAACCTTCTGGACGATTGTTCATCAGCATGCCTCTGCCACTTTAGGCACAGTCGACTTGAACCTCACGTCCCAGTGACCCAAACACAAATTTCCTCACCACGGACACCCTGACCAGAACGACCAGTGATTGATTCCTACTATCGTCTCAAGTTCGAGCTACCTCGGACTGATGGGAAGACCGCTATATTTTGTGTCCTGTTTGTGAACCTATCCCCTATTTTGTATAAAACCTAAAATAAACCCTTGACAATTGATGGGCTCGGGCTAGAATGCCTTTCCAACAATCGTCATGCGTTGAAGCGCATTGAAACCCTTTCCTTCGTTCAACTTGGAGGGACAGCTGGTTTTTGCAGGCCCGAAGGAAGCGACGACTTGCCATGTTCCCTGTTTCCTGTGCCCAGAAGGAGGCATTACAATGCTGCTGAAAGAGAGAAGCGAGCGAGGTGAGGCAACCGCTCTAGCTCCCAGCCGACATCAGGAGGAAAGACTCCTGCACTTCAAAAGACTCTTCACAAAACCCGGCGTCCATCCGTTTGACCAGATCAAATGGGAGAAGCGGAAAGCCTCGATTGCCAACGAAAAAGGTGAAGTGATCTTCGAGCATTCCGACGTTGAAGTTCCGGCCACTTGGTCGATGATGGCCACTAACGTTGTCGTCTCGAAATATTTCCGCCGCTCGGCGGACGGCAACGGGCGCGAGAACAGTGTGAAACAGCTGGTTGGACGGGTTGTGGAAACCATCTCCAGTTGGGGCCGCGAAGGCGGCTACTTCTCGAGCACAGAAGAAGCGGACACGTTCGAGGCAGAACTCTGTCATCTGCTGGTGGAGCAGAAGGCCGCCTTCAACAGCCCTGTCTGGTTCAACTGCGGCGTCGAGCCAAAGCCACAGTGTTCGGCTTGCTTCATCAACTCTGTTCAGGACCGTATGGAGTCGATACTAGAGCTGGCCAAAACCGAAGGCATGCTGTTCAAGTGGGGCAGCGGCACGGGAACTAATCTTTCCGTCATTCGCTCCTCCAAGGAGCTTCTCTCCAGCGGCGGCCAGGCCTCCGGACCTGTTTCGTTCATGAAAGGCTACGATGCCTTTGCCGGAGTCATCAAGTCTGGAGGCAAGACGCGCCGCGCGGCCAAGATGGTCATCTTGAACGTAGACCATCCGGATGTTATCGACTTCATCACCTGCAAGGAAGACGAAGAGAAAAAGGCCTGGGCGCTCATCGAGGCAGGCTACGATCCCTCCTTCAATGGGACCGCCTACACCTCCATTTTTTTCCAGAACTCCAACAACAGTGTTCGCGTCACCGATGAGTTCATGAAGGCGGTTATTGAAGACAAGCAATGGAGCACTCGGGCCGTGACCAGCGGGCAGCCCATGGACACTTATCGGGCTCGCGACTTGATGCACATGATGGCCAAAGCAGCGCATGTCTGCGGCGACCCCGGCATCCAGTTCGACACGACGGTCAACGACTGGCATACCTGTGCGAACACTGCCCGCATCAACGCCTCGAATCCCTGCAGCGAATATATGTTCCTGGACGACACTGCCTGCAACCTGTCGTCGCTGAACCTGATGAAGTTCCGCAAGCCAAACGGCGACCTGGATGTAGACACTTTCAAGCACGGCGTTCAGATCATGATCACGGCCCAGGAGATCATCGTTGATAACGCCAGCTATCCCACTTCCGCCATCTCCCGCAACAGCGTGCTGTTCCGACCGCTGGGCCTGGGCTACGCCAACCTGGGGGCGCTGCTCATGTCGCTCGGTATGCCCTACGACAGCGAAGGCGGCCGCGCCTACTCGGCTGCCATCACAGCTTTGATGTGCGGTGAGGCTTATCACACTTCGGCGCTCATCGCCGGTGACCTCGGCCCGTTTGCGGAATTTCCTCTGAATCGTGAGCCCATGCTGCGCGTTATTCGCAAGCACCGCGCGGCAGCTGCGAAGATCAATCCGGCCTGCGTGCCACCAGACTTGTACAGTGCCGCCCAGAAATGCTGGGGCGATGCCCTGGTTGAAGGTGAGAAGCATGGCTACAAAAACTCGCAAGTAACCGTGCTCGCACCCACAGGAACCATCGGCTTCATGATGGACTGCGATACCACGGGTGTCGAGCCCGACATCGCGCTGATCAAGTACAAGAAGCTCGTCGGTGGAGGACTTCTGAAGATCGTCAATCAGACGGTGCCCGAAGCCCTGCGTCGATTGAAATACAATGATGCGCAGATCAACGACATCATCAAGTACATCGACGAGAACGAGACCATAGAAGGCGCGCCGCAATTAAAGGAAGAGCACTTGCCTGTCTTCGACTGCGCCTTCAAACCGCTGCATGGTGTCCGGTCTATCCACTACATGGGCCACTTGCGCATGATGGGCGCGGTGCAGCCTTTTCTCTCTGGCGCCATCTCTAAGACCGTGAACATGCCGGAGGATGCCACACTGGAGCAGATTGAAGAGGCGTACATCGAAGCCTGGAAACTGGGCTTAAAAGCCCTGGCGATTTACCGCGACGGGTCCAAGCGCTCCCAGCCTCTGAACACCAGTTTGAAGGAATCCAAACAGGCCGAGGTTACCAAGCCGGTGCGGCGCCGTTTGCCGGATGAGCGGCAGTCAATCACTCACAAGTTCAGCGTAGCAGGTCACGACGGCTATCTGACGGTGGGAATGTACGACGACGGCACACCAGGAGAGATCTTTGTCCGCATGGCCAAGCAGGGGTCGGTGGTGTCGGGACTGATGGACACGGTTGCCACCGCGATTTCAGTGTCGCTCCAGTACGGTGTGCCGCTGAAGGTGCTAGTCGACAAATTTAGTCACAGCCGGTTCGAGCCGTCAGGCTTCACCAACAACCCGCAGATCCCGATTGCCAAATCGATCGTGGATTACATTTTCCGCTGGCTCGGCCTCAAGTTCCTGAAGAACGATGAAGTGCCTCAAGCAGAAGCCGCGCCGCAGACTGCAGTGGGCCAGGCGACGGAGATTGAGGCGCATGAGCGGCAAGTTTTCCAGTCGCAAGCCGATGCCCCGCCCTGCCCTGAGTGCGGCGCCATCATGGTCCGCAACGCGGCGTGCTATAAATGTTTGAATTGTGGGACGACGAACGGGTGTAGTTGAGGGAAGACCGCAATAGAAAGCTGGCTAGTCTTCTCCAGAAGACGGAAAAGACTGGCCTGAGAGGCTAACATTCGATAGCCCAAGGTAGCGCGACGAGACGAAATCCCGGAGCGACGCCTTGGGCTTTTGTGTTCATAAGTCGACCGGCGCTGAAGGGGTACTGCAGCCGACTCCCGGGGTCGCCCACCCAAGCAGGCAATCGACCCAACTCTGTCGTTGTGAAGTTCTGAGCGAAACGAAAGCCGCCCTCGGCAGTAACCGGGCTTGCGTCGTACGTCCTGCGGCGCACGACATTCGAGCTTCCAGTTCAGCCGCGGCCCAGATAGCGCTGCGTCACCGGCAGAACAATTGCTTCGAGCATGTTCACGTGTGGGGGCAGGGCCGCCATCGTAACGACTGTCGCAGCCAGCTCGTCCGGCGTCATCATGGGCTCTTGATCCTGCTCCGCCTTGCTGGCGCTGCGCCGCTCCGTCGCAACGTTGCCAGGATGAAGACAACTGACCACAACCCCAAACTCACGTCCCTCCAAAGCAGCCGCTTTGGTCAATCCAATCACGCCATGCTTCGTCGTTGTATAAGGCACCGAGTGCATCCGCGGCATTTGCCCCGAGATGCTGCCAATGTTGATGATTCGCCCGCCTCCCTGACGCTTCATGACGCGCATGGCCTCTCGGCAGCAGAGAAACGGTCCTGTGAGGTTCACCGCCAGCACTTTCTGCCACGCTTCGAGGGTCAAGGTTTCAAGCGGCCCGCCATCGAAAACACCGGCATTGTTGATGAGAACATCCAGACGGCCAAAAGCCGCTAGAGTCTCGTCAAACAAGCGGAGAACCTGTTCCTCGCGGGTGACATCGGCTGCGACAACGAGGACCCTCGAACCTTGCGCTTCCAGCTCGGAGCGGGCTGCCTCCAGTCTCTCACGATTGCGTGAGGCGATCACGAGTTCAGCGCCTTCCCCGGCAAATGCCCGAGCGATCCCTTTGCCAATGCCGCTGCCTGCTCCAGTAATCATGGCAACCTTGCCAGAAAGCTGCTGGCCCATATGATCTCAGTGCTCCTTTTCTTGATTTGACGATCGTTTTTGCTCTGACTGCCTCGCAAGCTCCCTTTAACCCGGAGGCCACGCCATGGGCCGCCCACCCAGCAGGTGCAAATGGACGTGAAACACAGACTGGCCGGCGTCAGGACCCGTGTTGATCACAGCCCGATAGCCGGACTGGTCCACCTTCTTCTCGTTTGCGATCTTGCGCGCAACAGAAGCAAGATGCCCCAAAACAGTTTCATCCTCTGACGTCATCGCATTGATTGAGTCGATATGCTTCTTGGGAATGATCAGGATGTGCACCGGAGCTTTTGGGTTGATGTCCTCAAACGCAAAGCAGGACTCGTCTTCGTGAACCACCTTAGTTCGGACCTCTCTCCGAACGAACTTGCAAAACAGGCAATCAGACATCGGACAGGCTCCTTAGGAATTTGAAAGATCCAGAAAAATCCGGAATCGCCAAACGGACTGTTAGCGTCTCCGTGCTATGACGATCCTGGGAATGCCACTGAAATCCTCGCGGATCCCTTCAAGCTCCCAGGACGAATCAAACAGATTGGTCACTTCGCGCTGCATATTGTAACCAATTTCCGCGATCAGAAATCCCCCTGTTCTGAGATAGCAAAGCGATTCAGGAATCAGCTGCTCATAGACGGCCAGACCGGTTGAGCCTCCACTCAGAGCGATTCGTGGTTCCCAGTCGCGAACTTCCCGTTGAAGCGTTGGCAGGTGTCGCTCCGCAACGTAGGGAGGATTGGACACAATGCAGTCCAGCTTCTCTTCGAGCCCGAGTGGCTTCAAAGGTAACAGAAGATCTCCGCGCAGAAACTGGATACGATCGGCCACGCCAAGCCGAGTGGCATTTCGCTCTGCTACAACCAAAGCTGCATCGGAAAGATCAGTCGCGAGTATCTGAGCCTGGGAAAGGGATACTGCAAGAGAAACCGCAATGCAGCCGGATCCCGTCCCCACATCCAAAATCAAAGACTTCCTGGCAGAAAAGCGCTTGAGCGCCTCCTCAACGAGCAGCTCAGTCTCAGGCCGTGGAATCAGAACATCCGGTGTTACTTCAAACTCGAGGCCCCGAAACTCCTGAGATCCCAATAAATACTGAAGTGGCTTTCCAGAAGCCCGGGCGTCGATGTTTGAAAGAAATCGGGCCTCTGAAAGCTCTCGAAGCGGGTCCTGGAGATGAGCCAACAGGTAACTCCGGTCCTTTCTCAGTTCGGAAGCCAGCAGGCGCTCCGCATCCTGTCTGGCATTGGAGACCCCTGAACTCTCCAGGCGCTGAGTGCCCTCTGCGATGGCTTCGTGAATCTTCATCTGGTTCCTTGAGTCCTCCGACAGCGCCACCCCCTCGAAGGCCAAGGGAAGCCGATCAAGCTCGACTTCAATCCAGGTCGGCCAAGACCGGGGCGTGATCCGAGGGGACCAGTTCCTCTTTCTTCTTGCGGTATTCGCGATCAATCTCGATTCGCCGCACCCGTTTCATCACCGGCGCTGTCGCCAGCAGGAAATCGATCCGCAAGCCCTGTTTCTTGTGAAAGGCGCCAGCGCGATAGTCCCACCACGAAAATTCACGGCCGTCGGGCAGCCAATCGCGGTAAATGTCGCGCAAGCCCCAATCGAGGAGCTTCTGGAACCGCTGCCGCTCCTCATCGGTATGAAAGATCTGCCCCCTCAGTCCTGCCTCATTCCAGGTATCCAGCTCCGTGGGACAGAGGTTCAAGTCGCCGCACAGCACCAGCGGTTCACTCGAATGATGGCGCTCGACCAGGAATTTCGCCAACGATTCAAGCCAGGATAGCTTGCGCGGGAAATCTGCATGGCTCACATCCTTCCCGTTCGGACAGTAGACAGTCGTGAACGTGAGCTGCTCGATGCTGACCGAAATCAGGCGCGATCCAAACTCCTCCTCGCCCGGCAATCCCCTTTGCCGGATCTCTGCTGGCTGGCGGCTTAGAATAGCAACGCCGTTCCAGGCCTTCTGACCGTACACGACAGCATGGTAGCCCTCGGCCTCAAGCTCCTTGTGCGGGAATTCCTCATCAGTTAGCTTGAGTTCCTGAAGTCCCACGATGTCTGGTTGGCGTTCCCGCAGCCAGTCACGCAAAAAATCGATGCGGGCCCGCAGCCCGTTGATGTTCCATGTTGCAATGCGCATTCTGGTCTCCAAAGAACAGGCTCAAGCGCCAGAGCTGACCTCTGTTTATTGCGGCCAATTCTCACACAACTGCTTGGAGAAAGTTCAACAGAAAAGAAAGATATGGGTAGCTATCGTTGTCGGCTCCAGGCGCAAGATCCAGGCCTTGTTGGCAGCTCTGTTCTTGCCTCCCCATAATGCTGTCACGTGGTTCAAAGAAGGTGCTTCTCCCCGCATCGGCGAGGATCTGCTGACCTCCTTCTGATGTCAGCTTCCGGCATTGTAGCCGGTAGCCCACAGAGACTCGGCAAATCTCGAGCCCTCCGAAGCAATACTTCAAGAAGTGATTAGGCCTGTGCTTGAGGGCAGTTGATGCGGGTACTTCGCAAGCCGGCCAGCCGAATGTTCACTCACTGGCGGATCTGCTGAAAGGCGGCAGACATGGTCTGGGAATCAGACCTGGTTGACGGCGACAAGACGATCTTCGAGGAAGAGAACTCCTCGCATGCCGCTCGGCGTGCTGCGTACGGAAAAGAGCGAGAACCGGGTTGCAGGCATCGACCGCTGCCACGTGAGGACCATTCCGGGAAGAAACGTCAGGACCCACCTCAGAATTGACTGACGAAGGAGCCGGTTGCGCCTGGCGTCCTGCCAGTCAGGAATGCTTCCTCGATACCTGCGTTCTGTCGTGACTCAACGCTGAAGAGATGAGTCACGCCCCGCCGGCCGCGCACCACTTTCTGGCTAGACGGCTCTACAAGGCGAAGAGATACTGACTTGGAATTCCGTCGGGGAACACCCGCTAGGCTTGGGCGAGCTGTGTCTTAGCTAAAGCTGCCTGCCTTGCTTCTCGGCTCGCCTCCAGGGTGATGTCAAGCATTCCGAACTCGACACCAATCTTCTTAAGGAAATCGTTAGGAGGGGTGCCGCCGGCAAAGATCCAGACGTAATCGTTGGGAATCTCATACATCTCTCCGGTGACATCGAGAACAACTGCATCTTCCTTAAACTCCACAGGGCGCGAATTGAATACCACCTTGACGGTTCCCTTACGTATGCAGTCTTCAATGCACTTGGCGTTTCGTTCTTTGATGCGGCTGAAAGATCCTTGTCGATAAGAAAGTGTGACCTTGTTACCCGCCTGGTGCCCTAGCCCCATCGCCGCCTCGATCGCACTGTCACCCCCGCCCACTACAAGGATTCTCTTGTTGACGTAATGATCCGCCTCGATCAGGCGGTACATAACCTTCGAGAGTTCCTCTCCCTTGACTCCGAGCTTTCGCGGAGTACCGTTGCGGCCGAGCGCCAGGACGACTGCGTGCGACCGGTACCTGCTGTTGCTGGTAGTGATAGTGAAGATGTCATCCGTCCCTCGCTTGATGTCCTCCACTTTCTCACCGCCACGAACCTTGAAATCCACACGCAGCAGAACCGAATTCCAGAAGGAGAGGAGGTCTTCCTTCGAGATTTGCATCTTCTTGAACTTTCCGTACATCGGGAATTCCACGGGACTCGTCAATACGAGTTTCTGGCGGGGATACTTCGCGACTGTGCCCCCAATTTCACTCTGCTCTATCGTGATGTAAGTGAGCTTATTCTCTATGGCGCGCAGTGAAGCACTAATCCCAGCGGGACCGGCTCCGACAATCAGCACATCGTAGACGTCCGGGATTGATCTGGCCGTCCCCAAAGCTGTGACTCTCTTCGCAATCGTGTCGATACAATCGCGTCCCTGGTTGACGGCATTCTTGATCAAAGCCAACCCGCCGAGTTCTCCGACAATAAATAGGTTCTGGATACTGGTCTCGTGCTCGGGCGTCAGGTAAGGCATGTCAGCGCTCATACTCGGGTGCGCCATCACCATCGTGATCGCCCCGACAGGACAAACCTCGGCGCAGAGGCTGTGGCCTATGCATTTGTATCCGTTAACGATGACGGCCTTTCCTCCAAGCATGGCGAGTACGTCACCCTCCGGGCAGACCGTCGTGCAGGCTTGGCAACCGATGCAATAGTTAACGTCAATGTGCGGGTGCTGGGCTTTGGGCCCCTCGGAATACAGCTTCCCCTTCTCTTCCGCCTCGCGAGCCCGCCGCTCCCTTCTCTTCAGGCTCCTCAGGTACACGATCATCGGGATCGCGATGACAAGCGCATAGAACACATAGCTTAAAGAGGTTTCTGCCATCTCCTAGCCCTTCAGAAGAAACTCGATATCGAACGCTTGATGAAGCGTGACTGCCATTATGACCGCCACAATTTGAGTCATTACCTCTCCTGCAAAGAGTTACCAGAACGTACCCGTGCTTCCCAGTCGTGCGCTTCGCCGTGATTCTGACTCACACATGCGCACTGCACAGCTATCGTTCTCAAAACCGCATTCCCCGTTCCGAGTAATCCAGTAAGGCATGGAGCACTTAGGAAGTCTGCGAGAGTCGCTGGGCTCACTTTCTTTGGCTGGATTTGGTTTGGGTGTTGGCCAGCTGTCCAAGACTTTGCCTGGCAAGTTGGCCGCTTGGGGAAGCGGGTCCAGCGGAGATAACTCTAAGCCAGTACTCTCTGGCTTGGGCTTCCTGGTTCAAATTAGCGTATATTGCACCCATGTTATACAGCGCATCGATATTTGCCGGATCTTTCTTCAGAAGTTCCTGCGTCTCCCGCATCGCGCCTCCGATGTCTCCCATTTCGTAGAGCACCCTTCCAAGTTCGAGGCGCGCCTCTTTGTTTGCCGGCTCCTGCCGCAGGATCTGGCGAAAATGCTCAGCTGTTTCGGCAGGCCTGCCCATCTCGCGGGCTACCTGAGCCAGGCGGAATAGAATGGGTGTGTGGTCGGGTTTCTTCTTCAGGTGTTGATCCAGCGTTTGCATTTCCGCAAGCTTTGCCTGAGCGGCTCCCTCTTGCGACAACGGTTGAGCAGGGAAAAGGCTGCTCTTGGCTACCTCCCTCGAAACCGGGTCCGCAGATCGGTTCCGCCGCAGCGAGTAAGCCCCGAGTGCGCTTAAAAGCAGTACCAAAGCAACCGCCAGGCAAGAAAATAGTCTCCTCTTCATAGATGCTCCGACTCAATGAACCGGCAGGTCCTGGTGGTTCAGCTGGACCACCAGCCAAGTGTTTCTATGTTTCTCCCTAGTAATACCCCATCATCATGGCAACCGACACATGAACGACCATGAGGGTGGCGAATGAGTAGCTGAAAGGCCGGTGCACGACATGCCAGAGGTGGAACACTTGTTGCGTCTTGCCGAGAAACAAAATTTTGGCCAGGACCCAGCTCTCTCTCCGGACCAGCTCTATCACTCTCTCGAGTGTCGAGTTCTGCGAAGGCAAAAAGCCGCCGAGAGTGAAAAGACATGCCGCTCTGCCGATGACCCTTCGTCGCAAAGCGCTCACCAGGAATGGCCGTTGCAGATCAAAACGCATCATGCAGAGCAAGCCGCGTCCGAGGGACATCCGGTCAACTTCTTCTCGCGGCGGCAGCTCGAACAGAGGAGCCAGTTGCAGCCAGGGGAAAAGCTTCTGCCCTTCGAGTTCCCGCCAGAGCTCCTGGCTCATTTCCTGAATCTCCTTCAGAGAGAGCTCCGCTGTGGTGAGACTGCGCGGGAGCTGAGCGTAAAAGTAGCGTCCAACAAAACCACTCAGGGCCACCGCAATCATGATCCAATAGGCGACTCCCGCCAAACCGCCAAACTTCAGCGACGAATGAAAAGTGATGATAATGGGCGCAACGATTCCAAGAAGGACATGGAAATCGAGCCAATGGCGAGTCTTGCCAATTCTTCCGAGCCAGGCCCAGCGTTTCCGAACCGGGTAGACGAACAAACCGCAAAAGAGAACGGCACCCAGCTCGCCCAGGCGCAGCCCGATTCTCCCGGTGGGACGCAAATCGGGATGCTTGGAGTGATAGACCCGCTCATGGAGGTCCAAAGTGAAATAGTAGTTCATGCCATAGAGCAGGATTCCCAAAACCAACACGACGGCGACCGCGATGGCTAGCTGCAGGCGGAAACGATGTCGACGCTCAAAATCCGCCGTGAAAGTGGAGGGGCTTTGCAGAATGTGGCTCGTGTTCATTGCACTTGAAGTTCTTCCGTCTTGGATTCAGTTTCCACAGAGAATTTGCGATAGTTTTGAAAATGGTGAATATTTCGCCAGTGCTGGTTCGTTGATTCGGCCTCGACGAGTGCCGTTTGAGGGAGCCAGCAGGTGTCGGAGACAGTGACAAATCGCACCATGGCGTAATTCACATCGGCCCTCAACTGCTTCAATCCCAAATCTTCCATAGGCTGGCTCAATTCAGTTTGGATCCGGACGACCATTCCCGACTGCGGGTCAATCCATGCCGATCCCTTCCACAAGATCGGGAAGTCTTTCCCTTTTAGTTGAAGAACAGACGGCGATGGCTTTCCTGAGATGTGTTGAAATCCAACATGGAACACCCGACCTGTTTTGACGCCTTCGTCGGGCAGCCGTGTGAATTCGTAGCTGCCCTGAAAATAGGGATGCAGGATCAGAAGCAACGTTGGGAAGCCATTGGTCACCAGCAAAGGCTGCCGAGACTTCTTTTCCAGTTTTCCCTTCTGCAGCCGCGATTCTTCGACAGTCAGGTCGTCGCCGCCGAGCTGCGGGACGACCAGGTAGTCGTAGGTCTCTCTGCTCTGAGTCATGATCTTTTGGTCAGGACCCAATTTCGTTTGGGAGATCGACTCTGTGCAGGTAACCGCCGAAAACTGTTCCCAGAACAGCTCCAACCGTTTTCCGGTGAACTCCAGCAACGAAGTCAGCGACTCTGTGTCTGCTCGCGAGACTGAAGGAAACGCACATCCCAAAAGCAGCCCAGCGGCGATCCGAAAAAACATTCTGCGATAATGTTTCATTCGCTTGAACTTCCTAGCATTCCATGTCTGCTTCAGAATCGATAACCCAGGTTGAAGAACAACTGGTCATAATCCTGAAGATCGCCTCGATACAACACTGTGCCAGCGCCCAGAACGTAGTGCCTTCCCAGGAGCCAGTCCGCTGAGACATTGAGGAAACGGGCTCCGTTCTGCATGGTGAGGGCCGACTGAAACCGTTGCTGGCCGCCTTGAACCTCCAGGCGGAAACCTTCTCCCAACTCTCTGATCAGGGACAAAGACCTGTAAGCACCCTGACCGAAGGCACTCTCAAACCGGGAATATCGAAAATCCGCACGAATTCCGGTACGCGGGATGCGAGCCCATGTCAGCCCGTACATCTGGTTCCAGGATGCCTTCAGGTCCTGGTCTCGCTTGCTCTGGCCCAGATTCGTGTACGCGGTAAATCGGTAGGGCAATTCCAAGCGCACGCCACCACTGAGTCCCTGAAAGAGGAATCGGTCGACCAATCCTGTGCCGACCAGACGGGAATCGAATGTTGGAATCCAGCGAAAGTAGTTGTGGTTGAGGTCAAACGCCAGCCTTGAATGCGGCTGCAGTCGCAGCGTCAAAAAGCTCCGGCTGATGACAGGACCATCGATCTCACTGCCAAAGCGTCCGCGCTTGAGTTGATCCGCCTCGACGTTGTGAAAGATGGAGATGGCCCGCTTGAACATGAGGCTGCTTTCGACGAAAGCGAACTGCCGCTCCGGATCCCAGCGGATTCGGCTGAACGCCAGTCCGACGGTGCTGCTACCGTGAATTCTTTCGAAGCTTCCCTTTTCGAAGTTAACGAACGCACCAGCCAGCTGGCGGTTCGGATCGTAGTTCCAGGCCGTCGGATCGGGTGTCGAACCGGCAAACAGCCCCATTGTTGTGACGCTGCCTACCCGCCGGGCAAAATAGCCGCCGTCCAAAGTGCTGAGACTGCTTGCCCACGGTACAAAGAGTCGTCCGAAACCTGCGATGTAAGGCGAACGTGGATTGTTGTATTGGAATCCGATGTGATAAGTGCGGCTGAGCAAATCGGTCAGTGTCTGCTGCTGTGGGCCGTTAGTGCGAGCGTTCATCCGACCGCGCCAGTATCCGGTAAAATTCCAGTAGGTGCCGCCCAGCCGGGTCATGTCGGCGCGCACGGCCATCCCAGCTTGCTGGGAGTTGAGACTGGGGTTGGAACGGTCCCTGATTGCGCTTTGCTCAAAGGCGACTTGTCCGCTCACCCGATTGACCTCTGGCAAGGGAGGTTTCGGAACATTCTCGCGTAGCTCTTCTTCCAGCGGATCCCCTTCTGTAAAGGTCACGACCTGAGCATATTTCCGGCTGCTTCGGGGCACTCGAGTGGTCTGCATCTTTTGGGCGTCTTCGACGGAAAGTTGCGCGACGTCCCTCACTTGAAATGGAATCTGCTGTGCCGTGATTTCGCAGGCGGCCGACTGGCTCGCAACCGAGAGAACCAGCAATTCTCCAATCACCCTGGCCGCCAATAGCGCCTCTCCGTCGGGCAGGCGTTTGACCGTGAGGCGCATTCCTTCGGCCAGGCCGGTGCTACTTCCTCCGTCAAGATAGACGATCCCGGAAGCAACTTGCTTGATGCGAAAAGAGGTGCGCGCTTCCCCGGTCTGCGCATGCGAAGTGACTGCAGCGGCCAGCAGCAGGGCGAGGACAACGACGAAGGATCTGCCACAAGTCATCATTTCGTCCCCCTCGGATGGCACGAATAGCAGGTGAGGCTGTTATAGGCGTATCCCCTGATGTTCTTGTGCTTGTCGTCCATCTTGGTTTGCTCATGCGCATGACAATTCAAGCAACTGAAGACCGTGTAATTGGAGGGGTTCGTATGGCAGTCATTGCAGGTATCCCATTTGCCCCTATGTTTGCCTGTGTAGATTGGGAAACTGTGATTGAACACTGCGCCCGTCCAGCGCGTCGTTGAATGGCAGCTCTCGCAGGACTTCGGAAAACCGGCAGACAAATGGTTCGGGTTCGTGACCGTTTCATACTCCCTTCGATGACAGGAGTAACAGTCGACCGGCGTCCCGGCATACCGCCCGCCCACGTGGCAGCTCAGGCATTGCACCGTGGTGTGCGCACCGACGAGCGGGAAGCGGGTCCGGCTGTGGTCAAAAACTGCCCCCTTCCACTGAGTTGTGCTGTGACAGGTCTCGCAATCGGTGGGAAAGCCGGCTGCTGCGTGATTCGGGTTCGTCGTTTGATTGTAACTCGCCAAATGGCAGATGACGCAGGCCGTACCCAGACCGGCATACTTGCCGTTGACGTGGCAACTCGCGCAATTCACCGTCACGTGGGCTCCGGTCAGCGGAAAGCGGGTTGTTCCATGGTTGAATCTGGCTCCGGTCCATACGCTCGTGGTGTGACACAAGGCGCAATCTTTCGGGAAGCCCGCGGCCGCGTGATTGGGATTCGTTGTCCGGTTGAATCGATCCAGATGGCAGGATGCACAATCGGCGGGCGTTCCCGAGAAACGGTTGTTCACATGGCATTGGGAGCAGGCGACTGTCGCGTGGGCTCCAGTCAACGCAAATCGGGTCGCGGCATTGTGATCGAATCGTGCTCCCTTCCATTGCTGCGTTGTGTGACAGGTTTCGCAGCCTTTGGGGAAGCCTGCGGCAACATGGTTTGGGTTAGTAGCCCTGTTAAAGTCGTTCAGATGGCACGACAGGCAGTCCTGAGCAATACCGGCGAACCGGTTGTTGACATGGCACTGCTGGCAAGCGACGTTGATATGAGCCCCTGTCAGCGCAAATCGCGTCGCGGAGCTGTGGTCAAACTTGGCCCCCTTCCATTGCGCCGTGGTGTGGCAGACCGTGCAGTCCTGAGAGAAGCCGGCGGCCACATGGCTGGGATTGGTTGTCGCCTGAAAGACGGATTGATGACAAGCGATACACTGGCTACTGGTTCCAGCAAATTTGTTGCCCGCATGACACTGCGCACAGTTGACCGTGACATGGGCTCCCGTCAGCGGGAATCGGGTAGTGCCGTGATCAAACTTAGCCCCCTTCCACTGCACAGTGGTGTGGCAGACGGTGCAGTCCTGAGGGAACCCCGCCGCGACGTGGTTGGGACTTGTCGTTCCTTGAAACGCCTTAAGGTGACAAGCGGCGCACTGAGTGCTGGTACCGGAGTACGAGTTGCCGGTGTGGCACTGAGAACAGGTCACAGTTCCGTGGGCGCCAGTGAGCGGAAACCGGGTTTGACTGTGATCGAATTTGGCTCCCTTCCATTGCTGCGTTGTATGGCAAGACTGGCAGCTTGTCGAGAAGCCAGATGCGAGGTGATTCGGATTGGTCGTGTTGCGGAACGAGGTCTCATGGCAGCCCACGCATTCCATGGTAATGCCGGTAAACCTCCCGCCCACGTGACACTGTGCACAATTGATACTGACGTGAGCGCCAGTCAGTGGAAATCGGCTGATACTATGATCGAACCTGGCTCCCTGCCAGGTTGTGGTGGTGTGGCAGTTTTCACAACTCGTGGAGAAGTTCCCCCGCCGGTGATCGGGGTTGGTCGTTCCTTCAAAGAGGGCCGCGTGGCATCCGACACACCCGGTTGGCGTTCCGCCAAATCGTCCGGCAACGTGGCACGAGTTGCAGAGCACCCTGGCGTGGGCTCCTGTAAGGGCAAAGCGGGTGTTCGTGTCGTGGTTGAAGCGGGCGCCGGTCCAGGTCGCGGTCGTGTGGCACTGGGAACAGTCCCTGGGGAAGCCGGCTTGAGTATGGTTCGGGTTCGTGGTAGCGGCAAACTCCTTGGCGTGACAACCTAAACAATCCGAAGGTGTCCCCTTGAATCTCCCGGCGGAGTGACAGGAGTTGCACTCCAGCTGGACATGCGCACCCGTAAGAGCAAAGCGCGCAAACTGGGCGTGGTCAAAACGTGCTCCTTGCCAGTTATTGACATTGTGGCAGGTTTCGCAGTTAGTCGGCAGAGACGCTGCAGCGTGGCTGGGCGTGGTGGTGTTTTGATAATTGGCGCCATGACAGGACAGACACTCTGTGCTCAGACCGGTAAATACTCCGCCGGCTGCTCCCCGATGGCACGACTCGCAATTGACAGCGGCATGCGCCCCCAGTAGCGGAAACCGGTTGAGGTGTTCTTGCACAGCCTTGACTGCGACCTTCCAGCCTCTGACCGTGTGGCAGTCGTCACAACGCGCTCCGAACTGGCGCCGGTGAATGTCCGCATGGCAATCCGCGCATTTGGTGCCCACGTTCCGGAAGAGTGAACTGGTGTGAAAGCTGGTGCAGGCCACTTCTCGATGCATCCCTAGCAACGGATAACGGGTTTGCTCGTCGTGATGAAAGTCGGGCTTGGGACGAATGGGCCTCCAGCTTGTGGATGCGTGGCACCTCTCGCAGGAAACCTTGAGGGGACCATGTGGATTGCGGGTTCGGCCCGGTTGAGAAGAGGATTGACCAGAGAGTGGGACCGCTGAAAACATCAACAACAGGACTGCTGCAAGGAGTGGCATGAAGCGGCAGGAATCCGCAACGAGACCTGCTGGATCGCCGTTGGATTTTGACTGCAGTCTAGAGAACAAAAGCAGCGTCTTCATTGGAGTTCCAGGCAAAGATCCAGTCCACAATCGCCACCGGCAGCCAGGGGCTGCCTCATTTCAATCTAGTCAGCAGCGCCACACCCCCCACTCAGAGCACCGCGTGCTTTCCAAGGATGAGTACTCTGGCTAAGGCAAACGGGCTTCCAGGTGAGAGGAAAGGTATCGTGAAGGCGGTGATGGAGTGATTGACAAAACAGCAGGTTAGACGACAGGGTCTAGATCCACGACTCGAGTTTCAGATGCCCGGTTCAGTTATGACATCCCGAGCACTCTTTTGTAATCCCACCGTAAAACAGAATGCTCTCGCCGCTGATCTCTTTGCGGGTCAAATGACACAGACGACAAGCGACTTTTTGATGGGCCCCCGCAAGCGAAAATGCAGAGTCCTTTTCATGGTCGAAGACGGAAGGCCTCCAGTTGAGAGTGGTGTGACACTGTGCGCAGTCGGGATCCCTTCCTGCCCGGCGAAACTGTCCGGCATGGACATCCTTGTGGCAGCTCGAGCAAGTCTTGGAGGTTTTCTCGAACACGACAAGTCTCGAGCCGTTATTCTCCGGTGAGTGGTGGCAGCGAATGCAGTCAACTAAACGGTGGGCTCCGGTCAGCGAGAATCCCGTGACCTCGTGATCGAAGCCGGCCGCGATTTTCCAGTTTCTGGTTGAATGACAGCCCTCGCATCCTTGCTTTGTCGAGATCTTTTCATAAGCGGTTTGCGATCGGGAGAGCTGGCTGCGATGCGGATCGCGGTGGCAGGCAACGCAGGCGATGTCTGTAAAATGGAATCTTGCAGAAGAGCGCATTGCAGGCTCTGGCGGAACTTTGTGACAGTCGGTACAGGCAACCGCAAGGTGCGCGCCCACAAGTGCGAAACGGGTTTCGCGGTGGTTGGACACCGTAAAGGTTGAGGGGTGAAATCCGCCGACGGTATGACAGGACTCGCACCGGTTGCGATGGGGCTGACCCACGAACTGTTGCTCGTGCGCCTCTTTGTGGCAGTCGAGGCAGGCGCTGCGTTTGGGATGATAGTTGGTCGATTCCCGTGCAGGTAAATGGCACTTTTCGCAGGACACGTCCGAATGGTTGCCTTCGAGGGGATAGGCGGTTTCCTTATGTCTCGCTGCCGTGAAGGACGATGGTTTGAAGCCATTTTCGGAGTGACAAGCTGCACAGTCCCCTTGATCCTGCCGCTGTCGAAACTGCCCGCGGTGCCAGTCTTGATGGCAGTCCCTGCACTTTGCGTGAGGCAAAGCAGCGTTGAAGTCTGTGGTCTTGTGGCATTTGGCACAGGCTACGCTTTCATGCTTCCCCTTGAGAGGGAAGTGGGTTCGTTGATGATCGAAGTTTGAACTCAGCCGTGTCTGGCGCCAGCCGGCAGTGTCATGGCAGCTTCTGCAGGTTGTCGTGAAAGCGCCTTTGTGTGGGTCGTTGTGGCAAGGCGTACAATCAGAGAAGGCGAGACCCTTGTATTGCGCCCGACCAGGAGCTTCTCCCACTTGGCGATGGCATTTTTCGCACACAATCCTCTCGTGCCGGCCGGTCAAAGGATATTTGGACCTTTCATGATTGAAAAGGGTGGCCGGTTTCCAACCGACAGCAGTGTGGCAGCGGGCGCAGTTGGTCTCCAGCTGCCCTCCGTGCACGTCCTTGTGGCACGATACACACTGAGTTGACAGGCCGAGGAATGTGCGGCCAGGATTCTTCGCCAGCCCGGGTGGTTGTGCGGCAAGCTTGCCTTGCTGGTGGCACTGCTGGCAGGCTAGTTGAAGGTGTTTCCCTTCGAGGGAGTAGCCGGTCTGGTGATGGTCGAATGTTTCCTTAGTGGCTGGCCAGCGCACGATATCGAAATTCCCTCCATTGTGCTCAGAATGACAGCGGGCGCAATCCATTTCGCCTTTGGATCGGTCCACTGCCCGTGCGTGATAACCGAGCTTGGCGGTGATACGATGACGAATTTCAGTGTGACAACCAAGACACTTGAGTTGAGGACGGCCGGCACCGAATGAATGGCACTGAACGCACTGCAGCGGTCCTTCCAGTGCAGTGTGCGGCCTGGAAAGCTCACCTGGAGAAATCTGTGCTGCAGCGGGTGCTGGCAATAAGACAAGAAGCAGGATGCGCGCCCATCGGGAGAAGCAAGAAAGCCAGGTACACTCAACGCCTCCGCGGCGTCCATCCGGACTGACAAGTCGATTCTTGGTCTCAGGGCTGATGTTCACACTGGCAATTCCCTGGCGAAAAGCGTTCAATACTGAAACTGCCTGGCAGCTTAGGTTCCAAAGTGAAGTCCAGCTATTCGGGTTACCACGAGTCTGCCAGGAAAGTCACGCTGGGGCATTTCACCACCCAGAGAGCTCTGCAGGTTTTTGGGGTGCGCGTTTTCACTCACTCCAAGACCGTCTAAAATGGAGAGGCTAACATGACTCCGGCTGATCTCAACCTGGCATCGGAAGTAACTGGATACCAGCGTTTCCTGTTTATCTCCCTGCCCGCCCGGCTGGCAGACAGGGAACTGGCCATGGCAGTGGACCACTTGGGAGAGGGAATGGAGAACATGCATGAAGTGGAGGGCACTCCTTCACAGGAGGCGTTTCAACGCGGCCGGTATCAATACTTGCGAGCTGAGAAAACTCTCAGCCAGGAACGCGATCTTCCTCACAAGGGAATTTCAAAAGCTCAGGCACTGATCCGCTTGGAAGCAGCTTCGGCTGAGCCTTTTCTGCACTATGAAGCGGGGCTTCGAATGCGCGTGGAGGATCGCGGAGGCACCGTGGAAGCTGTGGGGGGAGTGCAACGCGGGCGGAGTTACACGAGCCATGCCACGTATCAGTTCTCAAACGCTCCGGCGTTGTTGCCAGGCTCCGGCAGCCGGTTCCCGCTGGGTGTCGTCACTCCTTTAAGCAAAACCAAAGCGTGGTGGGAGATGGACTGGATGCACCGCGAAAGTTTCTTCCTGCCTCGCTACAATTCGGAAGAGAAGCAAGTTGCCAAGGGTCACACTCTAGCGGCCGCTGCTGGTATTCCAGTCTTGGTTCGGCGACTGGTTCACGCCCCTGACAGTTACGGACGGGAAGGGCATTATGATTTTCTCGGATACTTCGAATTTGCGGAAGAGCACGCTCCTATCTTTCGCGAGGTCATGGCCGCGCTGCGCAACGTGCAAGAGAATCCAGAGTGGAACTACGTTCGCGAGGGGCCCGAGTGGTGGGGACGCCGCGTCGGCCGCGCGGCGCAGTTATGGGAGGATCGATCGAGTATCAAGGCTTAACTTCGCGTTCGTAGATGAAGCCGTCGCCCGAACCAACGCTGAAGGATCTCATGAGATATCTGGTCTCGGCACGGGTCAAGCCCAGCCGTAGGAAGGCACTCCTTAAGGCAATCGAGGATGGAACTGTCGGGGCTGGGTCGATTGCCGGCGACGAGTATCTGCGCGACATGGAGCAGGCGCGTCTTTTGCCGGATGGCGCGGTATGTTGGGTTGAAGTCTGCTTCTGTCCGACTCCTCTTCAGGAAGAACGTCCCTACTGGGAGGAATACTTCGAGTTGGAGAAGGTCAAAGACGCACACGACCGGCGTCGCTGCCGCGACCTGAACGGTGAAGAGCCTTGGGCGTGTTCAGCCTGCGACTGCACCAGAAAACTGCAAGCAAAACTGAACCAGAAAGGGAAGGGATTTCTGAAAGTCTTGAAGAGCGAGGACTGAATGTTACCGCTCGCGCCTGACCGAACTGCTCCCCAGCAAGCCGATGGCGAGGGTATTTCGGGCGGCAGGTGCACCTAGCTGTGCCTGAGGAGTGGCTCTGGCGGTCAGACTCACTGAATTAGACGCTCACGCAGAGCCTTGGCAACGGCTGCAGACTTCGAGTGAACATGCAGCTTTTCGTAGATGTGCCGCATGTGAAAGGAAATCGTATTCACGCTGACCCCCAGCTCAACCGCTGCAGTCTTGTAGTTGTGGCCTTCGACCAGTAGCCTCAAAAGCCGGGTTTCATGCGGCGTCAGTTGGCAGTCGGATTTTTCCGCCGGTCGGATCTGCCGGAACAGCGCAATCACCCGCCGGGCTACCTCACTGGACATCGGAGCACCCCCACTGACTACCTCTCGAATGCTCTCCAGCAGGCGCGACGGAGGAGTCTTTTTCAGCAGGTACCCGGAAGCTCCGGCGCAAAGCGCTTCAAAGATACGCTCGTCATCATCATAGACTGTCAGCGTCAACATCAGAAGTTTCGGATAACGCTCCCTTAGAAGCCGGATGCCCTCGATGCCCGACATCCCGGGAAGACCGATATCGACTAGCACGACATCTGGGAGCCGCTGTCCGATGCGCTCCAGAGCCTCCTCCATCGAGCGGAAGTTGTCGACGCACCGGTAGCCCTGGGTGCCATTAATCAGCAGCGCCAAGCCATCGCGAATCTCCCGCCTGTCTTCGATGATCGCTACCTTGATTAATGGCGGCTCGCTAACGGATGTGACAGAGGCAGTGTCAGACATACTCAGACAGCCATCTACGTTGGTAGCGCAGGGTTGGTCCTAAACTCTGCTGTGCGGAGGCGAAACGACCGCAAGGATCGCACTCCCATCATGAACCGTTATTCCCGAGGGTTGACCCGGACTGGCGAAGAAACCGCAGACCCAACCCAGAGGGTCCGCACTCCGACTCGATGGCCTTCAGCGTTCGGGGCCCCGTTGGTGCGAGAGAAGAAGGAAGTGGCACGATCTCAAGCATTCGAGAGCCTACTCGACGCAATGCTTTCCGTCACCACCTATATAGGTAGGTATTTTCGCCAAGGAATTGATCTGGGGTGGTAGTCCAGAAGGATGGCCAGGCTTACTATCGTTCCCTGGCCAGGGGATGAGCTTACTTCCAGCGAACCTCCCAAACTTTCCGCACGCGCCTTCATGCTAGCCAGGCCGTAGCCTTCGCTCGCCCTGCCGGGGAGCAGTCCCATCCCATTATCCTTCAAGGTAAGTGAAAGTCGTCGATCCTGGATGCCGAATTGAATCTCCGCCTCGGTACAGGCGGAGTGGCGGACCATGTTGTTAAGGCTCTCCTTGAAAATCAGGTAGACCTGGCGGCGCACATCGGCTCTGATTTTTGTGTCCTGAATTTCGGGTGCGTCGAAGCGGAAATTGATATTGCGAGCCGTGAACAAATTAACGGCGAACTGGCGCATCCTTTGGGTCAGTTCTCGGAGCTGGTCCTTCTTTGGGTTAATCGCCCAAACAATGTCACTCATCGAATCAACCAACTCGCGTGAAGTGCCCGCTATCGTGGACAGCGGCTCGATGACTTTCGGATTTTCGGCGCTCATTTGCTGGCTGAGGACTTCGCTCAGAATGGCGATCTCGGAAAGGTTTGAGCCTATGTCATCGTGGAGATCGGTAGCAATTCGCATTCGTATGGCTTCAAGCTCAAGGAGGCGTCTGACTCGGTAGCGGTGGGCAGCATAGGCAAGCCAGCCGAGCAGCAGCGTCGCCAAAAGCAGAAACCACCAGCGTTGCCAAACCGGACGGAGGATGGTGAAGGAAACGGCGGCTGATTTGGGGCTGGCAATTCCGTCCGTGCTGACGGCTCGGACCAAAAAACGGTAGGCACCTGGCGCCAGGCTGGCAAAGTTAACCGTTCGTTGCTCGGTCGGCGCGCTCCAGTTCGTATCAGCGTTTTCGAGCTTGTACTGATATAAGAGCTTTTCCCCCGTGACCGATCCGGGAGCGACAAAATCGATTTGGAGATTGCTCTGGTTCGGCCCCAGCTCCAGCTCTGTGACTTCAGCCTCTCCCAGTTCTGAGATGGGACGGGTCGTGCCCGCAATCCGCACTCCGGTAAGCAGGACTGGCGGGGGCGCTTGAGGCGCTTCGGCTTCAGGTACTAACCGGGATATTCCCCGGCTGCTGCCAAACCAGAGTGCGCCGCTCTTATCGCAGAAGGCGGTGTGAATCTCTCCACCGGCCACTCCGTCGGATTCGGAATAGTGCTTCACCCGCCCTGTTGCGACGTCCAACCGATCCACGCCACTCCCTGAGCCAACGTAAAGCCGACCCCAGCGGTCTTCCGTGATGCAGAAGATTGAACTGCTGGAAAGACCGTCTCGTTTGTTGTGAGCGACAAAGCGGGGTTTATCGGCCCTCGGATCGTCTACGCGAATCAGGCCACTTATCGAACTGCCAAGCCAAAGGCGGCCGTTTTGATCCACGTGGAGGGACGAGATATCCCCCAATGGCACTCCATCGTCTTCGCCAAAGACTCTAAAACGACCAGCCGCGTATCGAATCAAAATGCCTTGTTCCAACCCTATCCAAAGACTGCCGGAGCGATCTTCCGCAAATGCCCGAACGATCGGCAGGAGTGGTGGAAGACCGTCCGATTGCGAAAAGGTTTGTAGCCGTTCCGTCTTTCTTTGCCAACGGCTGATCCAATTATTGCTTTCGGAGAAGGTAGCGATCCAGAGGTCACCCGAGGAATCTTCGTAGAGGCGAAACAGATCGTCAACCGGCAGCCCGTTCTTGCTGGTATAGAGCGCTCTTGGCCTTGCCATAGCCAGATCTCCGGTCCTGGCCAATGGCGGAAAACGGAAAAGTCCCTCGCCGGTTGGCACCCACCATTCGCCTCCTCGGTCTTGCAGGCTGAGCTGGTTCCAGCCCCAGCCCAGATTGGAGAGAGTCCTGGGAAGGTTGGGCCGGATGGAGGCGAATTTTTTGCCATCAAAGCAGTCAATGAGAATCTCCTTGGCAGCCGAGCTAGCACAAACCTCACCAGCCTGACTCTCGAAAATAGAGGAGATGACTTCTGACCCGAGGCCATCTCCGCGCTGATAGGTCATGAATCCATTCCGGACCCATTTGATCGCGCCGCCATCAGTGCCAAGCCACAGGCTCTGGTCGGGATTCTCGGCGATCGCTATGACGTGGGGATCAACGATGACTGGCACCACGGAATAGTCTTGAACCTTCTCAGAATTCGAACGGGCTTGGGGAATCAACTCACTCAAAGCTGCCGTCGTGCCAACCCAAACACCTCCATTGGGAGACCTGAGCAGAGTTCTGATGTTGTGCGAAGGCAGACCATCGGCTTCCGTGTAGAGGCGAGCCACAATGGTTTGATCGGGCCGGGGACCAGAGACAACCTGGCAAAGACCACGGATGGTGCCCGCCCAGAGTTGGCCCTTGGAGTCGCTGGCAAGCGCCCGGACTTCGTCGACCGGCAAGCCGTGACGCGTGTTGTAGCGTTCCGTGCGCCCACCTGGCCAGAGTCGATACAAGCCGCTCCCAGCGCCGATCCAGAGAGCGCCTTCGCGATCTTCAAGAATTGCTTGAACGATGAAGTCCGCTTCTCTCTCGTTGGACAGTCCGATCTCCACGCGGGAGAAAGTCCATCGGCCCGCCGACTGCTGAAGTCGGAACAGACCACGCCCGGTGCCACACCATACTGATTGGCCCTTGTCTTCAAAGAGCACATTAACCGTTCCGGTCCGCTCGTTGTTCACCGGGGCGATCAGAGTAAACAGGCTTGCCCGTGCGCTCCGCCGCGCGTTTTCCAGCGTACGGACAGCGCCCGATCCACCCCCGTTGAACCGGCACACCCCTTTGCCAGTGGCCACCCAGTAGGTGCCGTCCTGAGTTTCTAAAAGATCCTTGACGAGTGGATGAGGCAATCCCTGGTCCGTTGTGTAATTGGTGAATTGATAACCATCAAACCGGGAGAGACCCTCGTCCGTGCAGAACCACAGGAAGCCTCGGGAATCGCGCACGATGCGATTGACGATGTTGTGAGGCAAACCGTCAGCCGCCGTGTACTTCCTGAGGGGAAGCTGGACCGCCTGAAGTGCGGTTGAAAGAAACAGTAGAAGCCATACAAGTGATAGAGGCCCCACTCTTCCAAGCGGAGGCCCTCCAAGGGTCTTTTCCGCGTTCGCCACAGGTGAAGGAGATAGGTTGAAGGTGACGGAGATCTGTATGCTCTTAACGCGCGTATGCGGTTCCCGATCTGGCAGGCCTCCTCGGCGTTCATGCCGGCCTCGCCACCGAGTGTGGTTCCCTCTCCTTCTTGTCCTTTCTTTCTTTGGTGACCGGTGAATCGTGTGCAAATCCATGGCCCGATTACTAGTTTGGAGTCGGAGGCGCGACACGCAGCGCCCGATTATGAATCCTCTCTCGACAGTTCGACGCTGCCCGCTGGAGGTTCCACGCATCCTCAGATTGCTGTCCATTCCGCCTCTAGCCCTCTCCCTGTCGAGGCTCGAATCCGAAAGAGGGATGAGTTCAGGCACGACCATGATCAGACTGTAGTTGAGAGATTGAAGCTTGGAATGCTGGCAGGATCTTACCATTCCCGCCGTCCGGAGAGAACGCGATTCGCGCCCATGAGACAACTCTCCCTCAAGGCCGTCGCGCAGCACACTCAACCCTAAATCCCACCTGAACACGTGGGAAAACCCGCTCGTCGCTGCATCTTTGCTCAGAAATTGACGAATTCCTCTACCTGCGCAGGTGGTGACAGGCCAAGGCATGCCGACTAATCTCCCGTGCAGCAGTCAGGACAGTCGAATAAGAGCCTCTGCTCTGGCCCTGACTCGATTCTCAATATCTAAGAGCAACCCACATAGGAGGGACAATGAAGCCACGAACTATCGTAGCAATATCAACCATGGCCCTTGCATTTGCCTGGCCGAGGAGTGGATTGTGTCAGGAACTCACAATCGATAACTTTACCACGGGTCCCTACCGTTCGAGCTTGAGGTTCGGGGACAACGCCACCGATACTCGAAAACTCCAGATCGGGACAATGCTGGGTGGCATGCGGTACATCAACTTTGTCTTAGGGACTCCCAGTTCATCCAACAATCCCTATAACCAAGCCGGGGAGTTGAGCATTCTTCGGGTCGGTCGCCTCGTTCTCTCCGCAGGATTCAAGGTGTTTCCCAGAATAGAGGTTTTCTACGGATTTGACGGCACTGCGCTCGTTCCGCTCAACCGGGATCTCAGCGCTTATGATCACTTCCGCGTCCACTTTGAAGGACTGAACGACGGCCTCAATTTCAACATGCAAGTGATTGGCGGCAACAACCCAATCGTCGCGCAATCGGGCGTCAATTTGCTTCGTTCCGGGCAGGCGTTTGATGTGGACTTGCCGTTCAACAGCTTCGTTCCCAGTTCAGGCCCGTTGCCGAACTTCAGTGACATCGACTTCATTGACCTGATCATTCAGCCAGGCAACGATCTCGGAGCCGACAACCTGGCGATAACCTCGATCAAAGCCGTCAGGAAGAACCCGTAATCGAGGTTGATTGCGCGGTCCATGGAATCAGGGTCACGCAGAGGACACCAGTGACACCCAAAAGTGCGAAGAAGCGAAAGGAAAACGTGGTCGTCCTTGTCGTCATCCTCGTTTTTCAACATTCGGCCACGAGGAGAAAGTCTGAAGGAAACCTGAGTTAGAAGGAGAAGTGGTTTCCGGAAGTCTTGAATAGCGAGGGCTGAATGTTGTCGCTCCGGGGTTAGCAAGGCTTCGCGCCAACTCTAATCTCCAAGCTGGCGTGGTGGAGCGGGCGCTCCGACGCACGCTCGAACGCGCGCGGGAGCGCGCGTTCCACCTCATCGAATCATGGCAGGCAGCCCTCAATGCGGTGTACGCTCCTCACTTCTTGACGGTTGGGTATGGAATGCCTAGTTGCTCCAGGTAGGTTTTGTACTTTTCGGGATTGAAGTAGAGCTTCTCCAACTCCGGTCGAAAGCGGGACATCTTCTCCTGGTTTAGGTCGATTGGCGCATTCACACCCTCCGGAATCAGCGACTGCCACTTTGTTTCCTTCGTCTGTTCCCCGAAATAGTTCCATGCTCCTTTGACGAGTTCAGGCTTCGTCAGCAGATCGAGAGCCGTCATCGCATGTGCCTTGGCGCCTGCGGTCGCGCCTTTGTGAGCAATGGGGGTTGCCATGGCCACGGCGCTCGACCAATGATGACCCACCAGATTCGGAATGTTGGAAGGAAAGCGCAAGACAACCGTGGGCAGATTCCAGGCGACCTCCGCAATATCGTCCGAGCCCGCGTTGCCGCCTTCCTTGGGCGGTTCCAGTTTTGCCACTTCTTTATTCAGCCCTTCCACTTTGTTGCCAATTTCCTTCTGCATCGCCGTCGCCAGCGTGATGTCCTGCTCAGACCAGGAGGGCATGCCTACGTTCTGAATGTTGGCGTGCAGCGTCTCAGCGATCACTTTGTTGAAATGTCCCGGCCAGGTAGCTGCCAGAATGCGCTCGGTCATCGTGGTGTCGGTCATGTCGGCGGCCGCACGCGCGATCTTTGTTCCCAGGGCATGCAACTCCTTGATCCGCGTGTAATCCAGCTCACGGAAGAAGTACCAAACAGTGGCTTCAGGCGGCACGACGTTGGGCTGGTCGCCGCCGTGCACGATCACGTAGTGCGAACGATGCTGCAGCCGCAGATGCTCGCGCCGGAAATTCCAGCCAACGTTCATCAGTTCCACGGCATCCAGTGCACTGCGTCCCATCCAGGGTGAGCCAGCGCCGTGCGCGCTCTTTCCGTGAAAGCTGTACTGAGTAGAGACAAGGCCCGTATTCACGTCACCATAGGAAACTCCAAAGTCAGAGCTGACGTGAGTACTCAGCATCACATCGACTTCTTTGAACAGTCCTGCGCGGACCATGTAGTTCCGACTGGCCAGCAGCTCTTCGGCCACGCCGGGATACAGCCGCAATGTGCCGGCCAGCTTGTGCTTCTTCATCAATTCCTTCACGACAATAGCCGCCGTAACGTTCACCGCCTGGCCCGCATTATGTCCTTCACCATGTCCTGGACCACCCTGGATGAGAGGATCATGGTACGCCACACCCGGTTTCTGCGAGGTCTCGGGCAACCCATCAATGTCGGCCATGAACCCGATGACTGGCTTCCCCTGCCCCCAGGACGCGACCCAAGCTGTTGGCATACCGGCAATGCCATGCGTGATCTGGAAGCCTTCCTTCTCCAATGCTTCTGTCACGAATCTAGATGTCTGCGTCTCGTGAAATCCCAGCTCGGAGAAGCTGAAGATAGAATCGACCATCACTTGGGTGAAGTCTTTGCGGCTTTCGATCATCCGGACGGCTTCGGTCTTCAAAGCATCGAGAGCGGGTAGTTGAGCTGAAGCAGTCCATTCCAGCAGACCGTAGGCCACAAGAAAACAAATCGCTCGGTTGTGCATTTTCTACCTTTCAAGAACCACGAATCACGTAATTCGAAGAAGCACTGGGGTGAGGAAGACCATGATAGACCAATCGAGTGCGACTCAGAAAGGAAGTCGAGTTGTCTATCAACCCGCGGCTGAGTTTCTCCTTCTCCTCTCTGGGGGAGGGTTGCGATTGGCTGGATTCCAAAACCTGTCAAGAACTCGCGACGCCCCTGTTGCTGAAGCGCCGGCGTTGTGGAGGATTTCGAGCACTGCAGCTTGCTGACGCCCTCAAACGCGATGCCCGGCTAGGGACGGCCCAGTATTCGCCCACCTTTCTGCAGCCCCCTAAACTGGAGCGCTGGCAAGGTGGGGCGAGCCATCGTCCACCGACAAAGCGGCAGCATAGCTACTGCACTCCGTATCCCCTTGCTTTTCGTGATGAAGCCGCGAGGTGGGTGACCCATTTCCATCTTCATAAATCATTCTCAGGATGCTAAGATGGCCCGTTATTTTGGCTCATCCGGACGCGCCTGTACGGTCTGATCCAGGGTGTCCTGACGGAAGGAAATGCATGAAGAAGATTGGATTTGTCAGTCTGGGATGTGAGAAGAACCTGGTTGACACGGAGGTAATGTTGGGCCTTCTCAGCCAGCGCGGATACCAGATTACCCCGCTGCCTGCCGAAGCTGACATCATCGTTGTTAACACGTGTGGATTCATCGACCAAGCCAAAAAGGAAAGCGTGGAAACCATCCTGGAGATGGCTGACTTCAAGTCCACAGGAAGCTGTTCAAAGCTGGTCGTTACCGGGTGCCTTGTCGAGCGCTACCGAACAGACATTCAGCAGCAGATCCCCGAAGTCGATGCCGTGCTAGGCACAACGCAGATCGAGTCCATCATCAATGTCTGCGAGAATCTCGATCCGCCCACGATTGACAATCCTTACTACCTGTACGACGAAACTTCGCCGCGGCTCTTGACCACACCAGGCTACACGGCGTACATCAAGATTGCCGAAGGTTGCGACCGGCCTTGCTCATTCTGCATCATACCGAAGCTGCGCGGCCATTATCGAAGCCGTCCGATCCACTCCATCCTCAATGAGGCACGCTTCCTGGCAGAGAATGGAGTCAAGGAAGTGGTGCTCATTTCCCAGGAGACAACCCGATACGGGGACGATCTCGGGCTGAGTCACGGCCTCTCTGCTTTGCTGCGGCAACTAGCCAGGATTGATGGATTGCACTGGATCCGTTTCCTCTATTGTTTTCCCTCACAAATCGACGATGAGACGCTGGTCACGATGCGGGAAGAGCCCAAGGTCTGCAAGTACATGGACGTTCCTTTGCAACATGCCAGCGGGAGAATCCTCAAGTCCATGAAGCGAGGCGGCAACGTTGCGAGCCTGAGGCGGCTGGTGGAACACATCCGCGAGCAGGTGCCGGGTGTGACGCTGCGAACTTCAATGATCGTTGGCTATCCGGGGGAAACCGAGGAAGAGTTTGGCGAGCTGTGCCACTTTGTCGAAGAGATGCAGTTCGACAGGCTGGGTACCTTCACTTACTCTGACGAAGAAGGAACCGCTAGCCAGCTGCTGGATGAGAAACTCGCTGCCCGCGTGATCAACAGCCGCCGATCTCAGCTAATGAAGATCCAGGCGCGCATCTCACGGAAGAAAAACCGCGCCCAGTTGGGCAATCACCACACCATGCTGGTGGAAGGCCAGTCGGCAGAGACAGAATTGCTATGGCAGGGGCGACTCGAATCCCAGGCGCCCCGCATCGACGGTGTGGTTCTGATCAACGATGCTGAAGGAAATCCACCACAGACAGGCGACTTCCGAACCGTTGAAATCACTCAAACGCTGGATTATGATTTGGTGGGAAAGTTGCTCTAGTGCCTGGCCGCAGCGGCTGCTGACTGCGAACCGCTATGAAGTGTCCCATCTGCAAGAAGGCGGTCACGTGGCAGGACAATGCTTGGCGGCCCTTCTGCAGTGAGAGATGCCGGCTGTTAGATTTGGGAAACTGGGCCGACGGCACCTACAACCTTCCCGTCGAAGAGTCTGATCCGGATCAAGGCCTGAACGAGGAGCAGGACGGCGAAACCTGAATGAACAGCCGGACCGGCAAGACTCCCTTGAGGATATCAGACAGAGTAGCTCTGGTCATCGCAACCGGGCTGGGTTCCGGCTATTCGCCAGTGGCCCCCGGGACTTGCGGCTCGTTCCTGGGCATTCTGCTCATTCTGTTTCTCTCCCGGCTAGCCGTCAGCGGCGGATCGAGATTGCTGTTGTTTTTTGTCTTGGTCTGCGTGATCAGTGTGGCAGGAATCTGGGCGGCGTCGCGCGCTGAAGTCATCTTTGCGCGGAAGGATCCCCCACAGGTGGTCATCGACGAGATTGTGGGGCAGTTGCTGACTTTCGGATTGATCTTTCGGCACCCCCGTTTTCTGTTGCTCTTGATCGGCTTTTTGTTTTTTCGGCTCTTCGACATTGTCAAGCCTTTCCCAATACGCAAGGTAGAGCGGGCGCCGCTGGGTTTCGGAATCGTTCTTGACGACCTGGTGGCGGGCTTTTACGCCTCGCTGGTGGTGTTTGTTCTTCACCTCTGGTGGCCAAGTTTGACGTGAAGAGCGCCAGGAAGCACAATAGAGAAGTCCGAAGAAGAGAAAAGACGGAGTTGGGGACCTTGTCTCCGCGTCTGCCGCTCTGCGAGCCTGTGAGAAGCCCGCAAGTCGTCAAAGGCGCAACCCAGCCGAGCCTTTCACGCTCCTCATTCTCCTCTTGCTAAAGGGAACGAGAGATCTCTTCCTGTGCTGGCAAGATTGCTTGAGAGTCTGGGTCTCTGAATCGGCAGTGTCTTTCATGGTTCCCCAGAGTCTTGGAAGTTGGAATCCCAGACTCGTGGCAGGTTATGATCAAAATCCTCGAAGTTCAGCCAGCATCAGCCGTGCCCGGTGGGAATGTCTTCATCCACTGGAGCGGCGCAGAGCTTCGGCCTTTCCAACGTCCGAATGTTTGCGTTGGAGGGCTTCCAGCCCATCTGGTATCAGTCTCGCAGGATCGGATTGTGGCCCAGGTTCCCGTTGACGCTGCCTTCGGAGAGTTGACGATTGCGTTCGACCGCCAGGAGAGTGCGCCAGCCCATTTTGAAGTGGCCAGCTTGTTGGCAGCCAACCTCCATCCGGTGGCTAATCCAGCCGTGGACTTTGAAGGGAACGTTTTTTCCACGCTGAGCGGCAGACGCGGAGAGAAGGTCCCCAACTCCGTCTTCAAGATTGACCCCCAAGGCAACGTCCAGCCCTTTGTTGCCGACCTTGTGAACCCTACCGGGATCGCTTTCAACAGCCAAGGAGAGATGTTCATCTCCAGCCGCCATGACGAGAATATTTACAAGATCTCCGTCTACGGCGAAAAGTCAACCTACTGCAAAGGCATGGGCGTTGCGACGGGAATCGCTTTTGACCGGGACGACAATCTCTACGTCGGAGACCGCAGCGGCAATGTCTTCAAAATCGACCGCAAGCGCGAGATTTTCGTCTTTGCCACTCTCGAGCCTAGCGTGTCTGCCTACCATCTAGCCTTCGACGATCGGCAGAATCTTTATGTGACAGGACCCACCACCTCCAGCTGTGACCATATCTACAGGATTTCCACGAGTGGCGCCGTCTCGATTTTCTTCACCGGGCTTGGAAGACCTCAAGGATTGGCTTTCGATTCAGACAGCAATCTCTATGTTGCCGCATCGCTGGCCGGACGGCGCGGGATTATCCGCGTCACACCCGAGGGTGAAGCGGCCGTAGCCGTGTCTGGAAACAATCTGGTCGGCCTGGCTTTCGGACGTGATCACGATTTGTACGTGGCCAGCTCAGACTCCATCTTCCGACTGAATTCTCATTGGGCCGGAAGGGTGCTGCCCTGAGATTGCAGGGACAAGCCAGAAGGGGCTGTGTTCAGCTGGTTTGCGGTCTTTGATGGTTCACGCTCGCCCACGAAACGCGTCTCATGAATGCCGAAATCATCGCCATAGGTTCCGAACTGCTCACCCCGAACCGCAGCGACACAAACTCGCTGTTCCTGACCGAGCGGCTGAATTCCATAGGCATCGAGGTGCAGCTCAAGATTATCGTCGGCGACAACGAAGCCTTGCTCGAGCAAGTCGCGCGCGAAGCAGTTAATCGTTCAGCTCTCGTTATTGCCACGGGCGGGCTGGGTCCCACCGAAGACGACGTCACCAAGAAGGTCTTCGCTCGGGTGATGAAGAGGCAGATGGTGCTTGATGATCAGATCCTCGAGCGTATCAAAGCCCGCTTTCGAAGGCGCGGCATTGAGATGCCGGCCAATAACGCGCGCCAGGCTCTGGTTCCGGTGGGTGGCCAGGTGTTGGAAAACCCGGCGGGAACGGCACCGGGAATTTGGATGGATCAGGACGGCTGCCAGATTATCCTGTTGCCCGGCCCACCTAACGAGCTGAAACCGATGTTCGAGGAGTCCTGCATGCCGCGGCTGACGGAGCTCGCCGGTGGTGTGCGTCTCTTTACTCAAGTGTTCAAGGCCACCGGAATCACGGAATCAAATCTGGATGAGCGCATCGCTCCTATCTACGCAAAATATCGGAATCCGGTCACAACGATTCTGGCTTCCGCTGGAGAGGTGCAGATTCATCTGACTGGACGCGGCAAGTCTGAAGAGGAAGCCCGCAAGATTGTTACGGAACTGGCGGACAGGGTGGAATTCGAGCTGGGAGACTTGATCTTCTCGCGCGGTGAAGAGAACCTCGAGCAGATTGCCGGCTATTATTTGTTGATGCGGCAGATGACGCTGGCTGTGGCCGAGAGTTGTACCGGGGGCCTTGTGTCTCAGCGAATCACTTCGGTGCCTGGGAGTTCGAGCTACTTTCTCTCTGGAGTCACTTGTTACAGTAATCGTTCAAAAATCGAACTGGCTGGGATTCCGCCTCTGATGATTGAAATGAACGGGGCCGTTAGTGCCGAGGTGGCGAAAGGGCTGGCGGAAGGTATCCGGCTGAAGACTGGAGCCACGCTTGGGCTAGGGATTACTGGTATCGCGGGGCCGGCGGGTGGCAGCCTGCAAAAGCCCGTTGGATTGGTGCACATCGCTCTGTCGATGGACTCCAGTCTTGATCACAAGGAGTTCCACTTTGCCGGAGACCGCGAGCGCATCCGGCTGTGGGCCTCTCAAGCAGCGCTTGACATGGTGCGGCGGAAATTAATCTAGGCAGGCTGCTCAAAAACTCGAAAGCCGCTCCTGACGGTCGCGGTACAAAAAAAGCCTGCATCGAAGTCAAAGCAGCTGCAGAAGACCTAAGTCCATGACCCTCGTCCTCGCCCTGACTGCCTACCTGCTGGGCTCCATCCCTTTTGGATATCTCATCGTCAAGATCACAGAAGGCCGGGACATCCGCTCTACCGGCAGCGGGAATATTGGTGCGACGAATGTCCTGAGAACATCGGGCCGCGTTAGCGCCATTGTGACGCTCCTCCTGGATGCCGCGAAAGGCTATCTTGCCGTGTGGATTGCCGGCTGGGTCACTGCGCGAGATCCTCGGGCCATGGCGTTTTGCGCGGTTGCTGTTACCGTAGGGCACATGTTTCCCGTCTACCTGAAGTTCAAAGGAGGCAAAGGAGTGGCAACCGGGCTGGGAGTCTTCCTTTGCCTGGCACTGTTGCCAGTCTTGGCCACCCTGGTGATCTTTATCGCAGCAGCCGGGTTTTCGCGCTATGCATCGCTGGGGTCGATTGCGGCCGCGGTTGTATTCCCCTTCCTCTACTATTTCTGGGAGTTCGTCGGAGAGTATCCACAGAACTCGTCCTTGTGGCTTCTTTCGGCAGTAGTTTCTTGTTCAGCCCTCATCATCTTCAAGCATCACGAAAACATTCGGCGGCTGGCAGCTGGGACCGAGAGAAAACTGGGAAAGAGATGAAACAGATTGCCATCATCGGCGGCGGCAGCTGGGGAACCGCCCTGGCATTAACGCTTGGGCGCCAGGGGCATCGCATCCGCCTTTGGGTGTTCGAACGAGAGCTGGTGGATCCGATCAACCGAGAACGGCGAAATCCGCTCTACCTGCCGGACTTTGAGCTGCCAGTCGGGGTACAAGCTTCAAACGCGCTGGAACAAGCGCTGGCAGGCGCAGAGCTCGTCCTCACGGTGGTGCCTTCTCACCACTGCCGTGCCGTTTACCTGGCGATGCGACCGCACCTGCGCCCCGATATGCTGTTGGTTAGTGCCACCAAGGGAATCGAACCCGAGACCATGAGCCGCATGTCACAGGTCGTTCGAGAGGTGATGACACCTGGCCCGCCTCCTCGAGTTGCTGTGATCTCAGGACCCTCTTTTGCACGAGAAGTTGCCAAAGGCGATCCCACTGCCGTTGTCGTTGCCAGCGCGAATAGCGAAATAGCTTCGACCGTGCAGCGTGAGCTCTCAGGTCCAAGCCTTCGCTTGTACACCAACTCCGATGTTGCCGGAGTGGAATTAGGTGGTGCCGTCAAAAACGTTATCGCTATTGCGGCCGGTGTTTGTGCAGGCCTTGGATTCGGCTACAACTCTCTGTCCGCCTTGATCACACGGGGACTGGCTGAAATGACGCGCCTGGCGGTTGCCTGCGGCGGGAAAAAAGAGACTCTTGCAGGGCTGGCAGGAATGGGCGATCTTGTTTTGACCTGCACCGGAGAACTCAGCCGAAACCGCTCGGTTGGCATCGAACTCGGGCGTGGCCGCAAACTCGCGGACATTGTCGGCGGCATGCGCATGGTTGCCGAAGGTGTGATGACGACGGGGGCCGCGCTCGCGTTGGCCAGGAAGCATGGTGTGGAAATGCCTATCGCCGAACAGGTGGCGGCGATACTCCACCAGGACAAGAGCCCCAGCGACGCTATTCGGGAGTTGATGGAACGGCCACTGACGGTAGAGTGAATGCCTCGCAGATTCCAACTGGAGAGCAAACCACGAGGATGCCAAGGGCGTCTTCGCAGTTCAGCCGGCCGGCTCGTCGCGCAACTTGAGAAAGTCTCGGATAATCTGCGCCGTCAGTCCCCAGATTTCCTTCCCTTCGAAAGTGTAGAAGTAGATCTTCCGCTCGACTCCCATGCGGACGCGTGATTCAACCCGCTCAAAGCGCCTGCCCTCAAAGAGGCTGAATGGCACCCGTAGAATTGCCTCGACTTCATCCGGATTCGGCAAGAGCTGGTGGTGGGGCGCAACCCAGGCCGCAAATGGCGTCACGATCAGGCCTGTGATGGAGAGGTATTCATCGAACTCGCCGAGCACGTGAATTGAGTCTGACGCGAGTCCGATCTCTTCCCAAGTCTCGCGCAACGCCGTTGCCAGCAGGTCTTCGTCTGAGGCGTCACGCACACCACCGGGAAACGAGATCTGTCCCTTGTGTGTCTCAACTTTCTGGGTGCGTTCGGTGAGTAGAAATGAGAACGCCTCAGCCTCCCCGAGAACAGGCATCAGCACAGCGGCTCTGCCCGTGTGCTCGAGATGCAAGCGGCGCGGAGAACGGGTTCTGAGAATGGAAGAAATCTGCTGCAATGAAGGCGGCAACATGCGGCGTGATCCTGCCTCAAAACGACCTGAGCGTCCAGAAACCGTTTGCCGGTGCGCACAAGCTGGTACAGGTTACCGCGAGTCGGGTTGCCTGCGAAAGGGCATCGCTTGAAAGGGGAGTGCGCAACGACTCCAGACTGCGAGCGTTGCGATGACTGCGGCCCACTTCTCTCACAGTTCCACCAGCTGTTTTTCTCTTGCCGATCGATAAATCGCGAGCACCAGCTTCAGGGCTTTGAGCCCTTCGGAACCATCGATGAGGGGGGCACGATTCTGTTGGATGGCTTCGAGAAGGTCTTCCATCTGGCGCCGGTGGCCGCTGATGTCGAGAGCCATCGGATCTGAAGCGCCGTTGGAGAGATCACGCTCGCTCAGCCGTGAAAGCGCCTCTTCCTCTTCGCCTGTTTCTTTAAGCTTCCAGGTCGTGATGTCGTTGCCATCCAGAATGACACTACCCAATTCTCCATGGAGTTCCACACGACGGGAGAATCCGGGAAAGATCGAGGTCGTTCCCTCGATCGTGCCTAAAGCGCCGTTCCTGAATTTCAAGACGGCTACGGCTGTATCTTCGGCTTCGATGTACGGATGCAACTTGCGTTCGGCGAAGGCGAAAACGGATGCTACCGGCCCGGCGAAGTATTGGAGCAAGTCGATGGTGTGGATCGACTGGTTGATGAGCGCGCCGCCGCCATCCAAAGAGAGTGTGCCCCGCCAGCGGGCTGCCTCGTAATACTCCCGGCTGCGATACCACTTGACATAGGCATTGCCCATCACGAATTTGCCCAAGCGGCCACGTTCAATGGCTTTCTTCAGGAGCTGCACGGCGGGAAGAAAACGCGCTTGAAAAATCACGGCCAGCTGTACGTTCGCCTGGCCACAGGCATCGATGAGCGCGCGGGCCTTCTCCAGCGTGACGTCGATGGGCTTCTCAACAATCACGTGCTTGCCAGCCGCAGCCGCTTGGGCTCCCAGTTCGGCGTGAGTTCCACTGGGCGTGCAGATACTCACAATCTGGATGTCCTTGCGACCGAGAAAACGGTCGAAGTCCAGCTCAAACTCGACACAAAACTCGGCCGCCATCTTCTCACCCCGAGCCGGGCTGTGGCTGTGAAACGCCTTGAGGCGCGCCGCGGGAATGGCTTGAATCGCTTTGGCATGAATCGTGGAAATGTTGCCGCAACCGATGATGCCGAATCCGACTTCAGACATAGTACTGGCTCCTTGGAGGCTCCTCTTGCCTCCCCCCGAGCAACTGGGAACTCTGCGAGTCTGGTCACTTTCGTCTCATTGACGAAAGGGGGCCCAGTGGGTTCTCTTCGAGTTGATGGATTTCAGACTGTCCCCGCTCTGCCGGATGAGGTCTGTTTGACGCAGATCAAATGCCGGCGTGCCGCAGTCTCCTTCGCCAACTCATCGCAGCTTGATTTGCCGTATAATCCAAATCACCAATTGCAACACAATCGTATGGTTGAGCCGGAATCGATGTCAATCCAAGGGGCTCAGATTCCGAAGTCATCTGGGTCATGTCCAGCAAGGTCAGCTTAGCAGAAGTCGTCGGACAGAGGTTCTTGCATGACGCCAGGGCCAGACCAAATCGTTGCGTTCGCTTATGCTCGACCTTGGTCTCAGGCAATACTTCCGGGGCTCGTATCTGGACCGATGGCAAGCAAGACGCCCCGATGCTGCCGCGCCCCCTGTGGTTGTGAAGTGCCGGTGCGTACACAGTCAATTGCACGCATTCGTTCATAGCCGGACCCCGAGCACCCTGAATGTCAGCCTGACTAATCGCTCTCGCCAAAAAGTGGCTGACACGCCTCAACGCTCAGCGCCAGGCCCGCCAGGAGGTTGTGATGTCAAAGGAGCTGGAACTCACTGGCAGAATAAAGGTGTTTCGATGCCCTAACTGCAGCGAATTTGTCAATCTGACGATGGAGGAATGTTCATTTTGCCGTTCGCCGATCGATCACGATGCCGCTAAGGTTGCGGCAGGCAAGCAGGAAACCCTCAATCTCGCTGTCAACAACGCCCGCTATGTCAAGATACTTGCCCAAACAATGCCAGCATTCTACGGTGTCGCTTTGATTCCTTTCATGGGATGGATAGGTTTCTGGGGCTTCCTGCTGCTGGCTTTTCTGGTACCGATCATGTCTGTTCGCCGGTGGGTAAGCTTCGGCAAAATGCAAGCTGATGAACCAATCAGCAAACGAAGCAGGCATAATGTGAAAGTCGCTTGGGCAATTTGGGCTCTCATGCTCGTGCTCTTTAGCCCGATTCTGCTGTATCACTCAGTGCTTATCTGGGAAATACTACAGAGCTCTTTAATGTGAAACCAATCGTGCCTGTTTGCACAACCCAACAACCAGCCGTGTCAATTGAGGCCCGAAGGTATAGCCATGCAGCGAAACAAAATCTTCATTAGCTACTGTCACAAAGACGAGCTTTGGTTCGAACGGGTGCGAGAACAGCTAGCCGTTCTGGAACGAGAGGGACTGATTGATCCCTTTGAGGACACGCGCATCGGCGCAGGAGAAGACTGGTTTGCACGGCTGGATCGCGAGATGCTTGAAGCGCGGATTGCCCTGTTGCTGATCTCTGCGTCGTTTCTCACGTCGCCCTTCATTATTAAGGAGGAGATTCCGAGGCTTGTTTCCAAGCACCAGGGAGACGGCATGTTGCTCTATCCGCTTCTGGTTCGCGACTGTACCTGGCAAGAGGTCTCATGGCTGGCACGGTTGCAGATACGGCCAAAGGACGCACGCCCTATCGCAAGCCTGCGAGGCTCCAAGTTAGACAAGTGTCTGGCTGACGTGGCCAGGGAAATCGCTTCCCTAGTGAGGGCGAGTTCTTCATCCGCAACAGAATCCAAGCCTGCAACCTCTCGTTCGCCCAAAACCCAGACCGTTCAAGATCGCCAGGAAGCCTACAAAAGGTTTAACAAGCAGTTGAGTCAGGCCGCAGATGAAGACAAGCTAAGACTCCGGGAGACCTTCACGCGCCAGTGGCTGCAGAACAGCGGGCTCAGTGTTTCTGATCTTAAGGGGATGCTGGGCAAACTGGGCTACTACAAGGGAACCGACGACAACACCTTTGGCCAGGATCTGGCTCAATCCATCATCCTGTTCCAGACGGATCATGCTCTGGAACCAGTCGATGGCATCTGCGGAGAACTCTGTCTAGCAAAGCTCCGAGAACTAGGTGCTGGTGTCGATCAAGAATATTTCAAGGTGCCGCTCGAGAAACGCCCCATTGCTATCACGTTGATCCACGAAACCGGAAAGCCGCGGAGCTACACCGCTGTCTACACTTTGGACAATGATCTTTTCTACGGGATCGCATCTTCGTCGCTGAAGCAAGGCTCGCTCTTTACGCTCTTGTGCGCCTACTGCGAGAGTCCGGGAGCGCGCTTTGCAGATCGCGTTAAGGCGCACCTGGCGCGCCTGGAGGCAAAGGATCCCGCGCTTGCGAGTGACGAGGCATTTAACTCGTTGCTTGCTCGTATCGCGGGTGAAGACGCGTTGATGCTGCAACTACAGGACCGCGCCATCGAACAATCCTATTTTGATCCGGCACGTCAGGAGGCCGCCACGATTGGCGTTAAGAGTGCACTTGGCCTGGCGCTGATTGCCGACACCGTAATTCAAAGCGGGCGTCGGCGGTATGAAACCATCAAGCTGGCTACAATCAAGAAACTCGATGGCACGCCAGTGACCGGCATCGATGAGAAACGCTGGCTGAGAGCGTTCGCGGAACAACGCATCGCGGCTTACGCCAGCCGCCCGTTTGCGCCGCTGGTAAAGCAGCGGACGCAAACCTACCTCGATCTCATGGACGGCGGACGTTGGCAGCTCGAGGCGCCCTTGCGTGTGAGAAGCTATCTGCTGGTAGACCCCTGATTCAGTGCGGCCAGGGCCAGCGATGGCTCGATAGCCGTCAACTCGAGAGCAACGAGTTGATCGATAAGGCGCAGCATCTGCTTCAACTGTTGGAAAAATGGCCGTCGCTGGTTCCTCTGGAGTGACCTATGCCTTATGCCCAGGCCTGCTGAACTGCCCATCTACAGACTCAGCGGCATCGCCCTTCTGTTCCTCGTCTCCTCTGTTGCCCTTCCTGTTCTTTCGCGGTTCGCAGCGCAGGTTTGTCTCGGCGTGGGCCGGCCCCGTTCCTTCTTTTCGCGAGGACACTTCGGGGGCGCCGTCCCAGGAGCCCAGGGGCTCGGCTGGCGCCTCCCCCTCAGATTCATCACTCAAAACTTAGACCTCAGGCCTAAACCCCACGACCTTCCCTTCCCTGGCAGCATGGTAGGCCGCGTCAAGCAGGATGGAGGCTTCCATCCCTTGTTCGCCATTAACGCAGGGTTCGCGGCCTTCGCGAATGGCTTCATTGAAATCCTCTACTAAGGGCTGATGAACATTGTCCGCCTTTGGCAGCTCAAATACTTCGTTCCTGGCACCGAACAAATGAAGTTGGCTCCCGTTGAGAGGGCTGACACGCAGGCGTCCCGTTGTGCCGTAGATTTCGAACTCATCCATGGGCTCATGAATGCAGTGACTGGCAAATACAAAGGCATGCAGGTCGCCACGAAACTGAATGAGAAGACTTCCCGTATCTTCCACCGGAATCTTCAGTTCACGGGTGTGTGTGAGAGCAGCAACCGAGCGCGGTTCTCCGAATAGCCAGCACAGAAGGTCGAGGCGGTGGCTGACCATGTCCATTAAGAGCCCACCACCGCCTGCTTCGGGCACAAATCGCCAAGATTGCACCCCCAGCTGTGTGTGCTCGACCAGCGTCGTGCGAACCATGATCACGTTGCCAATCACTGAGGCCTCCAAGAGTTCCTTCATCTTGAGGAGCACCGGGTAAAAGCGCCGATAGTACGCGACTCCCAGCTTTACGCCGTTGCTGCGGCAGGCCTCCACCATAAGCTGGCACTCAAAGGGTTCCATTGCCATTGGCTTCTCACACAGCACGTGCTTGCCGCGTTCGGCCGCCTCAACAGCGTGCAGGCAATGCAGAAAGACGGGAGTTGCCAGGTAAACCGCGTCGATCTCAGGATCGGCAAACAATTCGCTAGGATCGACATATCCTTTCGGAATCGCATGGCGCTGCTGAAACTCCAGCAATTTGTCAGGCTGCTTCCGCGCGCAAGCCAGCAAGTGCGAACCTGAGGCTGACTGCAGAGCTGGAGCCACGCGTTTCCCTGCGATGTCTCCACAGCCTACCAGGCCCCAGCGAATAAGCTTCTCCATTTTCAAATAGCACCTGAGACTTGAGGCTTGAGACCTGAGGATCGAAGCATGGTTTGGGAGGTGAAGTCTGATGCCTTGTTTGGAGGTCCCGTCTCGGGCCGTAGGACCAGGGCTCAAGTCCCAAGCCAGAGTGAACCCGCTAGTCGAGCGTGGCAATACAATCAATTTCAACGCCAATGCCAGCAAAAATATCACCTGCCTGAACAGTGGTCCGTGCGGGAGGGTTCTCTTTGAAGTAGGTCTTGTAGACCTCATTCATGGCAGCGAAATCATTGATGTCCTTCAAGAAGACGCTGCACTTGACCGCTTTGTCGAGGGAAGACCCGGCAGCTTCCAGAATTACCTTGATATTGTCCAGCACCAGTCGAGTTTGATTCTTGATGTCGCCGAGCACGATTTTTCCGGTATGGGGGTCAATGGGCCCTTGTCCGGAGACAAACACAAATCCATTGGCGATGATAGCTTGGGAGTAAGGTGCTTGCGGTGCAGGACCCTGGGTAGTTCTGACTACTTTCTTCATGGCATCTCCTTGACCACTCGAATAGGGACGGGCAAGCTACCATTATTGGATGGAGAAATCAATCCGGGGCACGCTGGCGCGTGTGGGCAGTCGACCAAGAGCGTGGGTACTACGCCTGTGGAAAGTACCTCGACAAGCTGCGAAGTCTAGCGGAAAAATCAAAAAGCCTGCCTCGTTCTCAACAAGGCAGGCTTGGACTCGTTGCAACTGTCCCGCTCTTACTTCTTCTTGGCTTTTTTCCCTCCAGCCTTTTTGGCTGATTTCTTGGCTGGTTTCTTGGCTGCCTTTTTGGCCGGTTTCTTGGCTGCTTTCTTTCCGGCTGTCTTCTTTGCCGTCTTGGCCTTCGCGGTTACCTTCGCCTTCTTTGCAGGCTTGGCCCTCTTCGCGGGTCTGGCCTTCTTAGCTGGCTTGGCCTTCTTGCCAGCAACTTTGGCTGCTTTCGCAGGTTTCTTCGCAGACTTCGCCGCAGCCTTGGGTTTGGACTTGGCTCGCGCCTTCGGACGAGGAGCCCGTTTTGCCGCAGCCGGGGGCACCTCGACGGCAACCGGGATCGCAGGCGGTCTTTCGGGCACTTCGGCTTGGGGAACGGCCTGCTCTGCGGCCGCCCCCGTTTCGTCGCTGGCTACTTCTTCAGGCTCAACAGGGAAATCGGGTTGATCACTGTTCACACTCAGTCCTCCTTTTTTGTCTGGAAACGAAGTCTGCCTGGGCTCACACAGGCGGAAAAAGCCTTCAAAATTCAATTGAACCCGGTGGCAAAAAGATGGCCTATCTAAAATCCAACAGGGGGAAATGTCAAGGTGAAAAATGCCCGAATGCCGCAGCTGAAGCGAGATTCATGCCTTCATGCCCTGGGCTTTCCCCAGAAGGCTGCGCCAATAATGCCTCCCAGCGTGGTCAGCAGCCCGCACGCCAGGGCTTTGAATGAGAGCAACCCGACCAGGACAAAGGGATTAAGCGGGTCGCTGAGGAGAGAAAACATGGATTCGATCCAAGGAGGGATTTCACGATTCTGCAGCAATTCCTCAAGCTGCTCGACTCGCCGCGGGTTTGTGAGGTAGGCAAGAGGCAACTCCAGAATCTGCCAGAACAGGGCGCCGATCATACCGGCAAGAAAGCCAATTTTGGCACCTATTCCAGCGGTGATTTCGCCAGCAAAATCTTGGCGCAGCAGATAAACTGCCAGGAGACCGCCTCCCCCGATCCAAAGCAGACAGCAACAATTAACCAGAGGCAGCGCCGAGAGCAGGCCCAGAGTCAAACCACCCAGAAATGCCGGCTTTAGGAGGTTGGGGGGACCAGACACAGGCAACGGCGGCGGCAAGCGTGGTCCTGCGGACGGCAGTCCTGCGGACGGCAGTCCCGCAGAAGTCGCTTCAGGAGAGCCAGGAATTAGCGGCGGAGGCAGCTGGCCGGGAGGCAGCTCGATCGGCGCATCCAGGGATCGAACCGATTCGACAGACGCGCCACAAACTGGACAAAACCGAGCGGCTTCATCGAGAAGTTGCTGACAGGAAGGACACTGCTTCGCCATGCGTGAGCTTTCAACAACATCAATCTGCAGCGAAACCGCAACGAAAAGTCCGACTACCTTACATCAGCACTCCGGGGCTTTCAACTGATTCTTTGCGGTGTTAACATGAGCTGGGCTGTGCCAGACAGGGTCTGGCGCCTGGCGTTCCGGAATGCCTCTCTAAGGAGATGCTATGCGATTCTTTCAAGACAGCATGTTGGAGCTCATCACACAGACTTCTACTAATCTTCCGCCCGATGTTCGCCAGGCGATGGCGGCCGCCGTTGGAAACGAGCAACCCCAGACTCAGTCATCTCAGGCTCTGGCTGTTATCGCGACGAACATCGATATGGCATGCGACGACCAGGGACCCATTTGTCAGGACACGGGAATGCCTACGTTCGAAATCAAAACGCCGGTGGGCGCGAATCAAATCGAGATGAAGAAGGCTATCCGGGCAGCTGTCGCCGAAGCGACACGGCGTGGCAAACTGCGACCCAATTCTGTCGACTCACTGACCGGAAAAAACAGCGGCGACAATCTGGGCCCGGGCACCCCCGTCTTGCACTTCGACCAGTGGGAGAATGACAGCGAGATCGAGGTGAAGCTCCTGCTGAAGGGTGGCGGTTGTGAAAACAAGAATATCCAGTATTCAGTGCCCTGCGAACTGCCCCACCTTGGCCGAGCCGACCGCACCCTGGATGGCGTCCGCAAATGCATTCTGCATGCGGTTTGGCAGGCGCAGGGACAGGGTTGCAGTGCAGGCGCCCTGGGCGTCTGCGTAGGGGGCGACCGAACGTCAGGCTATGCTCATGCCAAAGAACAGCTGTTTAGAACGCTAGACGATGTCAACCCCGACCCCGAGCTGGCCAGACTGGAAAATTACGTGATGACTGCCGCGAACACACTGGGCATCGGGACAATGGGATTTGGCGGCGGGGTCACGCTCATCGGCTGCAAAGTGGGTGCTCAGAACCGCTTGCCAGCCAGTTTCTTCGTGTCGGTGGCATACGATTGCTGGGCATTCCGTCGGCTGGGAGTTGTTCTGGATGCGAATACCGGCAGTATCAGGCACTGGCTCTATCGCGATGAAAAGCCGGCGGTGCCGATGGGGGGTTCGGGCGGATTCCCGAGAACCGGGAAAGAGATTCGTCTGGAAGCACCGATCAGCAAGGAACAGGTTCGCCGCCTGAAGGTCGGCGATGTGGTTTTGCTATCCGGTGAGATGTATACCGGGCGCGATGCCGTGCACGCGTACCTGATGGAGCACGAACCTCCGGTAAATCTGCAAGGCAGCGTTCTTTACCACTGCGGTCCCGTTGTCTTGAAGAACAACGGCAACTATAAGATCACCGCCGCCGGGCCGACAACCAGCATTCGCGAGGAGCCTTATCAGGCCGACATTATCAAGCGCTATGGAGTACGGGCAGTCGTCGGGAAAGGGGGCATGGGCGCCAGGACCCTGGCGGGTCTCAAGGAAGCTGGAGCGGTCTATCTCAACGCCATTGGCGGCGCCGCGCAGTACTACTCCCGCAGCATCGAGCAAGTGCTGGGTGTCCATCTGCTTGAATTCGGAATTCCTGAAGCCATGTGGCACCTGCAGGTTAAGGATTTTCCAGCCATCGTGACCATGGATGCCCAGGGCAACTCGCTGCATGCCGACGTGGAGAAGACTTCCGCCGCCATGCTGGCCCGTTTGGCAGAACCGGTGTTCTGAAGAATGATTAGAACAGGCACGAGAGTTTGTTTGTAGGACAGTCCATGGCTTGCGCCGCGCATGACCCTGGTTGCCACTGCGGATTCTCCAAGACCGTTGATACAGAAAGGAATCGTGGGCTAACTTCCCTGAATGCGTTGCGCTTTATGTCTTCGTCTTCTCCCCATCACCATCCGAGTTTGACGCTATCTCCTGACCATGAATTCTTCCGATAGGAAAGATTGCTTCATCGGCATCGACATTGGCGGCTCGACAATCAAGGCCGGCGTGATCGACGCGGACGGAAAGATATGGGCCCAGCGCCAGAAACTCATCACTCATGAGAGCCTGCCATCGTTGTCGCGGCAGATCGCTTCAGTGGCAGGCGAACTGAGGGAAGCGGACCACAACTTCCGAGTGAGGGGCGTGGGAATTGGCGTTCCGGCGCTAGTCTCCAAGAGAAAGTCGCGCATCACGATCTCTCCAAGCCTGCCCTATTTGAATGGCGTTGAGTTCAAGAGCCAGATGGAAAGCCTGCTCGGCCTGCCGGTGTCGCTTGAGAACGACGCCAACGTCGGGGCGTATGGTGAAATGCTGATGGGCGCGGCGCGGGACGTCAACGACTTCGTCTACATTTCGATTGGGACCCGTGTCGGGGCAGGCATCGTCATCAACCGACGCCTCCATCAGGGCGCCGGCGGCTTTGCCGGAGAACTCGGCCACATTGCCGTGGACCCAGAAGGCAAGAAGTGCTTTTGCGGCAGCGCGGGCTGCCTGGAGCGCTACGTCTCCGCACCCTCGATTGCTCAGCGCGTGGAGGAGCGTATTATGCTGAATCCTTCGTCGGCGCTACAGATCATCACCGACCGTCCCATCAATGCGCAGGATGTCTCTGCAGCTGCCCTGGTGGGCGACAAGATGGCTTGTGTTATCATCGGTGAAGTGGGTCGCTACCTTGGCATGGCCATCGCCAACCTTATCAACCTGCTCAACGTGCAGATGGTGGTTCTGGGTGGCGGAGTGATCGAAGCAGGAGATGTGCTGTTGAAACCCACTGTCGAGGAAGTGAAGCGGCACGCATTGTCACCGCCTTATGACGACTGCAAGATCGTTACGAGCACTCTAGGTGCAGCCGCAGGGGTGATCGGGTCGTCCTTGCTGGTACGGGACATGCTGTCTTTGGAGGCTGCGTCTTAAATTTTCCGCCCCAGAAGCATCCAGCGCCAGAGGCTGGGCACGGAATCTGCTGCGGACCTGCAAGAGCCGCTTCACCGTCGGCGCTGGGTTGTTCCCCCTTACCGTGCCGGCGTCATCTGCCGACAACGGCTCCGCGCCCTCTGCGTCCTCCGCGGTGAATCCTCTTTTGGTGCAGGGAAATTCCCTTCATGGATCAAACACGCATTCGTAATTTTTCGATCATCGCTCACATCGATCATGGCAAGTCCACTCTGGCAGATCGGCTGCTGGAATTTACCGGCGCGCTGTCTCAGCGTGAAATGTCAGAACAAGTGCTGGACGACATGGATTTGGAGCGCGAGCGGGGTATTACCATCAAAGCTCATGCCGTGCGGCTGAACTACCGCAATGAGGCCGGTGAAGACTATGTTCTGAACCTGATCGACACGCCTGGCCATGTGGATTTTTCCTATGAAGTTTCCCGAAGCCTGGCCGCCTGCGAAGGGGCCTTGTTGGTGGTGGATGCTTCACAGGGGGTCGAAGCACAAACGCTGGCTAACACCTATTTGGCGCTAGATCACAACCTGACGATCATCCCCCTTATCAACAAGATTGACCTGCCCAGCGCCGAACCAGAGCGCATCAAAGAGCAAATCGAAAGCATCATCGGTCTCGACACCCGCAATGCCTTGCTAGTCAGTGCCAAACAAGGAATCGGCACCCGCGAGGTTTTGGACGCCATTGTGCGTGAAGTGCCGCCCCCAAAGGGCAGCCGCGATGCGCCACTCAAAGCCCTGATCTTCGACTCCTGGTTCGATGTGTACCGTGGTGTCATTGTTCTGGTGCGTGTGATCGACGGTACTCTGAAGGCGGGCATGAAGATCCGCCTGGTATCCAACGGCCAAACCTACGAGGTGGAAAAGGTCGGGGTTTCGACGCCGAAAATGCAAGAAATTGACCAGCTTTCGGTGGGAGAGGTCGGCTTTGTTGTCGCCAACATCAAGAAGGTGTCCGACACCAAGATTGGCGATACCATCACGGAGGACGCACGCCCGACAACGGTCCCCTTCCCTGGATTTCAAGAGATCAAGCCGATGGTCTTTTCAGGGCTCTATCCGATTGAGCCCAACCAGTACGAGGCACTGCGTGACGCCCTCGAGAAGCTGCGCCTCAACGACTCCTCGTTCTTCTACGAACCGGAGACTTCGCTGGCGCTCGGTTTCGGCTTTCGTTGCGGATTCCTCGGGCTGCTCCACATGGAAATCGTGCAGGAGCGGCTGGAGCGGGAATTCGACCTTTCGCTGATCATTACGGCCCCGGGTGTGCGCTACAAGATCACAAAGACCAACGGTGAGGTCATCGATATCGACAGTCCCACGAAAATGCCGTTGCCCTCAGAGATCGCAAAAATTGAAGAGCCGGTGATCACGGCACTCATTTTGACCAACGAAGAATACGTGGGGCCAATCCTGAAGCTGGCCGAGGAGAAACGCGGCGTGCAGAAAGGGCTGGATTATGTAACGCAAAAACGTGTGCTGATCACCTATGAATTGCCGCTGAACGAGATCGTGCTCGACTTCTACGATCGTCTGAAGTCCGTCTCGCGCGGCTACGCCTCGCTCGACTACCACATCTCGAGCTATTGGACGTCTCCCCTGGTTCGGCTTGACATCCTCGTGTCAAGCGAGCCAGTCGATGCGCTCTCGATCATTGTGCACCGGGACTTCGCTTACAATCGCGGGCGCTCGTTGGTGGACAAGATGAGAGAGCTCATTCCGAGGCAGATGTTTGAGGTTTCGATTCAGGCAGCCATCGGCAGCAAGATTATTGCCCGCGAAACCGTGCGCGCACTCAAGAAGAACGTGCTTGCGAAATGCTACGGCGGCGACATCACGCGCAAACGCAAGCTGCTGGAAAAGCAAAAGGAAGGGAAGAAGCGGATGAAGCGTGTGGGCCGGGTGGACATCCCGCAGGAGGCCTTCCTAGCGGTTTTGAAAGTGGATTAGGAAAACTCTATGCCCCTTTTGTGAAGATCCCCGGATACAACACTGCGGCGCAATCGGGGCATATACCGTGCGAGAACTGTGCCTCTGAGTGGTTCTGGATGTAGATTTCAAGCTGGTTCCAGCAGCCCTCGTCATCGCGAATTTTCTTGCACGACGAGCAGATAGGAATAAACCCGCTCAGCACTTTAATTTTGGTGACGGCTTCCTGGAGCTCTTGAATCAGATTTTCTCGCTCTTTTTGTGCGCGCTTGCGCTCCGAAACGTCGCGAGCCGAAAGCAGGATGCGGCGGCCAACGACTCCGCTGATCGAGAAACTGGAAAGCAACAGTTCCGCATCCAGCCACTCTCCCGATTCCTTTCTAAGCCTCGAATCGATGGCCTTTCCTGGCCCCGACTCGGGCAGATGCGCCACGGCCGAGCGGACGGCAGCCACGTCGTCCGGGTGGACTATCACCGTCAGGTTAGTGCCCAGAAGCTGGCTAGGAGCATAACCCAGCACCCGTTCATGCGAGGGCGAGGCATAGATGAGATCGCCATCGAGATTGAGCAGAGCCACCAACTCCAGGGAGCCTTCCGCCAGCAGTCGATACCGCTCCTCGCTGTAGCGGAGCAGTTCCGTCGAGCGCCGACGCTCACGCACGTCGCGCACTAGCCGAAAAAAGACGATGAACAGAAAGCCGCAAGTTAGCGCTGCCATGGTCAGAAGGCTTGAAGAGGCCCATCGAGCTTGGGACTTCAAAGCCTCAGAGTCTCGCCTGAGAGCTTCTGTCTCTTCGTCACTGACCGCTGAAATCGCCGCTTGAATTTCCTTGATCCGCCCTATTTTCTGGCTTTGGACCGGCGATTCAGACTCGGCGGCTTTTCGTACGTCGTCAAGTTTCGCCTCAACCTGCTGTTGAAGGGCTCGGATTTGCGCCTGCCGCCTGGCATTATCAGATGCCAAACCAATCGTCCGACTCAGCCGCTCTCGAATGTCTGATGATGCCGCCGACAAAGGCAGCACTTCGTTTGCCTCACCGGAGAGCCTGAAAGCCAACACTCCATTCTCTGCATCCTTCACTGCCGAAAGCACTCCTCCGAGTTCCCGCAGGATCTCCTGGCGCTGGGAAACGGCACGCCCTGCTTCTGCAAACCCCCGGCTTGCCCGATAAGAGTTCACACCGGCCGCGCCCAGAACCAGCAAAGCCAGAGCGAGTTCGCAGGCGAGTCGTGTTTCAAAAGCTGATTTCATTGTCGTCGATACTGTTACGTGCTTGCAGTTGAAAGGGCAGAGGCTGACATTCCAATGATGCAGGTGGCCCTGTCGCTGACCGATGGAATCAAACTCCGGGCATCGCCCTTTTCAGCGGCTTCAGCAGCGCCCAAAGGACTGCAGACATGATAAGTGCCATGGTAGCGAGGACAGCAAAGAAAGTGGAGTGGTTCCAGTCACGCCAGTAGACTCCGATCGCTGTGAGTTTGTTTCCAATAGCAGTAGCTACAAACCAGCCACCCATCATCAACCCGCGCATACGCATTGGTGCAACTTTCGAAACGAGCGACAACCCCATTGGGGAAAGCATGAGCTCGCCGAGCGAGACGATGGCATAGGCACTGATGAGCCACAGCGGAGAAACACGGCCAGTGTCTCCGCCGGCCAAGCCAGCGAACGCCATGAGGTAGAACGAAACGGCTGTCAGCAGCATGCCGATTGCGATCTTGGAAGGTGTCGAAGGTTCTTTTCCCTTTCGAGCAAGCCACCGCCAGAAAGACAACAACGGGAACGTCAGTGTGACGATCCAGAATGGATTGATTGCGTTCGAGATGACTCCTGACACATTTCCCCAGGCGGACCAATCGGTGTTGTCGTTCGCAAAATAGGTCAGCGTCAACTGGTTCTGATGAAAAGCCAACCAGAAAACGATGACAATCACGAAAATGACAATCAATGCTATGACTCGTGTTGAGTCCGGCACTGAGTCGATGGCTAAAGAACTGGGGGCTGCAGCTTCCTTAGACCTCTTGCGGACTGCGTCCTGCTGCGACTTGTCCATACTGTAAATGAACTTCCTGAACCCCCAGAATGTTAGCAGGCAGACGGCCATGCCAAACCCCGCCACGGTAAACGCCACACGGAACCCAAAGCGCTGCCGCATAAATTCAGCAACTACGGGTCCAAAAAAGGCTCCTACGTTAATTCCCATGTAGAAGATGTTATAGGCCGAATCCTTAAGCTTGCTGCCTTCCGGGTAAAGGCTGCCGACCATGGCAGATACGTTCGGCTTGAAGAAACCGTTGCCGATTACGACCAAGACCAAGGCCAGATACAGGGCAGGAACCGACGGGAGGTAGAGCATGAAGTAACCAGCCGCAAAGAAAACCGCGCCAATGGTAATCGCCATTCGGTACCCGATGAATTTGTCGGCGAGCCAGCCGCCCAGCAGCGGGCTGGCGTAGACAAACATCAGATAGTAGGAAAACAGAGTGGTGGCATCCTGTTCCGGCCAACCCATCCCCTGCTCCGAGTCGCGGAGGTAGAGCGCCAACATCGCACCGAGAGTGTAGAACCCGAATCTCTCCCACATTTCGGTGGCAAATAGCACGTACAGCCCTTTGGGATGCTTCTCGCCAATGCCAGCGGCTGCCGCAAGAGCCGAGGTGGATGTGCTCATAGTGTGGCAAGAATAGGTGAAAGGAGGTATATTTGCAAGCCACGGCAAGAGTCAGAGTTGAGGTGGTTCAGAGGCGATTTGCACCGTACAACTGCCTCATCTGCCAGCACCCTTTCGAGGGAGACCACCCTCTCCTTTTGAACACAAAACTGCCAAGGCCGCTTCGCATCATCCTCTCTCTCTGGATTCCAGTTTGGGCGTTCTATTGGATCTGGCCGGTCGTGAAAAGGCCAGATCGGTTAACGAGAAACTTAGCGTTGATTAGCACAGACAGCGATGGCCGGCGCGCCATCGCGTTTGGAGAGAACTTTCATCGATTTCTTCGGTTCTGTGACGAGAAGCTGCCGCCGCAATCTTCGTTTAGGCTTGTGGGAGTCGACAAGTCTTCGATTGACAGGGCAAGGGCCTTATATTTTCTCTACCCTCGGCTGGCCAGTACCGAACCGGAATACATCCTTGTCTACGGCGATTCTGGGTATCTTCAACCGAACTCGGAATTGTTTGCCACTTTGAGTTCCAGTCAATTCATCTTGAAGAGTGCTTCGCCCGGCCTGCCATGAGAGAAATTTTGGCGGGACTGGCTTCCCTCGCGTTGATGACGCTGGCCGGCTGTTTGTTGCTACGAGCAGCGGATCGCAATAAGGCTTTCCTGCGCTGGGAGACTCTTGCGCTGGGATACGGGATCAGTGGAGGACTCCTAGCCTGGGGAATGCTTCTCTACCAACTAGCTGGTTTTTCGTTTTCTGCATCCAGACTTGCTTGGCCACTCGCAGTCTTCTCCGGAGTTCTTCTTATCATTTTGAAGTTGCGCGGGGGTTTGCCTGCCCCTGGCATCAGCGCCACAGACCGTCGTGGAGGACCTATCCTGAGGTTTAGCCGACTGGATTACTTCCTCATGGCGGCCATTGGGCTGGAAGTCCTAAACAGCTTTTTCGGAGCCTGGATTGTTCCCATGGAAGCCCATGACGCTGTTGCCAACTGGGGTTTCAAAGCGAAGGCGATCTTTCTGGCCAAGGGTATCCCGGTGGACTTTCTCCAAAATCCAAACTACCTGGCGTCTCTTCCGGACTATCCGCCGCTGGTGCCGCTGCTGGAGAGCTACGTCTATTTTGTGATGGGACGCGTCGGTGACATGGGATCAAAGTCTCTCTTCCCCCTTTATTTTTCAGGTTCATTGATTGTGTTCTTCAGCTGTCTGCGCAAGCTCGGAAACAATCGGACTCATTGCCTGGTGTTCACGTTCCTGCTGGCGTCAGTCCCCTATTTCTCTGAGCACGCGACGAACGGATACGCAGAAGTGGCGTTGACCTTCTATTTCGCCGCCGGCAGTCTCTATTTGTGCGTTTGGCAGGCAAAAGGTGGCTGGCTGCTTCTGGTGGTATCAGCGCTGTTCACCGGCTTCACTGGTTTTACAAAGAACGAGGGTCTCCTGCTCTGTCTCATTCAACTCGTCGTTCTTGCAGGAGTCCTGTTCCAAAGAAGAAGCGTGATGACACGCAGGCAACTAGTGACCTGCTTCGCCACCTACGTGCTGGTTTTGCTCGTGCTGCTGCTTCCCTGGCAGGTTGTGAAGTTCTCGCTGGGCCTTCGAAATTACCTCGCAAACCAGGAAACAATTGGCGCTGGCTTTGGGTGGGAAAACTTCAACAGGATAGGAACCATTCTGTATTTCTTGCAGACACAGTTCTTCGGACCCAACAATTGGAATCTCATCTGGGTCTGTTTGTTCGCAGCAGTCTTTCTCCGACATCAAGCCCTGCTCCGCCCGCCGGCGTCTGTTGTTGCGCTTAGCGTAATGCTAGTGCTAACCGCATATCTGAGCGTTTATCTGCTGACGCCTTACTCTATTCTTCCATTCGATCTGACGTGGCACTTGCGCACGTCTGCCAGCCGGCTCTTGCTGCACGTTTTGCCTCAAGTCACTTTTCTAATAGCTCTGGCGTTCGGCAAAGTAGAGCCGGGTCTCGAACGGCAGTCAGCAGTGCAACCGTAGGGGAGGATCCCAGAAAAGATTTTCGGGAGAAGCTTCTCGGTCTTTACAGAGTTAGTCTTCTCAGTCTCAGTGCGTTCGCGATGACAGTGACGGAACTGAAGGTCATGGCCGCGGCGGCAATCATGGGACTGAGCAGCAAGCCGAAAAACGGATAGAGCACACCAGATGCCACTGGCACGCCAAAGGCATTGTAGACAAAGGCGAAGAAGAGATTCTGGCGAATGTTTCGCATCGTGCTGCGGCTTAAAGTGCGAGCGCGTACAATGCCTTGAAGGTCGCCTTTGACGAGCGTGATCGCCGCACTTTCCATTGCAACGTCAGTTCCCGTTCCCATCGCAATGCCAACCTGAGCTTGAGCGAGAGCGGGAGCATCGTTGATCCCATCTCCGGCCATGGCAACCACGCGGCCAGCCTCTTGCAGTCGCCGGATTACCGCGAGCTTGTGCTCGGGCAGCACTTCCGCCTCCACTTCATCGATCCCCAACTTGCCAGCGACTGCTTCGGCCGAGGCGCGATTGTCTCCCGTAAGCATGAGAATGCGAATCCCATCATCGTGAAGCCAACGAATCGCCCGTTCCGCAGATGGCTTGATGGGATCCTCCGTCCTCAGTACCCCAGCGGGCCGTCCATCGATGGCGACAAACATGGAGGTGATTCCTCCTTTGACTGACGCCGGCTGCCCCTGATCTGTGAGGGTTTTAAGACTCACTCCAAGTCCGTCAAAGAGCCGGCGATTACCCAGTGCCACCTCCTGGCCGGCCACCGTGCCCACTACTCCCTGCCCCGTCACGGAGCGGAACCTCTCAACAGGCAGCACTTCGAGGCCTTGGTTCCTGGCTTCAGCAATAACTGCTTCCGCCAGCGGATGTTCACTGCCGCGTTCTAAGCTGGCAGCCAGCTGAAGCAGTTCCGGCTCACTCCAGCCAGGCAACGCTTCCATTGACTGAAGACGCGGTTTTCCGATTGTCAGCGTTCCCGTCTTGTCTACAACCAGCGAGTCCACCTTCTCAAGGAGTTCCAACGCTTCGGCATTCCGGAGGAGCACACCGGCCGTCGCGCCGCGACCGGTCGCCACCATGATCGACATTGGCGTTGCCAGCCCCAAGGCACACGGGCAGGCAATGATAAGCACCGCCACGGCATTTACAAGCGCATGAGACAATCGCGGCTGTGGTCCCACAAGCGCCCAGGCCAAGAATGTCGCTGCCGAAATCAGCATCACCGAGGGTACAAACCACGCTGAAACGGCGTCGGCCAGCCGCTGAATGGGGGCACGGCTGCGCTGCGCCTGAGCCACCATGCGGACGATCTGGGACAACAGCGTGTCGCTGCCTACCTTCTTAGCCTTGATTACCAGTCCACCCGTTCCGTTTACCGTCCCTCCAGTCACGCCGCTTCCTGCTGTCTTCTCCACGGGAATAGGCTCTCCGGTGATCATGGATTCATCGACTGAGCTAGTGCCTTCCACAACAACGCCATCCACCGGCATCTTTTCGCCGGGCCGCACTCGCAGAAGATCGTCCACCTGAGCCCGGTCCAGAAGTATGTCCTCTTCAGATCCATCAGGTCGAAGGATGCGGGCTGTCTTTGGCGTCAAACCCAGCAGGGCTCGAATGGAGCTGCTCGTTTGGCTGCGTGCACGCAGTTCGAGTACCTGGCCCAGCAGGACGAGAGTCGTGATGACTGCAGCCGCTTCAAAATAAACCGCAACTTCACCACTATGGGTACGGAAACCTTCCGGAAAGAATCCGGGAAACAGGGTCGCGACCAGACTATAGACATAGGCCGCAGCAGTCCCCAGACTTATGAGAGTGAACATGTTCAGGCTCCGGTTCACGACGGAAGCCCAGCCGCGCTGAAAGAAAGGCCATCCGCCCCACAGCACAACGGGCGTTGTCAGAGCCAGTTGAAGCAAGGTCAGGACTCGGGCCGAGGTTGTATGCTGCAACGGCTGGCCCGGTATCATTTCCGACATCGCCGTGAGGAAGACGGGCGCGGTCAGGATCAGACTTATCCAAAAGCGCCGTTCCATATCTTCGAGCTCAGGATTTCGCTCGTCTTCCAGAGTCACGATCCGCGGTTCCAGCCCCATGCCACAAATGGGGCACGATCCGGGCTCCTGCCTTACGACTTCCGGGTGCATGGGACAGACGTACTCGGTGCGGGTTACAGGGCCAGCAGGAGAAACAGCCTCGAGAGCCATACCACACTTCGGACATGCGCCAGGGGTAGCCTGCCGGACCTCCGGATCCATCGGACAGGTATATTCGCCCTGGTACTGTACTGTCGTTTTGGCTTGAGCTGTGTTCCCTGGGACACTTTCCTCGCTCTTCTTCAGGTATCGTTGTGGCTCCTGCTGAAATTTTCTCAAACAGCCAGTGGCACAGAAATAGTAAGTGTCTCCCGCGTGAACATGGCTGCCCGCAGCGCGAGCGGGATGAACAAGCATCCCACAGACGGGATCCACGACTAGCTCTTGCCGGGATGTGTCACGAGGATGCAGCGCTGCAGCGGATTCAGGCAGCACAAGGAACGGAGTAACGGGCGGCGCCGACTGGCTCTGCGGGGCAGACTCTAGATAGAGTTCAGGCCGCGAGCGAAACTTTTCCAGACAGTGTCCGCTACAGAAGAAGTATGTCTTTCCTTCGTGTTCATAAGCTCCAGCGGCCGCGACCGGATCCACTGTCATGCCGCACACGGGGTCTCTCACAGAAGCCTCCTCGACAAGATCACCGGCAGGTCTTATGACATCCCCCCAGATTGTACTCGGGATTCAAGGTTTGTTCACTCGTCTCTCAGACACGCCTTAGAACTCGCCTTTTTTTCATTCCCGGCGTGCGGAGAAGTTACGTCACTCCTGTGTCAGAGTCTGAAGTCGAGAGCTTGCAGTTTCTCGAACGAACGTGCTAGTTTGATCGGCCTCTGCGAGACCGGGCTGCTGCCATCGGCCGGAGTCTCCAAGCGCCGTCACCAACTCCTGGATTGACTCGAAAGGTTCCTGTGCAGAAGCAGACCAAAAATTGGATTATCGCCATCGACGGTCCGTCAGGCGCCGGAAAAAGCACGATAGCCAAACTCCTGGCGAGGCGCCTGGGCTGCCTCTACATTGACACCGGTGCGATGTATCGCGCGATCGGTCTGAAGGCTCTGCGCGCAGGCTCCAACATGAATGATGCTGAAGCCATTGCTGTGATTGCCCGCAGCTCCGTCGTGGAGCTAAGACCGGTTCCAGAAGGCTGTCGCGTTTTGCTGGATGGGCTAGACGTGACTGAGGCCATTCGAGCCGAGCCGGTCAGCCAGGCAGCTTCGAAAGTGTCGGCAATTTCCGAGGTCCGCCGAGTGCTGGTGGCCGCTCAGCAAAGGATGGGAGGCCAAGGCTGCGCTGTGCTCGAGGGTAGGGATACTGGCACAAAGGTCTTTCCGAATGCGAATCTCAAGGTATTCCTGGATGCTTCTGAAGCAACGCGAGCGAGGCGCCGCTACGAAGAGAATCTTGCCAAAGGTGTGACGTTGTCGCTGGAAGAAACGATTGCCGAAATTCACGAACGGGATCAAAGGGACAGCCGACGGGCCGATTCACCGCTGGTTCAAGCAGAAGACGCCATCTACTTGGACACTTCTGGAAAGACGGTTAACGAAGTTCTCAAAGAAATTCTGGAATTAGTGGAAGGGCTGAAGTGATTACTGGTCGCCCAAGCCAATGGCTGATTTCCGATTGCAAGACCCCTGCCTGAGCTGAGCGGTCCAATCAAGAGTCCGCATCTCCAATTCAGAAATCGACTCATCCTCCGTTACTCATTGAACCCAGAAAGTCCGCGTTGGTCTTTTTTTTCGACAGCCGATCGAGCAACAGTTCCATCGTTTCGACGGGAGATAACGGATTCAAGACCTTTCGAAGCACCCAGACTCGATTCAGTTCTTCCTTGGGCATGAGCAACTCTTCCTTGCGGGTCCCGGAACGGTTGATGTCGATGGCCGGAAACACCCGCTTCTCCACCAGCTTCCGCTCGAGGTGAACTTCCATATTGCCCGTGCCTTTGAACTCTTCGAAGATCACGTCATCCATGCGGCTTCCGGTATCGATCAGTGCCGTAGCAATGATCGTCAGACTGCCCCCCTCCTCAATGTTGCGCGCTGCTCCAAAAAAGCGCTTCGGCCGCTGCAAGGCGTTGGAATCCACGCCGCCTGAGAGCACCTTTCCCGAAGGCGGAACAATGGTGTTGTAGGCGCGGGCAAGCCGCGTGATTGAGTCGAGAAGGATGACCACGTCACGCTTGTGTTCCACCAGACGCTTGGCTTTCTCGATAACCATTTCTGCCACCTGCACATGGCGTGTGGCCGGCTCATCGAACGTTGAGCTGATCACCTCGCCATTGACCGACCGCTGCATGTCGGTGACTTCTTCCGGGCGCTCATCAATCAACAGCACAATCAAGATGACCTCCGGATGGTTTTGCGTGATCGAGTTCGCGATTGTCTGGAGCAGCATAGTTTTGCCAGTACGCGGGGGCGAGACGATTAAGCCGCGCTGTCCTTTGCCTATGGGCGTCATGAGGTCCATAACACGGGCAGAAAGATTGTCCGACGCCGTCTCCAGCTTGACGCGGGTATTCGGATAGAGAGGAGTCAGGTTATCAAAGAAGATTTTGTTTCGGGCAATGTCCGGATGCTCAAAATTGATCGCCTCGACTTTGATCAACGCGAAGTAACGCTCGCCGTCCTTCGGTGGCCGAATCTGACCCGACACAGTGTCGCCGGTATGCAAGTCGAACTTTCGAATCTGCGATGGCGAAACGTAGATATCGTCTGGGCCTGGAAGATAGTTGTAGTCAGGCGCCCGCAGAAACCCGAACCCGTCTGGCAGTGTCTCCAAAACGCCTTCCGAAAAGATCAAGCCGCTCTTTTCCGTTTGGGCCTGCAGGATCTTGAAAATCAGCTCCTGCTTCCGCATTCCAGTGGCACCGGCCACATTAAGGTCCTTGGCTATCTGCGTCAGCGCAGCGATATTCATTTCCTTGAGTTCAGCAATGTCCATACAGACTCCTTGGTGCTTTCCCCACGCGGGACAGGGTCTTCGCCAAACAAGAGAAAGTCACAATGGGATTTTGAAACGAGAGTGTCGACAAGAATGACAGTCCGGGAAATAGCTATGAATGCGATGTCTTCATGCTGGCTTGAGGAGTGAGCAACTCCCACACGGAGTCACGACCGGTCCCTGTTGTGGCAGAGTACGCTACCACTGGAACCCCTGGACAAAAGCCCTGCGTGTGACGGATCGATTTCTGCAACTCAACTTTGGATAACTTATCGGATTTCGTAGAAACAATGAAGAAAGGAAGGAGATGCTGTTGAAACCACGCTAACTGTTCAAGATCGAGTTTCGTTGGACCGATGCGGGAGTCAACGATTAAGACACAGCGCGCCAGCTGCTTTCGGTTCCTGAGATAGTTGTCAACCAGGCCCCTCCAGGACAGCTTTAACGCTTGAGGAGCCTTAGCATAACCATATCCTGGCAAATCCACAAACAAAAATCTTTGGTCTATCCTGAAAAAATTGATCAGCTGGGTCCGACCGGGCGTCGCACTGGTTCGGGCAAGCCCCTTTCTCCGGAGGAGGCTGTTGATGAGACTCGATTTTCCGACGTTCGACCGGCCCACAAAAGCAAATTCGGGAAGGCTCTCCTGCGGGAACTGACTGGGATCGACGGCGCTGCAGACAAATTCGGCTGATAGAATCTTCAATGCGTGACAGATTCCGGTGAGTAATCCTTCTCGATCGTTGCATTGTACTTGTCGAGATCTTCTTGCGTCTCTTCCAGAACCTGAACAGGTTGCTCCAAAGCCATCTCGAGCACTTCATCCATCGTTTCGACAAAGTGAATGACAAACTGCTCCTGGATGGTTTTGGGAATCTCGGCGAGATCCTTCTCGTTTTCTTGAGGGAGCACAATCGTTTTGATGCCTGCGCGGTGGGCAGCAAGCAACTTCTCCTTTAAGCCGCCAATCGGGAGCACCTTGCCTCGCAAGGTGATCTCGCCTGTCATCGCCACATCGCTCCGGACCGGGTTCTTCGTCAAGGCGGAAACGAGGGCAGAAGCCATGGTGATTCCTGCCGAAGGGCCATCCTTAGGAATAGCGCCTTCAGGAACGTGGATATGGAGATCATAGCGGCGATAGAAATCGCGGCGCAGGCCTAGAGAATTTGCGCGCGAACGGACATAACTCATAGCCGCCTGAGCGGATTCCTGCATCACGTCGCCCAGCTTGCCGGTTAACGTCAAGTTCCCTTTTCCGTCCATCAGCGTGGCTTCCGTGGCCAGCACCTCACCCCCAAACTCGGTCCATGCCAGACCCGTCGCCAAGCCAACCTCGTTTTTCTTTTCCGACTTGATGTTTCGAAATTTGATGACACTGAGATAATCTTTCAGGACCTCCGCAGTTACAGTGACAGCAACCTGGTTACCTTCCTTGACAACTTTCCGGGCAATCTTCCTGCAGACGGATGCAATCTCGCGCTCCAGGTTCCGCACCCCAGCTTCGCGCGTATAGTTCTGGATGATGCCCAGGATGGCTTCATTTGTGATAGTCGCGTTCTTTTCACTAAGCCCATTCACCGCAATCTGTTTCTTGGTCAAGTAGCGTTTGGCGATTTCGAGCTTCTCGGCTTCTGTGTAACCGGAGATGCGAATCACCTCCATGCGATCCTGCAGGGGCTGCGGTATCGTATGGATGACGTTCGCGGTTGCGATGAACATCACCTGAGACAGGTCGTATTCAACGTCGAGATAATGATCCACAAACGAGTGGTTCTGCTCTGGATCCAAAACTTCAAGCAGCGCGGCTGAGGGGTCGCCGCGAAAGTCCATGCTCATCTTGTCAACTTCATCGAGAAGGAACACGGGGTTCTTCGTTCCGGCCTTTTTCATCATTTGAATAATTTGGCCTGGCAACGCGCCGATATAGGTCCGGCGGTGGCCGCGAATTTCAGCCTCGTCACGCACGCCACCCAGCGACAAGCGCACAAATTTTCTTCCCGTGGCCTTGGCGATCGACGTGGCCAGCGAAGTCTTGCCCACTCCAGGCGGCCCGACAAAACAAAGGATGGAACCTTTCGGGTTCTTTACGAGCTGGCGCACTGCCAGGAATTCAATGATGCGCTCCTTGATCTTCTCCAAACCATAGTGATCAGATTCAAGAACCTTTTCGGCGCGTTCGAGCTTGTGAATTTCCTTGGAGCGCTTCTTCCAGGGTACGGCGAGCAACCAGTCAATATAGTTGCGAGAAACAGTAGACTCGGCCGACATGGGCGGCATCATCTCAAGCCGCCTGAGTTCCTGCATCGCTTTGTCGAGCGTTTCTTTCGGCATGCCGGCGGCTTCGATCTTCTTCTTCAGCTCGTCAATCTCAGACTTTTCATTGCGCCCCAACTCCTTCTGAATCGCCTTCATCTTCTCGTTGAGGTAGTACTCCTTCTGCGCCTTCTCCATCTGGCGCTTCACCCGTGAGTTAATGGCGCGGTCCATGTTCAGTTTCTCGATCTCGACGTCGAGAACATCACACAGTCTGCTGAGCCGCTCAATGGGGTTGGATATCTCCAGCAGTTCTTGCTTCTCTTCGATGCTGACAGCCAGGTTGGCGGCAATCGTATCCGAAAGCCTGCTGATATCCTCCACGCGCACTGCCGACAGCATCGTATCGTAGTTGAGATTCTGGCTTAGCTTGACGTACTGCTCAAACAGCGCCGTAACCTTGTTAACCAGGGCCTCGTTGGCGGGCTGCCCCGAGCTGGCAGGAGTCAGGCGCAACTGCGCCTTTAGATATTGGTCTTCATCAAAAATCTGGATCGCCTTAGCGCGTTCAACGCCCTCAACCAGAACCTTGATATTGCCATCAGGCAGCCGCAGGCTCTGGACGATATTCGCCACAGTACCCACCGTGTAGATCTCCGATGGCTTTGGATCATCGACCGAAGCATCATGCTGAGTCGCCAGGAAAATCCGCTTGTCGCCGTTGAAGGCTACCTCTAAAGCTTTCACCGAAGCCGGCCGCCCGATGACAAACGGGATCATCATGTAAGGAAACAACACGACGTCCCTGATGGGCACCATCGGAAGCGTAAATGTCTCAAACTTTTCCTTTGACTTAAACATGTAAGATCTCTAGCCCGCCTTCTCCAAAAGCGAAAGATCAATTCGGTTCGAAGAAACCATTTCCTTGGTTACCTCAAACTCTTTGAGCTTGCGCTGAGCTGGAAGGAGATACATCAGGTCTAACATCAAATCTTCAATAATGATGCGCAGTCCGCGAGCCCCCACCTTGCGTTGCTGGGCCAGTTCTGCAATGGCCTCCAGCGCATCGTCGTCGAAACGTAGCCGCACCCCTTCGTACTCAAAGAGCCGCTGATACTGTTTGGCCAGCGCGTTCTTGGGCTTCGTCAAGATTTCCACCAGCGCAGCCTTGTCTAAGTCTCCGAGAGTACCCACAACGGGCAAGCGTCCGACAAACTCCGGAATCAAACCATACTTGATCAGATCGACAGGCTCCACGCGTTCAAGCAGTGCCAAATTGCGACGCTCCTGCATTGCCTTCACTTCGCCCCGGAAGCCAAGCGTCTTCTTTCCTAGACGGCGTTCAATGACCTTCTCCAAGCCCACAAAGGCTCCACCACAGATGAACAGAATGTTGGTAGTGTCCACCTGCGTAAATTCCTGATGCGGGTGTTTTCTGCCTCCCTGGGGGGGCACGTTGGCCACAGTTCCTTCTAGAATCTTCAGCAGGGCCTGCTGCACGCCTTCCCCCGAAACATCGCGGGTAATCGAAGGATTCTCATCCTTGCGACAGATCTTGTCTACTTCGTCGATATAAATGATTCCATTCTGGCACCGTTCAATGTCTCCGTTAGCCGCCTGCAGCAACTTGAGGATGATATTCTCAACGTCTTCGCCGACATATCCAGCCTCGGTCAGCGTTGTGGCATCGACGATCGCGAAGGGCACGCTGAGCCGTTTAGCCAAGGTTTGAGCCAGCAAGGTCTTGCCTGTTCCCGTTGGCCCAATCAGGAGAATGTTACTCTTGTTAAGCTCTACGTCACTTCGACGTTTGGAAAGCTCAATGCGCTTGTAATGATTGTAGACCGCGACAGCCAGTTTCTTCTTGGTTGTCTCCTGTCCAATGACGTACTCATCAAGGTAGGCTTTCACTTCGTGAGGTTTGGGGAGGGGATGGCTCTTGACGTCCGATTCAACGACCTGATCGTCGTCGATGATGTCATTGCAAACACGAACGCACTCGTCGCAGATGAAGACCGTCGGACCCGCAATCAGCTTGCGGACATCGTTCTGGCTCTTGTTGCAGAACGAACAACGTAAAGATTCTTCCCCGTTATTTCTTTTCAAGCGAGTAGCCTCCCGCCGCGAAGCATCGATTCATGCTTCCAGCATATACCATTTCCCTGGATTGTCGAGGCAGATGCGAACATGCGCCTGCCACGGTCTACTCGTGACGTTCAATCACCTGATCGACGATCCCGTACTTCCTGGCCTCTTCGGCAGACATGATGTAATCTCGTTCCACGTCTCGCTCGATCTTTTCCAAAGCCTGGCCAGTGTGTTTCACAAAGATCTCGTTGCAGATCGATCGCAGCCGCAGAATCTCCTTCGCGTGAATATCGATGTCTGTCGCCTGGCCGGACAAGCCTCCGTGGATCGAAGGTTGGTGGATGAGGATGCGCGAGTTCGGCAGCGCGAACCGCTTTCCCCGCGCGCCGGCCGAGAGCAACAACGCTCCCATGCTGGCTGCTTGTCCGACACAAATTGTGGTGACATCGGGACGAATGAACTGGATGGTGTCGTAAATGGCCAAGCCCGCCGTGATCGAGCCTCCCGGGCTGTTGATGTAAAGAGAAATGTCTTTCTCGGGATCCTCAGCTTCGAGAAAGAGCAGCTGGGCTGTGACTAAATTGGCAATACTGTCGTCCACTGGAGTTCCAAGAAAGATAATGCTGTCTTTGAGCAGCCGCGAATAGATGTCATAAGCGCGCTCTCCACGGCTGGTCTGTTCGACTACCATCGGAACTAGCATGACGCGTGAACCCTCTGCGTTTTTTGGATGGGATGGGTTGGTTCAGGATTGAACAATAAGACCTTGGGGATCCTTCAGTGCCGCTAGACTCAGCAACAAGTCCAGGCTTTTTTTGTTGCGAATTCTATCCTTGATCTTATCGGTGGCCCCATCCTTTGTCAAGCGTGATTTGACCGCATCAAAGGACTGATGCGACTCTTGGGCGCGCCGAGCGATGTCGGCATCCACTTCCTCATCCGTGACTTGGATGGCCTCCTTCTCGGCAATGTGCTCCAGCACGAGGGCCACCTTCACGTCCGTTACTGCGAGCTCTTTCTGGCGCTGTTGAAAGTCGGCCCAATTGATGTCGAGAGTCTGCGGGTGAATTCCGCGCACGATGAGTGAACGAACATAATCATTCAGCCTGTTCTCTGCCTGCTTCCTGACCATTGCTTCGGGAACATCAAACCGATTATTCTGAATGATCAGATCAACCAGCTTCTCCTGCATGTTCGCTTCTGCGTTCTTTTCTTTGCTGGCAGCGATCTCTTCCCGAACTTTCCGCCGCATCTCATCCAGCGACGCGTACTCACCCGCATCGCGGGCGAAGTCGTCATTCAGTTCCGGCACCTGCTTCTGGCGAATATCCGTGATTTCCACGTCGTAGCAAACTTCGCGGCCTGCCAACTCCTTATTCGGAAAATCCTCCGGATACTTTATCGAGAAAGCCTTCTTGTCACCCACCTGGCCTCCAAGAAGGTTCGCGTTAAACTCCGCCAGGGTGTTGTCTGAACCTACCTCGCAATAGACGTCCTTCGATTCAATATTCTTGCGATCTGGGTCTGTAAACTTTCCGATGTAGGAAATCACTGCGAAGTCTCCATTCTCGACGGGCCGGCCCGTCACTGGCACAAACTGTGCCATTCGTTCTCGTGCGTTCTTGAGCGCTGCCTCAACCTCCTCGTCCCTGACGTCAACCGGAATCCGATCGATCTCCAGTCCTTTGTAGTTGGAGATAATCAATTGGGGCAGCACTTCAAACTCCGCAACGAACTTGAGAGGCTGACCTTCGGCATACGCCAGATCGTGGATGTGGGGCCGGTCAAGCGGGTTGAGTTTCTCGGCTTTGATGGCTTCAAGAAAGTGCTTGTTAACAGCCGCCTCAAGAAAATCTTCCCTGATCTCATTCTTAAATCGCTGCAACACGAGGGGCAGAGGAGTCTTGCCGCGGCGGAATCCGGGCACACGAGCCTGGCGCTGATACCGGTTGCAGATCGCAGTGTGCTCCTCTTTCAACTCTTCGGCATCCACCTCTATCCTGAGTTCTCGCTTGCAATCGTTGGTGCTGCTCACTTCAACTTTCAATGGATTAACCTCAAAGTAGATTGGCGCCGCGGGGCCGGAATTCTCCGAAAGAATGGCGGGGCTTGAGTTGGGAGCTGGTGCGAAAGAGGGGAGTTGAACCCCTACCCCTTGCGGGACTGGATCCTAAGTCCAGCGCGTCTGCCAATTCCGCCACTTTCGCCGGGTGTGACTCAAAGGAGTGACACAACTTATCTGAGATTTGCAGCCAGCTAGTTCTTCAATGGCGCTTTGCCGAACTTTTGACGACACTGCCACTGGCTCTGTTAATCGTTCAGATTGAATCGATTAACTTTGGTTTTTTAGCACAATCGTTCCAGCAGTGTCAACGCTGGATGGCGCAATGACACCTGGCAGCGCTATGCGATTGAAAATACCCAGCCGTTTCGTGGGAGGACACCAAAGGACGTGTGACGGTCATCGCACTCGCGATGCTCGACGCTGCGAAAGTGGGAGCTGAGCTCATAAGTTCCCCTCGGGCAACTGTGTCCGCGTTATGCGGTCCCAACCCGGACCTCCTCAACAGCGACGATGGCAAGAAATGGAACTCTCAGCAGCTTCGTTAAACGCCTGGTTCAGACTGATGGAAGGCGTTCCCTGCGTAACACCTCGTCATTCAGCTTGGCCCAAACCTCATCCACTGTCGGATTCACGCAGATCCAGACATTGGGTCCGCGAGGAGCCCACACTTGGGGAGCGGTGACTGTAAAAATTGCCAGCGTCGGCGTGCCTGAAGCAGCTGCCAGATGACTGATGCCACTGTCATTGCCAACATACAGAGCGCAAAGACCGAGTACTGCTGAAAGCTGCCTCAGGTTTCCAATTCGTAGCCGTTGAATTTCGAACGGGTGGGCGCTTGCTGCTGCCAGGCGCGCAATCTCGTCAGTGGCTGAGCGATCCAGTGGTCCTTCCGCCAGCAAGACTCGCATTCCTCTTGCAACAAGCCAATCCGCGACAGACGCAAAACCGATAGCGGGCCACCGCTTGCCTTCCCCGCTAGCTCCGGGATGAACGACCGCGACAGCTTGGTCTTGGCAATCCTCTAAGCATCTCTTCGCAAACTGAATGTCTTCCGGTGTCCAGTAGATCGTCGGGTGAGGTGGGAAGTCAGCGGAAGCCGGGCTGAAAAGTGCCTCCAGCTGAGACCTTTTGAAGTCCAGAATGTGGTGCGATGTGCCCTGCGGCAGAGCTTTCAGAAAATAGCTGTTGGGGTGCATCCGGGTTACCGTAGCGACCCCAGTTCCCCACCAGGAGAGTACCAGGTCAAATTCTCGAAGCCGATCGAGAAGCCCTTCAGGGAGCGCGTAGCGGTCAATTCCTGTGTCGGCTAGGGCGACGGCGCGGTCCGCCTGACCAGGAGCCTGAACCAACGGCAGGTTGGCGCGTTCCGCCCAGACTTCGAACCAAGTTGGCTTGAGCGTTTCCCTTACCCAAACCATCCCGGGCATCGACACAACGAAATCTCCGATAGCACCCGGCTGGATCCATAGAAGCCGCATGTTAAGTGGCATCACGGGGAAAGTGTTCTTTGCAGGCGGCTTAATCGAGGGAACAAAGAAGTGGCCGGGCGCCGCTCGGGATGACCCACGGCTTGGCTTTCAGATCGCCTTGGCTTGGACTTGCCGTTTCTCCGGAAGACAGCCCGGAACCCCTTCACCCAAGACCTTGCGACCACAAAGCAATACTGATCCAAGTCTTTTGCAAGAACTGTGTCTCGCCCATGGCTTGTCATTGGTGCGCTCTCATTGTCATCAGGGGGGCTGTGGAGCACCGCCGCGGAGGAAGGACAAAGAATCAATGGATAGTCCCTGAAGCCTCGCCTATCTTCGAAGCTAGAACGGTTCAAGTTAACAGGGCCTCCAAACAATTTTTCACCATCATGGGGAAGGAAGGACAAGCGCGCGAACTATAGCCGAGAAGGTCCCCGATTTCCAGAAGCCCAGATGGAAGAGTTGTTCTCATACTGCAAACAAGTTTCTCCCTGAGCCGTTCCAGGGGCGAGATGCAAGGGAGCGCAGCAAGCTCAACTTTCGTCAATTCTGGTGGGATTGCCCCTTGACACGATTATTGAAATCCAGTAATTTCTGCCAGTTGTAAAAGCAAAGCATCTTCATAAATGTGGGGGGGTGTCAGTTGAGTGGCTGAAGTCAGGCTCCAAGATGGGGAATCCCTTGAGAATGCCCTTCGTCGGTTCAAGAGGAAAGTACAAACGGAGGACATTATCAAAGAAGTCAAGAAGCATTCCTTCTATCTCAAGCCGGGCGAAAAGAAAAGAGTCAAGCAGGCTCTGGCCCGGAAGCGGAATAGAAAGAAAGTCAGAAGAGACTATGATTGATTCTGACAAGGTTTAGCCGTTCGTCTCAAGTCCGAGAAGACAGCGCTGAGTCGCCCAATCGAGTGGATCTTATGGCGGATAACGGATCGGAGTTCTGAATGGAATATCAGGATAAGACACTTGTCTGTGTTGAGTGCGGAACAGAGTTTGTGTTTTCTGCTGGTGAACAGATCTTCTACGCAACCAAGAACTTCAAGAACGAGCCCAAACGGTGCAAGGACTGCAAGTCCAAGCGAAATCAGGCCCTCAGTACTCCCAAGACAAAGGTTGAAACCGTGGCCACGTGTGCGAGTTGTGGCAAGGAAACCACTGTTCCTTTCAAGCCAACTCAGGGGCGTCCGGTCTACTGCCGGGAATGTTTCCTGCAGCAAAGGCAGGTCTCAGCTTCCGCTTAGTCTGTGAGACAGTTTGGCAGAACTCACAGGAAAAAGCTTCCTTACGGGAGCTTTTTCTTTTGGGGCTCATGAGTCGCGGGGAACTGGGTTCGCGATTTCTGGTCGGCTGCCTCACAGGCTTTGGCCGGATCGGGCCAAGGCATCCTCAAGACGCCTTCGAGCCTCCGAGTGGTCTGGTCTGAGTTCCAAGGCTCTTCGATAAAACGTTACAGCCTCCCGCAACTTGCCACTGTCTGACATTGTCATCCCGAGGAAGAAGTAAGCCGAGGCATCGGGCCGAATTTGAAGGCCCTGGTGAAGATACCGAGCCGCATCATCAAGCCTCCGATTCAAGTAAAACAGTCCGCCAACCAGAACATAAGCCGTTGGGTTCGCCGGATCCCAACGAATTGCCTCTAGGTAGGACTCTATCGCCTCCTGCCGTTTTCCCTGACGGTTCAGGGCGTGTCCTAAATTCAGGCCTAATGCCGCTCGCTGTTTAGGAAGGCATTTGACTGCCAGTCCTTGTCGATAGTAGCCAATCGCCTCGGTGTCACGGCCTTCTCGGGACACAGCGATCCCAAGGCTATTGAGGGCAGCAGCATTCCTGGAATCCGCTTCGACAGCGGCAAGATATTTCTCCTTGGCCGCCGCGCTGGCTCCAGTTTCCTCGAGAAGATCACCCAGTCTCACGAGGGTGTTGCTAAGACACTGCTTGTGAAACGAACTACGCTTGGGATTGGTTTCAATTGACGACAGAAAGTGCCGCTGCGCCTCTGCGACTTGGCCTTTTGTCAAGAGCGCAACTGCAAACTGATCGTGAGCCACAAAGTTTCCCTGCGTCACGCTCAAGGCATGACCGAACAGTTCGTAGGCATTCTTCCAGTGTCTCAATTGAAGAATCGTGACAGTCGTCAAACAAAGGACCACGATCCCGCTGGTTATCACGAAAGCTCTTTGGGCGAGACCACAGATTGCATGCGTCCCCCAGACCACGCAGATTAGCAGGCCGATCAACGGCCAGTAGGCATATCGGTCAGCGATGAATTGCCCTCCCGTTTGCAGAACACCAATCACTGGAAAGAGCGAACCCAGAAACCATGCCCAACCCACCAGCAAGTATGGCGACACCTGGGCTCGCCGCCAAGCGAGCAGAGAGATCCCTCCGATAGCCAGGATAGAAACCAGGATTTCCCAAACAGGAGGGTGGGCTCCAGAATGCGGATAGAACACGGCCAGGTTAGCAGGCCAGAGGGCCTTGTGGATGTAAGCTTCATAAGCGACCAGTGAGTTGGTAATTCGAACAGGCAGGCTTAGGATGCCCACCGACTCCAGGTCCCCGGAAAGCCGGCTCGCCGTCACCGTCAGAGTGCTGCTCACGGCTGACAGTAGCAGAAGCGGAATCTTTTCGAGCACCAATGTCCTGAATGGCACCGCAGACCAGGATGCTCTCCGTTCTTGCATGTCGCTGTTGGAAAGGGCACCAGCGAGTCTAAGGTCCCATCGTCGCAGAGGCCAGTAGTCGAGCAACAGCAGCACGCAGGGAAGCGTGACGAGCATTGCCTTGGACATAACAGCCAAACCAAAGCAAGCCAGCACGACGCAATACCGCTTCCAGCCGCGGTTGTGCACATAGCTGACATAAGTCCAGATGGTAAGCAGTGCAAAGCCCGTACTCAACAGATTCTTGCGTTCAGCAATCCAAGCGACGGAATCAACGTTCAGTGGGTGAAAGGCGAAGAGGGCGGCTACCAAACAACTCTGCCAAAGGCAGCGAGTCATCCGGCGCATCAGGAGGAAGAGAAGCAAGACGTTGACAGCATGCAGTCCAACGCTCACGAGATGATGCGCACCCGCATTCAGACCGAACAATTGGTAATCAAGAAGGTGCGACAGCCAAGTCACCGGGTGCCAGTTGGCGATTTCGAGGGAGGTGAAGGCCCAGACAACGTTCTCCCAGGTAAACCCCAGAATGACGCGAGGATTGTCGGTAATATAGAGATCATCATCATAGGTCAGAAACTCGAAGTGCCTCGCCGGACTGTACACCAGGAGAGTGACTGCAACCAGAATGCCCGCAATTGCAAAGGGCCGCCTGCAGAATTGAATGAACCCACGATTCATGAGATGGGCGCCAACGTTTCTTGTCGCATCTGTGTGTGAGGAGGCAGCTGGCCGCGCCTTCCTACTCGAGCTTTTCCTTACTTCGAATGAACTCAATTCAAGCCAATCAAAGAAGATTTCCTCAGAAACCCACCCGGCCGACGGATTCCCAGTGATGCACTCTCTTGACTGTTACAGCTCACTTCCCTAGATTGTTTGTCTCATCGTTGGCTAAGCCGTGCCTTGGAGAAAGGAGGCACAGGATTCTGCCACCAGTAGACAGATCAGTCGTCCCGCAACGAGGGCGGAGTCAACTCACATGGGTCGTCACAACTTAGACGCACTCGCCAGGCGTTTTGCCATGTTACCAATCTTGGTCCTTTTTGCGCAGTGTGATCTTGCCTTGAGATCTCCGAAAAAGGAAGAAGCGCCAAGTGAGTCGAAAACCAAAGAATGGGCCTCTTATGGAAGCGACAAGGCGAATACCAAGTACTCTCCCTTAGAGCAAATTGACAAGCCCAACCTGAAGAATCTGCGTCTTGCCTGGAGATGGACGTCACCCGACGGGCTCATTCTCCCTCGGCTGCCGGGCATGAGATCCTGGCTCAACGAAGCGACGCCAATCATCGTTGGCAGCGTGCTGTATACAAGCACCGCTCTCAGCCAAGTAGCAGCGATCAACGCGGCCACCGGACAGACTCTCTGGGTCTACGATCCCAAGACTTACGAAACCGGACCACCCGCAAACTTCGGCTTCGTTCATCGGGGAGTTGCCCACTGGACTGCTAACGGGGAACAACGCCTTTTTATCGGCACCGGAGATGCCTACCTGATCGCTCTGGACCCCAAGACGGGCCGCCCGGTTCCCGGATTTGGCAACCAAGGCAGGGTGGATCTCACTGAGGGGCTCCACCGTCCCGTGGAGCGAGCGTTCTACGCGGTAAACTCCCCACCGATAGTCTGTAGCGATGTTGTTGTGGTCGGATCGTCTGTGCTTGATATTCCGGGTCGCAATAACATGCCGCCTGGCGATATCCGGGGCTTCGACGTCAGGACAGGCAGACAGTTGTGGACCTTTCATTCGGTCCCGCAAGACGGCGAAAAGGGAAATGAAACGTGGGGAAGGGGGTCTTGGCAAGAGGCAGGAAACGTGAACGCATGGTCAATCCTCAGCGCCGATGAAGAGCTCGGTTACGTCTACCTTCCGTTCAGCGCGCCCGATAACGAATACTACGGCGGCCGCCGGCCTGGCGACAACCTGTATGGCGAAAGTTTGGTTTGCCTCGACGCTCAAACTGGAAAGAGGGTGTGGCATTTCCAGATGGTTCACCATAGCCTTTGGGATTATGACCTGCCAGCTGCTCCGAACCTTGTCGACGTCCGAATCGATGGAGAGACATTCAAGTCGGTGGCTCAAGTAACCAAACAGGGCTTTTGCTTTGTCTTCGATCGGGTGACAGGCCGACCCAGATATCCCATCGAAGAGCGCCAGGTCCCTAAGTCTGTCGTTCCCGGAGAAGTGTCTTCCCGAACCCAACCGTTCCCATCGAAGCCAGCGCCTTTTGATCGGCAGGGTGTGTCGGTGGATGATTTGATTGACTTCACTCCAGAACTGCGCCGGGAAGCCGAAGCAATTTTGAGTCGATACAGCCACGGTCCGCTCTACACGCCACCAGGCGAAAGACCCACGGCTTATCTGCCATCAGCTTGGGGCGGTGCCAGTTGGGCTGGAGCTGCCTTCGACCCCGAAACCAGCTTCCTCTACGTGCCCTCCGTGACGATGGCCTACGCCTTGGTTCTTCGCAGATCATCAGACGGCCAAACAACATTTAGCGGCGCACAGGAGATGATTGCCGGCCCACAAGGCCTCCCGTTATATAAACCTCCGTACGGACGTATCACAGCCATCGATTTAAGCAACGGGAAGCATGCGTTTGTGGTGCCTCTTGGAGAGGGTCCCAGGAATCATCCCTTGTTGAGGAACCTGAAGCTCCCGTCGTTGGGATGGCCTCGCCGGGGCTTTCTCCTGGTCACAAAGTCGCTGCTATTCGCAGGCCAGGAAGGAGAAGTTACGCGCTATCGGCCAACTGTCAGAGGAAACTCTGTGGAGGTAGAGGTCTCCAGAAGGGATCCCAAGTTTCGGGCTTTTGATAAAAGCAATGGCGAGTTGGTCTGGGAGATTGATCTTCCCTCAAACTGCACTGGCTCACCCATGACCTACGAGACCAAAGGGAAACAGTACATTGTTATACCAATCGGCGGAGCCGATGAGCCAGCCGAGCTGGTTGCCTTGAGCTTGCCCTGAGGTCAGAGCGCCCTGCTACTTTCCGAAGGCATACAGATGACCCAGCGTCCGGACAAAGACGCGGCCTTGGCCGAGCGCGGGTGTCGAGTAACAGCTCTCCCCCAAGTCATTGACCGCCAGAATCTCCCAGCTTCCGGCGGCAGCTGCCAGCACTGACACCTTGCAGCCTTCGCTGACAACGAATACCTTGCCATCGCCGGCAACAGGCGAAGCAAAATAGCGGTCCATTGCCCCGGTGAGTCTTCCCTGTTTGAGAACTCTGCCGGTCATTGATTCCAATGCGGTGAGAACCCCACCATCCTTAACCAAGTATACGACGCCGTCGTAAAAGAGAGGCGAAGCGATCAATGGAAGTGATTTCGTGTAACGCCACGCTTCCCCGATCTGATAGTGGTCGTCGCTGGCTCCGATCCGCACTGCCGTGAGGGAGCTCTCGCTCCCCTGAGTTCGTTGTGCAAACTGCTGCCATTCAGCCTTGTCCATAGCTCCATCGCGGTTTTGGTCCCAGGCCAGTGCAGCAACTTTCCAGTCCTCGGTCCATTCCTCTGGCGTAATCCTGCCGTCGCCGTTCTTGTCAAGACTTTGAAAGGCCTGCTGGCCGGAAAAGACTTCTCCGGATCCAAAGGCGTTGACGTAGATCAGCCCGTTTCCAATCACTGGCAACGTATGCGGCTGATAGCCCAGTCCACCCATTCCCCAGAGCTTCTGACCGCTGCCGGCGGAGTAGGCCGCCAGCTCCCGCCCGCTGAATACCAGGATCTGTTCGGCACCCGTGTCGGTACGGTACACAACGGGAGACGAATACCCACCCACAACGTCTGGCCGCTCAGTCTTCCAGACCCGTTTTCCACTCTCCGAATCAAAGGCGGCAAGATAGGATCCCTTCGTCTGGTCGATCAGCAGGACGACCTTCCCATCCGCAGTGACTGGAGACGCAGACACGCCATGCATGGTCAGGAACGGACCCAGAGGAATCTTCCATCGTTCTTTCCCGTCCACCAATTGGTAAGAGACAAGCCCGAAGTCGGGAAAGAAGGCGTAGATATTCCTCCCATCAGTTACAGGCGTCGGTGAAGCGGGATCGTTCAAGGGATGAGTTCGCACGGTGCCAATGGCCTCCTGACTCCGCTGCCAAAGCAACTTGCCTGTGGCACGTTCCAGACAAAGCACGATCCGCTGCTTCCCACGATAAGCAGTCAGCAACACGAATCGTTCCGTGAGAATTGGAGAGGACTTTCCTGGAGGAACGACGACTTTCCAGAGGAGATTTCGCCCGGGTCCAAATTCCACCGGAAGACCTCTCGCTTGCGACACTCCGGAGCCGTTGGGACCACGGAACTGCGGCCAATCATCCGCGTGGGCAGCAGCACAGCAGAGCCACGCGATGACACTCATCAACCCTAGTGGAGAAAACATCCTGTACTGCGAACCTTGTCGCATATCGCGCTAACTGAGTGTTGCGCTTCAAACATTCTCTTCCGAAAGCAGCTGCGCCCTGCAGTTCCGCCAGGCTTCTATTCGACTGGAATCGGGAAGTGTATAATGTGCGTCCTTTCCTGAATTACGCGGAGTCTGTCTCGATGGCGAAACGATCAAGACGAAGGTCGTCTCAAAACACACCGCCAATTCAACAAACGGACGACGTTGCGCTACCGTGGGCTGGGACTGCAACCCTCGCCGCTTGGCTTTCCAATAACAGAAAACTATCTGCCATCTTAGTTATTACTTTTGCTGTTCTGCTATGTTACGTCAGTACGCTTGACAACGACTTTATACACGACGACAAGGTAGAGATCCTGGGCAATCCTACTGTCAAGGACCTGTCGCACATCTCCGAAATTCTCGGCGCGCCAGCCTGGGCTTTCGATAACTCACGGGGGCCCAAAAGTAGTTCAAACTATTACCGCCCGGTTCAGTATCTCTCCTATGCCTTGCTCTACCGGGTCTTCGGACCGGCTGCTTGGGGCTTCCACCTAGTCAAGCTGATGGGGCACTTGGCAGTCTGCCTGTTGTTCTTTTGGATTGTCAACGTTCACTGGAAGGACTATTGGCTGGCATTGCTGAGTGCCATGCTGTTTGCTGTGCATCCGGTAAACTCCGAAGCAGTCTCGTGGATTTCAGGGATCACGGACGTCTCCGGCGCGTTCTTCTTCCTGTTGTGCTGGTTCTTTTTCCTGAGATACCGAAACAGTAACGCGACCTCAGACTGGGCCGCTCTGCTGCTTTCGTTTTTCATTGGTTTGTTCTGCAAAGAGTTCATGGTGACGTTAATCCCATTGTTATTGCTCTTCGAAACAATGGAAACGCGCCGTTTCCCGAGCCTGAACCGTCTCCTGAAGATGTATGCGCCTTTGTCGGCAGCCTTTGCTGTTTACGTGCTTTTGAGGATCCGCGCTATTGGAGGATTTACTTTCGAAGGCCAATACCACTTCGGACACCTGACGGAGGCACAATCCGTTCTGAATCAAATCGTTCTGCTTTCGAGTTACCTGAAGACCTACTTCTTTCCAGTCTGGCTCAATGCGTTTCGCACTTTTCATCCTGTCTTGACCCCCTGGGACCACCGGTTTCTGATGGCGTGCACGCTGCTGGTGGGCTTTGGAGCAGTCTGCCGTCTTCTCTGGCCTCTCCTGGAGCGCCGGGTTCGGCCGCTCTTCGTCCTGGGGACGGTCTGGTTCGTGGTAACTCTCTCTCCGGTAGTCGTTTTCTTCAGAAGAATTGGTGAGAACGTTTTTGCGGAGCGCTATTTCTACCTTCCGGCGCTAGGAATGTGCCTGGCTGTGTCAATCGTCGTCTTGGCTTTGCCTCAGAGATTCAGGGGTCTAGGGCACAAAACAGTCGTTCTGGTCTTGCTGCTGTTCTCAGCCAGGACCATCACCCGCAACGGGGTTTGGCAAGACGACCTTGTTTTTTATGAGTCCACGGTGCAAGCCTCTCCCAACCAGGGTCCACTGTTGATCAATCTCGGATATGCTTATATCGAACGGGGCCGAAGGCAAGAAGCAGTCGCAGTGCTTGAACAGGCCAGGGCGCTGCGGCCGGACATCTGGCAGGTTCACGAGAACTTAGGCCGGGCATATCGTGAACTGGGGCGGCTCAATGAGGCCTTGTCTGCTTATCAGCAAGCAGCAGTCCTGAATCCGTACAGGGCGTCCCTTTTTGCCGATCAGGCAAGCGTGTTGGCTGCACAAGCCAAGTTTTCCTTGGCTATCGCCGCCTACCAGAAGGCATTGGGACTAGATCCCCACTGGGAGATTTACGCCAACATGGCGCGCATTTGCGCCGCTGCACGCAGATTTTCAGAGGCTCAGCAAGCCTACGAAGCAGCTGGCAGATTGAATCCCGGCGAAGGCCGAATCTTCTCTGGTATGGGAGATCTCTGGTTCGCCCAGAGTAAGTATGCTGACGCCATTGCCGCTTATCATAAAGCGCTGGCACTGAACGCAAGCGATTTGAGGAGCTGGTACAACTTGGCCGATGCCTGCCTTTTTGAGAAGAGATACCAGGAGGCCATCGCTGCCTATGAGAAAGCTCTATCTCTCAACCCGCAATTCGCCACTAGAGCGCGGCAAGGCATCGATCTAGCACGTTCCCGACAAACCCAGAGTCACTCGGAATCGCAGGTCAAACCAACTGCAGGCAACTGACTCAACATGGCCAAAAATGCCAGAGGTAGATCCAAGGTCTCCATCGACCCCAGGAAAGAGCCGCCGCATCAAACCCCAAGCCAGCCCCTGCTGTGGTTTGCCCTGCTGTTACTCGTAGTCAACTGGATTGCCTACGCGAACTCGTTCCAAACCGGCTGGCATTTTGATGATGGTCCAAACATCATTGGCAACGATGACGTCCTTATCCCGGATCTTTCCTGGAGAAGCCTCGCTCAGGCCTTGCTGAGTTCCCCAGGTGGCAAGCGCCCATTGTCGTATCTAAGCTTCGCATTGAACTACTACTTTTGCGGGCCGGAGGCTGCCTCATTCCACGTTGTTAACTTTATCATTCACTGCCTGAATGGAATCCTTGTGCTCAAAGTTCTGTCCCTCCTGCTGCGCACAGCCAGTCCAAACATCGCTGCTTCCCGCGTTCGTGTCCTGGCATTTTTGGGGGCGGCGCTCTGGAGCGCCAGCCCGCTGCAAACGCAATCAGTGACTTATGTGGTACAACGAATGAACCTGCTGTCTGCGTTCTTCTCTCTCGTTTCTTTTTGGTTCTTTCTCCAGTGGAGATTGAAAGCACGCCGATCTACCCATCTCTGGCTCTGTCTTGCTTGCTGGCTTCTGGCTCTCGGATCGAAGGAGAACTGTTTCCTGCTGCCGCTCTGCTTTGTGGCATATGAGTGGGCCTTTGGAGAACGGCGATTTTTCAGACCCCGCAATTGGCTCATCGGAGCCATAGCTTTTTGCCTGTTGACCGGATTCACGCTGTGGCGCTATGACTTGGTGAAACGGATACACACCGACTACTCCACTCGGGAATTTACGATGAAGGAGCGGCTCCTGACGCAGCCGCGAGTTGTAACTTTTCATCTCTCACAGTTGCTGCTGCCTCTGCCCTCGCGGTTCGCACTCCGTCACGAAGTGGAAAAATCAACTTCACTGTTCTCGCCTCTGAGTACTCTGCTCTCAACAGGTCTGCTGGCTGTGATTGCCGGCGCGGCCTTCATCTGGCGAAACCGAAATCCGCTATTTTCGTTTTCGATCTCGTGGTTCTTCATCAACCTTTTGGTGGAATCGTCTTTCCTGCCGCTGGAACTTGTTTACGAACATCGCATGTACTTGCCGTCCGTCGGGATTTTTGCAGCCCTGCTGTCGCCTGTCGTAAAGATCGTAAAATTCCCCCGAGGTGATGTCTATTGGAAGATCGCTCAGTATGCCGGCGCGTTCCTCATCCTCTTGTCGGCAACGTTTTCCTTCGCCCGAAACCAGGACTGGAAGGACGAAGTGACCCTCTGGGCAGACAACGTCCGCAAATATCCCAAAAGCTTCCGGTCGCTCAACAACCTTGGGACTGCTTTTGCCAAGGCGGGCAGGATGAGTGAAGCGGAAGACGCTTTCAGGCGTGCCGTGGAAGCCGATCCGCTCTACCCGCCAGCTCGAGCAAACCTGGGGCTGGCATACCTGAATCAGGGCCGAACGGCTGAGGCTGTGTCTGTCATTCGCGACTTCTTCGAAACCAGCCCTTGGCGTACGACGCGACTCGCAAACTTCAATGCGGAAGTGTATTTCAATTTTGGCGCCATATACGCCAAGGCTGGGATGCTGGAAATGGCCATCGTGCACTATGGCCAAGCCGTCAATCGAAAGCCTGACTACCCTGAGGCGTGGTTCAATTTGGCTCTGGCTTACCAGCAGACTGGCAAAAACAGCGACGCGGCTGATTGCTTTCGGGAGTTCCTGCGCCGATGGAAGGGACCAGCCGATAGCCCCTATGTGGCAGATGCGACCCAACGAATCAAATCTCTGCGGGGAGAAGGTTCCTAGAGCGGAGGCGGGCAGGTCTTTCGTTACGAGTTCGGCCGGTAGGCCTCGAGGTCTTTGGCAGTAAAGACCTTGCCTTTGACTTTCAGCTGAACAGCTTCCTGGATCGGCTCAAATAGCACCAGAATATCATGTTCGAACTCGCGATAAAGAGGCGCCGTGTCGAGCGTAATGACAATTTCCCCCTTCTTTCCTGCCGGCACAACCTTGTTCTGAGTGGCATCCTTCATTACCTGTTCCTGCAGAAACATGCGATCTACTCGCACGTCTTGAGTCGTCTTGTTGGCGAAGACAAACTTGATCTGCACCGTGGTGCCCTTCACGACCACACCGAAATTGTGGGTTTCGGACTCAAATTCCACATTGCGATTTCCGGCTGCGTGTCGCTTTCCACGGTACTCTTTAATCAAAGTGGCCAGTGGCTTTGGAGGGTCCTTTGGGTCAAAATACCATTCTCCTGAATCGCGCTTCCAGCGCACGTATTGGGCCACATCAACGGCTTGCATGACCTGAGCGACCATGACTTGGCAAAGGACCTTTACGACGACCGAGTCTTTGCCCGGTTCCGGCTGGACTTCTGCCACTCTGAACCCAACAAGCTTTGAATCCATCTGAGGGAAAAATGTGTTGCGCGATTTCGCAATGACGAACTGCTTGGCTCCTGAGATGTCGTTCGATTGCACGGCCGCATAATACTGCATGACGCGGTCTTCGATCGTCTTCGCAGAAGCTTCTGAGTTTGGATCTTCCGCTATTCCAATTCCGAACACTGGCACGGCCAACGTCCAGAATGCCAGGCAACAAAGCCAGCGATGCATTTCTGACACCTCCAAAGATTTCACTGCGACTTACCCGGCCGAACTCTGCCGATCGCTTCCTTCTAACGCTATTAGACTCTGAAATGCGTCAAATAGTCGCCGGGAAAAAACAAAAAAGGGGCAGCCATCAACTGATGGCTGCCCCAAGTGCTAAACAGCTTTGACCGACTTACATGCCCAACGACTCGCCAGCAGCCGTCACGCGGGCAATAATCGCAGGATCTGGAATCACCAAGGCCAGATAACCGTGAGCCACGTCAAAGACGGAGCCACTGTTGTACTTGCCCACGATGAAGGAGAATCCATGCGCAAACTGGAAGTCACACTTTGCGATGACATAACCCTGGAAGCCAGCAAACACGGCCGAGCCATCAATCACGCCCGCCCAGGAATCGCCAGCCTTCAGATTGGCACTCACCATCGCCGAGACCGCAACCCCTGTGAAAGTCGATGGAGTGTAGGTCGTGGTGCTGCTGCCAGTTGCATCTTTGTTGCTATTGTGCCACCCGTACAAGGTGATCGCGCCGGACTGGGCCGCGGCACCAAGCCCCGTTCCGAACACCGCATCGTCGTCGCTCGTGTTAGCAACAGCGATACCTGTGGTGAAACCAGGGATGTTGTTACCGGTCACAAACGGGTACAACAGGTAGGTGACGCACTTCGTGATCGTCAGGAAGGCATCCGCTGGATTGTTGATCAACGGATGTGCAAAGCGGATGATGGTTGTTGAGCTGGCATCCGGCCAGAGCTGGGCCTGAGCCGTTGCAGCACCGAAGCCTGAAGTTGCTGGCACTGTGACCACTGGGATAATCCAGAAGGTTTCCTTCCGCGTGTCACTGGTGGATTGGCTTGAAGTTGTGAACGTGTAGACAGCAACACTCGAAGTGGAGCCGCTCTCAAGAACCAACGTTGAAACCGGGGTACCCGGAGGTCCCTGAGCCACTGTGCCGACAACACTTGTCGGCCAGCTCAGCGTCACGCCCGAAGGCAGGTTGTTGACCTGGATTCGAACGCGAGTATCTCCCGTGGCTCCGAAGCGAGGACGACCACCAGCACCGGGGCTTGTGTACTCGACGAAGCCGCCAGCAAAACCTTCGGTCACCTTGAAAATAGGATTTGTCGGAGTCGTGCAGATCGGAATCGTCCGCGCGGTCACGGCAACTTCCATTGAGGTGTTCACCGTCGCCACCGTTATGTTGACGAAGTCAAACGTATTGGCGTTGGAGGGTGTGGAACTGATCAGAGTATTCACCGACTGGCCAATCGACTTTGTTGACACATCGGCTCGAACTCCGTTTACGCGCATTTCATCGTTGATGGCAACGATGAGGCCAGCATTGATGGTCAGGATGATTTGACCGCCTAAACCTGTGTTGAAGCCAGAAATGGTCACGTTCTCCACGCCCAGGGTCGCGCCGCACAGAGTGGTCGCCGCGATACCGCCAGCGCAGAACAGGTCCAAACGAACACCGTTTGGATACTCGATGCGTCTCGTTGTCAAGATATCAGGGGCGTTTGTATAGGTGGCAAAGCCTGAAGGCAGGTTGGCAATCTGACTTCCCTGATATGTTAGCGTGATGGTATTGGCAGAGGTTGTTCTCAGAAACGCCGCCTTCATCTTCGCTTCACCCATCAACTCCGTCAATCCATACTGAACCACTTCGTTGTTCTGCTGTGACACATTCCAGATTACGTTTTGCGCCTGCACGTTCGCCGCGAAGACGAACAGGAACAGGGCGCAAAGCGCAAACGCTACTGCTTTTGTTTTTGCTCGCATTTTCTCTCCTCACTTGATGATGGTTAACGTAAAACGTTTGCTGCGTGTGAAACTTTGTGCCAGGTAGGGGCAACCAGCGACGAAGCGCGATGCCAACCTTGCCTGGTTACTGCTGGTGTAGAGGTTGGATAATCCGGTGTTTTGAACCACTTTCTAAACCTTAGGTTTCCGTGAGCTTTCACCCCCTTGCACTGCTTTCACCACCGGAGAATTAGGTGACAGACTAGACGTTTTCAAACACCCTAACTCCGGATATGTTGAAAGACTCTAATCTATCACCTCCTTAACGTCGGGATTTCTCGTCCAAACACTGACCTAACTTATTAAGAACATTGAAAATCGCGGGTAAAGTAGCACTCTCAAAATTTCGTGTCAAGATCTTTTTGCGCATTTCCAACAAAATTCTCTGTGTTAACGTCATCGAAAAATTGGAGTTACGATTGACATCCGGTCAATGACATCCCCTCTTTTGACATCCAAGTGGCAAGAACTCTATGACAAGGTTGAACTCGAAATCAAGTTCAAATTCTATTGCAGCCTGCTGAAACTTCACTGCTTGATTACAAAACTGGCCCTGAACGCCACGCCTTCATGACGCTATCGAAGTATTTCGGACTAGGACTCAAGAACCTTTAGAAAAAGAATTCGCGCCGTCATTGACCATACGACATCAACAGGAACTGACTGGCGGGCAGCAGGCTGCACTAGTTTTCTTGTTGGTCGAGTTTGCGAAGTTCCTTCCTCAGAGACTTCAACTGCGATTTGAGTTCTTCGGTCAGATCGTGAGCCTGGTCGATATCCTCAATCATCCTCGGTGTGATGAGAGCAATCAACTCCGTCCGATTGTTGGTGTAGCTGGAATTGCCAAAAAGCAGCCCAATCCCTGGAATGTCGCCGAGCAACGGCACCCTGTTCTTCGACAGGCCTTTCGTTTCGGAAATGATGCCGCCAATGGCGATAGTCTCACCGTCCTTGACAGTGACCTGCGTCCCGACCGAGCGAATGTTGATGGTTGGAGACTGGATGGAGGAACCGTCTGGTGGGGGCCCTGGACTGCTTACTTCCTGGTTTACCTTCAGCGTCACCCAGCCACTGGGGTTAATTCGCGGGGTTACATTCAGGATGATTCCTGTGTTTCGGCTTTGAACGCTGTTGGTAAAAAGACTTCCTCCACCCGTGCCGCCCGGCACCACACCCTGAGCTGTCAGAATGGGAACTTCCTGTCCCACCTGAATGTGAGCTTCGACGTTGTCGGAGGCAATCACCGACGGCGCTGAAAGAACCCGCGAGCGGCTTCGTGTCTCCTGGGCATTCAGAAACGCAACCAGCTCTCGGGTCATGCCAATCTTGGCAAAAGTGGCGAAATTCAACCCGGCCGGGCGGCCTTCACCGCTCGTAGAAGAAAAGGAAGCCGTGGATATCTTGTTGGCGGCGCTGCGCTGCTGGAGAAAGGCCGAGACCCCCATGGAGAGATTCCCGGTGAGCACCACCTCAAAGATCTTCACATCGATCAGGACCTGTCTGGGCACAATGTCCAGTTGCAGGATAGTTTCCTTGACCACTTCGTAGTCCTGCGGGCTGCTGCGAACAATGAGCGCGTTATTGATTTCGTCAGCCACGATCTTGATTTCGCCTTGAACATAGCCGGTCACGATATCTTTGTCGGCTTCCGATCCGGTGGCCGTTCCGGGCACGGGCGGAGCCCCAGGCAGCGGTGAGCCGGGCTGGCCGAGCGGCGCAGACCCACCGCCTTGCTGGCGTCCATAGATCTTCACCAGCACTGGCTCTAACTTCTTGGCTTCAGAATTCTCCACTTTGTAAACGTAGTTTCGAACGCCCATGTGCTGAACCGGCTGATCGAGTTTGACAATCCATTTTTCAACCTCGGAAGCCGTACTGGGATTGGGCGAAACGGCCAGGATGCCGTTCAGCCGCTCAATGGCAATGAACTTGATCGCCGACTCCTTGCTGGAGAGAGCATACGTGGAAAAGATCTTGTCCAAGTCTGGCAGCAGGTCTTTGGCCCTGTTGTACTTGACCTGGTAGAGCTGAACCCTCTTGTTCAGGAAGACATCGGTGTCAAAGAGATCGATGAGTTCGAGCAGTTTTCTGAGATTGTTTGCATTCTCGGTAATAAGGAGGATGTTTCCCTGGGCGTGAAAAGCAACGTGAGCCCCCTCTGAAATATAGGGCTCGAGAATCTTCGCCATCTCACTGGCCGAAAGGAAACGCATCGGAACGATCTGCAGCACTTTGGCGTCCCCGGGCGGCAAGCCCTCTTCTTCACCTGGCTTCCTTAACGGCAATGGCAGTTGCCGTGCCGCCGCTGATGGAACAATCTGATAGAGATTTCCAGTTTTCACCATGGACGCGCCATTGATGCGCAGCACCGTTTCCAGTACAGGCAACAAATCCTCGCGCTTGAGCTCTCCATATGTGTGAATGGTAACAATGCCTTTGATTTTAGGGTCGATGATGTAATTCAACTTGAGCTCTGTCGCCACTGTGCGAATGAACTCGAGCAGGTCGGCATTGAGAAAGACGAACCCTGGAGCCAATTCTGCACTCACTTGCGGTGGATTCGTTGGAGTCGGAGCTGGAGTGACTGCCTGACCTGCAGCGGGCGTCTGAGGCGCAGCAGCAGCTGGCCCGGCTGCCTGGGGTGGCGAGGCCTGAGCAGGAACCGCCGCGGCCGGACTCGTCGGAGCCGCGGCAGGAGAGGCCGCGGCGCCCGTGGGCGGAGAAGTCGAACCGGGGACAGCAGTCGGTTGCTGAAACGGACTCCCGCCCGCTCTCTTGGGGACGCGCTGAACACCAAAAGGCGAGCGGACCTCTTCGTATTCCTGAGTCTTATTGTCTTCAGTCTTTTTCTCTGCCTCAGGGGGAGGGACAGGCTTTGCCGGCTCTTGGGCCTTCTTGTCTTGTTCCTTCTTCTCTGGTGTCTTGTTGTCCTGCCCCAGGTTAACCAAGACGACGACACACCAAAGTGACAAAACGAGAACAAGACCCTTCAGAGCAACAACGGGAAAAAATCTCCTCATAGAACGATCCATGTTTCCTTGATCACCTTGAATTGAACCACCCAGAGCTATGGGCTCGAATGGAAAGTGCGGTCTCATGCTATGGGTCGCCGCGATACGACCCTATTTGACGTCTTCCCAAACTACTGTCATGCCGAATGGCGAGGGAACGAGCCGCTTTCTCTTGCCATTGAACACCGTGCCTTCGGCCGCATCCGGCGGGGGAACCTGGGGATCGGGACGGGCTGTCGACTGTCCCCCGGCTCCGTCCAGCGAGGCGACCCTGCTGGACGGGCTCGTTGCGGCTGCCGCTTGGGCGGCAGGTTGCGACCGGCGCGGCTGGTCTGCAATACGGACTTCTATCTCCTGACCGTCTGCACTCATGATCACCCTGTCGTGAAGGAACCCTACGAGCGTGTAGCCATCGAGCTGCTCGCCAACCTTCAATCTCCGATACAGATTGGATTCGCCACCATTGCCAGAAACCATCAGCGCGTAAGAACCGCCTGCCAGGCCCATCATCCCCATGAGAATCGGTTTCGGCGCCGTCACCTTAGGCGCAGCCAGGGGAGCCGGATCTTCAGGGATCACGTTGTTCCTCTCGATACTAAAAAGGTGATTGTCTGGGATCGCTGAGTAGTTCGGAGGTGTCGTATTCGTCTGGGACCTGGAGCCGCCGTTCGCCGTTTGCGCAGCAGGCGGGTTCAATAGGGCTGGATTGTGCTGGCCCTGGTACGACCGCCACTGTTTCCAAAACTCATAAGCCAGGAACAAAGCCAGCAGCAGAAGCAGTCCATTGATGATGACCCAATGTCTCTTCATGATTTCTTGCTCGGCGGGGCAACCACCGGCTCAAGACTCTTCAGGGCACAGATGGTCATGGTCACGCGAACATCCTTCTTCTTGGGGTTATTGATTTGGGTCGGTGAGATCCGCATTTCCTCAACAAAGAGAATTCGCTCTCCGGAATCGAAACTAGCCATCAGGTTCACCACCCGGTCGATCGAGCCGGAGAACTCCAATCGAGCCGAAAGCTTGCCATACTCTGGACTGACAGCCTTGACAGGCAGCACCTCGGTGCGCAACACGTTTACCGACTGAGCCGTCGAGAGCTGTTTGATCAGCCCCTGAAACTCGGCAGCCGCCAGCGAATCACTTTTGTTGGCCAGCAACCCCTTTTCGGTTGTCGACAGCTGACGTTGAGTCTCCTCCAGAGCCGCTTTGACGGTGTCCTGGCCTCGAAGGATCTTCCGGTAGTTGACCAGCCGTTTGGTCTGCACTTCTATGTTCTCGGAGGTCTCCGAAAGCTTGTCCCAGTAGGGGAAAACAAGAGTCGTGCCGAGTACATAAATCACCGCCACTGCGCCCGCCGCGACAATCAGTAATTTTTCACGGGGTAACATCGGCTTCATGGTTTCTTCTCCGTTGAGGCCGGTGCCTTCTGCAAACCTGCAGCTCCCACCGCCTTGGATGCCGGCTGTCCCGCAGAGACGGCTCGGCGCTTCAACGCTGACTCCAGTTTCATGCTGACCCTAAAACCCTCTTTGTCCGGCGCCAAACTGCTGCGCGTAATAGCTGCAACGAACTCAACATCTCTGAACTGAGGCGAGTTGTCGATGATCTGAGGCAACGCCGCCGCCTCGCCTGAAAGACCACTGATCTGAATGGCGCCTTCCTTGAGGTTGAGGTCCGAAACGACGGTGTGCTTCGGCAGAATCTGTGACAACTCCGCCAAAGCTTGGAGCACTTCAGGATTCAGTTCTTTGAAGCCGGCCAGCAGCTCGGCACGCTTCGCGAGCTGAGCCAATCGGTCTTCGACATTCCTCACCTTTTTAACCTCAGGTTCCAGCCGAGCGATCTCCTGCCCTAAGCGGGCAGAATATCGGCTTTCCTGAACGCGCTCGCGGAGAGCCAGCCCAAGGAGCAGGAGACCATTGATCGCTAGCAGCGCGTAGGCAGGCACACGCTGCCAGTCTCGCTTCGGTACCCGCATTTCGGGGGGTATCAAATTCACAGGTTCTGGCACCTTTGTTTTCAGTCCGGAAATACCCGCGGCGAGGGAGACAAGGTGATCCTGAAGCTGCTTCGAGTTCACAACACTGCCCCCAATCTGGAGGCCTAGGTCTTGAGGGCGGGACAGCCTGTGAACCCTGATCTTCAGCGAGCCGGTCTCCAAGCCAGTTGAAGACTCCGGTTCTCGGGCAACGAAGACATCGACCAGGGCATCATCGGCGAGCCTGGCCTGGCTGCGAAAGAAGTCCGTTTCTGCTCTCAGAAAGTCCACAAGAGACTCACCGGGTCCAAACTCGGCCTCGCGCCAGGCGGAGAGACGCTGGTCCGAAACCCCCACGACCTCGTGCCGCTGACCGCAAAACTGAATGAACAGGGCGCTGTTCGTTTTGAAATGCTCATTCAGCAGGGCAGCAGTATTGGCCAAAGCAACACCCGCGGGAACGATTCTCACAACCCTGATTCCCAATCCCTCACAAGTGGAAAGAGATTTGTCTAGCGACGACCTCAATGCCAGAAAGATTGTGACACTGAAGTTGCCGGCACTCCGCTGCGGCTTTAACGCTGCGTAGTCGTAAACCACAGCTGCATCCTCGGCTGGGAGCAGATTCACCAACTGATACTCCACCACCTTAGACAAATTGGCATGGGCATCTGCGGGCAGAGTAAGCTGCCGCATCACGGTGTCTCGCCGCGGCAGAGACAGGACTGCGGACGGCTCGCTAATGCGGTTCCGTTTGAAAAAGGCCGCTACATCCTTTCTCAGATCCGGAAGCGATTTCTGCTGCCAGTCGGAAAGGGCCAGCAAGTCTCGAATCTGAATCTTGTTCAGTGACCGGGACACCAAAGCGAGGCGAATGACCTCGTCTGTTATGGCAACTCCCAGCCGGGTGGAGCTGATCATGAGAACTCCTGCAGGAACGGATTGAACGTTCTAGCGCTTTGTGATTCCAGCCCCTTCTCTGGAGAGAAGTCGATCCACTTCAGAATCTCCGGCGATGGCCAATGCTCGTCGTACCATGCCAGGCGCTGATGTCCGAACTTAGATCCTGGATTCAGCCTGACCACCACCTTGATGCTGCGGCGCACCCTGGACCCCTTGACCCAAGCTATTGATACGAGACAGTAGCAGCCGGACGAGCTTGCAGTCACATGAGAAACCGCTGCGCCGGGAATGGTTCCGCTGGTTCGCTGGGCCAGATCTGCTGTGGTGAAGGCGCTGGCCTGGCGGGACGCGACCACTGACTGTGCAGAGCCCATGTCCATCCCGGGAAGTGCCGCCAAGACCTCCGGCTCTGCCGAAGTGATATTCACTGTCCGTGTCCCTGGATGAACAGTGAGAAAATCGACCAGTCCACGCCTGCTCACCACGCGTCCGTTCGTATCGCGGGTGTGGGCGCCATACAGCAGCTCGCGGCTAACCTCCTTCACTTGCAGCAATTCTTCAACGCTGTTAAACGGCCGGGGCGGCTGAGGCGCGCCACCGTTGGAAGCAGGCTTTCGCCTTTTTTCAATGACATCCATCAGAGCTGCCCTCTGCTCGCCAGTGGCATTCAGCAGGGTCAGCATTCGCTCGATGATCTCTTCCTTGGCCAGATTCAGATTCAACTTGCCGGCCTCGTCCTGGATGATCACGTGACAGTCGATCTCGTCGCTTCTCACCCAGGCGTGGTTCATTCCGCCGCCGTAAGGAAACAGTCTTGCCTGTGTCTCGGCGTCGCGTTTGGAAAATGAAAGCTGGTAGAGGACGGCTTCCAGGGCTCCTCGCGCGTGAAAGTAGCAGCGCTCCGCCTCGCCAAACGCTTGTGCCACGTTCGTCTCCGCGCGGGTTGTCGAAGCCAGGTTCAAGGCGAGCAAGGCCAAAGCAACGAGCACCCAAAGCAGGGCAATGAGAACAATTCCCCTGTCTCCTCTATTAATAGGTTGTCGTTTGACCGGTTTCATTCTTTCTAATGGATCGAGAAAGTCAGGCCCCTGCTAGAAGCTCGCCTGCACTGGAACGGAGATAGAAAATTCTTCGACATGAAAAAATCCCGTCTCTTGCCAGCGCAGCTTGAGCTCGACGCCCAATGGCAGCCGCTCCTTCCGATTTGAGGCCGAGACTCCCGAACTCTCTTTCTCCGCCATCATCAGCATGCCCAAACGTCCGGGCAAGACTTCCTCGGTAGGATCTACGTAGGTCGAAGTTACTTGATCCTTACTGGGACTGCGTGGAAATCGAAAACTGGCAGCGGTCAACTCCTCCACCAGGGCCACCGTGCCTTCGGCAGTCGAGAACCCTCTAAACTCAGCGATGACCGAGTTGTTTTCTCCGCGTGCCAAACTGCCAAACACAGTGCCGGGCAAGTCAGCATCGTCGGGCAACAACCGTTCATTCAGCAGCAGAGCTTTCCCGGTCCCCTGCTTTGAGTCCCCCAGAAAGTACTCCACCAATCGCAGTCCACCTGAGCTGCGCGACTCTGCCGAGAAAGTGGTTACAAAGCGCACACCCTGCTCGCTGCCGTGAAAGAGCAACACATCCACCGCAGCCCCGTCCAGAAGCTGCCGCGAATAGTACGGCACCATCGACCCCAGCTGCCGGCTCATGAGATCCAATACAAACTGGACATTGCGTTCTCTCTCCAAGCTCTTTTCGGCTCTCGACCAGGAATCGAGCCCTATCCGGTAACCATAGTGGATCGCCACCGAGATGAAGCCCATCAGCGTGATGCTGACAAGCACCTCCATGAGAGTAAAGCCGGCGCCGCTACGACGCTGGGTAGCTATGTCTCGGTCGAGGCTGGAAACCATGTCACCGTTTCTAACTTGAATTGATTCTCACCGGAACGCCCGGTCCAGATCACTGAAAGGTGCAGCCGCACGAGAGAGTAGCCGGGCGTTGAAGTTGGGCTCTCCAGCGCTGCAAAGGGTTCCATGCTGGCCCGCCAGCGATACTTCTCGCCAAAGGAACCGGAGAGTTGCTGAGGGCTGGCTCCTTGATTGATCTGCAGCACCAGTTCGTTCATCTTCATCTGCCCAAAGCGGACAATCTTGCCGTGCTCCTGGATGCGGTCGACGTTGCGCAGGGACCCGGAAATCAGGCCAAACAGAGTTGAGAAAGCGATTCCCAGAATCATCATGGCTACCAGCACCTCCATCAAACTAAAGCCACGATCTTCTGCCGGCCACACTGTCTCTTCACGCGAAGACTCAAACTCCATTGCTGGCCTCCGCTTCGGCTTCTTCAATCCGCGGGGATCGGGACAAAGAATCCTGAATAACTTTGAGCTCCCTCCCACGCTGGTTTGCCAGCAACACCTCGAACGACTCACTGAGGCCGTTCGGAGAAAAGAAAAACGAGTAAAACCCATCCTCACGAAGATCCCCGGCCTTCAGCCGTGAGATCTCTTTGATCTTTACCTTTTCAGGCAACTCGAATGTTTTTTGATATTTCAAATCTTCACTGGTCAGATCCACTTCACCTTTTTCGAGATCGAATCCAACAAAGTAGACCTGCTGTTCACGCACTGCCTTGGATCGGGCCAGCCGAAGCGTGGCGGCGATCTGCCGCGCGGTGGTCTGCAGTTCGATCATCGCGATGCCACGTCCGAAGGACGGTGCGGCAACGGCACTGATAGTTGCTATGAGAACCAGCACCACCAGGACCTCCAGCAGCGTGAATCCATGGTTGCAGTTCGTAACACGACGTCCGGAGTGCGATCCCAACCTTGCCGTTTGCCGACTCTTGCCTGGGCCATCGACGTTTCTCATAAATGCACCGCTTCAACCTCGTCCCACATCACTGCCGCACTCACTGCGTCGTTAGAATCTCGCGCCTCTTCATCTCCAACTGACAACGTCCTCATTTTCGCCTTCACCACCCTCACGACCGTCACCGCCATAAGAGATGATGTCGGGCTCGTCTCCATGCTCCCCAGGGTACTTGTAAACGTAGGGGCTTCCCCAGGGATCCAGCGGAAGGTCCTTCTGAAGGTAGGGCCCATCCCAGCGGTTGGCCGAAACAGGCTTCACCCGGAGCGCCAGCAACCCTTCTTCGGTGCTCGGGAAGACTCCAACTTCCAGTTTGTACTGGCCGAGGCTGGCCATGAACATGCCGATTTGTGCCTTGGCCGACGTAATCTTGCCTTTGGCGACGTTCTTGAAGAGACGAGGGCCGACGAGAGCCCCCAGCAACCCGATGATCACCATGACCACCAGAAGCTCGATCAGAGTGAAACCCCTTGAGGCCCTGGGACGCTCTGCTAACCGCGCTTCGCGAACGAAGGCCTTGACCTGTTTGTCGTTGCTCATTGCTGTTCTTCCTCCATGGATGCTGTTCGCGCGAGCTTTCTGCCCGGCGTCAAAAAGGTACATCATTAATACTGACGATAGCCAGCATCATGGAAACCACAATGACACCTACAACCAGCCCCATCACGAGGATCATCACCGGCTCGAAGAGAGCGATTAGATTCTTGATGGCGGCACGCACTTCCTTGTCGTATACCTTGGAAAGCTCCAGCAGCATGACATCGAGCCGGCCCGTCTCCTCGCCTACCTCGATCAAGTGCACGGCAAGCAGTGGAAAGACCCCTGTCTTCTCCATCGGCTTGGCAACGCCTTCGCCCTTCTTGACGCCATCAGCAATCTCACTGATGGCCTTGGAAATGATCGTGTTGTTGCTGATGTCCCTCACGATATTGAGAGAATGCACCAACGGCACAGCGTTATGGACCAGTGTTCCGAGGGTTCGGGATATTCGTGCCACTTCGATCTTTCGCAGTACCTGGCCCAGCAGCAGGATTCGCAACTTCGCCCGGTCCCAAACCAGGCGGCCTTTGGGCGTACGTGTAAAGCTGGCGAAGGTGACCCAAGAGACTCCCATCACAAGCGCAAATACCCACCAATAGGTCTTGGTAAAGCCGCTCACTGCCAGCAGGATCTGCGTCGGGAGCGGCAATGCCCGTCCGGCATCCTCAAAAATGGACGCAAACTTGGGGACAACGTAGTTCAGCAGAATGATGATGGATGCGCCGCCTACCAGTGTCAGCAATGCGGGATAAATCAGCGAAGAAATAAGGTAGCTTTTCAGTTCGTCGGCAGACTGTTGAAAGTCCACCAATCGTTCCAGCACCGAAGCCAGTGAGCCGCTGGCTTCGCCGGCCTTCACCATGTTGACGTAGAGCTTCGAAAAAGCCTTCGGATGCGCGGCCAGGCTGTCGGCAAATGTCTTTCCTTGTTTGATGCCTTGCAGGATGTCCTCCACCATCGCCCTCATCCTTGGCTTGTCCGAAAGCTGCTTGCAGATTGTCAGGCTCCGGTCCAAGGGCAATCCGGCATTGACGAGCGTCGATAGCTCCTGCGTAAAGAACATCACCTCCTTGGCGCTCACGCCGCCAAAGCCCAAACGCAGATCGAGCTTCCAAGGCTGGCTGGCTTTCTTCGAGGCAATTTCGAGGGGGAGCATCCCCATGCCCTGCAAGCGCACGGCCACTGCCTTGTCCGTGACACCATCCAGCGTGCCTTCCACAACGTTTCCACCCTTAGCAACAGCCTTGTAAAAATAGGTTGCCATCTATATCTTCAGAATTTGAAAAGCCAGCAGCCCAAAGCGCGGGGCAAGGCGGAGGAGTGGGTCATGATGAGGACGGGATGCGAGGCCCGCTTCATTCTAATGAGATCCTTGTCCCGCGCTTTGGACTGCTGGCGTGAGTTTCACTTCAGTTTAGACTTCCTGTGTCACCCGCAATACTTCATCCACCGTTGTCACGCCTTCCAGCACCTTCTCCACACCATCTTCTCTCAGCGTCTTCATGCCCTCAGACCGGGCATAGTTCGCGATGATGTTGGACGTTTCATTGGCGACGATCATTTTGCGAATCTCGTCATCGGGCTCCATCAGCTCAAAAATGCCTTTGCGCGACTCATAGCCGGTGTGCCCGCAGCTTTCGCAACCCACGCCGCGAAAGACCCTGATGCGTCCGGAGCCACCCACTTCCAGCCCCAGAGCCTTCAACTTCTCGGCCTCCTCGAAGTATTCCACCCGGCAGTCTTTGCAAATGATGCGCACCAGGCGCTGGGCCAGAACACCAATGAGACACGAGGCCAGAAGATAGTTCTCCACTCCCATGTCTACGAGCCTCGTGATGGCGCTCGGGGCATCGTTGGTGTGCAACGTGCTAAAGACCAAGTGCCCGGTCAACGCTGAGCGGATGGCAATCTCCGCTGTCTCCAGGTCGCGGATCTCTCCAATCATAATGACGTCCGGGTCCTGACGGACGATGTGACGGAGACCCGCAGCAAAAGTGAGCCCGATCTGAGCGTTGACATGGATCTGGTTAATGCCGTCCATCTGATACTCCACCGGATCTTCGATGGTAATGATCTTCTTGTCTGGCAGATTGATCCGTTTCATCGCGCTGTAGAGCGTGGTGGATTTCCCGCTGCCCGTCGGGCCGGTCACCAGCAGGATGCCGTGCGGCATCGACGTGAGTTTCTCAATCTTCGATAGCAGGCTCTCGGGGAACCCCAGGCGTCTCAAGTCAAACGCGCTGGAATCACTTTTGTCGAGAATACGCATGACGACGCTTTCGCCATAGAGCGTCGGCAGCGTGGAAACCCGCAGGTCGATCTCTTTGCCCAAAACCTTCAACTTGATGCGTCCGTCCTGCGGCAGGCGCCGCTCGGCGATATTGAGCTTTGCCATCAGCTTCACGCGGGAAGTGATGGCGGGTTTCAGGTTGACGGGTGGCGACTCGACCGTTTGCAGAATGCCATCGATGCGGTAGCGGACTCGAAACTCTTTCTCGAAGGGCTCGATATGAATGTCACTGGCCCTCCGCTCAACCGCCCGCGATATGAGGTTGTTCACCAGCCGGATAACGGGAACTTCCGAAGCCATGTCGCGCAAATGCTCAATGTCGTCGCCCGCCTCCGCATAGTCGCCTGTTCCCTCTCCGGTTTCCTCCAGAACCTTGCTGGCGCCGTTGCCTCCGTAGAGCCGCTCCAAAGCTTCAGCGATGTCGCTTTCATGTCCGAGGCGCACGCTGCAGCTGAATCCGGTGAACATGCGCAACGATTCCAGCGTGTCCGTGTCCGACGGATCTGCCATTGCCACGGTTAAGACCTCATCCTTCAATTCCAGCGGCAGCACGTGAAACTGCCGCAGAAACTTCGTCGACAACCGTTCCACGTCGAGAGGAGTCGCAGGAAATTCTGCAGGCGCGATGAGCGGCACCTGGTGTTGCGCAGAAAGAACGCTCATCAAATCCTTTTCCGAGAGGTATCCCAGATCCAGCAGAATCCGCCCAATCTTCTCGCGGCGCTCGCGCTGCAAAGCGAGTCCGTTCTGCAGTTCCTGCGCAGAGATCAGGTTTCGCTCAACCAAAAGCTGGCCAATGAGTTTTCTAACCAAAGCCCCTCCGGGAACTGCTTTTGTTCTGTCGTAGCGGTCAGTCGAGCTAACGGTAGCCACGAGGAACACGCCTTCTGGGTTCATCGTGGGCGGGATTCGCCGTGAAGCGCTGGCGTGGTTAGAAGCGGGTGATCTCAACCTTCTTCGTGAGATCGGCGAAAGTCATCTTCTTCTCACCATACTCACTGATGGCCAACTTCTTCACACGAAAGATCAGCTGCGACGGGCAAGGACGCTTGGGATCGTTGTATCCGTTGAACAGGTGCACGACGACAGCCAGTGTTTCCTCCGGCTTCAGATGCTCCAATGCAGAGCCATAGTCGCCGATCGCTTGCAGCATGTGTTCGCGCAGGGCCTCGACACGCCGCAGCAAGGCATTGTAAGCGTCGTCAAGCTCCTTTCGAGTCAGCGGCGCAGGACTAAAGGGCGAGAGTGCGCGGATTTCATACAAATTCCCTTCCACATTGAACACGGCACCGTAGTCTGGCAGATAGGTCCCTTTCGGGGTGCTCAGGACCGGCATGGGGCCCTGAAGGTTTTGGACCAGGACCCGCTGGATGATCTCTTGAAACGCTTCGAGTTCCTTGCGCAAAACCGGGAAATCAGGAGTGAATGGCTCCGAACCTTGTGCCCAGCCTCGCGGGACAAGCAGCAAAACAGCAAGCACAGACATTGCATAGCGGGTTTGAGTTCTCTTGGTCATAGGGATTCCTTAGTTGATTTCAATCTGAGTTCTTTCTGAGTGCACACACTGCCAGAGCGCTATTGGATCGTTCCCGGAGCATCTGCTTTGGCATAGAAATTTCTGGCGAGCGACTGGACGAAGGTGCTGTTCCGGGCAGAGTCCTGAACCAACGATTTCTGATTGGCCTCCAAGTACCGAAGGCCTGCATTGATCTGCTGCAGGTCTTGAACGCGCAAGGTCTGCCAGGCCTCCTGGAGGTCGAGCGCCACCTTTTTGAATCTGGCATCCTGAGATTTCTGGGCCTGCACCAGACTGTCATCAATCAGTCTCTGGACGTCTTCCTTCCTGACTTCGGCGGTCACGACAGTGGGAACGCCGGCAGGCGTCGGGGCCGGAGCAATGACGGAAGATTGGCCAAAAGAAACCTCAAAACCTGCAGACCCAACCCTCACCTGCGTGCGGAACAACGCCAGGCTGGCAACGCAGACTACGAAACATGCCGTAGCCGTCACCCAGGCCGACCGCCCCTGCAGCCACCCCAGCCAACTGGTTCGCTTTGGAGGCTTCGTAAAGCTAAATGCCAGGCGCCGCGGCATGGGTTCTTCAGGCAGGGCAAGCCTCAGCGCGGACTTCGTACTGCTCAGCAAGGCCAGTTCCTGACGGCATCCCTGGCAGCTCTTCAAGTGCATCTGCAGTTCGCGAGCCTCGCTGCTCGCCAGCTCCTCGCCCACGTAATCTGCAAACAGTTCACGGGACTTTTCACAGTTCATGACGCCCCTCGCTCATTCTTGGTCAGAATCTTCTTCAGTTCGTTTAATCCCAAATACAATCGAGACTTCACAGTGCTCACCGGACAGGCCGCAATCTCAGCGATTTCAGTAAACTTCAACCCTTCGTAAACTTTCAGCACAACCGTTTCTCTCTGCTCGAAGGAAAGTTGCTCCAGGGCACGTTCGACAATGAGACGAAGTTCGGCAGGTTCATAGCGTTGTCCATTGTCGATTCGTATCAGGGAGTCGCCGGACAGCAGGCGCTCCAGTTCAACGTCTGGATCCGATTCAGCATCGACCTCCAGCCGCGGCAAGTTCTTCTTCTCGCGGTAAAGCGAAATACAGAAATTGCGCGCGATCTTGAAGAGCCAGTGAGAGAACTTGTCGGGGTTCTGAAGCTGGCCAATTTGCTCGTAAGCTCTGACAAAGGTGTCCTGGCATATATCGAAGGCATCTTCACGATCGCCGGTCAAACGCAGGGCGTAGTTGTAAAGCTTTTGTTCCCAACGCCCCACCAGGAGATTGAAGGCCTCGCCATCCCCGCGAGCGACTCTTTCCGCCAGATCTTTGTCAGTCAGCCGGACAAGCCCCAATTTGTCTCCTTGTTAGGAACAGATATGGATTGGAGGGAAAAAGTTGAGTGAAGGAAGAATTTCTTTCGCCAGTCATGCAGTCCCCCTGGCTGACTGGGAGTCCCGGATAGCCCAAAGGTCTGCATCGGGCTGGCTGGTCCCGAAGCTTGAAAGTGTGAATCAAAGGAGCCCCAGATAGCCTGGCTTGGCGGCCTCGCGCTCCAGCCGGCGATAGCGCCAGATCATAAGTCAGGCTTTCCATCGGCGACCATTTTCGCCAGCTTGAAGGATGTCTTGATATTCACTTTGCGTCCCTGCGCCACGAATTCAACCTCCTGGTCCTCGGGCCCAAAGGCAGGACTTCCCTCTATGAGGCGAGGAAATGAAAACGCCGCCGTGCCGTCGTTCCGGTCTTTCGGAGCAACGTAACTTTTAAGAGGAATTTTCTTCGACTTGTCTTTCTTGGATGTCAGAAATGTCTTTTGTTTGAAGTCCTCCAATGTCACGTCGTTGAAGCTATTCATCACCGGAGCGATGACAGCAATCACATATTCCTCCATGGGCTGTTCCGCAAACTTCTTCACTTCCGATTCGGCCGCGTTGCTTTGGATTTGGCCGAGCCGTCCCAATGCCTGCCGGATCCGGACCGAGGAATACCAGCGGACGTACAGCGGCACGGGATCACTCGGCCCGAATCCACCTGCCTGGCCCATTGCGGTGCCCGTGCTCATTGCGGTGCCGGAGCTTCGGCCACCGCTGGCGGTTGCTACATTGGGCAGGTCCGAAATCCGGTTGTTGCCGGCTTGGCCGGCCCCCAGGATCGAGCCCAGAACTGTCAGCGTTCGAGCCCAGGGAGACTCCGAAAGCAGCTTCATGGATTCCTCTTCATTCCATTGAGTAAATGGCTTCTCTTCCCAAAAATCTTTCGGGAAGACCGTCAAGACCGATCCGAAAAACAAGAACCCGACCCACCAGACTGTCTGCTTTCGGGATTGGCTCACCATGTTTCCTCCTATGATGTTTGTCTACTCCCAAGTTTGAATAGAAAGCCTTTGGGTCTTTCCCCCTGTGGTTCTGTTCGTCCTATTCAGCTAGCACAAAATTGGGAAAGTCGGCGAAAACCCACTTGTTTTTCAGGGTTCGATAAATAATCCCCAACAGCTTTCGAGCCAGCGCGATGATCGCTTTTCCAGTGCCTCGGCTCTTCTTTCGCTCG
>Ga0187892_10000196_pt1 | contig 159346 bp, 133 predicted proteins | sample MA1701073metaG_FD_139345 | JGI IMG/M metagenome (GOLD analysis project Ga0187892, IMG submission 139345) | Bio-ooze microbial communities from a basaltic lava cave in the Kipuka Kanohina Cave System on the Island of Hawaii, USA - MA170107-3 metaG ...
GAACAGCATGGGGAGGCTGCCGGAGTACACCACCAGCATCCGGCTCCCCGCCCGTTCCAGGGCGTGGTCGGCGCGCTGGCGCACGATACGAAGGTGTTCGGAATACAGGGAACGCCAGCGTTGATCGCTCATACGGGGCCTGATCCTTTTTTTACAGGGCACGCCAACATGCCCTGGAGGTCGAAGGATAGCGCGCGGACGCGTACCTGGCGGGCCCCGGGCGTTGCAGGGCGTTGCCTATAGGCGACACCCTTCAGTTTCCAACGACTGGGGAACTCTCTAGAATGCGCGGCCGCGAGAAGGTGAATTAAATAGACAAACTAGTTTGCCTGTTCGTTGGTCCTTCAACTTTCTAATCCTTAAATTCGGGGTATCGAGATGAAGATCAAACTAGCTCTTGGCGCCCTTGCTGCGGCGCTTCTGCTGAGCGCGTGCGGCGGCGGTGGCGACTCGGCCACTACCGAGACGCCTCCTCCGGCTGAAGCTCCTCCGGCTGATGCCGCTCCGCCGGCTGACACCATGCCGGCTGATCCGAACGCGATGCCGGCTGATCCGAATGCAGCGCCGGCTGATCCGAACGCGCCGCCGGCCGAGACGCCTCCCGAGACGCCTCCGCAGTCGTAATTGACGATGTGACCACGGACCTCCCGGGCGGGACGCCAGCGTTCCGCCCGGGCTGTGTCCAGCAGAGCTACCGGTGGCCGTCAGTCTGCGCGATGCCAAGGGTTCGCCCGACGATCGCAGATGGATCCAGAGCGTCTATCGGGACTACCTCAACGATCTTGCCAGTCTCAACACCGGGCTCTTCCCGGTGCTCGGTGAATTCGGTCACCGCGAGCCGGACCTGCTCGCTCGCTGGTTCGCCGACGATCGTTCCCACCCGCTGATCATTCTCAAGTCCGAGCAGCCTGCCGGCTTCGCACTCGTCGTGCGCCCGCAAGCTGCCGCGCCGTCACAGCCGCAGATCGACTACCGCATGTCGGAGTTCTTCGTCGCACACAAGCACCGCCGCCTCGGCGTCGGGCGTGATGCGGCGACACTCATCTTCAATCGCTTCGCCGGGCAGTGGGAGGTCACGGAGTACCTGCGCAATCCGGGTGCCGTCGGGTTCTGGCGGCGGGTGATCGCGCACTACACACGCGGGAAATATCTCGAGCGCATCGTCGACGGCGAGGTGCGTCAGGTTTTTCGCACCACGCCCGCCCGCGGCTGACCGGGGATTCTGACGAACAAGTCCGGGTAGTCCAGAACGATGCCGTCTTCATCGACGGGCAGCTCGGCTCGAAAGCCGCTGCCGTCGAGGTTCTCGAACCGGTAGCGCCGTTCGGCCAGGCGCGTGTATGCCTGAGGCACGGCCTGGAACGTCATGTCCGGCGCGAGGATCCAGGCCATCAGGAATTGGCGACGCTCACCGACCGCCAGCGGTTCCCGGCGAATCGGAAAACTGTTGGTGAAGGGCGTGGGCCAGATGTCGATGTCGATGCAGCCTGCGAGCTCCTCGAGAGGTCGACCCTCCTTGCCATGCCAGTGACCTTCGCCGTCCGCATGCAGCTGCAACGAGCGGCTGCCCCGTTCTGTCGTCGCACTGAGCTCGGCCTCGCGCAGGCGCCAACGTTCATCCCATGCGAGCCGATAAGCTAGCCGGAACGGACCGCGCTCCTCGTCGACAGCGAGGATGACGCTGTCCGCCTCGCGCTCGGACAGGAGCAGATGCTCCAAGCCGACGCCTTCGCGCTCCTTGTTCCAGCGGGGCGTCCAGCAGATCGTGCGGGTGACTGCGTCCTTCATCACCACCCATGGACTGCGGGCACGAAACGAAGTTGCCATTTGCTCAGAAGTCCGCCGACACCTGCAGGCTCGCGCGGCGTGAGCCGCCGAGCGAGAAGGTGTTGCTGCCGAGAACGCGCAAGCTGCGCTCGTCGGTGATGTCCTGCAGCAGCAGACGCGCCGAGAATGGCACGCGGCCGATCGACCAGCGATAGCGCGCGCCGAGGTCGATCATCGTTGCGGCCGGAACTTCGAGCTGTCGGCCGCTGAGCTCCTCGTACGGAAGAGTGCTCGCAATCGTGTCGCCGCTGTGCGTCAGCGCAAGCTGCGCCGACAGGCCGGGCACGGCGGCCACGGCATAGTCGAGGTTGAGTCGGGCCTGGACCGGACTAGATCCGATCGGCCGCGGGCCCGAACGTCCGAGCTCGACCGCGGCGCCCTCCACGCACGCGTCGTAGTAGACCGCACCGGCAACGACGCGCAGCGCGCTCACCAGTTGCGCCACGACGGAAAGCTCCGCGCCGCGATTGCGTCGCTCGCCGAGCTGCCCGTAGACGCTCGCGGCGTCCGTGGCGAAGTAGGGGCGACTGGTCTCGAAAATGCCGGCGACGATCCGGGTGTCGCCGAACGTCAGGCGTATTCCGGCGTCCCACTGACGCGTGCGCGATGCCGGCGGCGCGTCGTCGCGATTCACGGCGCTCGCGGGAGGCGCCGACGTTTCCTCCAGGCCCACCGTGTGCCCGGCGTAGAACGCAAGCCAGGCCTTCGGCACGATCGCCAGCGACAGGTTGTAGAGCAACTCGTCGGCGTCGGCCTCGTTGCGCGCGTCGGCGCGTTCCACGGTCTGACGATACTGAGTCGTCTGCACGCCGGCATTGAGCTCGGCGAACCTGCCGATGCGACCGAGGTAGGCGATGCCGCCGGCCCACTGCCGCACCGAGTTGAGCGTAGTCGGCTGGAAGGCGAATTCGGGTTCGGCCGCAGGATTCGGCTGCCCGACGCGGGCCGCTCCCAGATCCGCGGTCGCGCCGCCACCCTGTTCGACTTCCTTGTCGCGTGCGCGCAAGGACCATTGCAGCTCGTGCAGGAAACGCTCGCTCTGTTTCTTCCAGGCGAGACGCAGCTCGCCGGACGTCCAGCGCGCCGGCAGCTCAGGTTCGGAGATGACGAGGTTGCGTGCGCTCCCGTCCGGCTGCACGCCGACGAACAGGTCGATGTACGAGCGATAGCGCGTGGAGCGCGACTCGAACGCGGCAGCCTTGAGCGACCAGGCGTCCGCGAGGCCGAGCTCGCCGATGGCGCCGTAGGTGTGCGTGCGCTGCAGGCGGTCGATCCAGTCCGGGCCGATGAAGTGCCCGGGCTCGAAGTCGGGCGGGAGCCACGGGCCTGCCGTGACCATCGACGGAACGACGTCGCCGCGTGTCTCGTTGTAGGTCCAGAACGTGGTCAGCGAGCCGCGATCGAAGCGCATTCTGGGGAGCAGCGCTGCATTGAGCGTGATCGTGGCGCGGCCGTCCTGGTATTCGTTATGCGCGTAGCCTGCGCCGCCGGTCAGCGAAGCGCGTTCGCCGAATGGCAGCTGGGCGTCGACCTCGAAGTACTCGCCGCCGTACGTCGGAATGCCGGTCACGACGCTGGCCACGAACTCCTTGCCGGCCTCGCGCAGGTCGTAGTCGACGATGCCGGAAGGCGCTGGAAACGGGTAACCGATCGCCGTGAGGCCGACTCGCACCGCGGATCCTGAGATCAGGCGCGGCGTGATGCCGGGTCCCTGCAGATCGACGTACATGCCTTCGATGCGCCGGTTGCCTGCCGTGACGGGACTGAAGCCGCGCGCGTTGTCCTCGGCGTACAAGCCGATACGCTCGTCCCCGACGCTCGAGCCGAAAGCGTCGGAAGCGGATGTCACGGCGTTTTCGCCGGCGCGCTGGGCGAAGGCGGGTGCGGCGGCGAGAAGGACCAGCGACAGCGCGAGCGCGAAACGAAAAGGGGTCTGAATCGCGCCGCAGCAGTTCATGAATTTCATGTAACGCTCCCGTGTTGAAGTGGGAGCGATTTCAGCCGTTGCGCTGCGGCGCCGACAGTGGGCGCTGTCACGACGGGACCCATGACACCAGTCATGTGACAGGCCGCAAATCCGTCCCTACACTCGGCGCCGATGCTCGAATTCCTGCGCGCCAAGGACACTCTCGAACAGCGAATCACCCTCGTGCGCATCGGCTGCGTGCTGATGATCGTCGCCGCGGGCCTGCGCGCCTTGTACGCGGGCCCCGTCGAACGCGCCGCGCAGTTCGGCGATCCTGCGCTCTGGGCGATTGCCTGGGGGACGGGTTACGCGCTGTTCGTCGCCGCCTGTGCGCTGGCGACGCGCGCTCAGGGATCCTGGCTGGCCGCCCTGCTGACGTTGCAGGCCGTCGCCTCGATGTTCCTCGTCTGGCTGTTTCCGAACTTCCTGGTGAGCGTCCTGACGGTCATCGTCGCCTGGCAGATCGCCTGGGCGACGACGCTGCGGCAGGCGTTCGCGGCCGTGATCCTGATGTCCCTCGTCCTCACGCTCATGAAGTGCGTAGATCAGGCGGGCAGCATGTCAGTGGTCGTGCTCGTGAGCACCTGCGGCTTTGCGCTCTTCGCGGTGAGCGCCGCGCACCTGGCGCGCAGCGAGGCAGCGGCACGCGAGAGCCTGGCGCGGGCGAACGACGAGCTGCGCGCGACGCACGCGCTGCTCACCGAGAGCGCGCGCATGGCGGAACGTCTGCGCATCGCGCGCGACCTGCACGACGTTCTCGGTCACAACCTCACCGGCCTGCATCTGCACCTGGACGTTGCGAGCCGCCTCACGCAGGGCGAGGCCGCCGGTCATCTGCAGCAGGCGCGTGACATCGCCGGCGCGCTGCTCGGGGAGGTGCGCGGCGTGGTGCGCGAGGTTCGCGTGCAGCCCGTGGATCTGCGCGCGACGCTGGTCTCGCTCACCGAAGGGCTGGTCGGCCTGCGCGTGCACCTCTCGCTACCGGACGATCTGCGCGCGCTCGATCCGCCGCGCGCGGACGCCATCCTGCGTTGCGTGCAGGAACTCATCACCAACACGCTGCGTCATGCGCAGGCGCGCGAGCTGCGCATCGAGTTGCGGCAGGAGTCCGACGGCGGCCTGATCATCAGTGCGAAGGACGACGGGCGCGGCGGTAAGGTCGTCGAAGGGCAGGGCCTTGCCGGAATGCGCGAGCGGTTCGAGCTGCTCGGCGGCAGCCTGCGCATCGCATCTGCACCCGGGGATGGACTGAGCGTACACGGGCGCATTCCGGCAGCCGGGGTTCCCGCTTGATCCGGGTCTGTCTCGCTGACGACCAGGCGTTGATCCGCAGCGGCCTGCGCGCACTGCTCGCGCTGTTCGACGGCATCGAGGTCGTTGCCGAGGCGTCCGACGGCGAGGAGGCGGTCGCAACTGTGCTGCAGGCGAAGCCCGACGTGCTGCTTCTCGACGTGCGCATGCCGAAGATGGGCGGCGTCGCCGTGCTCCAGGATCTGGCCGCGCGCAAGCTGCTGCCGCCGACCCTCCTGCTCACGACGTTCGAGGACGACGTCGCGCTGGTCGAGGGTATTCGTGCCGGTGCGCGCGGCTTTCTGCTCAAGGGAGTCACCGCCGAAACCCTGGTGGAAGCGATCCGCACGGTGGCGGCGGGGCGCAGCTTCCTGTTCGCGTCGCTCGCTGCGCAGATGAGCGAGACGCAGCCGCCGGCGCCGTGGCAGAAGGACACGTTCGACACTCCTGATGCGCTCACGGAGCGCGAGCGCGAGGTGTTGAAGCTGATGACGAGCGGGATCTCCAACCGGGAGATCGCGACGGCTCTGCACCTCGGCGAGGGCACGGTGCGCAATCACGTCTCGAGCATCTTCTCGAAACTCGGCGTCAGCGACCGCACGCGCGCCGTGCTGCTCGCGATTCAGAAGCAGCTGGTCTGATTCCCGGACGAAGTGGTTCCATGCTTCGCGCGTAAATGGCTCTGTGCGGCTCTGCGCCCGGCGGTTACCGTGCACGCCCGCGACCGGGCGCGCACTCGCCACGCCCGATGGGACGATCCGCCACGGAGCAATCATGAATAGCCGCAACTCGCCGCCTCCACACCGTTCGCCTGCACACGGCCGAAAGTCGCCGCGCTCGTCGCTTTTCGGCCTCCTGGTTCTCTCGGTGGTGCCGGTCCTCGTCCTGATGCCGGTCCTCGTCCTGATGCCCAGCCTCGTCGGCGCTGCACAGGTGACCGAAAGCATGCTCGTCCCGGACAAGTCGCTGCCCATTCCGGAGCTGCGTTTCGACGCCAATGGCGCGCTCGTGATCACGGCGTCGCCGACATCCTCACCGCACGACTTCGACTACCTGGTCGGCCACTGGAAGTTGCACAACCGCAGGCTGAAGGCCAGGCTCAGCGACTCGAACGAATGGACGGGAGTGTTCGAATCGCGCGTGGAGATGCACCAGATCCTCAACGGCCTGGGCAACATCGACCGGTACACCGAGGACATGAACGGCAAGCCGTACGAAGGAGTCGCGTTGCGCCTGTTCGACCAACAGGCCAGGCTCTGGCGCATCTACTGGGCCGACAGCAACTCCGGCCGCCTGGACGCGGGGCTCGCGGGGTCATTCGCGAACAAGGTGGGCCACTTCTTCGCGCGCGACACGTGGAAGGGCAAGGACATCATCGTCGTGTTCCGCTGGGACGTGCGCAATCCCGGGCTGCCGATCTGGAGCCAGGCCTTCTCCGTCGACGAGGGCAAGACCTGGGAGTGGAACTCGATCAACGTGTCGGAGCGCGTTCCGTAGATCCCAGCGACGACGACCAAGCCGGTCGTCGGTCGGCGGGGCCGCGTTCGATCGGCAGTGACGCGGCCATGAGGCCGCTAACCGGGCTGTAGTGCTTGCCGATTGACCCGGCGGGCGGGTGGCGCGGCTAAGATGGACCGAAGCAGGTCCGAAAAGGGCCCTGCAGTGGGGTCCACCGACCGGTCACACCCGGTCTCATATCCTCGCCATGGACCGTCAACGCAAGCTCACCGCCTGGTTTCGCCAGTGGCGTGCGGATCTGCGCAACTTCCTGATCGCCCGGGGACTTGCGCAGCGGAGCGACATCGACGACATCGCCCAGGAGGTCTTTCTCAGGCTCCTTCGCTACGATCGGGCCGAGCTCGTCGAACACCCGAAGGCGTACCTGTTTCGGATGGCCTCGAACCTCGCAGCGGAGTGGGCTATTCGCTCGCGTGCGCGGCATCCTCACGAATCCAAATGGCTGGCGGACCTTGCAACCCAGGATCCGCCGCATGAGGTCGCCGTTCAAGCGTCGGCGCAGCGGGAAGTGGAACGCGCGATCAACACGCTGTCGCCGCGCCAACGTCACGTGCTCAAGCTTCACATCGAGGAGAACCTGAGCGTGTCGCAGATCGCGGCACGGCTCGCGTGCACGCCGCGCATGGTCAAGCGGGATCTCGCCAGGAGCTATGGCCGCCTGCGCCAGGAGCTCGACCGGGAACTCATCGGAGAATTCAGTGATGGATCAGACTGAGCGACGGGCACGGATCGCCGAAGAGGCGGCCGAGTGGTGGGTGCGCCTGCGGGCCGACGACCTGCCGCGAGAGGAGCGAGGGCAATTCGTCGACTGGCTGCGCGAGTCCCCGGCCAACGTCGCCGAGATGCTTCGGATCGCGCAGGTGCATGGAGCACTCGAGAACTTCGCCGGATGGGCGCGGATCGCAACCGAAGGCGGGTCCGATGCGAACGTGGTGCCCTTGGGTCGGCGCGTGGAACGAGAGTCCGCGGTACAACCACGGAGCAGGGGTATGCGCAGGGTCGGCGCCCTCGCGGCCGGTTTCGCGATTCTGGCGATTGCCGCCGGCTGGGGGCTGTTCGCTCTCGGCGGGCAAAGCATTGAAACCGAGCGCGGCGAGCGCCGTGAGGTGGCGCTTGCTGACGGAAGCGTTCTCGTCGTGAGTCCCGAGTCGAAACTGAGCGTGCGATTCGACGAGGGTGCGCGGCGCGTCGCGCTCATCGCCGGGTCGGCGCTGTTCCGCGTCGCGAAGGATGCGAGTCGGCCATTCATGGTCGAGGCCGATCACACTGTGGTGCGCGCGGTGGGAACGGCTTTTGGCGTAGAACATCGCCGGGCCGGCATCGTGGTCACGGTTTCCGAAGGCAAAGTGCAGGTGGAGCGCCAAGGCGCGCCGCTGGGGCTGTCTTCATCCGACGACCCCCCGGTCGGGCGGCTCACCCTGAACGCGGGAGAGCAAGTCGCGATCCCGGCAGTTCGGCGCGGGCAGGAGCGCGAAAGTGCGCGGGCCGATCAGGGCGAGGTGCGCAAAGTCGATACGACACGCGCGCTCGCGTGGGCGGAAGGGCGACTGGTGTTCGAGAGCCAGAGCCTTGACGAAGTGATAGCGGAGTTCAACCGCTACAACCGCGTGCAGCTCCACGTGACAGACGAAGCGCTCGCGCGCCGCCCGGTGAGCGGCGTCTTCGATGCTTCGGATCCCGAGTCCTTCGTCGCGTTCGTCGCGAGCGTCACGCCTGTGCGCGTGGAGCGCGACGAGAATCGGAACATCACGCTCGCCGCACCCTGACGGGGTCCATGCCGATACCTCAGCCGGTCTCTCTCTCGCCCACACGCCAGATCATGAAGTGGGCCGGGGGAATCGTCATGAGAGCTCTGTTGCTTTCTATCGCGCTCGCGTTCTGCGGTGCAGTCCTGCCTCTTTCGGCGCAGGCCGTCATCGTCCGATATGAGCTGAATATTCCACGGCAGCCGCTCGATGCGGCGCTGAAAGAATTCGCGGCCCAGACCGGCCTGCAGATCGCGCGCTTCAGCGACAGCATCGACGGTCGCGCGCTGGTCGGGCCGCTCACCGGGAGGCACTCGGCCGAATCGGCGCTGAAGACTCTGCTGAGCCCGCAGGGACTCAGCTACAAGATGGTCAACGACCGCACCATCGCCGTAGTGAATCCGAACGACGCGCGATCCCTCGCGCTGCAGGAAGCTTATTCACCGGAGAGTGGCGCCAGCGGTAGCGGCGCGGGGACGCAGGGCTCGCTGCCGCCCGCCGCGCAAGGCGATGAACGTGCGACTGCGCAGAGTGACTCGACGCCTCCTGCGAGTACGACCCAGGGCCAGGAAAACGAGAGACTCGGCGAGCTCGTCGTCACGGGCACACGGCTGAGAGGCGTCGCGACGGATCGGGCGCTGCCGCTCCGCCAGTATTCCGAAAAACAGATAGACGAGAGCGGGCAGCCGTCGCTTGCAGGATTCCTGAGCACGCTCAACGAAGTTTCCGTGACCTCGTCGATGGCGAACGTCGGCGGTTCGAACCTGGCATACACCGGCGCCTCGACAGTCCAATTGCGCGGTCTGCCGGTCGGCTCGACGCTGGTACTTCTCAACGGGCGTCGCGTGCAGGCTGCCGGGCAATCGAACGACCTGCCGTTCTTCAATCTCGAACTGGTGCCTCTCGATGCCATCGAGCGCGTCGACGTGCTCCCGCTGGGCTCCTCCGCCATTTACGGCGGCGACGCGCTCGGGGGCGTGGTCAACGTCGTTCTCAAGAGTTCCGGCGACGGGATCTCCGGCGACCTTCGCTACGGGTTCGCCGATGGTGCCGATGACCTCAACGCTTCGCTGACGGTCGGACAGGAGTTCCGGCGCGGCTCGTTCTTCGCGCTGGCCGGGTATACGCACACGAGTCCGCTACAAACGACAGAGAGAGAGCTCCTGCGTAACGCCGACTACACGCGTTTCGGAGGACCCGACAGACGCAGCCGCACGTGCGGGCCCGGCAATGTCACCAGCACGACAGGAGCGAATCTTCCCGGGCTGGATGCAGCGGTCGCCGGCATTCCCGCAACGGGGAGCAGCGCGCCTCCTGTCGTGGCCGACTTTCTCCCGACGTCGGGCCTGCCGAATCTCTGCGCCCGGTCCGCCGTCGGCAATGGACGCACTCTGGTCTACGGCGGCGAAACGGGCGTGATTCACGTAACGGGCAGCTTCGATTTCACACCGGACTGGTCGCTGTTCACCGAACTCGGCTACAACAATGCCGAGCAGCGCGCTGAGGAAGAGGGCGTCTCGATACTCGACACGGTTCCGGCGACCAATGCATTCAACCCGTTCGGCGAAGACGTCGATGTCCGCACGGTATTCGCCCCGGAAAACGGCATCACTGGACTTGGAGTCGATACCGAGGCCGTGCGGGCGTTACTCGGCGTGAGAGGCGCGATCGGCACGGACTGGGATCTGGAAGTCGCGGCCTCGACGTCGCGCGACGAGAGCCGCAACGCCTCCTACAACGGCAACATCGATTTCGTTGCCCTCGCCGACGCACTCGCCGCTGCCGATCCCGCCCTTGCGCTCAATCCATTCGCGATCGGTCCCGCCGCGAGCGACGCGGTACTGAGAAGTATCTGGACGGATCTGGTTTTCGACCGCGAAGGACGCAAGGACGTGGTGACGGGCTTCATCCGCGGTCAGCTGCTGCATCTGCCGGCCGGTACTGTCGAGGTGGTCGTCGGCGCGGAATGGGCCAAGGACTACTGGGCCAGCATCCTGGTTCCCGGTGAAGCGCTGATCGACGTGGACCGTGAGTCGCAGTCGGCGTTTGCGGAAGCACGCGTGCCGTTGCTGGAGGCACCGGGTGGAAACAGCGGCGATCGCGATTTCGTCTCGCTGTCGCTGGCCGGGCGCTACGACGCCTACAGCGACTTCGGCAGCGCGTCCACATACCAGGCTGGCCTGGAAGTGCGTCCCGTGTCCGGCCTTCTGCTGCGGGGCGCGCTCGTCACTTCTTTCAAGCCGCCTTCCCTGGTCCAGATGAATCCGAGCGGGTTCGAATTTCCCCTGGAGTTCTTCGGCCTCACCGATCCACTGCGGGGCGACGAACCGATCACCAGCGGCACGTTGCGCGGCGGCCCCAATCCGTTTATCAGCGCGGAAGAGGGCGAGGCCACGTCGTTCGGACTGGTGTGGGCGCCGCGTTCGTTGCCGGGCGCAAGATTCGAAGTGACGCGCTGGAACACGGACATCGCCGACCAGATCACTTTCCCCAATACACAGTTCGTCCTCCTCAACGAGGCTTTCCTGCCCGGTTTCGTGACGAGGGAGCCGCCGACGGACGGGACTCCCGGTCGAATCATTGAAGTCCTCTCCTCTTACGTGAACCTGGGCGAAGTGAAGCTTTCCGGCGTCGACGTCGACGCGACCTACGCTTTGTCGCGTGCGTGGGGCCAATGGAGCTTCGGCGCCGGCGCAAGTCACACGGACGAGTACTCCCTGCGTGTCTCGCCGCTCACGAGTGCCGAGAACCGGCTCGGCGTCTTCAATCAGCTCGCGTGGGCGCCCGAGTGGAAAGGCCGCGCCTCTGTCGGGTTGGCGATCGGAGCCTGGAACCTCTCGCTGAGCGCGCGCTACCTGGGTTCCTACTCGGACGGAGGATCGCCTGCACGGGAGGCCGGCGACAACTGGATCCACGACGCGGCCGCAACGCTCGACCTCGGCAACCTTGTCCGCCGGATCGGGATCGATACGCAGCGATCGGCGCTCTCGATCTCCGTCGTCAACATTGGCGATGAGCAACCCGAATTCATCAACGTGCAGCCCTTCTTCGACGGCACGCAGACCGATTGGCGTGGCAGGTACGTGACGCTACGCGTTTCGTCGAGCTGGTAGTTCGGCTTCACCTGCGCTTCGGCAACCAATAAGGCGGTTCTCATGCCCGCGCGTCAACGCTCAGGCTGTGCTGCATGGCTTGCGCTCGCCCTCGTCGCGACCAGCGGTGTCCGGGCGAGCGCACAGACTCCGACGGCACAGGCGCCGGCCCCGCAGAGAGCGCTGTCCGTCGACGACCTGCTGCGCACCGAGCTTCTGGGCTACGTGGGATGGCTCGGAGATGCTCCACTACTCGAACATGCCCCGGCCCTCATCGATCGTCCGTTCTACCAGACCGGAATCCCCTGGGCCGCAGCGCGCATTCTGACTTCCGACCACCCCGGCGGTCCGCTGCGGCCCTTTTTCCCTCATCGCGAAGGCTCGGGCTATTCGATCGCGAGCGTCTCTCCGGACCGCAAGAGGGTGTTGCTGCGCGAGATCACGGCGCGCTCGACGAGCGTGGTACTGGTGGAGGCGGGCAGCGGTGCGTCGCGCGTCATTGCTCCGACGCCCTTCAACGACCATCAGGACAAGGGATTCGCGTGGATCGCGGACACGGAGTTCCTGTTCAGCGTCAGGGATGTCGACGACGAGCACCTGCCGATGCGCCACATCCATGTGGCGGCCGATGCGCTCGGAGCAGCGTGGTCGGCCACGCGGACGGGGCGTGCGGGCACGGCAACGGTGGTGTCGAGTCGATCGCTACCAGCCTGGCCACGGCCGCTTGCCGGGCAGCTCCTGCACTTCGATGTCGCGAAGAGCCGGGCTTCGGCGATTGCCGACGGCGTTTACCTCAACCACACGATCTCGCCCAGCGGACGTTTCGTCTCGGCACTGAGGCGCGGCGAGTATCACGCCACGCGCCCACGTGACGGCGCAATGACACCACTCACGAATGCGCTCACGGTGTTGCGGCTGCACGGCGCGGACCGGGCCGAAGTGAAAGAGGCTTGCCCCGATTGCGAGGTCGTCGCGGAGTCGATCCAGTGGGCCTCCGGCTCGGATGAGCTCTACTTCTATGCGAAGCCGCGCTTCGCATCCTGGCGCGATGGAGCGTTTCACAGGTATCGCGCCGAGCAGGACGCGCTCGAGCGGATCGATCTCAGGGGTCTCGACTGGTCGGGGTGGGAATACTTTCCTTCGCCGTTGTTCAGCGAGCCGAAACCTTATCCTCTGGCGCCTCTCGCGACCGGCGTAGCCGTGCTCGCACGCGACCCCGACCAGCCGGACGGCGGCCGCTGGATGTTTCTGCCGCGCACAGGTGGGCCGGCGGTGAATCTCGGCGACGACGCGACGCGTTTCATGGGTGCAGCGTTGGCCACTCGCGGCGACTGCATCGCCGCACGTTCGGACTCGGCGCTGTGGAAGCTCTGCGCGGGAGCACGTGCCGTCAACCTGACGCGCAAGCTCGGTGACGTGACCGCGGTGGTGACGCCTGAACAGGCCCCGGCGTTCGGTCCGGCGCCGGCAGAGCGCAACTCGAGCATCGTTACCGTCGAGCTCAGGAAGGGGGAGACGCGCGCGATCTACAACGTGGATCCGATGTCGGGGAACACGCACCGACTCGCCACGCTGAGCAAGACCGAGAGCGTGCGCTCGATCTCACCGACACACAGCGCCTCCATCATCGTCGACGCCGCGCCGAGCGGCAGCGCTGTCCTGCTCGCCTCCGCTGACCGCCGCTCGGAACTGATCCGCCTGAATGCCCATTTTCGCGAGATCAGGTGGCCGCGCGCGCACAAGATCACCTACCAGGCAGAAGGCGAGACACTTTCTTCCTGTGTCTGGCGCCTGCCCGGCGACGCCGGCGCGCCGCCGCCGCCGATCGTCGTATCGGTCTACCCCGACGTCAGCTCGCGGAAGGAGTGCGAGCACCGGGGCGGCCCCGGATTCGGTCTCGATTCGGGTTTGCCCGATACCTGGAGCCCGAACTACCTCGCTTCCCTGGGCTACGCGGTCGTGATGCCGGCAACGCCGCATCGCCTGCTCAACGCAGAAAACGAAGCGTCGGCCCGGCTGACCGCGCTCGTTGAAGCGGCGATCGATGCAACGGGGCGGGAAGGCTTGGGAGACGTCTCGCGCGTCGGGCTATTCGGCGTCAGCCAGGGTGGCTATTCCGCGTTGAAAGTGCTGACGCAGACAACACGTTTCCGCGCCGCGATCGCCGGCTTCAGTCAATCCGACTACGCCAGCGACTACGGCGACGTGCACATGGTGGACAGCATCGCACCGACGATTCATGGCTGGGGCGACAAGGCGGTGTGGTACCAGGCCGACAACGGGCTCGTCGCTCCCGACGCGCCCTGGCGCAGGCCGGAATGGTTCTTGCGCAGCAGTCCCTACATGCACGCGGACAAGATCGCGACGCCGCTGATGCTCGTGGGCGCTGATCTCGACACCTTTGCGTCGCTCAACCAGTTCAGCATGATGTTCACAGCCCTGTGGCACGAACGTCGCGATGTCGACTTCGTTCGCTACTGGGGAGAGGGACATTGGCTGGAGAACCCGCACAACCTCAGGGATTTCGATGCGCGTGTCAGGGCGTGGTTCGGAGCTCTGGTGAAGGGCGACGGAAAGCTCCCACCGCCAGGCAATCAGTTGCCAACGAATTTCGACGGCACCGCACCAGGGAGGTAGTGGCACCCTTCGATGCGGATGACTGCGTCTGACCAACGACGCAGACAGAGACAACTCTCTTTCCTTGGCTTGGTTTCTCGCCGGTTACAAAATGTTTCTTGCGCCCGTGAGAATGGCGCGCTGCATTTGTCGCTCTTCCGCCAGGCTTCCAGCCACGCCAATTGAGGCGAAGAGTTGGCATGCGTACGCGCAGCATATGTATGGGGGCCGGTCGTCGCCAGTCGATAAGAAACTCTTCGGGGTGGCCCTCGAGGTCATCGACTGCGGGTTACCCGGGACCGTGCGAGTTCTTCAGCCCCTCGCGCCGCCATTCCCTCAAGGAACTTGCGGCCAATCGGCGAACGCGATCAATGCGGCCTGCGGCAGCTCGTTACCGTACATGCGCCTGGCGTAGGCCAGCCGACGTTCGCGACGAGTCAGGTGCGCAGGCAGGGATGATTCGACGATGGCGCGGGCAGCATCGAACATCGCGGAGGCGATCCTGATCCGCTCCTCGGGTGTCATGCGGCGATGATGCTCAGCCACCATTGCCGCAATCTCGGGTGAAGTGTCATTCATCGGAGATCCGCTCGCTCACGACGCGCAGTACGTCCAGCTCGCCGATCATGGAGCGTAATGCAATGCCCTCACCAGGCGATCCCGTAGTCCTCGCCGTGGTCGCTGGAGCCGCCCCAGAAGGAGCCGTTGCGCTCGTCGAACATGATGGCGTTGATCGGGCCGGATGTGCGCGGTGAGAACTCGAGCTTGTAGCCTAGTTTCTTCAGCTCCTCGCGTTGCCACTCGCTCGTCGAGGCGTGCAGCAGGATCGCGCCGGGGCGCGACTGGTGGTCGGTGAAGGATTCTCGCATCTGGAAGCTGTTGATGTTCGCCGCTTCCACCGCTTCCTGCGGCGTCATGCCGAACTCGACCACGTTCAGGAAGAACTGCAGCAGATTCTGGTCCTGCGAATCGCCGCCCTGCACCGCGAACGCGAGATAGGGCTTGCCGCCCTTGAGCGCGAGCGTGGGCGTCAGCGTCACGCGCGGGCGCTTGCCCGGTGCGATCACGTTGTAGGGATTCTCGGCGGGATCCGTCACGAAGCTCTGCGCACGCTGCGACAGGCCGATGCCCGTCTTGCCGGCGATCACGGCCGGCACCCAGCCGCCGCTCGGGGTCACTGACACGACCCAGCCTTCCTTGTCCGCGGCTTCGACCGAGGTCGTGCCGCCGTAGAAGTCGCTCTTGTCACTCTTCTTATTACTGTCGGTCCGCCACGCCGAGAGCTCGCGCGCGAACGGGTTCTTGCCCTTCTGGAACGGGTACGGATCGCCGGGGCGGATGTCCGGGTTGTTGCGCTCGTACTGGATCTGCTTCGCGCGCTCGCGCGCATAGTCCTTCGACAGCAGGCCCGCGATCGGCTCCTCGGGCGGGAAGTACGGATCGCCGTAGTAGAAATCGCGGTCGGCGAACGCGAGGCTCATCGCCTGGTAGATCGTGTGGATGTAGCGCGTGCTGTTGTAGCCCATCCCCTTGACGTCGAAGTTCTCGAGGATGTTGAGGGCCTGCAGCATCGCGGGGCCCTGCTGCCAGTGCGACAGCTTGTAGACGTCGATGCCCTTGTAGCTGACCTTGACCGGCTCCTCGATCTTCACTTCCCACTTCGCCAGGTCGCCGGTGGTGATCTGCCCACCGAGCGCCTGCGTCTCGCGCGCGATGTCTTCGGCAATATCGCCGCGATAGAAACGCTCGTACGCGGCCATGATCGCGGCCTTGCGATCCTTGCCGGCCGCGAGCGCGTTCTTCTCCGCCTCGACCAGCTTGCGCAGCGTCGCGGCGAGATCGGGCTGGCGAAAGATTTCGCCCGCGTGCGGTGCTTCGCGCGCTTCGCCCGGGTGCGTGAGCATCACGCGCTTCGAATCCGGCCACTGCTTCAGGCTTGCCTTGTTCGCCTCGATGCGGTTCGACACCTCCGCGTCGATCGGGTAACCCTCGGCGAGCGCGATCGACGGCGCGAGCACGTCGGCGAGGCTCAGCTTTCCGTACTCGGCCAGCATCACCATGATGCCGCCAGGCGTTCCGGGCGTGACGGCGGACAGCGGCCCGGTCGGCGGCGGGTACACGAGCTTCTGCTTGCGAAAGAACTCGGGTGTCGCGCCGGTCGGCGCCACGCCGAGCGCGTTGATGCCGATGACCTTGCCCGTGTGCGGGTTATAGATGAGTGCCTGCGTCTCGCCGCCCCACGAAAGCACGTCCCACATCGTCGACGTTGCCGCGATCATCGCGCACGCGGCGTCGACCGCGTTACCGCCTTTCTGGAACGTGATCGCGCCTGCGGTTGCCGCCAACGGCTTGCCGGTGATCGCCATCCATTGCTGCCCGTGCAGCGGCGGCTTCGCCGTGCGCGCGACGGCCGGGGCGCTCGCGACGGCCAGGGTCAACGACGTTGCGATCGCAATCGCGGATGCCAGGAGCAGGCGGCGCTGATTTCGGGCCATGGGGCGCTTTCCGTTTGGGAGGCGAGGCGCGCTATCGTGCGGGAAGGGCCCAATAAGTCAATAACGCGATGGCCCATGTCCTTGGCTTTCGCCCCGGGGCCGGTGCGCGGCGCCGCTCAAGTTCCCGGCCGGGCTGGCCGATACACCGAGGGATGCCCCGACGGGCAGGAACCGTATCGCCAGGAGCTCGCCAGTCATGTCCCGGGTCATTCTCACGGTCGACGATTCGCCTTCGATGCGCCAGATGGTGAGCTTCACGCTGCGCGGCGCCGGCTATGAAGTCGTGCAGGCCAGCGACGGCGTGCAGGCGATCGAGTACGCCCGCAACAACCCGGTCGATCTCGTGCTCACGGACGTCAACATGCCGGGCATGGACGGCCTCACCCTGGTGCGTGAGCTGCGTGGCCTGCCGAACTGCCGCCTGACGCCGATGCTCGTGCTCACCACCGAGTCGAGCCAGGACAAGCGCGCGATCGGCAAGCAGGCCGGCGCCACCGGCTGGATACTCAAGCCGTTCAATCCCGAGCAGTTGCTCGCCACCATCGCCCGCGTGCTCTAGTCGGCGGCGGCTCGCGGCCATGGGTATGCCCGATTCCGAAATGGAGGAGATCCACAAGATCTTCTTCGAGGAAAGCTTCGAAGGGCTCGACGTCATGGAGTCGAGCCTGCTGCTGCTCGGCGCGCAGCCGGACCGGGAGACCATCAACACGATCTTCCGCGCGGCGCATTCGATCAAGGGCGGTGCGGCGACCTTCGACTTCACGGAGCTCGCGCACTTCACGCACGGGATCGAAACGCTGCTCGACCAGATGCGCACCGGCGAGCGCACAGTCACTTCTGAAGCGGTGCAACTGCTGCTGCAGTCGGTCGATTGCCTGCGCGGCATGGTGACCGCCGCGCAGGCCGGTACGGCGGTGGACCAGGTGACGGTCGAGGCCCTGAACGCCGATCTCGCGCGCATGCTTTCGAGCGCGCAAGCGGCGGCGCCTGCGATGCAAGCCTCCACTGCGAGCGCACCAGCGCCGAGCGCATCGTCCCTGGGCGCACTTTCCCCGAGCGCATCGCTCTCCGTGTCGTCAGCGATGTCTGCATCGCCCGGGACGCAGGCCGCGGCTGCCTGCTGGGAGATCGAGTTTCGTCCGAAGCCGGAGCTGCTGCGCACCCGCAATGAGCCCGCGCGACTCTTCGCCGAGCTGGCGCGCCTCGGTCCGCTGACCGTCTCAGCCGATTGCTCGGGCGTTCCTTCGCTCGCGACGCTGGATCCCGAAGACTGTCACCTCGCGTGGCACATCGTGCTCGGCGCAGACGTCGAGCGGGCGCGCCTCGACGAGATCTTCGATTGGGTTTCCGAGAGCGCGACCATCGACTGCCGGCGCATCGATCCGCCAGGCACGATCCCGGAAGCACAACCGCCGATCGCTGCGCCGATCGCAACGCCGATCGCTGCGCCGGCACAACCCACGGAAGCACACGATCTGCGGCTTGCCGATGCGTCCGCGTCCGGCAAGGGCGTGGACACCGGCTCGATCCGCGTTTCCACCGAGAAAGTGGACGCACTGGTGAACCTCGTCGGCGAGCTGGTCATCACCCAATCGATCCTGTCGCGCTTCAGCGCAGGCGTAGAGGTGGACCAGGTGGAGGCGCTGCGCGATGCGCTGGCGCAGCTCGCGCGCAACACGCGCCAGCTGCAGGAAAGCGTCATGCAGGTTCGGATGCTGCCGATCAGCTTCTGCTTCAACCGCTTCGGGCGGCTGGTGCACGAGCTGTCGCGCCGCCTGGGCAAGCAGGTGGAGCTCGAGCTCTCGGGCGAAGGCACGGAGCTCGACAAGACCGTGCTCGAGAAGATCGGCGATCCGCTGGTGCACCTGGTTCGCAACGCCCTCGATCACGGCCTGGAGACGCCGGAGGCGCGCGTAGCCGCGGGCAAGCCGCCGACCGGCGTGCTCGAGCTGCGCGCCTACCATGAGGGCGGCAACATCATCATCGAGGTGCGTGACGATGGCGCCGGCCTGAATCGCGCGCGCATTCTCGCCAAGGCGCGCGAGCGCGGCCTGATCGCCGCGGACGCGGTGCTGAACGACGAGCAGGTGCACAACCTCATCTTCGCGCCCGGCTTCTCGACCGCGCAGCAGGTGAGCGACGTTTCCGGCCGCGGCGTCGGCATGGATGTCGTGCGCCGGAACATCAACGGTCTCGGCGGCATGGTGAACATCACGTCGACGGAAGGGCAGGGCAGCACCATCCGCATCCGCCTGCCGCTCACGCTGGCGATCCTGGATGGCCAGCTCGTGCGCGTGGGGGCCGAGGTGTACGTCATCTCGCTGGTCTCGATCGTGGAAACCATCCAGGTGAAGAGCGATCGCCTCAGCGCGGTTGCCGGACGCACCGAGCTGTTCCGCCTGCGTGACGAGTTCCTGCCCGTCGTGCGCCTCTACGAGCAGTTCGGGATTGACCCGGACCGCCGGGGCACGGACGGTGGACTGCTCGTCGTCGTGGAAGCGGATGGCACGCGCGTGGGCGTCCTGGTGGATGATCTGCTCGCGCAGCAGCAGGTGGTCATCAAGAGCCTGGAAGCCAACTTCCGTCACGTTGCGGGACTGGCGGGCGCGACGATCCTGGGCGACGGAACGGTTGCGCCGATCATCGACGTCCCGGGCCTCATCCGCTCGTTCGCAGCTTCGCAGGGCGCGCGCCGGCCCGGCGCGGAGGCCGCATGAAGCGCGCGGGCAAGCAACGCGTGGACAAGCAACGCGTGGGCAAGCAACACGCTCGCAAGCAGCCTGCTGCTCGCGCGATGCGTCGCGCGGCGCCGCCCGCCGGGCCGTTGCGTCTGCCGGCCGCCCTCGAAATCCATTGCGTGCGCGACCTCGCAAGCCTGGCGCTCGAGCGCCTCGCGGCTGGTCGTGCCGTGCGCATCGATGGCTCGGCCGTACAGTCCGCGGACACGGCGGGGCTGCAGCTGCTGGTCGCCTTGCGCCGCGACGCGCTCGCAAACGGCACTTCCTTCGAGTGGCACGGCACATCGCCCGTCCTGCTCGCAACCGGCGCCATCCTCGGGTTGAGCGCCAGCCTGGGCTTCGTGGAGGCCACGTGAACACGCGCGTGCCCACCCGTCCCACGAGCTCCGGCGGCACCGGCGAGGACCTCGAGCGTTATCTCGATCTCTTTGCGTCGCAGGTTGCGGTGTGCGCGCGCGACAGCGCGGGCCCGGTCGACTCGCTGGCTCAGTGCGTGCTGTCGATTGCCACCAGCGCGCAGGCCATCCTCGAGACCGTGCGCGGCGGGCAGGTTCCTGCCGATAGCCCGGCGCGTCTGGCCATCGAGCGTCAGTGCGCCGCGATGCTCGAGCGCGTGCAACTGGCGGTCGTGGCTTTCCAGTTCCACGACCTCCTGGCCCAGCGCCTGCAGCACGTCTGCGAGGGACTGGGCGAGCTCGCCGCGACCCTGCGCGACTCACGGCTCCAGGGCGCCGATCAGTGGCGTGCCGTCGGAGAACGCATCCGCGGGCGCTACAGCCTCAGCGAGCAGCTCACGCTGTTCGACCAGGTTGTGACCGGCGTCACGGCCGAGCCCGCCAGCGAGCCGGCCGGTAGCCGCCGGCGCGTCGAACTCTTCTGATTCCCCTAAAGATTTTCTGATGCCCGCCGACAGGCGGCTGGTGGCTGCTGCGTCCGCAGCAAAGACACTGCCGCCGTGCGGCAATCTGCGGGCGCCCGATCGGACGAATCGGACTCGAGGAAACCAACGACCATGCGAGCTCTGTCGCGACTGAAACTGCGGGCCAAGCTCTGGCTGATCATGGGGCTGACGCTGCTGCCCCTGTTCTTCGTCGGCGCGCTCTATGCCCAGCGCCTGCAGAACCACATTGCCGAGAACGCGCTGCGCGATGCGGGCATGCACTACTTCATCTCGCTCGGTGAAATGCTCGACCGCGTTTCGCGCCACGCGCCGGGCGCGATCGTGAAAGCGGGCGACGCAGCGGCCTCGCAGGAAAACGCGACGCTGGCCGCCGACGTCGACAAGTTGATCGCCGAGCAGGATCGCGTGCAGGCGGACATCGGTGCGCTGCCGGGCGAGCTCGGCCCGGGCTGGACCCGCATCAAGGCCACCTGGGCCGATCTCAGGGACAAGGCCGGGACGCTCGACGAAACGGCGCTGCGGCAGGAATACCGGGGTTTGCAGGATGCGCTGGTGGCACACATCCAGCATCTCGCCGAAAGCTATGCGCTCAATCGCGACGACGAGCTGGCCGTGCACTACTGGCAGAACGGCGTCGTCGAACGCGTGTCGGAGATCATGGCCGACTTCGGCGCGCTGCGCGCGATGATGGCGCACTTCGGCATACGCGACGTGGAGCTCTCCGAAGACGATACCGAACAGGTCTGGCGCCTCGCGAACAAGCTCGACCAGACGATGCACCTGCTGCGCCACGAGCTGACGGTCGCGAGCGAGGGCCCGCACCATCACGAACAGTTCGCGCCGGTGGTGCAGGGCACTCTGGCGCGCTCGGCCGAGCAGCTCAAGGCCTACACGACGTGGAGCACCGACTCGATCGTCACCGGGCTGCTGCCGACGTTCACCGCCCAGGAAGCGATCGCCACGGGCAACGAGTTCGCGGCCACCTTCGATGAGCTCGACGACGAAGTCGTCGAGCCCCTGGTGAAGATCTTCGAGGATCGCATCCGGCGCGCGCGCCTGGCGCGCACCGCGAGCCTGGCGGGCGCGGTACTCATGCTGCTCGTCGCGCTCGGCACGGCCTGGTGGGTGACTCGCCGGCTGACGCGCTCGCTCAGTCACGCCATCGACCTCTTCGGACGCATCGAGCGCGGCGAGTACGACGCGGCCGTGACGGTGCTCGACCACGACGAATCGGGCCGCGTGCTCGAGGCGCTGGCGCACATGCAGGCCAATCTCAAGGAACAGCTGGAGCGCGAGCGCAAGATCGCGGCCGAGAACCAGCGCATCCGCGTGGCGCTCGACAAGAGCGCGGCGGCCATCATGGTCGCCGACGCGGGACTCGACATCGTCTATCTCAACGAAGCGGCGCAGCGGTTGTTCGCCGACGGCGAGGGCGAGTTCCGCAAGGCGGTGCCGAAGTTCGAGGCGCAGCGCCTGCTCGGCGCGCCGGTCGAATCGATCTTCAAAGACTCCGCGCAGCACCGTGCGCTCCTGCTGGAGCTCGCCGGGAAGCACGAGGAATCCCTGCGCGTGGGCGCGTGCCACCTGAAGTTCTCGGCCATGCCGGTGGTCGACGAGCGGCAGGTGCGGCACGGCGTGGTCATCGAGTGGCAGGACCGCACGCAGCTGGTCGAGGCGCAGGACGAGATCAAGGGCCTCGTGGCCCGAGCGGTCGAGGGCGACCTGAGCGGCCGCCTGGCGCTCGCGGGCAAGACCGGGTTCTTCGAAGCGCTGGCCCGCGGGCTCAACGAGCTCGTCGGCAACATGGCGCAGATCATCGACAGCATCAAGGGTGCCGCGGCCGAAGTCGGCACGGGCGCGGAGGAGATCTCGCGCGGCAACGCCGATCTCAGCCAGCGCACCGAGGAGCAGGCGACCAGTCTGGAGGAGACCGCCTCGTCGATGGAGGAAATGACCTCCACGGTCAAGCAGAACGCCGACAACGCCAGCCAGGCGAATCAGCTCGCGCTCGCCGCGCGTCAGCAGGCCGAGCGCGGCGGCACCGTGGTCGGCAACGCAGTCACGGCCATGCAGCAGATCAACGATGCGAGCAGGCGCATCGCCGACATCATCGGTGTCATCGACGAGATCGCCTTCCAGACCAACCTGCTGGCGCTCAACGCCGCCGTGGAAGCGGCGCGGGCGGGCGAGCAGGGCCGCGGTTTCGCAGTCGTCGCGAGCGAAGTGCGCAACCTCGCCGGACGCAGCGCCACGGCGGCGAAGGAGATCAAGCTCCTGATCCAGGACAGCGTTGCCAAAGTCGCGGACGGCTCGCGCCTGGTGGAACAGTCGGGGCAGACACTCGGCGACATCGTGGCTTCGGTCAAGAAGGTGGCCGACATCGTGGCCGAGATCTCCGCGGCCTCGCACGAGCAGAGTACCGGCATCGAACAGGTCAACCTGTCCATCACGCAGATGGACGACGTCACCCAGCAGAACGCTGCAGTGGTCGAAGAAGCAGCGGCCGCCAGCGAGGCGCTGAAGGAGCAGGCGCGCTCGCTCAACGAGCTGATGGCGCGCTACCGCACGGGGAACGAAAAGCGCGTCGAACCGCGCAAGGCTGGTGCGCCGGCGGCATCACGCGCCGCGTCGACGCCGACGCCGGGCGCGCGAGCGCATGCATCCGCAGCCGCGTCTGCAACCGAGCGGCGGCGGCCGCAGCGCGCTTGGGCAAGTCGCCCGGCGCGAGCCGCCGGCAACGGCGCAGGGCCTGCTGCAGGCGCTGCCGCTGCGAGCGATGCGGCCGCGCCAGCCGCCGAGGAAGAAGGCGAATGGAACGAGTTCTGAGGGCGACGCCATGACCGAATCGCAGCCTGTGACGGGCAACCAGTACCTCACCTTCATGGTGGCCGGCGAGGAATACGGTGTCGACATCCTGCGCGTGCAGGAGATCAAGGGGTGGGATCGCGTCACGCGCCTGCCGCAGTCGCCGCAATTCGTGCTCGGCGTGATCAACCTGCGCGGCGCCGTGGTGCCGATCATCGACCTGCGCCGGCGCTTCGGGCTCGAAACGGTCGCGTTCGGCCCGACCACCGTGGTGATCGTGGTGAAGGTGCGCGGTGCGCGTGGGGAAAGGACCGCCGGCATCGTCGTTGACGCCGTCAGCGAGGTGTATGCCGTCGCAGCCGGCGACGTTCGACCGCCGCCCGAAGTCTGCGGAGGCCTCGACGCCGCGTTCGTCACCGGACTGACGACGGTGGGCGAGGGCGAGCGCCAGCAGATGATCATCCTTCTCGACATCCAGGCCCTCATCAACGCGAGCATCGAAAACGCGCAGAGCGCCGCCTGACCCGCGCGCGCCCCACGCCGCGGCATTGACGCCACGCCCATGCCCGATTCGTCTGTCACCGCACGGATGCAGCGCCAGTTCGAGCTGACGGACGCGGACTTTGCATTCCTCTGCCGGCTGGTGCGCGATCACACCGGCATTGCGCTCAGCGATAGCAAGCGCGAGCTGGTCTACGGCCGCATCGGCCGGCGCCTGCGCAAGCTGCAGCTCGCGAGCTTTCGCGAGTACTGCGACCTGCTCAAGCTCCGTCCCGAGGAGGAGCTCGAGCACTTCGTCAACGCCGTCACCACCAACCTGACGTCGTTCTTCCGCGAGCCCCATCATTTCGAGCACCTGGCGCGCGAGGTTCTGCCCCTGCTCCTGGCGGCGAGCGCCCAGCGGCGTCGCATCCGGATCTGGTCGGCGGGTTGCTCGACGGGCGAGGAGGCTTACTCCATCGCCATGGTCCTGCGCGAGCACGGCGACCTGCGCCACTGGGACGTGCGCGTGCTCGCCACCGACGTCGATTCCAACGTCATTGCCACGGCGCGCGACGGCGTGTACCCGCGCGAGCGTGTCGCGGTGAGCGAGGAGCGTGCGGAGCGCTGGTTTCGCGCCGTGCCCGGACGGCCCGAGGCGCTCCGCGTGTGCCCTGAAGTCGCCTCGCTCGTGACCTTCCGCCAACTCAATCTCATGGCGCCGTGGCCGATGCGCGGGCCCTTCGACGTCATTTTCTGTCGCAACGTCGTCATCTACTTCGACAAGGCGACGCAGCGCGACCTGTTCGAACGCCTCGCGCAGCTGCAACAGCCGGGAGCCTACCTCTACATCGGGCACTCGGAGAGCCTGTTGCGCATCAGCGACCGCTACGAGCTGATCGGACGCACCGTGTGGCGCAGGGCGGCCGAATGAGCGCGTGGCCCGAGCCGCCGTGCAACGACACCGCGCGTCTGCCCCCGACGCTGCCGCAGTTCCGGCACATCCGCCGGTACTGGGATCCCAGCAACAACATCTTCGCCGCCAAGCTCCTGCCGGGCGAGTACTACGTGACCGGCCACGGCGAGATGGTCGCCACCGTGCTCGGCTCGTGCGTGTCGGCCTGCGTACGCGACCGCGTTCTCGGCATCGGCGGCATGAACCACTTCATGCTGCCGCAAGACACCTCCGTGGACGGCCGGCACTGGGACAGCGCGAGCGCCGCGACGCGCTATGGCAACGTGGCGATGGAGCGCCTCATCGAGGACATCCTGAGCTTCGGCGGCTCGCACGAGGATCTCGAGTTCAAGATCGTCGGCGGCGGGCGCGTGCTCGACAGCAGCGTCGACATCGGCATGCACAACATCGAGTTCGTGCGGCACTACCTGCGCAGCGCCGGCTATTCCATCCTCGGCGAGGACGTCGGCGACCAGTATCCGCGCAAGGTCCACTACTTCCCGACCACCGGCAAGGTGCGCGTGCGCAAGCTGGTGAAGCTCTACAACAACACGCTGCGCGACCGCGAGCGCAACTATCGGCGCGAGCTCGAGGCACTGGTGCCGGTCGGCAAGGGCACGGCGTCGTGAACGCCCCGCGCGTCAAGGTGCTGGTGATCGACGACTCGGCGCTGATGCGCCGCGTGCTGAGCGACATCCTGTCGCGGGATGCGACCCTCGAGGTCGTGGGCACCGCCGCCGACGCCTACGTGGCACGCGACAAGATCAAGCGCCTGAATCCGGATGTGCTGACGCTCGACGTCGAGATGCCGTTGATGGACGGCATCAGCTTCCTGCGCAACGTCATGCGCCTGCGGCCGATGCCGGTCGTGATGTGCTCGTCGCTCACCGAGCGCGGAGCCGCGGTCACCTTGCAGGCCCTGGCACTCGGCGCGGTGGACTACGTGGCAAAGCCGCGCATCGACGCGGCGCACTCGATGGCCGAGTACGCGGAGGAACTGATCACCAAGGTCAAGAGCGCGGCGCTCGCGCGCGTGCGGCCCCCGTCGCCAGGCGCATCGCCGGGTGGTGAAGGCGGCACGGCTGGTGCGGTTCAGCGAGCGTTCGGCGATGGCGCCAGCGGAATCGAGGACCGCATCATCGCCATCGGCGCTTCGACCGGTGGTACCGAAGCCATTCGCGAAGTGCTGGTCCGCATGCCGCCCGATTCTCCGGGCATCGTGATCACGCAACACATTCCCGCTGCGTTCAGCGCCGCGTTCGCGCAGCGCGTCAACGATAGCTGCACGCTCACCGTGACCGAAGCAGTGGACGGCGAGCCGGTCCTGCAGGGGCACGCCTACGTAGCCCCGGGCGACCGCCACCTGCTGGTGGTACGCGAAGGGGGGCAGTACCGCTGTCGCCTGGACAATGGCCCGGCCGTGAACCACCACCGGCCCTCCGTCGACGTGATGTTCCGTTCCGTGACGCGTTGCGCGGGCGCTCGTGCGATCGGCGTGCTGCTCACGGGTATGGGCAAGGACGGGGCCGCTGCCATGCTGGAGATGCGACAGGCGGGCGCAGTGACCCTGGCCCAGGACGAGGCTTCGAGCGTCATCTGGGGCATGCCCGGGGCCGCCTGGCAGTCGGGGGCAGCCCAGGCCCTCCATCCGCTGGTCGATATCCCCCGCCGGCTCATTGAGATCGTCGGCAGCGCCGCGAGCCCGGCGGGCAATGCAGCGAAGGAAGCCATTGCCTGACGCTCCTGACGCTACTGGCCCCAAGGAGTACCGGGGAAACCCCTACTTTGGCCTCAAGTTCCGGCGGTTCCGGCCGATGACCCGGGAGCACGTGATGGAGCCCGCGCAGCGATGAAGATCATGATCGTCGACGACTCCACCGCCATGCGCATGATCGTCAAGAAGACGCTGCGCCTGGCCGGATTCGAAGGCCACGAAATATCGGAAGCCGAGGACGGCGCGAAGGCGCTGGCTGCCATCACCAGTGCCGTACCGGACCTGGTGCTCTCGGATTGGAACATGCCGAACATGGACGGCATGCAACTGCTCAAGGCGCTGCACGAGGCACGCATCGCGGTGAAGTTCGGATTCATCACCACCGAGGCCACGCCCGAGATGCGGGCACGCGCGGCCGGCGCCGGCGCGAAGTTCCTCATCAGCAAGCCGTTCACCGCCGAGTCCTTCAAGCAGGCGCTCGCGCCGCACATCTCCTGAGCTCACCCTCATGCCCACGCTCTACCCGCTTCCCGACGGCTTGAAGATCAAGAGCATTCTCGGCCTGCTGTTCGAGGACATCGAAGTGTCGCCGGGCGGCAAGTTCGATGGCTCCGCCACGTCGGGAGCCTGGTTCGGCGTGTACATCAACGACGCGGGCGCGCCCGTTGCGCTGTGCGCGAGCGATGCGCAGCTGTCGGCGTACTGGAGCGCGGCGCTGTCCGTGCTTCCGGTAGCGATCGCGCGGGACGCCGCGAAACAGCGCAGCCTCAACGAAATGATGATCGCCAACCTGCGCGAGATCATGAACATCTGCACGCGCCTGGTGATGAGCGAGCACTCGCCGCACCTGCGTCTCGAGAACGTTTACCGCGCCGGCCAGCTGCCGCAAGCCGCGGCGGCGTTGGTCACCGGCGCCCGGGGACGCACCGATTTCCAGGTTGCCCTGCCGAAGTACGGCAGCGGCCAGTTAGCCCTCCTGTCGAACTGACGGGAGCCACAGAGGAAGACTGCAGTGAGAGCACCGGTCGCAACCCCAGCCATCGCGAACACCGACGCGTTCGCGTTCGTCCAGAGCCTGGCCACCGAGCTGAGCGGCGGCAAGGTCGAGCTGCCCTCGTTTCCTGACGTGGCCATTCGCGTGCGCAAGGTGCTCGCCGATGAGAAGACCACGCTCGAGCAGGTGGTGCGCGTCGTGGGCTCGGAGCCCGCGCTCGCCGCACGGCTCCTGAAGATGGCGAACTCGGCGGCATTCAGCCGCGGCAAGGCCGTCACCGACCTGCGCACCGCGATCAACCGCATGGGCTACAACATGGTGCGCAGCGCGGCCATGTCTTTCGCCATGGCGCAGATCCGCCAGGCGGAGTCCCTGCAGAGCATCAAGCCGATGCTCGAGGACCTGTGGAAGCAGAGCATCCAGGTGGCGGCCGTCGCCTACGTGCTGGCCCGCAACTTCACGCAGCGCAATCCCGACGAAGCGCTGCTCGCCGGTCTGCTGCACGGCATCGGCAAGCTCTACATCCTGACGCGTACCGCGAAGCACCCCGCGCTGTTCGAGGACCAGGCCAGCCTGCAGGCGTTGCTGCGCGACTGGCACGCCAGCATCGGCAAGGCGATCCTCGAGAACTGGGAGCTGCCCGCGGAAGTCTGCGAGGCGGTTGCCGACCACGAGGACATCCAGCGCGATCATCGCGGTACGCCGGACCTGACGGATCTCGTGACGGTGGCGGTGATGATGGCCGCCTACGCCGAGCATCCTTCCGATCTCGAGCTCAACATGCAGGGCATCAAGTCCTTCCACCGCCTCGGCCTCGACGGTCAGAAGGCGCAGCTCGTCATGCAGGAGATGCAGACCGAAGTGGTTGCGATGCGCGACGCGCTCGGCGCCTGACGCGGCGCGCTCGGCGTCTGACGCGGCGCGCGCTCAGCGCGTTGCCGCCAGTCGCTTGTAGATCTCGCGGTCGACGATCTCCATGAAACGCTCGGGCTCGCGCTGCGCATCGAAACCGAACTGCCGGTAGAGACCGTGCGCGTCGGCCGTGGCGAGCATCCACCGGCGCAAGCCCTGAAGTTGCGGGTGCGCCATCACGCTGCGCATGAGGAATTTCGACAAGCCGCGCCCGCGCCACTCCTCGAGCACGAACACGTCGGCGAGATAGGCAAAGCTTGCACGGTCCGTGACCGTGCGGGCGAAGCCGATCTGCGTACGCGGGGCAACGGCCCCGCCGCGCGAACCTTCCTGCGGGCGCGCGCCAGTGACGTGGTACAACCCGAAGCACAGCGAACCGGCGATCGAACGCTCGACAATTTCACGTGGAATGCCTGCGGCCCAGTACGAGCCGAGCAGGTACCCGTGAATCACATCCACGTCGAGCAGCTCACGCTCGTCGCTCACCTCGAATTCGCCTTCGCGCCATTCCATCTGGCCAATATTACCAAGCGACGGTGAGCCTGGCTGCTTTCGCAAGTCGGCTATACTCGCGGCAGGCAACGGGGGATCGAACATGGCCAAGAAGCGTGCCGGCAAGAACGAGAATGCGCCGGTCATCGAGGTGCTCAACCGCATCCTCGAGCTCGAGCTGGCGGGCGTCGTTCGCTACATGCACTACAGCTTCATGATCTTCGGTCCGAGCCGCATTCCCATCACGGCCTGGCTGCGTGCGCAATCGGACGAGTCGCGCAATCACGCGGTCCTGGCGGGCGAGCACATCACCACGCTCGGCGGCCATCCCTCGCTCGACATCGGCGAGCTGCTCGAGACGCACAAGCACACCATCGACGACATCCTCAAGGAAGCACTCGCGCACGAGGAAGTGGGACTGGGCGAGTACCGCCGCCTGCTGGACATGGTGGCGGGAAAGAACGTGCTGCTCGAGGAATTCGCCCGCGGCCAGATCGCCGCGGAGGAGCAGCATCTCGCCGACATCCGCAAGATGATGCGCCGCGGCTGAGAGCGTGCCTGCCCCGCTGATGACGCTCTCGGGGTGACATAACACTCCTCGCGAGACCCTCGCCGCGACGCCTCTTCTTTCTTGTCGGCGCAGCGGCACGAAAAAGAGCAGCGCGTCATCCTCCAATAATCCGTGAACTGCGTCTCGCGCTCCGACCACTCGTCCGGTGCGCCGGCCCGGTCGTCGGCGCAAGTTGAGGCCGTCCCCGCGCGCAGGGATAAGGCCCGCCATGCGCAAGAAATTCAGTGGCTTCACGCTCATGGAACTCATGGTGGTCATGGCGCTCGCGGGCGTCCTGCTCGCCGTCGCCGTCCCCAATTTCCGTGAGTTCATCCGCAACAGTCGCCTGACCTCGGCGGCCAACGACCTGATCGTCTCGATCAGCTCGGCGCGTACCGAGGCCGTGAAGCGGCAGTTGCCCGTGGCCGTGTGCGCCACCGCCACTCCGAACGCGACGCCGCCCGTGTGCAACGGCGGCGCCTATAACGCGTGGGTGGTCTGGGTCGACGCCAACAACAACTGGACCCCGGACAACGACGTCGCCGAGGAGGTTCTGTCGCGTCACCCGCTGCTCAACGCGAGCCTCACCGTCAAGGTGAACGACGCCGAAACCGGGATCATCAAGTTCCAGCCGACCGGTTTCGCGGCCCCGCCGGCCGGCGGCTTCAATCCGACCACGAATGTCGTCATTTGTGACGAGCGCGGTCTCGACGTCGGCAACGCTGCGGGCCTGGCGGGCCGTGCCCTGCTGGTCACGGCGACCGGCCGCGCGCGCGTCACCCGCGATCCAGTCGAAATCCAGGCGTCCATGACGGCGATGGGTTTCGGCATGAACCAGTGCCCGTGAACCGCGTTACCCAGGAGCAGTCGATGTCCCGATCCAAGCGTTCCGCAGCCGGCTTCGGCATGGTCGAGATGCTCGTCGCCCTGGTCGTGCTCTCGGTCGGCATGCTCGGCATAGCCGCCCTGTATGTCACCACGCTGCGCGCGAGCAACGGCGCGATCTTCCGCACGCTGGCAGTGAACCTGGCCGCCGACATGGCTGACCGCATCCGCGCCAATCCGCGCGCGGGGAATGCCTACGAAGCTGCCGGTGCCGACAACGCCTGTGTCGGCCTGGCCGCGGATTGCAACCGTCAGCAGATGGCCGCGGACGACTTGTTCCGCTGGAGCCAGGAACTGGCGCAGTTGCTGCCTGACGATGGGAACGTCGCCACCGCGCAGGGCACGGTGCAGGTCGACGACACCACGGAGCCGTTTACCTACGTGATCAACGTGACGTGGATCGAGCCCTCCGAGCCGCAGCCGCTCTCCTACACGCTGACGATGCAGATATGAGGACGCTCGTGAACAAGACGCGATTGAACGAAACGCGAGACGCAGCCGTCCGGCACGGTCAGAGCGGCCTGAGCCTGGTCGAGCTGCTGGTGGCGATGGTCATCGGCGTCGTGCTGGTCGGCGGCGCTGGCTACGTCTACGTGCAGAGCCGCAACTCGTTCGGTACCAACGAGACGGTCTCGCGCCTGCAGGAAACTGCGCGCTACGCGATGAGCGTCATCGAGCCGGACGTTCGCATGGCGGGCTTCTGGGGCCTCATGAACGACGCGGACCTGGTCATCGGCCGCGCCACGCCCGCCGAGGCGGCGTCCGGGCTGCTCGCCAGCCACATCTGCGGCAACAACTATGCTTTCGATCTGTTCAATACGGTCCAGGGAACCGATGCCGGCTATCCGCTGGCATGCGCCCCGCCGGGCGGAGCCGTGCTGCCAAACACCGACGCGCTCACAGTGCGTCGCGCCTCCGCGGCCGACGTGCCGGCGGCGGCGGGCAAGGTACAGGTCTACAGCAGCCGAACGCTTGCGCGCCTGTTCACCGGCGGCGCCGGCGGGCTGCCGGGACCCGTCGGGCCGGGTTCGGGCGCCCAGGTCAACGATCTGGTCGTGCACACTTATTACGTCTCGCGGAACTCCGACAACCGTCCCGGCCTGCCCTCGCTGCGCCTGCGCCAGCTGCTGAACAACGGCTACGACGAGCAGGAGATCGTTACCGGTGTCGAGGACATGCAGGTGCAGATCGGCGTCGATACCGCCGGCACCTCGGGCGAGGCGACGCGGTACATCGATCCGGCTGCTCCGATGCCGCTCGGCGCGCAGGCGGTCTCGGTGCGCCTGTGGATCCTCGTGCGTTCCGACACGCCGGAAGTCGGTCATGCCGACGGCCGCGACTACACGATGGGCAATCGCGTCTATTCGCCGCGAGACGGGTTCCGGCGCGTGCTCATCACTCGCACCATCCAGTTGCGCAACTCAATCGGTTGATCGCCATGCACAAGGCCAATTCACAGATGGTTCGTCAGCGCGGCGCGGCCCTGGTGGTCGGGCTCATCCTGCTGCTCGTGCTCACGCTGCTCGCCGTGACCGGCATGAACACTGCCAGCACGGAACTGATCATGGCCGGCAACGAGCAGCAACAGGAGAACGCGTTCCAGGCTGCCGAGCTCGGCATCGAGCGCGCCATGGAAGAGGGCCTCTTCGAGACCGGCCGCACCGAGAACAGGCCGCTGGGGTACGTCCCCGGTTCGACCACCGCGCACCAGACGACGTCCATCGCGCCGGAAGGCGTGCCGCACACGCCGCGGCCCGCGATGTGGGGCAACCGCTGGGACAGCTTCTCGACGTTCCACTTCCAGGTGACGAGCGTCGGCGCGAGCACGCGCGGCGCCGCCACGACGCACACGCAGGGCATGTTCGTCATCTCGCCGTTCGATCCGTCCACGCCCCCGCCGCTGGTCGGCGGTCCGACGGCCCTGACGCCCTGATCCCGATCACCGCACATTCATCCGGAGACTCGTCATGTTGCGCACACTCATGGTTCTCGCACTGCTGGCCGCGCCTCTCGCCGGGCACGCGGACATGACCGCGGTGGAAGATTCCATCGAGACCAGCACGGCTGTGGTCAGCGTGCCCGCGAGCGTGGGAAGTTCCCTCATCGCGCGCTCCTGCCGCAGCTGCGAGTACGTCACCATGACGCTCGCCGCCACGACCCGCTTCTTCGTCGGGCGCACTGAGATCAGCCAGGCTGACTACGCGCGCCTGGTCGCGGACGGCAAGCCGCACTCGCTGACGCTCATGTACAACCGCGAGAACCGCGCGCTCACGCGCGTGGTTCTGCCCGCGCACGCGCGCCGCTCGTCGCGCCGCTAAGACCGACCCCAGTACGGCCAGACAGCCAACCGACGGCCCACAGACAGATTCGGTAAAGAGGTTTCAGTCATGCGCTCCTTCATCCATCGTATCTCGGGCCTGCTCGCCAGCACGGCGCTCACGCTTGCCGTGGCCACGCCCGCGGCCGCGGACGATACCGAGATCTTCGTGCCGCAGGGCGGCTCGGCGGTGAAGCCGAACGTGCTGTTCATCCTCGATACGTCGGGCAGCATGGACACCGAGGTCATCACCGAGAACGCCCCGTACAACCCGCTGACCGTGTACGCGGGCAGCTGCAGCACCAGCCGCGTGTACTGGCTGCGCGACCAGGGCAGTCCGCTGCTGCCGCCGTCCTGCGATGGCAGCAACGACAACTGGTTCAACGCAACGCAGATGAAGTGCCTCACGGCGCTCAACGAGATGACGGCGGCTGGCCGCTCTTCGACGCTGCGCGCCGCGCAGTTCGACACTAACGACGTGCGCTGGGAACAGATCCGCTCCGACGTCAAGAACCTGCCGGTCGAGTGCCGCTCGGACGCCGGCGTTCACGGCGACGGCGTCAACATCCTGCGCCTGTACGCCCGCGACCACACCAATCGCTGGGGCACCTCTGGCCAGTCGATCACGTGGAATGCGAACAACACCAACCGCAACTACGTGTTCTACAGCGCCAACTTCCTCAACTGGTACAACAACCCGGCGTTCGTGGTTTCGAAGTCGCGCCTCGAGATCATGCAGGACACGATGGTCGACCTGCTGTCGGAGGTCCGCGGCGTCAACGTCGGCCTCATGCGCTACAGCAACAACACCGACGACGGCTGCGACGACACCGCTACCGCCGAGGGCGGCATGGTCACGTTCGCGATGGCCGACATCGATGCGGGCACCAATCGCGACGACATGATCACCACGGTCAAGAGCTACAACGCCTCCGGCTGTACGCCGCTCTCCGAGACCCTCTGGGAGTCCTACCTCTATCTGAAGGGCGAGACCTGGCGCTACGGCAAGGACGCGGAGAGCAGCCCAGGCAACTCGTTCCCGAGCGTCGAGACGTCGCGCTGGCCCACGAGCGAGACCTACAAGAGCCCGCTCGAGTACTCGTGCCAGTCCACGTACATCGTGTACCTCACCGACGGTCTGCCGACCTCGGACGATTCCGCCGACGACGCCATCGAGGGTGAGGTCGGCATCGCCGACTGCGACGGCACCGGCGACGGCCAGTGCCTCGACGATCTCGCCGGCTACATGTGGAACACGGGCGTGCGGGATGCGACCGGCGAAGTGCAGCCGATCAAGTCGTACTGGATCGGCTTCGGCACCGACGTGGTCAACGCCCCGATCCTGACCGAAGCGGCGGCGGCCGGCGGCGGCCAGTTCTACAACGCGGACAACACGGAAGGCCTGGCCGCCGTGCTCAGCGCCATCGTCGGCAACATCGCCAACGACTCGACCACGTTCGTGGCGCCGTCGGTGTCGGTGAACGCCTTCAACCGTACCCAGACCCTGAACGACCTGTACGTGTCGGTGTTCAAGCCGAACACCAACCTGCGCTGGCTCGGCAACATCAAGAAGTACAAGGTCGTCGACGGCGTCATCGAGGACGCGGACGGCGACCCCGCGATCGAGGCCGGCTTCTTCAAGCAGGGCACGCGCAGCTTCTGGTCGGCGGCCGACGACAACGACGCAGTCGATCTCGGCGGTGCGGCCAGCCGGCTGCCGGATCCGGCGACCCGCAAGGTCTACACCAACATCGACACGTCGACCAACGATCTCACCGCGACGAGCAACGCGCTGAGCGTGGCCAACACCGCCTTCATCACGAACGCAGTGCTCGGCACCGGTGCGCCCGGACAGCCGACGCGCACGCAGGTCATCGAGTGGGCGCGCGGCGGCAAGGTGCCCAGCGCCCCGGCCACCGCCAGGCGTGACATGGGCGACCCGCTGCACGCCAAGCCCGCAGTGGTGATCTACGGCGGCGACGAGGTAAACCCCGACGTCACCGTCTTCGCCCCGAACAACGACGGCATGCTGCACGCCATCGACGGGACGGACAGCGCGAGCACCGGCGGCAGAGAGATGTGGGCCTTCATGCCGAAGGACCAGCTGGACAACATCATCGCGCTGTACGAGAACCAGCCGACCAGCAACAAGCACTACAGCCTCGACGGCGAAGTGCGCGTGCTGAAGTACGACATCGACCAGGACGGCATCGTCGAGCCGGCGGCCGGCGACAAGGTGTTCATCTTCTTCGGCCAGCGCCGCGGCGGCAGCTCGTACTACGCGCTGGACGTCACGGATCGCGACCGCCCGCGCCACCTGTGGACGATCGGGCCCGCGCAGCTGCCTGGCATCGGGCAGACCTGGTCGGCGCCGATCCTCGGGCGCGTCAGCGTCCAGGGCACCTCGCAGAACTCGCAGAAACTGGTGCTGGTGTTCGGCGGCGGCTACGACGACACGCAGGACAACTACAACTACAAGACCGACCTCATCGGCAACGGCGTGTACATGGTCGATGCGCTGACGGGCAACCTGCTGTGGCGTGCTTCGCGCACCGGTGCGAACACCAACATCGCGCGCATGCAGCACTCGATTCCGACCAACGTGTCGGTGCTGGACCTGGACGGCGACTCGTTCTCCGACCGGATCTACCTCGGCGACATGGGCGGCCAGATCTTCCGGTTCGACATCTACAACGGCAACCCGGTGTCCAGCCTGGTCACTGGCGGCGTCATCGCGGACCTGGGCGCGGCCTCGCTCCCGGCCCCGAAGCCGATCAACGCCAGCCGCCGGCTCTACAACACCCCGGACGTCGCCCTGATGCGCCGCCGCGGCCTCACGACGTTCTTCAACATCGCCATGGGCTCGGGCTACCGCGGCCACCCGCTGCACCTCGACACCGAAGACCGCTTCTACTCGGTCCGCGACTACCTGCCGTTCGTGAAGCGCACCCAGGCTCAGTACGACGCGCTCGTTCCGCTGACGGACGCCAACCTGGTGGACATCACCGACGACGTGACGCCGAACCTGTCGGCGAACGTGGTGGGCTGGAAGCTGCGCCTGATCGAGCGGGGCGAGAAGGTGTTGGCCGAGTCGCGCACCTTCAACAACTCGATCTTCTTCCCGACCTACCTGCCGCCCACCGGCACGCTCAGCGCCTGCGAGCCTCCGGAAGGCAAGAACCGCGCCTACGTGATCGACGCGATGGACGGCTCGCCGCAGGTGGAACAGGACGGCGTGGCTACCGACGCCGACGGCGACGGAACCCCTGAACTGACCGACAAGGACAGGTACACTGAGCTCGACCAGAGCGGCATCGCGCCCGAGACCGTCATGCTGTTCCCCGGCCGCGAGCAACCGCCTGGCGGCACCCCGCTGCCGCCGGACGACGACGATGAGTGCGAGGACGGCGACGAGGATTGCGACGAAGATCCGGTCGTCTGCCTCAACGGCGTCGAAGTGCTCGAGGTCTGCGAGGACTTCAACAGCCGGGTGCGCACGTTCTGGCGTGAGACCGGCGCGAACTGAGACGGCGAATCATAGGGATGCCTGACATGAAGCAGACACAGCGTGGCGTGACGTTGATCGAGCTGATGATCGTGATGGTGGTGCTGGCCATCATCGCCTCGATCGCAGTGCCTTCGTACCGGCAGTACCTCATGCGTACCAACCGCACGGAAGGGACCGCGGCGTTGCTGCAGCTGCGGCTCGCGCAGGAGAAGTTCTTCCTGCAGAACAACCGCTATGCGACCGCCGCCGAGATGAGCCAGGACCTGCCGGCCGGCCTGGGCCTGCCGGCCGTGACCTCGCACGGGTACTACACCGTCCTCATGGTCCGTCCCACGCCGACGACGTACAGCGCCACGGCGAGCATCGCCGGCGGGCAGCTGGGCGACGCCACATGCCCGACGCTCACTATCGATGAGAGCGGCGTACGCACCGCCGGCGGTCCTGTCGAGGTCTGCTGGAAGTAGACAAGAGGCTCAGGCTCGGTGACGCCGCGCGCGGTCAGGCGCCGGCGGAGTGCTTGAGTTCGAAGCGGGCGCTGCGCTGATCTCGTCCCGAGCGGGCGAGGGTGCGTGCCAGGAATTCCCCGGTGTGGGAGCCGTCTTGCGCCGCGATGTTTTCCGGCGTCCCGGTTGCCACCACGTTTCCGCCGCCGTCGCCGCCCTCGGGTCCGAGATCGATGATCCAGTCGGCCGTCTTGATCACGTCGAGGTTGTGCTCGATCACGACGATGGTGTTGCCTTCGTCGCGCAGGCGGTTCAGGACCTGCAGGAGCTGCGCGATGTCGTGGAAATGCAGGCCGGTGGTGGGTTCGTCGAGGATATAGAGCGTGCGCCCGGTCGCGCGCTTGGAGAGCTCCTTCGCGAGCTTCACGCGTTGTGCTTCGCCGCCCGAGAGCGTCGTGGCGTTCTGCCCGATGCGCACGTAGGAAAGCCCGACGGCCAGCATGGTTTCGAGCTTGCCGGACACGGCGGGTACGTTGCGGAAGAACGCGAACGCGTCTTCGACGGTCATGTCCAGCACTTCGTGGATGCTGCGGCCCTTGTAGCGGATCTCCAGCGTCTCGCGGTTGTAGCGCCGCCCCTTGCAGACGTCGCAGGCCACGTAGACGTCGGGCAGGAAGTGCATCTCGACCTTGATCACGCCGTCGCCCTGGCACGCCTCGCAGCGGCCGCCCTTCACGTTGAAGCTGAAGCGCCCGGCTTCGTAGCCGCGCGTGCGGGACTCGGGCACTGCCGCGAACAGCTCGCGGATGGTCGTGAACAGGCCCGTGTACGTCGCCGGGTTCGAGCGCGGCGTGCGGCCGATCGGGCTCTGGTCGATGTCGATCACGCGATCGACGTGCTCGAGCCCCTCGACGTCGCGGCAGGGCGCCGGATCGTAATTCGTGTCGTTGAGCCGCCCGGCGACGTGGCGGTAGAGCGTATCGTTGACCAGCGTGGACTTGCCCGAGCCCGACACTCCGGTCACGCACGTCATCAGGCCGATCGGGAACTCGACGGTCGCCGACTTGAGGTTGTTGCCGGTGGCGTCGATGACGCGCAGCACGCGGCCGTCGGCGCGCCTGCGCTCCTCGGGCACCTCGATCTGCAGGGCGCCCGACATGTATTTGCCGGTGATCGATGCGGGGTTCAGCTGAATGTCCGCCGGCGTTCCCTGCGCCACGACCTGTCCACCGTGCACGCCCGCGCCCGGCCCGAGGTCCACGACGTAATCGGCGCTCGCGATCGCTTCTTCGTCGTGCTCGACCACGATCACCGTGTTGCCGAGGTCGCGCAGGCGCACCAGCGTCGACAGCAGGCGCTGGTTGTCGCGCTGGTGCAGGCCGATGGACGGCTCGTCGAGGATGTACATGACGCCGACGAGCCCCGAGCCGACCTGGCTCGCGAGCCGGATGCGCTGGGCTTCTCCGCCCGACAGTGTCTCAGCGCTGCGGTCCAGCGTCAGGTAGCCGAGGCCGACGTTGGCGAGGAAACGCAGGCGATCGGCAATCTCCTTCACGATGCGCGTGGCGATCTCGCCGCGCCAGCCGGCGATGGCGAGCTGGGCGAAGAATTCGAGCGCGGCGCTCACCGACAGGGCGGTGATCTGCGGGATGCTGCGATCGGCCACGAACACGTTGCGCGCGGCGCGGTTCAGGCGCGTGCCGGCGCAATCCGGGCACGGGCGGTTGTTCAGGTACTTGGCCAGCTCCTCGCGCACGGTGAGCGACTCGGTCTCGCGATACCGGCGCTCGAGGTTGGGGACGATGCCCTCGAACTTGTGACGGCGCTTGTACGCACGGCCTGAGCCGTCGAGATAGCGAAACTCGATGGGTTCGTCTCCGCTGCCATACAGCAGCACCTGCTGCGCCTGCTTCGGCAGGTCCAGCCACGGCTCCTCGATGTCGAACTTGTAGTGCTTCGCGAGGGCCTGGATGAGCTGAAAGTAATACGCGTTGCGCCGGTCCCAGCCGCGCACGGCGCCGCCGGCCAGGCTCAGGTGCGGATGCACCACGACTCGCTGCGGGTCGAAGAATTGCTTGACGCCGAGGCCGTCGCAGGTGGGGCACGCACCGACGGGGTTGTTGAACGAGAAGAGGCGCGGCTCGAGTTCCTGCAGGCTGTAGCCGCAGATGGAACAGGCCATGCGGTCGGAGAACACCTGCTCCTCGCGTGACTTCGCAGGCGGCGGATGAGTGACTTCGTCCATGAAGGCGATGAGGGCCACGCCATCGCCGAGGTTCAAAGCGGTCTCGAACGATTCGGCGAGGCGTTGCGCCAGGTCCTCGCGCACGCGGAAGCGATCGACCACCACTTCGATGGTGTGCTTGCGCTTGAGGTCGAGCTTGGGCGCCGCTTCCAGCTCGACCACGCGCCCGTCGATGCGCGCGCGCACGAACCCCTGGCTGCGCAGGTCGGCGAGCAGGTCGGCGTGCTCGCCCTTGCGTTCTGTCACGATGGGCGCGAGCAAGAGCAGCGCGGTGCCTTCGGGCAGCTCGAGCACCTGGTCGACCATCTGGCTGACGGTTTGCGCCGCCAGCTCCTGCCCGTGGTCCGGGCAGCGTGGAATGCCCGCGCGGGCGTAGAGCAGGCGCAGGTAATCGTAGATTTCCGTCACGGTGCCGACGGTCGAGCGCGGGTTGTGCGACGTGGACTTCTGCTCGATGGCGATCGCGGGCGACAAGCCCTCGATGCTGTCGACGTCCGGCTTCTCCATCATCGACAGGAACTGGCGGGCGTAGGCCGACAGCGATTCGACGTAGCGGCGCTGGCCCTCGGCGTAGATCGTGTCGAAGGCGAGCGAGGACTTGCCCGAGCCCGAAAGCCCGGTGAACACGATCAACCGGTCCCGCGGCAGATCGAGGTCGAGGTTCTTCAGGTTGTGCGTGCGCGCGCCGCGGATGCGAATCATAGGGAGCTGATCACTATACGCCGGCGCCGCTCGCCGGGACAAAGCCCGGGAGCTCCGCGAACGGGGCCGCCGGCGGGATGCGCCGCGGACCGCGCACGACTACACTGTGCAATCCTCGCAAAGCCATCCGCCGCGGTCGCGCGCCTGCCGCCCGATCGCCGGACGTACGAAAACGCCATTCCCGACCAGGAGATGTTCATGGCCCGCGGCGTCAACAAGGTGATTCTCATCGGAAATCTGGGCGCCGACCCGGAAACCAAGTCGATGCCCAGCGGCACCCAGGTCGCCAACCTGCGCCTCGCCACCAGCGAGTCGTTCAAGGACAAGCAGACCAACGAGTGGCAGGAACGCACCGAATGGCACAACGTGGCCATGTTCGGCCGGCTGGCGGAGATCGCCGGCGAATACCTGCGCAAGGGCTCGAAGATCTACGTCGAGGGACGGCTGCGCACGCGCAAGTGGCAGGACAAGCAGGGCAACGATCGCTACACCACGGAAATCATCGCCAACGAGATGCAGATGCTGGACGGCCGCGGCGGCGGTGCGGGTGGCGGCGGTGGTGGTGGCGGCGGCGGGGAAGGGCGCTACGAGCGCTCGCGTTCCGAAGAAACCGCTCGTCCCGCGTCCGCCCCCGGCGGCGCTGCTGAAGAATTCGACGACGACATTCCCTTTTGAATGACCGGAGCAAGCTCGAAAGTCTCGGCTGTTGAAGTAACGAGCGCCGAATCAACGAGAAGGAGAATGTCCATGTTGCGCATTCCGCTGGCCAGAATTCTGGCCGTATTGCTCCTGGCCGCCGCACCGCTCGGCTGGGCGGCCGCGGACGTCTACCAGGACGCCGTGATGAACAAGGAACGCAGCGCCAAGGACCGCGAGCGCGACGCGCGCGAGCTGCCGTCCGAGGTCCTGAAATTCGCCGGCTACAAGCCGGGCATGAAGGTCGCCGACATCCTTGGCGGCGGCGGGTACTACTCGGAGCTGATCAGCTACGTGGTCGGCCCGCAGGGCCAGGTCCTGCTGGTGAACAACGCGCCCTACATCGAATTCACCAAGGACGATCTCAAGGAGCGCTTCACCGAGGGGCGGCTGACGAACGTCAAACGCTCCACCGTCGAGAGCTGCAACCTCCGGCTCGGCGAAGGCACGCTCGATGGAGCGCTGATCGTGCTCTCGTATCACGACCTCTACTACAAGGACACGGGCTGGCCCGAGATCGACGCGGGCGGGTTCCTGGACCAGATCAACCGCGCGCTCAAGCCGGGCGGCACGCTGCTGATCGTCGATCACGCGGCAAAGGACGGCACCGGCTCGAGCGCTGCTCAGGACCTGCATCGCATCGAAGAGGCGTTCGCGAAGAAGGACATCGGCGGGCACGGCTTCAAGTACGAGGGCAGCTTCGACAAGCTGCGCAACCCGGCGGACGACCGCGGCGTGGTGGTCTTCAATCCCGCGGTCCGTGGCAAGACCGATCGTTTCGTGCACCTGTACCGCAAGAGCAAATGATGCATCGCGAGGCTGCGCCGCACGATGAGGCGCCGCACGATGAGGCGCCGCACGATGAGGCGCCGCGCGATGAGGCCCCGGCGATCCGCGGAGCCGAGCAATCAGAGGTCGATCGGCTCGCGCGGCTCTGGTACGACGGCTGGCAGGACGGGCACGCGAAGGTCGTGCCCGCCCAGCTCAAGCGGCTGCGCACGCTCGAGAGCTTCGCGGAACGCCTGCGCACCGGGCTGGCGTCCGTGCGCGTGGCGGGACCCGTCGGCGCTCCCGTCGGCTTCGTCATGGTCAAGGAGGACGAGCTCTACCAGCTCTACGTTTCGGCCGCGGCGCGCGGCTCGGGCACTGCCGCTGCGTTGCTCGACGATGGTGAGGCGAGCCTGGCGAAGGCGGGGGTGCGCATCGGCTGGCTGGCCTGCGCAATCGGCAACGACCGGGCAGCGCGCTTCTACGAGAAGCGCGGCTGGCAACGCGCGGGCACCATGATCAACCGGCTCGACACGCCCGAGGGCGAGTTCCACCTGGAAGTGTGGCGTTACGAGAAGCCGCTACGCGCCCCGTAGCGGCTGACGACGCAGCGCCGTGGTGCGCCTGCGGGCGCGCTTCGCGTCAGAAGCGCAGACCAAAACTCCCGGAGGCGCCGAACACGGTCTGCGCATCGATCTCGCCCGTGGCGCCGCTGACGCGGTCCGTCACGTCGTAGTCGGCGAGGTGGTGCTGCCCGTGCAGCGCCGCTTCGACGAACCAGCGGCTCGCGAAGCTGTAGCGCAACCCGGCGCTCGCCAGCACGTGCACTTCGTCGCTCGCCTGGGTCTCGATGTCGAAAGCACCGCCAGTCGCGGAAGGGCCGGTGATGCGGTCGGCCGAAAGGAAGGCGTAGCCGAGCCCGCCGGTCCAGAACCAGCTCCATCCGCGCGGTTGCGCAGTTTCGTACCTGCGCTCCAGCCAGACGCTGACCACGGTCGAGTCTACCTTGGCGTCGATGGCCTCCTCGCCGAAATCCGGGTCGAGGCCGACGCCGACGACGTCGTACGGTTCTTCGAAGTCGAAGCTGTACCGCTCGAGGCCGAAGCCGATCGCCCAGTCATCGCGCCACGGACGCCGCACGACGACGCCTGCGCCCGGCATGTCGTTGGCGGGCGGCGCATCGCCAGCCAACACCAGGACGCGCGCCGACGCGTCCCACTCGGTGGCCTGGGCCTGGGCCGGGGTCGCGGCGAGAGCGAGGACCCCAAGCGTCGCCAGCCCGCCTTGTCGTGAAAGCATGAAGGTCACTCCTGGTCGTTGCTGTGCTGCAGGCTCGAAGGGAGCCGTCATCGACTGAGACTCGCGTGGCACGCGCGATCCACCGGCGCGGCGCACCACGGGCGGGCAACGCGCGTTCGGGCGATTGATCGGGCGATCCCGCGCCGTCCAAGTCCATCGGTCCAACGCAACGGCGCGCGCAGCGTGCTGCGACGCGCTCACTGAAGGAGCACAGCGCATGAAAGCAACGATGCGACGGTCCCTGTATCCCGCAACGTTCGCCGCCCTCGCCGCAGCGGGTGCGGCGACGGCAGGCGGCAACCATCACGAGGAGGAGGAAATACCCTTCTCCGAGGCACGGCTGTTCTTCGAGCTCAACCACACGGACGGCGACCTCGGCATCCACGGCCTGATCGACGGCGACGAGTGGCGGCGCCTCGAGATCGAGGATCCGTGGGAGCAGCAGATCCTCGACGTCCAGGTTCGCGGCCGCCTGCGTCGCCAGGGGCTCACCGAGATCTTCTTCGAGAGCGCCGAGCCAACGTTCGACGAGCTGTCCCCGCGCGAGTTCTTCCGGCGCTTCCCCGAGGGGAGGTACGAGATCGAAGGGATCACGCTCGGCGGCGAGGAACTCGAGAGCACCGTGCGGTTGTCGCACGTCATGCCTGCTCCGCCGGGTAACGTGCAGGTCGGCGGCCTGGCAGCCGCCGAGAACTGCGACGCCGAACTGCCCGTGGTCGACGGCGACGAGCCGGTCGTCATCAGCTGGGCACCCGTGACGTCCTCGCACCCGACCATCGGCAAGGCCGGTCCGATAGCGGTCGCCCACTACCAGTTCGTGGTGGAAGTCGAGCCGGAGGGTTTCGCGGACCCGCTGGTCACCAGCATCGAGCTTCCGCCCGGCATCACGCAGTTCGAGGTGCCGTCCGCGCTGCTCGAGCTGGCCGACGAGTTCAAGTTCGAGATCCTGGTGCGTGCCACCAACGGCAACCAGACGGCGATCGAAAGTTGCTTCGCGCTCGACTAGCGTCGTACGGCGCGCTGGGCTTCGCGTTCGGGGCGGCCCTGGTTGCGGCGTGGTCGCTCCTGGAGGGCGACCACGATCGCCCGGATTCGCAGGTCCACCGAGCGGCCAGCGGGACGAGGGCGGCTGGCGCTGAGCTGGCGCCACGTCTCGCGCGGCCGGGGCGGGAGCACACGTGGCACCCGACGACACGTGTGTCCCCGGCGCCGCCGTCTCGCTTGTCCGACCCGCACGTCGGCGCGCGGCTCGACGCGGTCATCGACCTGTCTGCGCGTGCAGACCCCGACGCCGTTGCCGCGCTGGCCGCCGCTGCGATCGGCGATGTCGACTCGTCCGTGCGCCTCGAAGCGGTAGCCGCACTGGCCGCAAGGCCCGGGGAAGCCGCTCGCCAGGCGCTGACTCAGGCCCTCGCGGACCCTGACCCGGAGGTGCGTCGCGAGGCGGTCGAGGCCCTCGCACAGATGGGCGGTACTGCCTCTGTGCAGGCGCTTGCCGAAGCGCTGCTGGATGCGGATTCCGCACTGCGGGCCGAAGCTGTCGATGCCCTGGGCGATCTCGGCGGAGAGAGGGCAATCGAGCTCATGCGCCAGGCGGCGAACACCGACGAGAGCCCGGCCGTACGGCGCACGGCGCAGGATTACCTGGTTGACCTGCCCGGCGCACAATGATCCGGCGGTTGATTGTCGGCTCGGGGGCGGTCTAACTATCGGCGAGCCGTATCAGGCTCCAGTGCGGACTTTGAATGCCATTGCACCAGGAAGATCGCAGGCTCGCGGCGCGCATGCTGGCCGGTAACGCGGGTGCGTTCGACGAGTTCTTTCGCGGCTACTTCGCGCGCCTGTACCGTTTCGCGGCGTCGCGCGTCGGCGCCGATCGCGAAGCGGCGCGGGACATCGTGCAGGAAACGCTGTGCAAGGCAATGCGCAGCCTCGAGGGCTACCGTGGAGAGGCGTCGATGTTCACCTGGCTCTGCCAGATCTGTCGATCGCTGCTCGCGGATCGCTATCAGCGGCTGCAGCGCGAGGGGCGACGCTTCGTCGCGATCGAGGACGATGCGAGCGTGCGGGCCGCGCTCGAATCGCTCGACGCTCCCGAAGACGATCCCGAGCTGGCGATGCGACGCAGCCAGCTTGCGGGCCTCGTGCAGTCGGTGCTCGATCGCCTGCCGTCACATTACGGCAACGCGCTGGAATGGAAGTACGTCGAAGGGCTCAGCGTCGCGGCGATCGGGGCACGACTGCAGCTCGGCACACTGGCCGCCCAGTCCTTGCTGCAACGTGCGCGCGCCGCGTTTCGCGACGGCTTCGAGGAAATGTACGGCACCGACCCCGGATTGGCGCCATGAGCGGGGAGCGAGACATGAACGAGACCGGACGCGACCGGCCAGCCAGCGACGGGGGCGAGGATTCGCTTGGACGTCTGATCGCCCGTGCCGGCCGCCGTCCCGAGCCGCCCGAGGCGATCGAGGCGCAGGTGCGCGCAGCGGTGTTCGAAGAATGGCGCCGGGTCACTGACCGCCGCCGCCGCAGGAACCACATGATCGTCGCCGTTGCCGCCACCGCCGCCTTTGCCGCGTTCGGCCTCGTCATGCTGCGCGAGATGCCCGAACCGGCCGCGCCGGAGATCCTCGCGCGCGTCGTCCATGTTGCCGGCGACGTGCGTCTCACGGACGGCGAAGGCGTCGAGAGCCGCATCGCGGTGGCCCCTGGCGAGCTGCGCCTGTGTTCGGGCTGCATCGTGGCGACAGGTCCCGACGGCGGGGTCAACCTGTCGCTGGCTGACGGTGTCTCGGTGCGCCTCGCTGCTTCCTCGCACGTGCAGTGGCGCAGCGTAGAGCATGCGCGCCTGTTGGCGGGCGCCGTCTATGTCGATGCACCTCCCGATGCAGACCTCGTTGCACCGCCTCGTGAGGCCGGAGTGCCCACCGCGGCTGCGCTCCCCCAGCTGACGATCGAGACGGCGTACGGGCGCGTCTCGCACGACGGCACGCAGTACGTGGTGATGCTCGCACCCTCCGGCCTCACGGTGCGGGTGCGCGAGGGTACGGTGGTGCTGGAGGCGGAGCGGGCGCGCGAGATCGCGCGTGCCGCCGAGGAAGTCAGGATCGATCGCAAGGGACTGGTCGCCCGCACGCGCATTCAGGTCTACGGTGCAGACTGGCGCTGGGTCGAGACGCTGGCCGGCGACTTCGACATCACCGGTCACTCGGTGCTCGAGTTCCTGCAGTGGGCTTCGCGCGAGACCGGCCGACCTCTGGCGTTCGCCAGCGCGGAACTGCGGCGTGACGCCGAGACGGCGGTTTTGCGCGGCTCGACGCGCGGCATGACGGTGGAGGAAGCACTCGAGTCGGTCATGGCCACGACCAACCTGGCGGTGTCCGTCAGCAACGGCGCCCTGCGCGTGACGGAGCGCTGAAGCACGGCGCGCGTGCTAGGCTCTCCGCGGCAATTTCGCCGGCGGGGAGTCGTCGCACCGACGCAAGCCAGTGCTGGGCCAGGGACAGCGGCGCTCGCTCGCCGCGTTGCTTTGCGGATCGCTGCTCGCCGTTGCTGCCGTCGCGGCGGCCCAGCCGGGCGCGCGTTTCGCGGGCAGACCCCTTGCCGAGGCACTCGAAGAGCTGCGTGCAGCCGGGGTCGACCTGATCTACAGCTCGCAACTGGTGCTGCCGTCGATGCGCGTGGAGCGCGAGCCCGCCGCCGGTGCCGCACACGAGGTCCTGACCGCGATTCTGGCGCCGCATGGTTTGGAGGCACGCCGCGTCGGGGCGAGCCGTTTCCTCATCGTGCAGGCAGCGCCGGAATCCGAAGCATCGGCCGCTCACGCCGCAACGCCGGCAGTTGACGCACGTACGCTCGACGAAGTGCTGGTGCATGCGAGTCGCTACGCGCTCGGCCGCGAAGTTGCAAGCTCCGTGACGCGGCTCGATCGACAACAGCTCGATTCGGCTCCCGGCGCAGAGCAGGACGCGATCCGCGCGCTGCAGCGCATTCCGGGCAGCGCCAACAGCGGGCTCTCCGCGCTCAGCCACGTTCGCGGCAGCTACGAGGACGAGGTGCTGATCCGCTTCGACGGCGTGCGGCTGTACGAGCCGTATCATCTCAAGGACTTCCTCACACTCTTCGGCGCGGTGGACCCGGAACTGATAGACACCGTCGATGCCTTCAGCGGCGGCTTCCCGGTGGCCTACGGCGATCGCGCCGGCGGGGTGCTCGACCTCACTCCGCGCAGCACTCAGGGGGCCGAGCACTTGATCGGCGTCAGCGTGTTCTACAACCGCGCCATCACCAGTGGCTCGCATTCCGCCGGGCGCGGTCACTGGCTGGCCGGCTATCGCCGCAGCAATCTTGCTCCGGTGTTGCGGCAAATCGATCGCGACGTGGGCGAGCCGGTTTTCGAAGACCTCCTCATGCGCTACAGCTACACGTTCGAGGGTCTTCCGCTGACCGCCGCCGTGGGATTTCTCGCGCTCGAGGACGACCACGAGCTGTTCACGGCGCAGCGCGACCAGCAAGTCACGGCGGGCTACAGCGACGATGCCGCCTGGTTGCGACTCGACTACGAGCAGGATTCGTGGTCGCTGGGCTTGCACGCCGCGCATACACACCTGGCTGCGCACCGCGACGGCACCATGGACCGCCCCGGCATCAGCAGCGGCACCCTGTTCGAAACGCGCCTGAGCACCTTGGAGGACGTGCGCCTGCACTGGACGCTGCGCCAATCGGAGCGACTGCACTGGCAGGGCGGTTTCGACGTCATGCGCGGTGAGGCGACGTACGAATACGTCGCGAACGCGAGCTTCGAGCCACCCCTGGCGGGTACGTTCGGTCGTCCCGCATCTTTGGCGCAGGCCATTGTGCGGCACGTCGACGGCGACTCGTACGCCCCCTGGATCAGCGCGCGGGCTGACGTCGGACGGACCACGGTCGAGCTCGGGGCTCGCCATGACGAACGGAACTGGCTCGGGCGCGGCGGCCAGTGGAGCCCGCGCATCAGCGCGCGTTACGACTTCGACGACGATACGGTCCTGCGGGTGAGCGCGGGCCGTTTCCTGCAGTCGCAGACACTCAACGAGCTGGAAGTCGAGGAGAGCGATCCGCAGTTCGCCGCGCCGGAGTCCTCGCGCCAGGTGATCGTGGGCGTCGAGCGCAACCTGCCCGGCGACCATCGCTTGCGCGTGGAGCTGTTCGACCGCCACATGCGTGGCGTGCGGCCGCGCTTCGAAAACGTGCTCGATCGACTGGTGCTGCTGCCCGAGATCGAAGTCGATCGCCTGCGCGTGGCGCCGCTGTCGTCGCGCTCGCGCGGCGTGGAAGTCCTGCTGCAGAGCGATCCACGCCGCGAGCTGAGCTGGTGGGCGAGCTATACCTGGTCGCGCAGCGGCGATCGGTTCGCGGACGGCGAAGCGCCGCGCAGCTGGGATCAACGCAACGCCGCACATGGCGGCGTCACCTGGCGGCGGGAGCCGTGGGTCGCGAGCATGGTCACGGGCTATGTCTCGGGCTGGCCGTTCACGGGCCTCAGCTTCGAGGGTGGGCCGCAGGGCGGTGCCGACGGATTCAGCGAGGCGGTGCTCGGGCAGCGCAACCGCGAACGCTTCCCGAATCGATATTTCGTCGACCTGCGGCTCGAGTATTCGCTGCCGCTGCCCCGGGGCAAGCTCGAATTCCTGGCGGAAGTCCGCAATGCTGCCAGTCATGGCAACGATTGCTGCCGCGAGGTGGGCATCGAGGACCTGGGAGGCGGTGCATTCGCCGCCCGCGTGGACCAGGAGAAGTGGATAACCAGCCTGCCCATCGTGGGGGTCAACTGGCGTTTCTGAACTGAATCAATAGTTTGGGTCTGTGCCGGGCCGCGCAGGGGGTCGTTCCGCGCCTTCAATTCCGCCCCCCAACCCGCTACGCTTTGCGGCCTTTCCCAAAGGCCCTTCAATGCCCGGTCGCGTCCACGTTCGAACCTTCGGCTGCCAGATGAACGAGTACGACTCCGCCCGCATGGCGGACGTCCTGCACGCCGGCGAGGGGCTGGAGCCGACCGAGGATCCCGAAGAGGCGGACGTCCTCCTGGTCAACACCTGCTCGGTCCGCGAGAAGGCGCAGGAGAAGGTCTTTTCCCTGCTCGGCGAGTGGCGGGATATCAAGCGGCGGCGGCCCGGCGTCATCATCGGCGTCGGCGGCTGCGTGGCCAGCCAGGAGGGCGAGGGCATCACGGCCCGTGCGCCCTTCGTCGACCTGGTGTTCGGGCCGCAGACGCTGCACCGGTTGCCCGAAATGATCCGCGAGCTCAAGGCCCACGGCCGCGCGGTCGTCGACGTGAGCTTCCCGGAGATCGAGAAGTTCGACCGCTTGCCCGAACCGCGCGCGCACGGGGCGACGGCGTTCGTCTCGATCATGGAAGGCTGCAGCAAGTACTGCACCTTCTGCGTGGTGCCGTACACGCGGGGCGAGGAGATGAGCCGCGGTTTCGATTCCGTGCTCGAGGAGGTCGGGTCGCTTGCGGCCCAGGGCGTGCGCGAGGTGACGCTGCTCGGCCAGAACGTGAACGCCTACGCGGGCGCGATGGCGGACGGCGCGATCGTCGACCTCGCGACGCTGATCCACCACGTCGCCCAGGTGGACGGTATCGAGCGCATCCGCTTCACCACCTCGCACCCGGCGGAGTTCGACGACAGTCTCGTCGAGGCGTACGCCAACGTGCCGAAGCTCGCGGCGCACCTGCACCTGCCCGTGCAATCCGGCTGCGACCGCATCCTGGCGCAGATGAAGCGCGGCTACACGGCGATCGAGTACAAGGCGAAGATCCGCGCCCTGCGCGCGGCGCGCCCCGGCATCAGCGTGACCTCGGATTTCATCGTCGGCTTTCCGGGCGAGAGCGACCGCGACTTCGAGCAGACGATGAAGCTGATCGAGGATGTCGGCTTCGACCAGTCCTTCAGCTTCCTCTACAGCCGTCGCCCCGGCACTCCGGCCGCGTCCCTGCCCGACGACGTTACGCACGAAGAGAAACAGAAGCGCCTCGAACGGCTGCAGGCGCACATCAACGCTCACTCCCGCTCGCTGAGCGCGGCGATGGTGGGCACGGTGCAGCGGGTGCTGGTCGAGCGTCACGCAAAGAAGGATGCGCGCCAGCTCGCCGGGCGCACCGAGAACAATCGTTGGGTGAACTTCGACGGTCCGGACACGCTGCTGCAGCGTTTCGCCGACGTGGTGATCACGGAGGCCATGCCCAACAGCCTGCGCGGTCGCCTCGCTGTGCCCGCGCACGCGGCGACACTACTGCGGGCGGCAGGCTAGGGACACAGTGGCCGCAAACATAGCCACGCGCAACTTCGACCTGGAGCCCGCCGACAATGCCCGGCTCGCGAACCTGTGCGGTCCGCTGGACGAGCACCTGCGCCAGATCGAGCAGGGCCTGACGGTGGACATCCGTCATCGCGGCAATCACTTCCAGGTTTCGGGCGCGGGCAGCGCCGCGAGCGACGCCGAGCTCATCATCAAGCAGCTCTTCGACGTCACGCGCTCCGACTCGCTCACGCCCGAGCGCGTGCACCTCTCGTTGCGCGAGCTCGGCATGGGCGCTCTCCCGGCGGGCGAGGCGCCCGCGGCCGACGATCTGATGGTGCGCACTCACCGCGGCGGCATCCACGCGCGCGGACCGAACCAGAAGCAGTACCTGGCCAACATCCGCAACTTCGACCTGACGCTCGGTATCGGGCCCGCCGGCACCGGCAAGACTTATCTCGCGGTCGCCTGTGCCGTCGAGGCGCTGCAGACCGACCGCGTGCGGCGCATCGTGCTGGTGCGCCCGGCGGTGGAAGCGGGCGAGCGTCTCGGCTTCCTCCCCGGCGACATGGCGCAGAAGATCGACCCTTACCTGCGTCCCATGTACGACGCGCTCTACGAGATGCTCGGCTTCGACCGGGTCGCGCGCTTCGTGGAACGCAACGTCATCGAGGTCGCGCCGCTCGCGTTCATGCGCGGTCGCACGCTCAACGACTCCTTCGTGATCTGCGACGAAGCGCAGAACACCACCGTCGAGCAGATGAAGATGTTCCTGACGCGCATCGGCTTCGGTTCCAAGGCGGTGGTGACGGGCGACGTCACGCAGACCGACCTGCCGGCCGGGCGCGTCTCTGGCCTGCGGCACGCGGCCGACGTGCTCAAGGACGTGTCGGGCGTCGCGTTCACGTATTTCACGGCGCGCGACGTGGTGCGCCACCCGCTCGTCCAGCGCATCGTGCAGGCGTACGAAGCGCGCCAGCCGCCGGAGAAACCGTGAAGGCCGTCGCTGAACACGGCCGCGGGGCCGTCGTTGACATACATTACGCCGATCGCCGGACCTGGGCGCCGTCGCGACGGAGCATCGGCACCTGGGTGGATGCGGCGCTCGGTGCGCGCGCGAGCGGCGAAGTGGCAGTACGGGTCGTCGGCAATGCCGAGAGCCGTCGCCTCAATCGCACCTGGCGAGGCAAGGACAAACCCACCAACGTCCTGTCATTTCCTGGCGCTACAAGGGTCCTTGCAAAAAGGAGTCAGGCACCGTCTTCGCGCCGATACTCGAGTGACGCCGCGCCACTCCCGCTCGGCGACCTCGTGGTTTGCGCCCCGGTGGTCGCGCGCGAAGCACGCGAGCAGGGCAAGTCCCGCAGCGCGCACTGGGCTCACATGATCGTTCACGGCACGCTGCACCTGCTCGGGCACGACCATGTGAAGGCGGCGGACGCGCAACGCATGGAGCGCCGCGAGATCGTGATCCTGAAGCGATTCGGTTTCAGCAATCCCTACGTAGCCGGCGGCAGCGCGCGGCGGGAGCGCCAGAGGCAACATGGCTAAGGGCAAAGTGGTCAAGGACAAGGAACGGGAAGAGGACCAGTCGAACACGACGGGCCGCTGGCTCCGGCGCCTGACGCGCGGCGAGCCCCGCGACCGCGAGGAGCTGGGCGAGCAGCTCGCCGAGGCCAGGCGGCGCGGCGTCATCGACGTCGACGCGCTGGCGATGCTCGAGGGTGTGCTCGAGGTGGCCGACATGCAGGTGCGCGACATCATGGTGCCGCGCTCGCAGATGGTGGTGATCCAGCGCGAAGATCCGGTGGACCGGATCCTGCCGACGGTCGTCGAAGCCGGTCACTCACGCTATCCCGTGATCGGCGAGGATCGCGACCAGGTGTTCGGCATCCTGCTGGCGAAGGACTTGCTCAAGCTGTTCGCCGAGAGCAAGACCGAGGACTTCGACATCCGCGAGTTCCTGCGGCCGGCGGTCATCGTGCCCGAGAGCAAGCGCCTCAACGTGCTGCTCAAGGAGTTCCGCGTCTCGCACAACCACATGGCCATTGTCGTCGACGAGTACGGCGGCGTGTCCGGGCTGGTGACCATCGAGGACGTGATCGAGCAGATCGTCGGCGAGATCGACGATGAGTATGACGTCGAGGACGACCAGCTCATCCGGCGCGACAGCTCGCGCCAGTTCAGCGTGCGGGCCATCACGCGCATCCCGGAGTTCAACGAGTATTTCGGCACCGAGTTCGACGACGAGGAGTACGACACCGTCGGCGGCCTGGTCACGCACGAGCTCGGACGCCTTCCGCGGCGCGGCGAAACGGTGAAAGTCGACAGCATCGAGTTCCGCGTGCAGCGCGCCGACCGTCGCCGCATCGAAACGCTGCGCGTCACCATGCCGCGCGACATTCCGCCACGGCCCGAAGAAGAGGTGCCCGCTGCTCAATAGGGCCAGGAGCCTGCTCATTCGCTGGGGCGGGATCACGACATTCCTCCTCGGGGCTGCGCTTTCCCTGGCGTTCGCGCCCTTCGGTCTCTTCCCGTTCGCCGTTCTGTGCCTTGCGGCGCTCTACCTTTTCTGGGACAAGGCCAGCCCGCAGCGCTGCGCGTGGCTCGGCTTCTGCTTCGGCGCCGGCACTTTCCTCGCCGGCACGTACTGGCTGTACACGAGCATTCACGTCTTCGGCCAGGCGCCGGTGTGGATCGCGTTCATCCTGATGCTCGGCCTCGTCGCGATCATGGGCGCCTATCACGCGCTGGTCGGTTGGTTCGCTGCACGCTGGCTGCCCCGCAACGGTGCACTGCCCTGGCTCGTGGGCCTGCCGGCGCTGTGGGTGCTCGTCGAATGGCTGCGCGGCTGGGTCCTCAGCGGCTTCCCGTGGCTCGCGCTCGGCTACAGCCAGATCGATTCCCCCCTCGCAGGCTTTGCACCGCTCGGCGGCGTCTACTTCGTGAGCCTGCTGGTCACGTTTTCCGCGGGCGCGCTCTTTCTCCTGGTTCGCGGTACCTGGACGCAGCGCACGATCGCGGGCGTGCTGCTGATCGCGCTCTGGGGTGGCGGCGCGCTGCTGCACGGTCGCGAATGGACCCGGCGCATGGACGGCGCCGTGACGGTGAGCCTGGTGCAAGGTGCGATCTCGCAGGATCTCAAGTGGCAGTCGGAGAACTACGACTACACGCTCAAGCTGTATCGCGACCTCACGCAACAGGCGCTCGGCAGCCAACTCATCCTGTGGCCGGAGGCGGCGCTGCCTGGCCTCGCGCACGAGCTCGAGGATTACCTCAAGACCTTGTACCTTCAGGCGCGCGCCAGCGGCAGCGACGTGGTCATGGGGCTGCTGCGCTACGACACCGAGCGCAAGCAGTACCGCAACGGCATTCTCGCGATGAGCGACGACCTCGAGTGGTACTACAAGCGCCGCCTGGTGCCGTTCGGCGAGTTTTTCCCCGTGCCGCAGTTCGTGCGCCGCTGGATGCGGCTCATGAGCCTGCCCTACGTCGACTTCGCGCCCGGCGACGAGAACCAGGCGCCGCTGCACGCCGCCGGCATCACGCTGGGCGCAACGATCTGCTACGAGGATGCCTACGGCTCGCAGCAGCTCGCGATCCTGCGCGAGGCGACCGTGCTCGTGAACGTGAGCAACGACGCCTGGTTCGGCGATTCGACCGCGCCTCACCAGCACCTCGAGATCGCGCGCATGCGGGCGCTCGAGGCGGGGCGTTACCTGCTGCGCGCGACCAACAACGGCATCACGGTGATCATCGGCCCGACCGGCGAGATCCGCGAGCGCATCGAGCAGTTCGAGCCCGGCGTGCTGAAATCGACCGTGTATCCGCGCACGGGGTTGACGCCGTATGCGCGCGTCGGCAACGTGCCGCCGATCGCGCTGTGCGCGCTGCTGGTCATCGGCGCGATCCTGTGGCCGCACTGGCGCAAGCGCGCGGAACGCGCAGGCGTCCCCGCGTCGCCGCCGCCGGTCTGATCGCGACACACAGATTGTTGATGGCCACCTGGGAGGCCGGCAATGCCGCTATCGATGTTCCGTGATCACCAGCGCCTCTGGATCACGCTTTTCGTGGCGGCGGTCCAGGGCGTCGTGCTGTTCCGGCTGCACGTGGCCATCGAAGGGCAGGTGTGGCCCGCCACCGATGGCCGTTGGCTGGTCGCCTTCTACGCAATCGCAGTGGTCGTCCCCTCGATCCTGCATCTGCTGGCGGCCCATCTGCGCGAGCGCACATTGTGGCTCGCGATCGCGACGATCGCCGCCGTCTGCTTCGGACTCGCATGGCAGTTCGGTGCGAACGTGAGCGGCGCCGTGACCAGCCAGTACTGGCTCGCCGACGAAACGATACCTTCGTTCGTGGCTACCATGATCGTATTGTGGCTGCTCGTCGTGGCGTTCCTGCGATCGCGTCTCGACCATGGTCGCTGGATCGGCAGCTATTCCCAGCTGTTCTCGTCGGCGTGGCAGAACAAGCTCACGATTGCCGAGGCGCTGGCCTTTACCGGTGCGTTCTGGCTGCTGCTCCTGCTTTGGGCCGGCCTCTTCAAGTCTCTCGGCTACGACCTGTTCGAAAGGCTGTTTCAGGATCCGGCCTTCGTGTATCCATTCACGGCGATCACCTTCGGCGCCGCGATGCATCTGGTCGGCTCGACCGAGAAGCTCGTGAGCGTCGCGCGCGAGCAGGTGCTCGGCTTGCTGAAATGGCTCGCCCCGGTCGCCGCGCTGATCCTGCTGCTGTTCACGCCGACGCTTCTGGTGCAGCTCCCGCGCCTCATTTCCGAGGGCGAGCGGGCAATCGGCGCGGTATGGCTGCTCTGGCTCGTGCTCGTGATGGTGCTGCTGTTGAACGCTGGCTATCAGGATGGGAAGAGCGAGCAGCCGTACCCGCGCTGGCTCGCACTTGCCCTGAGGATCGCCACACCCACGATGCCGCTGGTTGCGGGCGTGGCGATCTATGCACTGATCCTGCGTCTCAGCGAGTACGGGGCGACGGTGCCCCGCGTGTATGGCCTGGTCGCCGCAATCGTCGCGCTGGTTTATGCGGTCGGCTACGCCATCGCCGCCTTCGTTCGCGGCCCGTGGCTGCGCGGAATCGAGCGAGTCAACGTCGTAACGGCGCTCGGGCTGATCTGCATTCTCTTCCTCCTGTGCACGCCGCTCCTATCCCCTTATCGCCTGGCCGCGAACAGCCAGTTCGCGCGCGCCATGCAGAACGGCCAGCACCAGGAAAGCGCGATGGCGTACCTCAAGTTCGAGGCGGGCGAGTATGGGCGCCGCAAGCTTGCGCGGCTGACGAAACTGGACGGCGGCGTGCGCGAGCGTGCCATTGCCGCACTGGCGCAAGGCGTGGACGCGCTGGAGCATCGCTGGTCGCCGCGCAAGCTGACGCAGGAGGAGATCGTGGCGAAGACGACGACCTACCCGCCCGGGCGCGCCCTCGGTGAATCGCTGCTCAGGGCAATTCGCGGTTGCGAAGACGGGGCCAACGCCCAGGAAAGGGTGGTCGTGTTCGTGGACCTCGACGACGACGGTGTCGAGGAAGCGATCATCGTTGCGAGGCAAACGACTTCCGTGTTCGGCAGGGCAGGCGAGGGGTGGCGCCGCATCGGGCGCGGCACGCCGCCTCCGGACGAAGGAACCCTGGCGCGCGCAGTCGCGGATGTGAAAGCCGGCAAGGTCGCCGTCATCAAGCCCAGGCTCAACGACCTGCGCCTCGGCGATGCGCTGATCGAGATGGCCGGAGGCAACGACATATGGCTCGCGGATTACCTTCGGGCGGACGTCGGGTCCATCACGTGCCCGGGCAGCGGCAGCTGAGGCCGCGCGCCGGTGTCGCGGACGGAGCTCTTCGTGGGTGCGGTGGTGATGCAAGACGGACGAGTGCTGCTCGTCCGTCAGTCGCCGGGACATTCGCTGGCGGGCAAGTGGACCATTCCGTGGGGTCGCGTCGAGGCGGGCGAGTCGCCGATGTCGGCCGCGATTCGCGAGACTCTTGAAGAGGGCGGCGTCGAGGCGAAAGTGGAAGGGTTGCTCGGCGTGCAAGAGCTGCCTCCGCCGCAACAAGGCGCTGTCGCGCTCGTCTATCTCTGCCGCCACGTCAGCGGTGACCCCGCCCCACGCGATCGCGAAACGGACGCCGCGGAGTATTGCTCGATCGACGGGCTCGACGCGAAGCGCGGCCTGATGGAGCCATGGTCGCAATGGCTGGTGCGGCGGGTGCTCGCGGGCGAGATCACGGTCGTTGGACCCGGGCACGGCAATCCGCTGCAGGCCCACGGGTCGTTTCTATGAGATTGTCCCGGCTGCTCGCCGCCGATGGGTGCCTCAGGATCGGCGATGAGACACACTGCCTCAACTTCCGACCGCAAAGAGGACGCGCATGAAGGGGCAGGATGAGCGCCCGCCGATCTGGGTGGGCCACGTGGTGCTGGAGACGGATCGCATGAAGGAGTCGGCGGCGTTCATCCGCGCGATCGGCATGCGGCCGGTGTTCGAGGGTCCGCAGGTGGGGGTCTACGAGCTGCGCGGTGGAACGCACCTGATCGTGCTCGCGAGGGACGAGGTCGCCGGCGGCGATGCGAAATTCGACCTGATGGTCGAGGACCTGCACGCCACGCACCGGCACTTCGCATCGCTCGGGCTCGCGCCGTCAGCGATCGAAGCGGTGCCGCAGATCGATCACGAGTTCTTCACCGTCCGCGAACCGGCCGGTCACGTCATCAAGGTGTACTCGAGCCACGTCACCGGAGTGGTCTGAGCGCGCCGACCAGGCGTTCGATGTCTCGCGGCTTCGCTCTTTCGAGGATTCGCGCTCTCGAGGCTTCGGTCTGGGCGTACCCGTGCTACCTGTTCTGCGCCGCCAGCACCTGGCCGATGAACGCATCCAGCTGACCGTTGCGCAGCCAGCGGGCCACGACGACGAGCTCGTTCTCGGAATCGACATAGACCGCGTTCACGCCGTTGCCCAGGTGCACGATCGCGCTCGCCGGCGCGCTCGGCAGCCGCTTTTTTCCGGGATCGGAGTTGAGGAACCAGTTCATCACGCCGTATTCCGTGTTCTGTGGAGTCGGCGTGCTCGCGTACTGATGCCACTTCTCCGAATAGATGCGCCGTTCGCCCCACAGGCCGCGCCGCAGAAGCAGCACGCCGAAGCGCGCCTGGTCCCAGGCGTTGATGAACATGCCGCCGCCCCAGTGACCGCCGCCGCTCACCGACTGCATGCGCTTGCCGTCGAGCTCGACCCACGAATTGTCGTAGCCGTGCCAGCGCCAGGTGTCGCTCGCGCCGATCGGGTCCATGACTTCGCGTTTCAGAACGTCCGGCAGCGGTTCGCGCCAGACGTGAAGGGCCACGAGTGCCAGCAGGTTCACGCGCACGTCGTTGTACTTGTACGCCGTGCCTGGCGCCGGCACGGGCAGCGTCGGCCACTTCAGCGGCTCCCTGCCCTCCGGCCTGTCCGCCCAGTCGGGCTTGTCCCACAGCGTGCCGCGCCAGCCGCTCGTCTGCCGCAGCAGGTGATCCCACGTGATCGGACCGTTGTGCTCGCCGGCGAAGTGCTGCTGCAAAATCGGTGCGACGCGGTCGTTCACGTCGCGGATCCTGCCGCGATCGACCGCGAGGCCGACGACTGTCGAGAGGAAACTCTTGGTGAGGCTGAACGTCATGTCGACGCGATCGAGGTCGCCCCAGGTCGTCACGATGCGTCCGCCACGCAGGATCATGCCCGCGGGTCCGCCGCGCTCCGCCATCGGTCCGACGATCGCATCGTACGGCTCGTGTGCACGCTCGAGGGCGCCGGCGAGCGCGAGGTCGCGCGGCGCGGGATTCTCGTTGGCCATCGCGAAGTCGACCGCGGCCTGCAGGCGCGTGGCGTCGAACTTCGCGGCTGCGGGATCGACGCGGGCCCATTCGGCAACGTTCCTTGGCGGGACGTAGGGCGTTGCCGCCTGCAGCGAAACACAGACCAGCAGGCAAAGGAAAACTGCGGAGCGCGGGAGCGTCAACTGCATGTTGGCACCGAGGGTTGTCTGTCGAGAGGACGGAAAGGCGCGAGTGCTCCCCGTCTCACTATCGCGCAGCGACGCGCGACGCTGCAACACAAATCGATCTGAACGCGCAGCACGTCCTTTGGCGCCTGGTACGCTCAAGAGTATCCTCAGGCAGTCGGGCCTGCAGGACTGAGCTTTCATCCGCTACGCCATCGTTGTCGAGACCGCCGGTTCGAACCTTTCGGCGTACGTACCGGATCTTCCGGCTTGCGTAGCCACGGGCTTGACCGTGGAGGAGATCGAGCGCTCGATTCGCGACGCGATCCGCTTTCACCTCGAAGGACTGCGCCAGGACGGGATTCCGATCCCCACACCCTCGAGCCGCGTCGACTACGTCGAGCTCGCCGCCTGACACGGGCCTGGACGAGCCGCGGGTTCCAACAACCCTACGCCGCCGTGCGCACGCGGGCCGCGCTCTCCTCGTGCTGGCGCAGGAAGGTCGTCGGCTCGCCCATGATCTTCGCCATGTTCCAGCCGCGCTTCACCATCGTCAGGTTCACTTTCCCCGCGGCCAGACCGGCGACCAGCTGCACGTACATGCGCGCGCGGCCGCGGTGCTTGTACCGAACCGCGAGCGCGTGGCGCCAGAGCGCCGAGTATTCCTGGTAGAACTCGTCGATCGGCAGGGTCGTCGGCAGGACGCTGTGCACGATGTCGAACAGCTCCCAGTCCTGCGTGTTGACGTTCGCCTTCGCCTCGTCCCACAGGTCCGTGCCGGGTAGCGGCGTCAGGATCGAGAACCCGCTGTTGTAGGTCGCGTGCGCCTCGATCCAGTCCTTGAGCTTCTGAAAATCCTCGCGCTGCCAGGTCGGGTCGACGATGAAGTTGCAGGTGAAGCCGACGTCGCGCTGCTTGAGGATCTCGATCGCGCGCTCGTTGTGCGAGGCCTTGTTGAGCTTGTTCACCGAGGCGAGTCCCGCGTCGTCGACCTTCTCCACGCCGAGGAACACGGCGAGGTTGCCGCATTCGCGCCACTCGTCGATCAGCTCGGGGAACTTGCAGATGATGTCGGTGCGCGTCTGCACCGTGTAGAACTTGCGGATGCCCGAAGCGCGGATCACGCGCGCCATCTCCAGGCTGCGCGCGTGGTGCATCCAGAAGATGTCGTCGGTCACGAAGATGTTCGGCGCGCTGATGGTCTCGAGCTCGCGCACCACCTGCCCGGCGGATTTCATCCGGAACGTGCTGTCGTGGAACTTCCAGACCGAGCAGAAGTTGCAGGAGAACGGGCAGCCGCGCGCGGTTTCGAGCAGCGCGAGCGGCTTGCGGAAATTGATGTAGTACTGGTCCGCGTATTCGCTCACGAGGTGGCGCGCGGGCAGCGGCAGCGTGTCCAGCTCGCTGCGGGCGGTCGAGGGCGGCGTGAACCTCGGCCCGCCGGCAGTGTTCAGCATCATGCCGGGCACGGTCGCGAGGTCCGCGCGGCGCTCCACCGCGTTCACGATGGCCGCGACGATCTCTTCACCGTCGCCGATCGCGACCGCGTCGATCGAGGAGTCGTTGAACCAATGCGGATCGCGCGAGCAGTCGTGACCGCCGACCAGGGTGAACGCGCGCGGCGCGCGGCGGCGGACTTCGCGCGTGGCGCGCACCAGCCGGTAGCGCTCGGTGGTGAAGTTGCACTGAAAGCCGACCAGCTCCGGCGCGTAGCTCTCGCACTTCGCCATGCCCTTCTCGAAGCCGTCGAGGCGCAGGTCGATGATGCGCACTTCGTGTCCGTCGCGCTCCAGCACGCCGGCGACGCACTCCAGGCCCAGAGGCTCGACGAGCGTGATCAGCTCCAGTCCGAGGATGCCGTCGTTCGCGGGCTTGATCAGAGCTATTCTCATCTTCTTGCTCCGGATACGATGGCGGCTATTGGAGCACCAACCTGCGGGATTGACAAATGCCGACAGATGAAACGATCGCCTGCGCCGCAACGGGCTGTAAGAGTGACGAGCCGTCCCGCGCGGGCGGCCATCAGGCTGGTGCGGCACAGCAAGAGACTCCCCGATGACGCGCGCGGTGCTCGGCATCATCGGCGGCTCGGGCGTCTACGAGCTTCCGGGGCTCACGAACCTGCACGAGGAGCGGGTCGCCTCGCCCTGGGGCGAGCCCTCCGACGCCCTGCGCTTCGGGCAGATCGGGGACACGCAGATCGTGTTCCTGGCCCGCCACGGGCGCGGCCATCGTCTCTCGCCGTCGGGCATCAACTACCGCGCGAACGTCGACGCGCTGAAGCGGGCCGGCGTCACCGATCTCCTCTCGGTCAGCGCCTGCGGCTCGTACAAGGAGGAGCTGTCCCCCGGAACCTTCGTGCTGATCGACAACATCGTCGATCGCACCACCCGCCGCGAGAGCTCGTTCTTCGGCAACGGCTGCGTGGCGCACGTCGCGATGGCGAGCCCGGTGTCGCCCGGCCTGGTCGAGCGCGTGGCGGCGGCCGCGAAGAAAGCCGGCGTCGCGGTCACGCGCGGCGGCACGGCGCTGTGCATGGAGGGCCCGCAGTTCTCGACGCTCGGCGAGGCGCTCACTCACAAGTCCTTCGGCTACGACGTGGTCAACATGACCTGCATGCCGGAGGCGAAGCTGGCGCGCGAAGCGGAGATCTGCTACGCCGTGGTCGCGATGGTGACCGACTACGACTGCTGGTACGCCCACGACACGCAGGTGGACGTGCGCGAGATCATCAAGGTGATGCACGACAACGCGGGCAAGGTGCAGAAGCTGGTGGCGCAGCTCGCGGCCGATTTTCCGCGCGACCACGAGCCCTGTCCGATGGGTTCGGACCGCGCGCTCGAATACGCTCTCATCACGGCACCCGACGCGCGCGATCCCGCGTTGCTCGCGAAGCTGGACGCCGTGGCGGGCCGCGTGCTGAACCGCAGTTAGCCGGGCAGAGGGTAATGAGCATCCAGACAGTCGGCGCTGACGATGCGGATCTCGCCGCGGAACTGCGTGCCGCGATCCGCACGATTCCCGACTACCCGAAGCCCGGCATCCAGTTCCGTGACATCACCACGCTGCTCGGCAACGCCGGCGCCTGGCGGCGCGCCGTGGACGAGCTCGCGCGGCCGTGGGCCAGCGTCCGGGTCGACAAGGTGGCCGGCATCGAGGCGCGCGGCTTCATCCTCGGCGGTGCGATGGCTCACCAGCTCGACGCCGGCTTCGTCCCCATCCGCAAGAAAGGCAAGCTGCCGCACACGACGGTCAAGATCGCGTACTCGCTCGAGTACGGTATCGACGAGATGGAAGTGCACCGCGACGCGGTGCTCGAAGGCGAGACGGTGATCCTGGTCGACGACCTGATCGCAACCGGCGGCACGGCGACGGCGGCGGTGCAGCTCCTGCGCTCGATCGGCGCGCAGGTATTGGCGGCCTGTTTCATCATCGACCTGCCCGAGCTCGGCGGCGCGCGCCGCCTCGAAGCCCTGGACGTGCCGGTGCGCTCGCTCGTGGCGTTTGCAGGCCACTGACGGGCGCGGCAGGTACGGATCGGCATGCGCGTCGGCGATCGTCACTATCGCAGCATCTTCGTCGACGCCGACGGCGAGACCGTCGTGGTCGTCGACCAGACGCGGCTGCCTTTCGAGTTCGTGCTGGCGAAGCTGACGACGCTCGAAGATGCAGGGCGCGCCATCACCACCATGATCGTGCGCGGCGCGCCGCTCATCGGCGTGACCGCCGCCTACGGTGTGGCGCTGGCGATGCGGGTCGATGCCTCGGATGCCGCACTCGCGCACGCGCTGGACGTGCTCGGCCGCACGCGGCCCACGGCCGTGAACCTGCATTGGGCGCTAGACCGCGTCGGGCGCGTGCTGAAAGCCATGCCCGCTGCCGAGCGACGCGCAGGGGCCTACGCGCAGGCGGGCGCCATGGCCGACGAGGACGTCGCGGCCTGCAAGGCGATCGGCAGCCACGGTGCGAAGATGCTGGCTGCCATTGCCGAAAAGAAAGCCGAAAAGAGCCAGGGGCGGCCGATCAACGTGCTGACCCATTGCAACACCGGCTGGCTCGCCTGCGTCGATTGGGGCACTGCGCTCAGCGTCATCTACGCAGCGCACGACGGCGGCATTCCGGTGCACGTCTACGTCGACGAAACGCGGCCGCGCAACCAGGGCGCCTCGCTCACGGCCTTCGAGCTGGGTGCGCACGGCGTGCCGCACACGCTCATCGTCGACAACGCTGCCGGCCATTTCATGCAGCGCGGCCAGGTCGACGTTTGCATCGTCGGCAGCGATCGCACGACCGCGCAGGGTGACGTCGCCAACAAGATCGGCACGTACACCAAGGCATTGGCGGCGCGCGACAACGGCGTGCCGTTCTACGTCGCGCTGCCGTCCTCGACCATCGACTGGACGCTTCACGACGGCATCGCCGGGATACCGATCGAGGAGCGCGCCGCGCGCGAGGTCACGCACCTGCGCGGGCGCAGCGCGACCGGTGAGGTGGTGGAAGTGCAGACCGCAGCGAGTGGCAGTCCGGCCGCCAATCCGGCGTTCGACGTCACGCCGGCGCGCCTGGTATCGGGGCTCATCACGGAGCGCGGCGTCGCGGTGGCCAGCCGCGAAGGCTTGGCCGCGCTCTTTCCGGAGCGCGCGGCCGAGCCGAAACGCGCGGGCGGGAAAGCGTGACCTTCGTTCGGCGCAAGTCAGCGCGTGGCCGCGGCAAGGCAGATCCGCGCAAGTCGGATCGGCCAAAGTCCGAGCGCGAGCTGCGCGCGAGCGTGGTCGCGACGGCGCTGGCGATGGAGCGCGCGGGATTCGCGGTCGCGAAATCGGGCAACGTGTCGTGCCGGTTCGGCGCGGGAATGCTGATCACGCCGTCCGGCGTGCCGTACGCCGCCACCACGCCCGCCGACGTCGTCTCGTTGGATCTCGACGGGCGCGTCGTGTCCGGCGCGCGCGAGCCTTCCTCCGAGTGGCGCTTTCACGCGGCCATCTATCGTGCGCGGTCCGAGGCGCAGGCTGTCGTGCACACGCACAGCCCCCAGGCGACCGCGCTTTCGTGCGCGCGCCGCGCGATTCCAGCCTTTCACTACACCGTCGCCCTCGCGGGCGGCAACGATATTCGCTGCGCCGAGTACGCCACTTTCGGGACGCAGGAGCTCTCGGACAATGCGCTGCGCGCACTCGAAGGGCGCCGCGCCGTGCTCCTGGCGAACCACGGCGTCATCGCGTTCGATGCTTCACTGGCGGCCGCGCTGGCGCTCGCGGAGGAAGTGGAGAGCCTCGCGACTCGCTATCTCGCGATGCTGGCGGCCGGCCTCGAGCCCGTCATCCTCGACGAAGCGGAGATGCGGCGTGTGACGGGGCAGTTCGCGCGCTACAAGCGCTTCGACGGCTAGCGTGGCCCTTCCGCAGCCGTTGCCGCGGCCTCGACACGCGCGCGCATCGGCTGCTTCACCGTCTCGGGCAGTTCCTTGCGCCACTTCGGATCCAGCACTTCCTGCGCCTGCGCCTTCTCACCCTTCTGGATGTACTTTTCCGCAGCCTCGACGCGGATCTGCACGCTGTTGTCGACGGCTCCGGTCTCGAGATAGCCGTCCGACAGCACCGTCACCGCCTGCGGCGGAAACACGATGCGCGAGCCCTCGGGTGCAGTCGCGTTGTACTCGTCCGCCGTCTGCTTCGCGCGATTGAGCTGCCAGATCGCACCGCCCGGCGCGAAGTCCTTGTCTTCCCACTTGCCGATGTAGCCGTACATCATGCCGAGCGCCAGGTGGAACTCGTAGATCTTCGGCTTGTTGCGGCTGTCGTACGCGCCGCCCTTGCCGCGAAACAGGGCCTTCTCGTACTTGTCGCTGATCCGTGCGAGCTCCGCGCCGCGACCGCTGTTGGCCAGGATCTCGGCGAGCGCCAGGAACGCCGTCGGGTCCGCGGAATTGCCGGTGAAGTCGACGCCAAGGGTGTAGTAGGCCTCGGCGCACGGATAGCCTGACTCGCCGGCGGCGCGGCACCGGTCGCCGAGCGCCCGCGCCAGCGCGAGAAATGCCATGGAGCGTGTACCCGGTCGCGGTTCCTCGTATTCCCTGAAATCCGCGCGCCACCACTTGTAGTTGCCCACGGCAGCAGGCTTTTCGTGCAAGGCCAGCAACTCGCGCGCGCCGGGGCCGATGTCCGTGGTTCCTTCCTGCTTGCGCAGGCGCTGCCCGGCGTCGCTCTTCACGAAGCGCTGCGGCGCCCCGCCGTAGCCCCGATGAGCCAGCGCCTCGGCAACGGCGACCAGCAGCGACTCGCGTCCGCTGCTGCGCGCTTCGATCTCGGTCAACGCGATATCGACTGCCTGCTTCACCTGGCCGGCACTCGTGAGCTCGCGCACGTAGTTGGCGAGGGCGGACACGTTGCCCTGCTTGCGCAGCAGCTCGAGCGCGAGGGTTTGCGCAGCTGCGTCGTCGCGATTGCTCTTCACCGCACCCAGTGCCCAGTCGAGCGCCTGCTTGTCCTGGCCGCTCTCGGCGAGGATGCGCGCGCGATTGGCGGCGTAGACGCTGACGCGATCGTCCTCGAGCTGTACGGCGCGGTCGAGCAGCTTGATCGCCTGGGGTCGCTGTTGGGGATCCTGCGCGTAGAGTTGCGCGAGATTGTTCAGGGCGCCGCCGGAGTCGCGGCGCCGCTTGAGGAAACTCTCGTACTGGCGGATCGCGCGCTCACGCGCGGTGCCGCGCGCGGCGCCATCGAGCTTCGCGTCTTCCGAGCATTGCTGGTACGCCAGGGCGGAATAGAAGAGATAGTCGCCGTACAGCGCCGGATCGCTGGTCTGCTTGAGATGATCCGTCGCCCCGTCGAGCTCCTTGCGGGCGTCGCGCCAGTCGCCCGTCGCGAGATCGGCGCGCGCGCCGCTGATCGCCTGGGCCAGCTCTTTGTCGTCCGCGAGCGCGACCGGCGTCGACACGCAGGCGAGCAGTAGGGCAGCCACGCACGCGCGGCTTCCAACCCTGCGTGCGGCGCTCATGGCGACACCGTCGTGCCATTGCGCACGCCGCCGGCATGCGGATCCTGCTTGTACTCGCGCACCGTCACGATCAGCGGGGGACGCTCGGCGCCCAGCAATAGCTGCACGCACTTGGACCAGACAGCGTCCTTGGCGACGCTCACGACACCTTCGGTGCAGGCGTCCGCGGCGCATTCGGTGGCGCCGGGCGGGTCGCCCAGGCGCGGCGCCGGCGGCGTCAGCCTGACCACCACTCTTTCCGTCGGTGCGGGTCGCGTGAATTCCAGGAGGAACACCGAATCGTCGCGCACTTTGGCGCGCTCCCAGAGCAGCGGGATGACGATGGCCTGTCGCGGCGTATCGAATTCGACGCTGACCGCGAGCGGAACCTGCGTGACGAACTGATCGTGCACGCTCCTTTCGACCGTGTCCGTGCGGATCCACGCCGTGAGTGCGTTCTGCACATCGGTCGCGAGACGATCGGCGTCCCGATAGGGCCGGATCAGCTTGTTCGGACCGTACAGCTTGATCGGGTCGATCTCCGGCATCGTGAAGTCCTTGTCGCCGACGCGCGCGCTCCACACGATCTGGATCAGCGGTACGGAGGCGCCCTCCTGCACGAGCCTCGCAGTCAGCACGGCGGCCGGCGCATCCGCGGGCGTGGCGTTCAGCCATTCGATGAGCGGGAAGGGGGCTTGCAACTGAGCGGCGAGATGGCCGGCCACGGTCTTTTCCACGTCGGTGACCTGGGCCTGCAGCCCGCTGACGAACTTTTCCGATTCGATCTTGAACGCGACCTGCACCTGCCCGGGAGCGGCGATGACGCCCGGCGCCGCGAGCAGCAGCGCGGAACATGCAGCGATCCTTACCTTCATTGGCAGCCCTTCTCTTCAGGTCCGAAGATGAACGTGTGGCGCCCGCCGCCCGAGGCGGGCACCTCGAGCCGGCAGGTCGCAAGCACCCGGGGTGCGGCGCCGGTGACGCCGATTTCGATCTCGACGTCGTCGTTGGCCGCCAGCTCGAAGGAAGGCAGCACCTGAGGCTCCGCCCCGAACATGCCGGAGACGATCGACTCCAGGTCTTCCGCCTCCTTCTGCGTGAAATAGTCGCTGACTCTCTGGCGCAGATCCGCATCGTCGCGGAGCGACGCGAGATTCGGCAGATTCTCCGCGGCGGAACCGGTGACCACGAGGCCCTGGAGCAGGTCCTCCAGCCGGTGCTTGCGGCCGCCGGCGCGCAGCTCCAGGTAGTGCGTGTCGCCGCTGTCCTGTCCGGGCGCGCGCAGTTCGCCGAACAGCGACCAACCCGGAACGAGACGCAGCACGTGAATCTGCCTGCGCTCGAACCCGCCGGGCACTGCGACCTCGTGCGCGTCCCACGGCGCGAGGTCGAGATCGAGGGGCAGGAAGTCGGTCCGCTCCATGATTTCGTAGCGCAGCTTCAGCGTCGCGAAACGGGGGAACATCGGGCGTCCGCCGATGCTCGTGCCGGGCCCGACGGTGAAGGGCCCCATGAACACGCTGTCGCCGGCCATGACGCGGACCTTGAACGACTCCTCGCCGCTCCGCGCGCCGCCATAGCGCAGATACACCGACGAAGTACCTGCGTGCAGGAGCGTCACGATGATCAGCCCGAAGAGGACTGCGGGAAGCGCGCCCGGCCCTCCCAGAAGCTTGCGCGTAAGGTCTTTGCGGCCCTCTCCGCCCGCATCCTGGTACATCGACCAGAGGAGCTTCCACAGGCCCCACGCGCTCACCGTGCCGCCGACGATCAGCGTTTCGGTGACGAGGGGCTGGACGTGGCGCTGGAACCAGATCACGACCGCGGCCGCGAAGATCGCGAACAGGAGCAGTGTGAGCCGATATCGCCAGCGCGAGGCCGCGTCCGCGACCGGCGCGTCCGTGGTTCGCGCAGCCGCGCGCGCGCCTTGACTCGAGTCGTTCATGGCGCGACTCCGCGCGATCGGTAGTGATCGCCGGCCGTCATCGCAGGGCTCCCTTTGCCGACGTACCGGTATTTTCTTGTCGACTGCCCGGTTATGCGCCGCAGCCCACCGGCAGTCAAGTGCCCATGGGCGTGATCCAGTCGCCGGGCGGAGACAGAAATCCGATAGCGGAAACCGCCAGGCCGTCCCTCGTAGCTCGCGCCTGCCTCTGCACTGAAGCGAGGCGGTAAACGGAGGACGAAATGGAAATTTTCACAAAGGAAAGGCTGCGGCACTTCGCGACCGCATCCGCGGTGACGGCGCTACTGGCCGCGGCCGCGCCGGCAGCGAGCGCCAGCTCATTGCCGGTGAACGTACCGACGCCACCGCCGCTGGTCTGGCAGCAGTGCGCGCTCAACCCGGCGCGTGAATGCGCGAGACTCAGGGTGCCGTTGAACTACGCGAATCCCGCGGAAGGGTTCATCGAATTGCCGGTGGCGCGACGGCGCGCCGACGGCGCGTCGTTCGGTCCGCTGGTGATGAACTTCGGCGGGCCCGTCAGCCAGGGGGCGTTCCTGCTGGAGGTCGCGGGCGACGAGAACTTCACGCACGAGATGCTGGAGCTCTACGACATGGTCGCCGTCGATGCCCGCGGCATGACGAACGGCATCACGTGCTTCGATTCGCAGACCCAGGGCGAGTACTGGCGGACCAACCACTTCTCACGCTCCACCGCCGAGCTCAACCATCTCCTCGCCCTCGAGCGTGCAGCCAACGAACGCTGCCTTCAGGACGATCCAGCCACGGCACGGAACATGTCGAGCGCCGCGAGCATCCGCGACATGGAGTCCTTGCGGCTTGCCCTGGGAGTGAATCAGATCTCCTTCTTCGGCATTTCGTACGGCACGTACTTCGGCAACCGCTACGCGGCGCTGTACCCCGGCCGGGTCAGGGCCATGGTGCTCGACGCCGTCGTCGATCACGGCATCAGCGATCCGGAAATCGTCAACGACCTGGTGAAGGGCTACGAAGAGAGCTGGACGGCTTTCAAGCAGTGGTGCGCGGACACGGCGAACCCTTGCCGCCTGCGGGGCCAGAACCTCGATGCGTTGTTCGATGAGCTGCACGCGCGAGCCCGCTCTCCCGGCATTCCCGCGCCGGGCAATGTCCTCGATCCCGATCGACCGGTGAACGATTGGGAGTTGAACTTCGCACTGCTGTTCTCGGTGATCTCCGGTGTCCAGTTCGACTTGACGGAGACCATTCTCTTTGAGGCATCGCAGAACGATGCCTCGCTGGCCGGCGCGATCTACGACGAGTCCACCGGTCTGCAGCCCGATGGCAGCTATGCGACCGGAGGTACGTTCCGGGCGATCACCTGTGTCGACTCCCGCTGGTCGCAGCTGCTGCCGAACGCCAGCGCGGCACGCGCATTCACTCTGGTGGCCAAGGCGATCTCGCCGCATTTCGGAGAAAACGGCTTCGTGCAGTCCCCGCAGCAGTGCTTCGGGTATCCGGTCGCGCCGACTGAAGCTCCGCCGGTGAACACCCGCGTCGCTCCGGGAATTCCCCCGGTGCTGGTGATCGGAGCAACGCTCGACCGGTTCACGCCGCTCAAGTGGTCGCAGAGCGTGGCGGCGCGAATTCCCGACAGCAGACTCATCGTACGCAACGGCAACGGGCACGGCAGCCTCGGCCGGTCGGAGTGCGTCCGGCAAATCGTCGCCGACTATCTGGGACGCGGTATCGCGCCTGCCAGCGGCATACAGTGTCCGACCGATCCGCGCTCGTTCTCGCCGGCTCGCTCTTCGATCCCCGATCCGTCGCAACCGCAGGGGTTGATCGCACCGGACTCGAACCTGCTGCAAGGCACGCCCCGGAGACTGCCGGAAACCTGAGCGGCGATCGATCACCACGGCAGCGGCGTCTCATGGACGAGACGCTCTGCCGTGCGTGAGCGGTGGCTACAGCACTTGCGTTCTCGCGGTACGGGCGATCCGATCGCCAGTGCTCGCTCCGGCGCACGGCTACGACACTTTGCCACTGATCGCGTTGCGGTAGAGCTGCTCGAATTCCGGTGCGGCCACCGCGCGCGGGTTGGAAGGCGTGCTCGGGTCGGCCTCGGCCATCTTCGCGAAAGCTGCGGCGTGTTCTTCCTTCACACCGAGCGCGGCGAGCGTGTGCGGAATGCCGATCGCCTCGCGCAGATCCAGCACCCACTCGACGATCGCAGACGAGGTACGGCGCGTGAGCCCGAGCCAGGCGGCCAGGCGCGCGAGCTTGTCGTCGATCACCGGCCGGTTGTACGCGAGCACGTACGGCATCACGACGCCGTTGGTCAGGCCGTGATGCGTGTTGAGGTTCGCGCCGCACGGATGGCTCAGGCTGTGCATCGCGCCGAGGCCCTTCTGGAACGCGGTGGCGCCCATCGTCGAGGCGATCATCATGTACGAGCGCGCTTCGATGTTCTTGCCGTCCTTCACCGCGACCGGCAGCCACTCGCGTATCAGGCGCATGCCTTCGACCGCGATGCCGTCCGCGAGCGGGTGAAAACCGAGCGCGCAGTACGCTTCGAGATTGTGCGACAGCGCATCCATGCCGACTGCCGCGGTGACGTGCGGCGGCAAGCCGAGGGTGAGCTCCGGGTCGTCGATGACGATCGCCGGCAGCAGGCGTGGATGAAAGATGAGTTTCTTGGTGTGGTCGCGAAGGTCGGTGAGCACGGAGCAGCGGCCGACTTCCGACCCGGTGCCGGCCGTGGTCGGCACCGCCACCACCGGCGCCATGCCGGCGACGTTGACGCGCGTGTACCAGTCTTCCTTGTCTTCGAAATCCCAGATGGGCCGCGCCTGGCCGACCATCAGCGCGATCGCCTTGGCGGTGTCGAGCGCGCTGCCCCCGCCGAACGCGATGACACCGTCGTGCGCGCCGCGTCGATACGCTTCGACGCCCGCAGTGACGTTCGCTTCCACGGGATTGGGTTGCACGTCGGCGAACACTTCGCAGTGGAGCCCTTCGGCTTTGCACAGCGCCACCGTGTCCGTGACCATTGGCAACTTCGCGAGGCCCGCGTCAGTGACGAGCAGCGGGCGTTGCATGCCCAGCTCGCGGCACGCGGACGGCAGCTCGCGGATCTTGCCGGCGCCGAAGCGGATGCTGGTGGGATAGTTCCAGCGGCCGGCCAGGGCCGGCGGTGCGGTTGCGCTCATGTCAGGTCACCGTGCGCAGATGGAATGACTTGGGGCGCGTGAGGTGCTCGTAGCCGACCACAGACAGCGTGCAGCCGCGTCCCGAATCCTTCACGCCAACCCAGGCGAGCGCGGGGTCCAGGTAGTCGCAGCGGTTCATGAACCAGGTGCCGGTTTCGATGCGCTCGCCCAGCGCGCGCGCCGCCAGCGCGTCGCTGGTCCATACGCAAGCGGTGAGCCCGTAGCGGCTGTCGTTCATGAGCCGCACGGCTTCCTCGTCCGACGACACTTTCTGGATGCTCACCACCGGACCGAACAGCTCTTCCTGCACGACCGGCATGTCGTGACGCACATCGACGAGCACCTGTGGCGCCAGGTATGGCGTGTCGTCCTCGTCCGCCGGGAAATGCCTGGGGTCGATGAGGGCGCGTGCGCCGGCATTGACCGCGTCACGAATGGCGCGGCGGATGGTCTGCGCGGCCTCGGTGCGAACCACCGGGCCGAGCGTGGTCTCGCGCGTAATCGGGTTGCCGAGCACGTAACGACGCGTGAGCTCGACGAACGCCTCGACGAAGTGCGCGTGCAACGACTCGTGGACGTAGATGCGACCGATGCCGCAGCACGACTGCCCGGAATTGAAGAACGCGCCGTCGACCAGGTTCTCGACGGCGTGCTCGAAGCTGGCGTCGGCGCGAACGTACGCGGGATCGTTGCCGCCGAGCTCCAGCCCCACGCCGATGAAGCGCTCCGCGGCGGCGCGCTGGATTGCGCGGCCGCCTGCCACCGAGCCGGTGAAGGCGACGAAGTCGACGCGCGCATCGCCGACGATGCGCTCGGTGTCGGCGTGCGTGAGATGCAGGGCGCGAAACAGGCCGTCGGGCAGGCCGGCCTCCGCGAAACTCTCGGCGAAACGCTCGGCGCACAGCGGCGTCTGCGCCGAGTGCTTGAGCAGCACGGCATTGCCGGCCATCAGGGCCGGGATCACGCTGTTCACGGCGATGAGGTACGGGTAGTTCCAGGCCGCGATCGTGAACACGACCCCGAGAGGCTCGCGACGGATGAAGCGTGCAAAGCCCGGTTTCGGCCCGGCGTCGATGTCGGCGAGCGCGGCGGGCGCAGCGTCGATCATGTAGCGCGCGCGCTCGAGCGTGCCGCTCACCTCGTTCGGCGCATATGCCACCGGGCGTCCCATCTGCCACGACAGCTCGAGGGCGATGGCGTCGCGACGTCGCTCGAAGATGTCGCAGAACGCGCGGCAAATGCGCGCACGCTCCTCGATGCGCGTGGTACGCCAGGCCGCCTGCGCGCGTCGCGCGGCGTCGAGGGCGCGGTCGACGTCGTCGAAGGAGGCGAAGGGGCGCTCGACGTACACGCGCCCGTCCACGGGCGAGATCGTCTTCTGAGTAGCCATGCGGGAGAACCGGCGGAAGAGAGCATCCCGATTCTAATGCTTTCGCCGGCAAGCGAGGCAATTCGCCCTGTGTAGAAGTTGCGCCGGATGCCGGCGACGCCGAACCCGCCTCGCCCCGTCAGTCGGTACAGCTCGCGAGTGCGCTTCGTGCGCGCGTCAGGCGGACACTGTCGTGGGGCAGAGCCGCTGCCATCGTCTCCAAAGCCTGCACGATGAGCGGCCTGCCAGCAGGGCGATCTCCAGCCGCGCAGAGTCGCGCGCCAAAGTCGAGCAGGGTCTGACCGACCTCGGGGTTCAGGGGCGGCAGCACGCGACGCTGCATCGCCACGGCCTGCTCGAAGGCTGCCCGGCCGCCAGCCGCGTCGCCGGAGGCGAAGCGCGCGCGACCCAGCGCCGCGAGGTTCGAGGCGATGCGCGGATGCTCTTCGCCAACACCGGCTCGTTGCAGAGTCAGGGCGCGTTCGGCCGAAGCAATGGCCTGCGGGTACAAGGCCCGCGCAGTCTGCGTCAACGACAGCTGAACGAGCGCGACGCCGATGTCGGGATGATCGGCGCCGAGCACACGCGTGCGGATCGCCACGGCTTCGTCGAGGGCGGCCTGCGATTCCTCCAGCCGGCCGAGCTCGCGCAGGATGGCGCCGAGCCAGCTCAGCGTGGTGGCGACGTTGGGGTGGTCGGGGCGCGCCTCGCGGTCCCCGGCCAGTACCGCGCGCATTTCCCGTTCCGCAAGCGCGAACCGGCCCTGGTTGTGCCAGGTGGTCGCGAGTCCCATGCGCGTGCTCAGTACCGTGTTCGCATCCGTGCCTGCACGCCGCATCGCCGCCACGGTCTTCTGCAGCAACGCTTCAGCTTCGCCGAGCCGACCCGAGACGTGCAACGCAGTGCCGAGATTGAGCTGCGTGGAGAGCGTGTAGGCGTGCTCCTCGCCGAGGCTGTGGCCATAGATGCCAAGCGCCTCCTCGAGCAGCGCGACGGCTTCGGGAGCGCGTCCGCGCGAGCGCAGGAACAGGGCATAGGCATTGAGCGCGGGCGCGAGCGAGTGATGGCCCGCCCCCAGCGTCCGGCGCAAGGTCGCCATGCCTTCGCGATACATCGCGTCGGCCCGATCGTGCGTACCGTTGAGGTTGTAGGTGCGGCCGAGATCGACCATCGACTGCCCGACCGAGGCATCGTTGCGACCGAAGAAGCGCTGTCGCACCGCCAGCGCTTCCTCGGCTGGTGAAATCGCGGCGGCGAATTCGCCGAGATCGAGGCGTATGACTGTGAGGTTGCTCAGCGTTTCACCGAGCGCCTCGTCGTCGCCGGGGTGGGCGCGATGCGCCGCCAGCGACTGCTCGTAGTAACGGGCAGCAGCCTCGAGATCGCCTTCGTCGTGCAGAACCTGGCCAACGGAGTTGAGCAGTCGGCCCTGCAGCTGGTTCTCGCCGCTGCTCTGCGCCAGGCGCAGCCCATCCTCGCCCAGCGCGCGCGCCTGCTCGTAGGCGCCGATCTCGCGATAGGTCTCCGCCATCGTTTCGAGCAGGCGCAGCTTCACGGCGGGCTGTCCTTCGAGCTCGGTCGCGATGCGCTTCGCGCCGGCATCGAGAACGCTGCGCACGGTGACCTCTTCGCCGGCGCTCACCCGCGGGTCGGAGCTCTGCAGCAGCTCCACCAGGAACCTGGAAACCTGCTCGGCGCGCATGCGTTGCACTTCGGTGACCTGCAGTGCGCGCTGCAGCCTCAGGGATTGCAGCGTCATGCTGATCGCGAAGCCGAGTACCACCAGCAGCGCCGTCGCGCCGATCGCCACCGGCACGCGGTTGCGACGGATGAACTTGCGGGCGCGATACGTCCATCCGGGCGGATGCGCCTGGATCGGCTGGCTCGCGAGATGACGCTGAACATCGCCGGCGAGGTCGCCGGGCGTGGCATAGCGCTCCTGCCGTTCCTTGGAGAGGCCTTTGAGCGCGATCCAGTCGAGATCTCCGCGCAGCTCGCGGCGCAGGTCGCGCGGCGAGCGGCCGCGAGCCCCAGCGAGTTGCTCCGCCTGCGTGTCGGCGAGGCTTGCGAAGGCTGCGCTCGGCGTGCGCGCCTCGGTGTCGCGGATCACGCGCTGCATCTCGAGATATCCCATGCGGCGCAGCTCGTCGGCGTCGAACGGCAGAAGGCCGCTCACGAGCTCGTACAGCAGCACGCTCAACGCGTAGATGTCCGTGCGCGTGTCGACGTCGGCGCCGTCGGGATGAAACTGCTCGGGACTCATGTACGAGGGCGTGCCGATCAGGAGCCCGAGCCGCGTGCGCAAGGTTTCCTCGGTGAGCGGCTGATGGATGGCCTTGGCCACGCCGAAGTCGATGATCTTCGGCACGGGGCGGCCGTCTTCCAGGGTCACGAGCACGTTCGAGGGCTTGAGGTCGCGATGGATGACGCCCTTCTGGTGGGCATGCTGCACTCCTTCGCATACCGCGACGAAGAGCTCGAGGCGCAGGCGTACTCCGGCACGGTGCGTGTCGCAGTAGTCGGTGATCGGCACGCCGTCGACCAGCTCCATCACGAAGAACGGCCGGCCGTCTTCCGTGGCGCCGGCGTCGAACACGCGCGCGATGTGCGCGTGCGACATGAGTGCGAGCGCCTGCCGCTCGGCGGCGAAACGCGTGACCACCTCGCGTGTGTCCATGCCGAGCTTGATCACTTTCACCGCGACCCGGCGCCGGATCGGCGCTTCCTGCTCGGCTTCGTACACCGTCCCCATGCCACCGGCACCGATCTCGCGCTCGATGCGATAGTGGCCGAGGCGCCGACCGACCAGCGTCGGCAGCTCGTCGGCGATCCCGCCGGTTTCGGCGCTCAGGGCCGGAGCACGATCGAGAATCGCGGGGCGGTCGTGGGCCGCCAGCAGCGATCCGATCTCTTCGCGTAGCGCTTCGTCCCCGCCGCAGGCTTCGCTCAGGAAACGCGTGCGTGCTTCTGCAGGCTGTTCGAGAGCCGCAAAAAAGATCTCCCAGATACGGTTCCAGCGCGGCGTGTCCATCGGTCGGGCGGGAGACAATCCCTTACCCCCTCTTGATCGGGGAGTTTTACCGGGCAGTATAGGCGCCTTTCCCCAAGGGAGCCCGCCATGCGATTCATTGCTGCCGGTGGTGCTGCTGCGATCACCGCGGCGGCAGGGATTGCCGTATTTTCAGCCCCTTCGGCCGCCGAGCCGCCTCGCGCGGCGCTGGGAGCCTGGGGCGTAGATCTCGCCGGCATGGACCGCGCCGTTCGTCCCGGCGACGACTTTCACCGCTTCGTCAACGGCGGGTGGCTGCGCACCAACGAGATTCCCGCGGATCGCAGCACCTGGGGCATGTTCGAGAAACTGCGCGAGCAGTCCGAGCAGGACGTGCGAGCGCTGATCGCAGAGCTCGCTGCCACGCGCGACAGCCAGCAGCCCGCCACGCGGCGCATCGTCGACTACTACCACGCCTTCAACGACCGCGCGGCCATCGACGCCGCGGGACTCGCGCCGGCGAAACCCGTGCTCGACGCGATTGCCGCTGCGCGTACGCACGAGGACATCGCGAAACTGTTCGCGCACGCCGAGTTCGGACTGGAAGCTCCGTTCCTGGCCACCGTCAGCCTCGATCAGAAGAACCCGGACCGCTATGTCACGGCGATCCGCCAGTCGGGCCTTGGGCTGCCGGACCGCGACTACTACTTCAACGAAGACGCCAAGTTCGCGGACATACGCAGCCGCTATCGCGCGCACCTCGAGCGCCTGCTCGGGCTCGCGGGTCATGCCGACGCGGCGAAGGCTGCGGCCACGGTCCTGGCGCTGGAAACCGAGATCGCGCGCCTGCACTGGCCGCGCGCCAAGCGTCGCGAACGCGAGCTCACGTACAACCCGCGCAGCGCATCGGAGCTGCAAGCGCTCGCGCCCGGCTTTCCGTGGAGCGTGGCGCTCGATACCGCGGGCCTGGGCGGGCAGGGCACGTACATCCTGCGCGAGCTCGATTCCTTCGGGCCCATTGCCGCCCTGTTTCAGCGCACGCCGGTCGACACCTGGCGCGACTACGTCACCTATCACTACGTGCGCGGGACGGCGCCCGTACTGCCGACCGCCATCGACGAGGAAGTGTTCGATTTCTACGGCCGCACGCTCAACGGTCAGCCGCAGCAGCGCGAGCGCGCCAAGCGCGCGGTCGCCGCTGTGAACGATGCGCTCGGCGAAGCGGTCGGCGAGATGTACGTGGCGCGGCACTTTCCGGCAGATTCGCGCGCGCGGATGCAGGCGCTGGTCGAGAACCTGCGCAAGGCGTACGCGACCCGGATCGAGGGCCTGGCGTGGATGACGGACGAGACCAAGAAGGTCGCGCTCGGCAAGCTCGCGGCGTTTCGCCCCAAGATCGGCTACCCGGACAAGTGGCGCGACTACTCGGGCCTCGAGGTGAAGCGCGACGATGCTTTCGGCAACGTCGTGCGCTCGCGCAGGTTCGACTGGCAGCGCGATCTCGCGCGCCTGTCCAGGCCGAGCGATCGGGACGAGTGGCGCATGACACCGCAGACCGTGAACGCCTACTACAACTCGGTCTTCAACGAGATCGTGTTTCCGGCCGCGATCCTGCAGCCGCCGTTCTTCGACCCGAACGCCGATCCGGCGGTGAACTACGGCGCCATCGGCGGCGTGATCGGTCACGAGATGGGTCACGGCTTCGACGACCAGGGTTCGAAGTCCGATGCGCGCGGGATCCTGCAGCCGTGGTGGAACGCGCGCGACGAAGCCGCGTTCAAGGACCTCGGCAATCACCTCGACCGCCAGTACTCGGGCTTCGAGGCGCTGCCCGGCCTCAAGGTCAACGGGCGCCTGACCTTGGGTGAGAACATCGGCGATCTGGGCGGCCTGAGCGTTGCCCTCAGGGCCTATCGGCTCTCGCTCGGCGGCAAGTCCGCGCCCGTGATCGACGGCTACAGCGGCGAGCAGCGTTTTTTCCTGGGCTGGGCCCAGGTCTGGCGCGCGCACCATCGCGAAGGGAGCTTGCGCAATCTCGTGATGACCAATTCCCACAGCCCGCCGCAGTTCCGCGTGAACGGCGTGGTGCGCAACATCGACGACTGGTACCAGGCGTTCGGCGTGCAGGCCACGGACAAGCTGTACGTGGCTGAGCAGGAGCGCGTGCGCATCTGGTAGCGCGGGTCCGCGGCGCGGACCGTGCGCCGCGACGAAACAACGGCTTGGTGCATCCCAGGACGAACCACCCGAACGAACCACCTGAACGAACCACCCGAACGAACCACCCGAACGAACCACCCGAACTCGTTGCAAGGAACTCCCGTATGTCCCGACTACTGAAAACGCTGGCTCTGGGCGCGCTTTGCGCCGCCTCTTCCCTGCAGGTGGCCGCCCAGGCCCCGCCGACCGCGGCCGCGCCGCCCGCGCAGGGCTGGATCGCGGAGAGCAACAAGCACGCGCAGGTCCTGCTCGACATCATTGCGAAGTACGGCCCCGAGCAGGCGTCCTTCATCGGCGTCGAAGGTCACGACGCGGAGGTCTTCGACGCCAAGCCGCAGAACAACGAGCGCCAGGCGGCCGACCTTGCCAAGGCCATTGAGCAGCTGCGGGCCCTGCACGCCGCTGCGACCGATCCGCTGGTGAAGCAGGATCTCGACATTCTCATCGAAGCGGCCGTCACGCAGCGCGACACCATCCTGCTGAACGATCGCCTGATGCTTCCGTACTTCGATTTTCCGCGCGCGATCTACGGCGGGTTCCAGAACCTGATGGACGAGCGCGTGCCGCAGGAGCGGCAGAAGCACGCGGTGCAGCGCCTGAAGCGCTACGCCGGCCTCGAGTCGGGCTACGAGCCCATCACCGAGCTGGTGAAGGCCCGGTACGCGGAGCGCGCCGGCGATGCGGCCATGGTCGGACCGTGGGTGGTGGAGGTCGAGGCGAACCTCGACAACCAGAAGCGTTACGTGAAGGGCATCCGCGATCTCTTCGCCAAGAGCAAACTCAAGGGCTGGCAGAAGCCGCTCGCGACGTTCGAGAAGCAGCTCGCCGGCTACGAGACCTGGGTCCGCGAAACCGTCGTGCCGCGCGCGCGCAAGACCAACCAGCTGCCACCGGAAATCTATGCCGACAACCTGAAGAACTTCGGCGTGCCGATGGAACCGAAGGACCTCATCGAGCGCGCGCAGCTCGCCTTCCTGGCGACGCGCGACGAGATGGACAGCATCGCGCGGCAGATCGCGAAGGAACGCGGCTGGAAGGATCCCGACTATCGCGCGGTGATCCGCGAGCTGAAGAAGGACCGCCTGCCTTCCGACAAGGTGCTCGAGATCTACCGGGGGCGGCTCGAGGACATCGAGGAGTTCATCAACCGCGAGAAACTCGTGACGCTGCCGTCGCGCGAGGCCGTCATCCGGCTCGGTAACGAGGCCGAATCTGCCGCTCAGCCCGCGCCTCACATCGACCCGCCGCGCCTGATCGGCAACACCGGCGAGCCGGCCGAGTTCGTGTTGCCGCTGGTCAACCCCAGCTCCAAGTCGGGCGTCGAGATGGACGACTTCATCTACCAGGCGATCACCTGGTCGCTGACCGCTCACGAGGCGCGCCCGGGCCACGAGCTGCAGTTCGCGAAGATGCTCGAGCGCGGTGTATCGACGGCGCGCGTCGTGTTCGCGTTCAACAGCGCCAACGTCGAAGGCTGGGCGCTCTACGCCGAAGCCTTCGCCAAGCAGTACGAGCCGCTCGAGGGCCAGCTCGGTGCGCTGCAGATGCGCCTGATGCGCGCCGCGCGCGCGTTCCTCGACCCGATGCTCAACCTCGGCATGCTCGAGCCCGATGCGGCGAAGCGCCTGCTGATGGAAGAGGTGATGCTGTCGGAGCCGATGGCGAAGCAGGAAGTCGATCGCTACACCTTCCGCGCGCCCGGCCAGGCGACCGCATATTTCTACGGCTACTCGAAGCTGCAGGCGCTGCGCACGCGTGCCGAGCTCGCACTGAACGGCAAGCTCGACGTGCAGGCCTATCACGACTACATCGTGAACCAGGGCCTGCTGCCGCTCGACCTGCTCGAGAAGGCTGTGCTGGAAGAATTCGTGCCGAGCCAGCGAAAGGGCCCTTGAGGAGGGAACGTCGCGCACGGTGAGTAGCCGTGCGCGAGCGTCGCTCGCTAGGGAAATTTCAGCTGCGCCTCGCGCGGATCCGCCATCGCGTTGGACCTCTCGAGCTGGGCGAAGCACTGCTCTTGCGACCGGTAGTCGAGCCAGGCGCTGAATGACGCCGCGCGGCCCAGCATGCGCACGTAGGGTTCCGGGTTGCGTTGCTGTGAGAGTGCGCGCAACGCGGGCAGGTAGTCGTCGCGAAACACCGTCGGGACAACGATCCGCGTTCGGTCGTCGGCGCTGAGCGCCAGGTTCATCGCCAGGCGCGCCGTGCGGCCGTTGCCGTCGGCGAACGGGTGAATCTCGGCCACGATGAACATGGCGAGCGCCGCACGCGCCTCCGCGGTGCGCGCCGCCGCCAGGAATTCGAACCCTCGCTCGAGGGTTCCGGGCACGAGATCGGGACTGACGAAAGTCGTCGTGCCGGCGCGATTCGGCAGCGTCTTGATCTCCCCCGGACGCTTGTCCGTGCGCGAAGGGATCACTCGCTCGTTCCAGGCCTTGAGCTGGTCCAGGAGGCCTGCGTAGCTGTCGGGAAACCGCGCACTGGCGACGGAGTCCAGGATCGCCCGATAGCTGCCCAGGATGTCGTGCGAGTCGTCTTCCCGGTACTGGAGGGGACGACCGCGCACCACGATCTCATGCGCCTCGTCCAGCTCGAACTCCGTGCCCTCGATGAAATTCGAGAAGTAGGCTTCGACGAAAGCCTGCAGGTTGTTGTCGATGTCGGCAGTCGCGCGCGGGACCGCCGGCGGATGGGCATGCAGGTACCTTGCGAGGCGCTCGAACAGTTCGATTCGCTCGCCGTCATACGGGCGTCCGCGAGCGCGGGCGATTGCCTGTGGGTGGCTCAAGCGATGCTCGCGCGTGCCGAGCAGAGCGCCAATCTGAGCATCGAGCACGATGAGCTCGCCGTGCAGGTCAAGCGTCGCGGCAATCTCGCGCGCCTGGTCGCGGACGCGGTTGAGGCTACTCTCGCCGTCTCGGGCGAGCAGCCGTTCGAGCCAGCGCTCCACGCCTTCGGCGCCCAGCGTGCGGCGTCGATGCGGATCGCGGGCGCGCGACGGCTGCATGTTTTCGAGCAGGGCGCGCGCGTCGCTCGATCGGTGTACGTTGCCCCGCGCGGTCGGTATGCGCACGTCAGACGCGATCGGGCCGCGGCCTTCTGCGACGCGCAAAGTCAGGCCGGGTAGCCTGATCGAGCGACGGTACGGGCCGGTCAAAAAAACTTCGCCGGCGGCAGTCGGCCCAGGTTCGAGGGCGGAGCGGTGGCTGATCAGCGCATCGGGTGCGAGCAGCGCGCAGAGCGGATACAGTTCGCGCCGCACGATGACCGCCAGATCCTCTTGCAGGTCGTCCGTATAGATGCCGGCGTGCAGTCGGCGTAGCTCGCCAGCGCCTGCGGCGCGCTGGAGGCGGCGGGCATCCGACCGGGAACTGGCCTGAGCGACCACCAGGGCCATGACGCTTTTCTCTACGTAAATGAGGGGCTGGACCCCAAATGTGTCGCTATTTTATGCGTAAGAAGGCTATTTTGTCGCTTTTTTATACCTAACAGCCGCTTAGCCCTCAATACAGGCCCTTAACTCCGGGCGCGCCCTCGAGAGCAAGACCCCTCGGCTGCATGAGGACCCCGGCACAACCTCAGCGCCGCGCCTCGCGCGACTCGTCGGCGCCCACCGCTGCCATGAACGCCGCGAGACTGATCTGCTCCGTCTCTTCGAACTCACGGTCGAGGACGGCAAGCGTCTCGATGCGATCGAGACGGAAATTGCGGAAGTCCCTCCGCAGCTCGCACCAGCCGCCCAGCGTCCAGGTCGTCCCCCAGTAGGCGAGGCACAACGGCAGCACGATGCGCTGCGACGTGGCCCCATCCTCGCGCCGGTAACCGAGCTCGACCGCGCGTCGCGCTTCAATCGCTCCGTGCATCGCGTCCATGTGTCCGGCGATGCGCCGGTGCTGGTGGCGCGCGGGCGCGAACACGCGCGAGCGGTCGGCGCGCTCGCGCAGCGAATCCGGCAGCACCGCTTCGATCTTCACCAGCGCCTGGCGGGCAGCCTGGGCGATGCGCGGGCCGGTCCACGCCTCGACCATGCGCGCGCCGACCACCAGCGCTTCGAGCTCGTCACGCGTGAACATGAGGGGCGGGACGTCGCTGCCGCGGCGCAGGACGTAGCCGACACCGGCCTCGCCCTCGATGGGCACGCCGCTGAGTTGCAGGTCGCGCACGTCGCGGTAGACCGTGCGCTCGGAGACTTCCAGCAGGTCGGCCAGATGCCGCGCGGTGACGACACGTCGTCCGCGCAGCGCCTGGATCAGGAGAAAGAGACGGTCGGCGCGCCGCATGGCGCGGCAGCATGCGACGCGCGTGCGATGGGATCAACCGGCCAGGACGATGCCCGCGTCCGACATCATCGGGCCGTCGGATCCGACCAGACCGTCCGCCGCGATCAGGCTGGCGGGGCCGTAGTGCTCGGCGCGGCTGGAATACTGGACGCCGCCGCGCACGTCGGCCATGAGCCCGAAGTAGTTCCGGCACGCGGAGCTCTCGCGGGCGCGGGCCGCAGCGCGATCCGCGTCCGCACGGCTCGCCCACACGATGAGGTCCACCCAACGCCGCTCGGCGCCGCGCAACAGCTCGCGGCGCACGAAGCCTGGCTGGGCATCGAGAAACCGGTTCTGCAGATCCTCGGCCGCCTCGAGCAGATCGGACTCGGTGACGCCGACGCGCAGCTCGAACGGCGCCCATTCGATGCAAACATCCTCGAGCTTGGTACCGGACATGCGGCGCTCCTACTGCTGCGAGAAGAACCCGACGCGATTGCCTTCGCTGTCGAGGAACTGTGCGAAGAAGCCCATGCCGTCGGGCAATTGGGTTTTTTCGAGCAGCACCTTGCCGCCCGCGCCACTGACGCGGGCCAGCGCCCCGGTCAGGTCGGTCGAAAGATTGAGATAGACGACGGAACCCTGCGGGCTCGGGGTATAGCCCGCACCGTGCACGACGGCGCCGGTCGGGTTCGGCTGTGCGTTCGGGAATATCGCCATCTGCAGCGGGCCCATGTCTTCGCGCTTGAGCTGTGTCCCGAGCACGGTCTCGTAGAAACGGACCGAGCGCTCGAAATCGGCGGCCGGCAGCTCGAACCAGGCGGGAACGGAAGGGGACAACATCGGGGCATCTCCACGACCTGCGCCGGAAGCGGCGTGGAGGAACTGTAGCGATGGCCTCCTGACACCGTTCTGTCAGTAGTCCGCTAGGGACGAACGGTCAGGGCGGCGTGTCGCCTTCCTGGCGCGCGAAGTCCCGCTCGAGCGCGTGCATGTTCTCGATCAGCGTGGAGAAGCGCCGCCCGAACGGCGTCAGCTGATACTCCACGCGCGGCGGAACCTCGGCATAACTGCGGCGTTCGAGCACGCCGAAACGCACGAGCTTGCGCAGCCGCTCGTTGAGCACCTTGGTCGTGAGGCCGGCGATGCTGTGCGTCATCGCACCCGGCCGGCACACGCCACGGCTGACGAGGTCGAGCACGCACAGCGACCACTTGCAGCCCACCACGTCCTCGACCATGCGCGCCACGCGGGGCGGCGGCGCTGCGACGCGCTTTTTCGCCAATGCTTTCATCGATGCGTACCGGAAAGTGCCTGCCTGACCGCTTTGTGCTTGCTGCCGCCGCGGCGCGCGGGTCGCTAGCATGCGTGCCCTCATCGATGCGACGCAACCTGCGTCGGGGAGAATCGTGATGCGCAGAACCCGGTCATTCGCGGTCGCCGGCGCAACCGCCGCCGCCGTTGCTGTCACTGTCGCCGCCAGCATTTCCGTCGCCGCGTTCGGCGCGGACGCCTATCCCCAGGTGGCGTACCCGGAGGGCTACCGCGACTGGCGGCACGTGAAGAGCATGCTCATCGAACCGGGGCACGCGCTGTACGACGCCTTCGGCGGTATTCATCACCTCTATGCCAACCGCGAAGCGCAGCGCGGCTATGCCAGCGGAACGTTCCCGGACGGCGCAGTCATCGTGTTCGACCTGCTCGAAGCGAAGAGTGCCGACAACGCGGTCACCGAGGGCGCGCGCAAGGTCGTGGGTGTGATGCACAAGGACGCAAAGAAATACGCGGCCACGGGTGGCTGGGGCTACGAAGGCTTCGCGGGCGACAGCCGCAGTCAGCGAGCTGTCGCCGGCGAGGCAGCGACCGCGTGTTTCGCATGCCACCAGGCACGCAAGGCACAGGACTACGTGTTCTCGTCGGCGCGGCCCTAGATGATCTCGAAGTAGCGGGCCAGCTCCCAGTCGGTGATGGCCTTGCGAAATTCACGTTCTTCCCACTCGCGCGTTGCCGCGAAGTGATCGACGAAGGCATCGCCGAAGCACTCGCGCGCCATCCTCGAGCCCTTCAGGCGCTGCGCGGCGTCCCATAGCGTCGCCGGCAGCGCAAGATTGCGCGGCAGCTTCTGCGCGTAGGCGTTGCCCTCGACGGGCTTGCCGGGCTCGATCTCGTGCTCGATGCCGTAGAGGCCCGACATCAGGGCCGCGGAGAGCACGATGTACGGGTTCGCATCCGCGGCGGCGATACGGAATTCGACGCGCTGCGCCTTCTCGCTGCCGGGAATGACGCGCAGCGCGCAGGTTCGGTTCTCGACGCCCCAAGAAGCTTCGGTCGGTGCCCAGAACCCCGGGATCAGGCGCGTGTACGAGTTCACCGTGGGCGCGACCATCGCGAGCAGTTCGGGCAGGAATTTCTGCTGCCCGCCGACGAAGTGCCGCTGGGTCGCGCTCATGGTGTGCGGCTTCTTCGCGTCGAAGAACGCGCCCTTGCCGGCTTGCGCGCCCTTGCCGCGGTTCTTCAAAGAGATGTGGATGTGACCGCTCTGGCCCGGCCAGTCGCGCGACCACTTGGCCATGAACGTGACCATCTTGCCGTTGCGCTGCGCGAGCACCTTGGCGAACGTCTTGAACAGCGCCGCCTTGTCGGCGGCCGACTGCGCGCCGTCGACCGCAATCGCCGCCTCCAGCACGCCGGCCCCGGTCTCCTCGTGCAGCCCTTCGATGCCGAAGCGCATCCGCTCGCAGGTTTCCAGGAGCTGCCGGTACAAGTCGCTGTGCACGCTGTTGCGCAGGACGGAGTAGCCGAAGAACCCGGGCGCGAGCGGCGTGAGGTCACGGTAGTTCTTGGCGCGCACCGACTCGGGCGTTTCGTTGAAGACGAAGAACTCGTACTCGAAGCCGACGTAGGGGTCGTAGCCCATGCCGCGCGCGCGCTCGAGCACCCGGCGCAGCACGCCGCGCGGGCAGATCGCCTCCGCCGGCTCGATGAACTCGCACAGGAAGAACAGGCCGTCGCCTTCCCACGGCAGCGAGCGGCAGGTCTCGGGAAGGATGCGCACGTTGGCGTCCGGGTAACCCGTATGCCAGCCGGTGTAGGTGACGTTGTCGTAGAGCTGGTCGTGGGAATCCCAGCCGAGCACGACGTCGCAGAAGCCGAAGCCCTTCTCGAGCGCGGACAGGAACTTCGAGCGTGCCAGGTACTTGCCGCGCAGGATGCCGTCGACGTCGAAGACGCCCACCTTCACGTGCGAGAGATCGCGCTCCTCGACGATCCTGCGCGCGTCCGCGGCAGTCCTGACCTGTTCCGGTTTCATCGCGTCGCGCCCGCCGCCGATCGCCCGGCAGCGTCGCGCGTGCGATCGGCAGCCGGATGCGAACCGCTACAACGTCGTCTTGCCATAGCCTTCCGTTTCGGGATGCCCGTGCGCGCCGCGCGTCATCGCGAACTCTTCTTCCGGCGACAGCACCAGCTTGTGCCGGCCGACGATGGCGAAGTAGATGATGCCCGCGAGATACCAGGCTGCGACGCCGAGCACGCCCCAGCGGTAGTTCGGGTCGAGGAACTGGTAGTAGAGCGTTGCCAGCGCGATCAGCATCGCCACGGCGGCACCTGGGATACCGACCGGGCTCCGATACGGGCGCATGATGTTCGGCATCTTCTGCCGCAACAGGATGAACGACAGGCACTGCAGGGCATACGACAGCATCGCGCCGAACACCGCCATGTTGAGCAGGATCGCGCCGATGGCGATGCCGCTCTGCTCCGCACCCGCCACGTACCAGACGATCAGCATGACGCCGAAACCGAGCACCGTGCCTGCGACCAGCGCGCGGTTCGGTGTCCGGTGCACGCCGTGCGTCACCGACAGCGCTTGCGGGAAGTAGCCGGCGCGGGACAGCGAATAGATCTGCCGCCCGTAGGCGAAGATGATGGTGTGGAAGCTCGCGATCAGCCCGATCACGGCGAGCAGGGCCAGGCCTTTGGCCACCGAGGCCGGCATCGTGACGTTGAATCCGTCGAGCAACGGCCAGTTGGATGCCCCGAGGGTGAATGCGCCGTGCATCTTCCCGGGCTCCAGCGAGCCGACCCCGGCGTTGAGGAACATCGTCAGCGTCGCGGAGATCACCAGCGTGGTCATGCCGAGGATCAGTCCCTTCGGCATGTCCTGCCGTGGATCGTGCGTCTCTTCCGCCGCCAGCGGCAGTTGCTCGATCGCCAGGAACAGCCACACGGCAAACGGCAGCGTGGCGAATACGCCAGCCCAACCCTTCGGCAGGAACGAGCCACCGCCGTCGGGCAACTCGGCATTCGCGCCGTCGGCGCCGGCGACGATGTTCAGCGCCCAGCGCTCGTAGTCGAAGTACGGGATCGCGCTCACCCAGTAGATGGCCAGTACGCCCAATGCGCTGAGGGTGACGATCACCGACACCTTGAACGAGAGCTCGACGCCACGCAGGTTCAACGCCAGGAAAATCAGGTAGCCGCCGAGCCAGTAGAGCGGCTGGTATTGCGTTGCAGTCTCGAAGATCGCGCTCAGGTAGGTGCCGATGAAATACACGATGACCGCAGGCGTCAGCACGTATTCGATGTTCTCCGCAAGGCCGGTGACGAAACCGCCCCACGGACCCATGGCACTGCGCGCGAAGGAATAGGCCGCGCCCGTATGCGGCAGGGCGGGGGACATCTCAGCGATGCTGAAGATGAGACCCCAGTACATGACCATGATGATCGCGCCAGCGATCACTATGCCGCCGAATCCACCGGAGGCGATGCCGAAGTTCCAGCCGGAGTAGTGGCCGGAGATGACGGCGCCGACTCCCAGCGCCCAGAGCGACCACACGCGCGCGTAGCGCCGCAGCCCTCGCTGCGCAAAATAGTTCTGATCGGCCTGCGTGTAGGTGACGCTGCCGACTTGCTTCTGGTCAGACATGAGACCCCCTGGTCTTAGCGGCCGTGGACGAAGGATCGTTCGGCTGTCCGTCTGCTCGTATTTCTTCTCGTCTCCAGGCGCGGCGCAGTATAGCCACGGCTGCTGCGCCGAAGCGAAACCGCCTTCTTGCACCGCCAAATGGGTCGCTTGCACCGAACCGGTGCGCATCGCGAACGGCTTGCTAGCGCCGCACGCCAGGACGCAACTTGCGGAACGGCAGCTCGCGCGGACTCGCGGGGCTCGGTCCGGGGGCAGCCACGAGCAGGATCTCGCTGGCGAGCGGCCCGAAATCGGCGCGAAAGTGCACCGTGCTCTTGAGCGCGAGCACGCGCGCCGCCGAGGGCTCGACGCCGAGGTGGCGGAACATCGCCTGGTCCGCCGCCTGCTGCTTGCGGCTGGCAACGGCGATGCGCACGCCGCCGACGCGCAGCAGCGCCATCGGCCCCAGCTCCATGCGCGTGCCGAGATAGAAAGGACCGGTGCCCGTGAAGCGGCCATCGCCGAGCGCCTCGACGACGAAGTCGCCGGTGAGCGGCGGGTCGAAACCAGTGCGGCCGCCGAGGCTCGCGTGCAGCTTCGCGCCGACGCCCGCTGTGTGTGCGGCGCTCGCGACCTCGGGGTCGCAGATCAGCCCGGCCACGACACCCTGCGCATCGCGCGCGAGGAGTGCCCGGATCAGTGAGGTGGTGTCAGCGTTGCCGCCCGCGCCCGGGTTGTCCTGCGTGTCCACGAGGATCACCGGCCCGAGCCCCACGTTCGCGATGCTGAGCGCGCGATCGACGGCATCGCCGACGGACCACAGGCGCCCTTCGAACTGCGTGGCCGCGGCCGCCATCGCATCGGCGACCCTATCGACCGCGCGTTCGATGCTTGCGGTGCGACCGTAACCGAACACGCAGGGTCCGGACTCGGCGACGTCCGCCAGCGGAAATCCCGGCGTGACTTCCAGCGCGAGCACGTCGCCCCGGGTGGCGTCGATCGCCTGCTGCATCAGCTCTTTCATCGGCGCGATCAGCGAGCATTGCCAGGCGAGCGGGATCAGGAAATCGAGATGGCGCCAGGCGCGCACCAGCGGCGCGCTGCCGGCCAGAGCGGCCAGCGATCGTGCGGCGCGCGCGCCCGTTTCTGCCATGTCGACGTGAGGGTAAGTGCGATACGCAACCATCAGCGAGGCGGCCTGCAGCATCGCATCGGATACGTTCGCGTGCAGGTCGAGGCTGGCGACGACCGGCATCGCCTCGCCGACCGTCTCGCGCACGCGCGCGAGCAACTCGCCGTCGGCATCGTCCAGGTGCTCGGCCACCATCGCACCGTGCAGGTCGAGGTAGACCGCATCCACGGGTGATTGCGAGCGCAGGTCCTCGAGAAGGATGAAGGAAATGCGCTCGAAGGCATCGCGCGTCACCGGGCCGGAGGGTTGCGCGGCGCACCAGCAGAGCGGTCGCAGCTCGTCGCCCGCGCGCCGTGCTGCGTCGATGAAACCGGCGATCGGCAGATTGATTCCGCGCACCGCTTCGATCAAGCCGGCGCCGCGGGTGAGCCCCGGCCACGCGTCGGCCGCCACGAAGTCGGCGAACTGCGCGCGCGTCGCCGCGAAGGTATTGGTTTCGTGCTGGACGCCGCCGATCGCGATACGCATGCGCGGTCCTTCGCAGACAACCATGGTGGTCATCCGCGGCCACCAAGGCTAGCGCAAATCGGCGAGCGCGGGGCTAAGATGGCTGCATGGGTGTGGCGATGGGATGGCCCACCGCGAAACGGTTCGCGCAGGCAACGAGCCTCGTGGCGTTGCTCGTCAGCGTTGCCGTTCTGGCAGGCTGGATCTTCAACGCGCCCGTGCTCACCACCTTGGCCCCGGGCTGGACGCCCATGGTGCCGGCTACCGCCGTCACGTTCGCATTCGCTGCCGCCGCGCTGGGGTTGCTGACGGTCGGCAAGTCCCGCGCTGCCCTGATCCTCGCACTGGTCGTCGGCGCCGTGGGTGTCGTGCGCGTGGCGTCGCACGTCTTCGGTTGGAGCGCGCCGATCGACTTCTTCGGCCTGCCCGGCGAGGGGCGCATGTCACCGGCCACGGCAGCCAGCTTCGTCCTGCTCGGCGGCGCCTTCGCGCTTTCCCGTTCGCGATGGCTGCGAACCTTTCAGGCGCTCGCGATCTTCGTACTGCTGCTCGGCTGGCTCGGCCTCGCGCGCTACGCCTACGGCGGCGTGCTGGCTCCCTACATGACGATGGCGGCGCACACCGCGGCGCTGGTCCTGTTGTTCGGCGCAGCGACGCTCGCCACGCGCGAGGACATCGGCGTGGTCGCCTTGCTCACGCGGCGCAGCCTGGGCGGCCTGAGCGCGCGGCGCCTGCTGCCGGCGGCGGTGATCGCTCCGCTCGCGATGGGCGGGTTGTCGCTTTACGCGGAGAGGACCGGCTGGTTCGGAACCGAAGTGGCGCTGGCGCTGTTCGCGATGGCAACGGTCGCGGCGCTCGGCACCCTCGTGTGGCTGACGGCGCAGGACCTCGATCGCATCGAACGCGACGCCGAGTCGCGTCTGCGACAGACGGTCGAGAGCGCGCTGGATGCGGTGATCACCATCGACCGCCACGGCAGGATCACCGAGTGGAGCGGGCAGGCCGAGACCATCTTCGGCTGGAGCAAGCCGGAAGTGATCGGGCAGGTGCTAGCCGATACCATCGTGCCGCTGCAGCATCGCTCGGCTCATCGGCGCGGGCTGGAACGCTATCTCGCGACCGGCGAGGGCAGAGTGCTCGACAAGCGCATCGAGCTGACGGCACTGCGCCGCAACGGCACCGAGTTTCCCGTCGAGCTCGCGATCTCCGTGGTGGGCGAGGGGGAGCGCCTGGCATTCAATGCGTTCCTGCGCGACATCGCGGAGCGCAAGGAAGCGGAGGAGCGCCTGCGCACGCAGCTCGAGCGCTTGAGCCTGCTCGATCGCACCACTCGTGCCATCGGGCAGCGACAGGACCCGCTCAGCATCCTGCGCACGGCGTTGCAGCATCTCGAGGACGAGCTGCCGATCGATTTCGGCTGTGTCTGCCTCGCCGAGGACGATCGCCGGACGCTGGTGGTGAGCGCGGTCGCCACGCGCAGTCGCGCGCTCGCGGTCCAGCTGGGGATCGCGGAGCGCGCGCGCATCGTCGTCGACGACAACGGTCTCGCGCGCTGCATGCGCGGCGAGCTGGTCAGCGAGCCCGACCTGCGGCTGGCTTCAGCCGCGCTGGCGCGCGGTCTCGCCGGCGCCGGTCTGGGCTCGATGGTCGTGGCACCGCTGCTCGTCGAGAGCGAAGTCTTCGGAGCGCTCATCGCGGCGCGCACCGGCGTCAACCGCCTCGGCAGCGCGGACTGCGAGTACCTGCGCCAGCTGAGCGAGCATCTCGGCCTCGCGGTTCACCAGGCGCAGCTCTATTCTGCCCTGCAGCGCGCGTACGCGGAGCTCAGGCAGAACCAGGAAACGGCGATGCAACAGGAGCGCCTGCGGGCGCTCGGCCAGCTCGCCAGCGGCATCGCGCACGACATCAACAACGCCTTGTCGCCCGCCGCGATCTACACCCAGTCGCTGCTCGAGCGCGATCGCACGCTCAGCGACAACGCGCGCGAGTGCCTGTCGCTGATCGATCGCGCGATCCACGACGTGGCGCGTACCGCGACGCGGCTGCGCGATTTCTCGCGGCAACGCGAGCCCGTCGCCGCCCACGCGCCCGTCGACCTGAACCAGATCGTCGAGCAGGTCGCGGCGTTGACCCGCGCCCGCTGGTACGACATGCCGCAGGAACGCGGCACCGTGATCGAGCCCCGCTTCGAGCTGGATCGCAAGCTGCCGCCATTCGCCGGCGTCGACAACGAAATCCGCGACGCGCTCACCAACCTGGTGCTCAACGCCGTCGACGCAATGCCGGACGGTGGCACACTCACCATCCGTACGCGCACCGTCGCCGACGGCGCCGACCGTACCGGCACGAACACCGGCAACAGCCCGATCGCAGGGAGCGGATCGGCGATCCATCTCGAGGTGATCGACACCGGCATCGGCATGGACGAGGAGACGCGTACGCGTTGCCTCGAGCCGTTCTATTCCACGAAGGGCGAGCGCGGCACGGGGCTCGGCCTGGCGATGGTCTATGCGATGGCCAGGCGCCACGGCGGAACGCTCGATATCGCGAGCGAACCGGAGCATGGCACCACGGTGAGCCTGAAGTTTCCCGTCGCGCACTGCGCGCCGGCGTCCGCGCCGGGAGACGGCCAGGCCGCAGCGCCCGTCACTGAGCCGGGGAAGGCCGGGCGCCGTCAGCTGCGCCTGCTGGTGATCGACGACGATCCCCTGATCCGCGACACGCTCGCGGACACGCTCGATCTCGACGGTCACACCGTCGTGGTGGCCGAGGGCGGTCGCACGGGCATCGATGCATTTCGCACCGCGCTGGCGGATCCGGACCGGCGTTTCGACCTGGTGCTCACCGACCTCGGCATGCCCCACGTCGACGGGCGGGCCGTGGCGGCGGCCATCAAGCGCATGTCTGCCGATACGCCCGTCATTCTGCTCACCGGTTGGGGCCATCGTATGGCGGCCGACGGCGACAAGCCCGAGCACGTCGATCGCGTGATGAGCAAGCCACCGTCGCTCGTAGCGCTGCGCGCCGCGGTGGCGGAACTCACCGGGCGACGCTGACGCTGCAGTACGGATCCTCAGCCGCCTCGGCGCACGCGTCCGGTGGTCCGTGCTCCTGCCAGTAGGTCGCCAGCTTCATCCTTTGCGCCAGGCCCGCGAAACGGGGATCGGATCGCAGGAGCGCCGCCTCCGGCAACCACCAGGTATCGGTGGGCTCGAGCTTTGCTTCGACACCTTCCACTGCTGCCTGCCACGCGAGCTCGCGCTCGCCGAGCAGCAACGCGGCATACATGCGCCCGCGGCACGGTAGCGGATACCACGGCAGCAGAGAACTCATCGACTCGAGCGCCTGCGCGCGTTGCATCGGATTCGCCAGCGCCGCGACGACGTCGAGCATTGCGCTGCGCTCGCGCGTGTCGGGAATCTTCTGCAGAGCGTCGCGGGCGGCGACGAAGTTGCGCTCGCGCACGCCAAGATACGCTTCGAGGTATGCGACGGCAGGTCCCTGATGGCCCAGCTCGCGGCTACGTCGCAGGTATCGGCGCGCTTCGGCGTAGTTGCCGGCGAACAGGTGTCCGCGTGAGAAGAAGAATGCAGCGGTGGCGGACAAGGGGTCGAGGCGATGAGCAAGCTCGCGTTGCACCAGCGCGGCGCGCGCGCGGCCGGCGTCGCCGAGGAGGTTGCCATAGCCGATGTGCAGGGCTGGGTTCCCCGGCGCCATGGCGAGCGCCTCGCGGTAGCGCGTCTGCGCCTCGGCGAAGCGACTCGCGACGCGAGCCGAATCGGCCAGGACGAAGCGTGCACCGCTGCGCGAGGCGTCCAGCTCGAGCGCTCTTCGTGCAGCCCGGCGTGCGGCCTCGTCGGAAACTGCCACCTCCCGAGGGTCGAGATCCGCGACACCGGGGATGATCCAGCGGGCCACGGCCAGGGACGACCAGGCGGCCGCAAAACCCGGATCGCGTCGCACCGCTTCTTCGAGCATTGCGATTCCTTCGCGAACCGAGCGCTGCTCGAAGCGCTCGACCCTGGGGCGCGCTTCCAGGTAGAGCTGATAGGCGGCCATGTCAGACGTTGCGGCGCCGCCCTTCAGGTGCCCCGCCCAGATCGATACGTCGAGTTTCTGCGCGACGGCGAGGGCGATTTCGCGTTGCACGTCGAAAACGGCGACGAGGTCACGCTCGAACACCTCCGACCAGATGTGTGCGTCCGAGGTCGCATCGATGAGCTGGGCGGTGATGCGCAGGCGCTGCTTCTCGCGCCGCACGCTGCCCTCGAGCACGTACGCGACGTCCAGTTCGCGGGCGATGGTGGCGAGGTCGACGTCGCGCTTCTTGAAGTGGAACGAGGAGGTGCGCGAGGGCACGCGGATGCCGGGCACCGTCCCGAGCATCTGGATGATGTCGTCCGTGATGCCATCGGCCAGAGCCTCCGTACTCGCGACATCGCCGATCGCGACGAACGGCAGGATGGCGACGGAGCGCGCAAGGACGGCAGGCTGTGATGCCGCGCCGCGCGCCGGTTCGGCTGCGACACGCGCCGGCGTCACAGCGTCGTGGCCGCTCAGGACGACTACGACGATGCCTCCGATCAGCAGGAGCGCGGCTACCAGCCACGTGACCTGCTCGAGCAGGCGGCGCGGAGGCAGCTGGGCGTCAGGCGACGGTGCGACAGGCGCTTCTGCGCCGGGCGACGGTGCGACAGGCGCCGCCCCCGAGCTTCCCGCGGCGTCCGAGGCGATCGCGGCGGGCTCGGTGAGCAGGCGGTAGCCGAGCTTCGGGACGGTCTGAATGTACTTCGGCGTGCGCGGATCGTCGTCGAATGCCTGGCGCAGCTGCGAAATGCAGCGGGTCAGTGTTTCCTCGACGACGTAGCGAGTCTTCCAGACGGTGTCGAGCAGCTCCTCCCTCGAGACCGTGACGCCGGGCCGCGCGGCGAGATGGCACAGCACGGCCATGGTGCGCGGCTCGAGACGCACAGTGCGTCTGCCGCTCGATACCTGCAGGAGTCCCGGCTCTACCAGCCAGGATCCGAGTTGAAACGGCTCGCGCATGCCGTGCTCCCATCGTGGGTCGCCGTCATTGTTTTACGATCAAGGGGCGTCGCACGGTTCGCCGCGCAGTGCACCGCGGACGAAACCCCGGCGGTGATACTGTGGGACGAGCGACACGGCGGCCCGCCGATGGGCCTTCGCATTCCCTTCGCTGTCCCTCAGACATCCATCAGGCGCGTACGCAGGCGTCAGCCGACGCTCGCGCCCGATGAACGAGCATGCACACACCGCGACAGGCGAACCTGCACCGGTCGCGGATTCCTCGAATGATGGCAGCAGCCCTCGCAGCCGGGTAGCGCTCCGAGACATCCCCCGGGCGCTCGTGAGGCGCCCACTTGTTCCTGCGTGCGCGAATCAGGCGCGTGGACCTGCTGCCGTCTCCTACGTTGCGACGCTGGTGTTCGCGCTGGTCGTGCTGATTGCGCTCAGCGCGGCCGCGACGACGGCGCGAGCCGACAGCGCACGCGAAATGGCTCTGCAGTTGGCCACCAGCAAGACAGCCTTCGTGAGCTTTCGGGACCTGGACCTCTCCAGCGATGCTGGTGCGCAGGTGCTCTACGGTCGAATCAAGCAGGCGGCGCGCGGGCTATGCGGGCCGGAAGAGCAGTACCTGCGCCCGCCCCTGAGGCGCGCCCATCGCCTGGCACAATGCTATCGCGCGGCCGTGGACCGGGCCGTCATTCGCGCCAACCTCGAGCGACTGACCGCCGTTCACCGCGCCACGGTGCGCTAGCGGCCAGCAGGGCTCTCAGCCGTTCTCCACCAGCCCGTGACGCACGGCGAAGAGAGCCGCCTGCGTGCGATCCTCGAGACCGAGCTTGGAGAGAATGCTGCTCACGTAGCCCTTGATCGTTCCTTCGGTGAGGTGCAGCGTGTTGCCGATCTGCTTGTTGCTGCGGCCCTGGGCGATGAGCTTGAGCACCGAGCGTTCGCGGTCGGTGAGGTCGGCGAGCGGATCGGCTTCCGCGGGCTTGCGCAGCTGCGCGAGCAGCGAACGCTGCGCTTCGGCATGCAGCCATGGCTCGCCGCGCGCGACGGTGCGAATCGCGCGCACCAACTCGGCGCGCGCCACGTCTTTGAGCACGTAGCCGAGCGCGCCGTTGCCCATCACCTCCTGCACCTGGCCTTCCTCCGCGTAGCTGGTGAGCACCAGCACGTGCGTGGTGGGGAGCTCGTTGCGGATCCTGCGGATCGCATCGGGCGCGGCGAGGCCGGGCATCTTCAGGTCGATCAGCACCACGTCGGGTCGCAATGCGAGCGCGGACGTGACCGCTTCGTCGCCGTCGGCCGCCTCGCCGACGATGGACAACTCCTCGCAGTCGTCGAGCAGGGCGCGCAGGCCCTCGCGCACGATGGCGTGATCGTCCACGAGCAGCAGTCGGATCGCGGGGTTCATGGTTCTGACTCTCTTGGTTGGTCTCGGCGTGGGATCGTGAAGGTGACGCAGGTGCCGCGGCCAGGCGCCGTATCGTAAGTGACGGACCCGCCCAGGGCATAGGCGCGTTCGCGCAGCGTGTGCAGGCCCAGGCCGGCATCGCGCGAGCGCTCGGCCGTGCGCTCGACCTCGGCCGGATCGAAGCCGCTGCCGTTGTCGCGCACCAGCAGGCTGATGCTCGTGGCACCGAGCTTCGTGGAGATGGTCACGAGGCGCGCGCCGGAGTGGCGGATGGCGTTCGACAGCGCCTCCTGGCAGAGGCGAAACAGCGCCTCCTCGCGGACCGATTCCTGCGCGGTGTAGTCCACGAAGTCGATGCGGATTTCCGGCGTTTCCGGTGCGAGCAGCTTGGCGAGCTTGCGCAGCGCTCCCGCCAGCCCGAACGCCCGCACGTTGGCGATGCCTGCGCCTTCGCCCGCTCCGCCGGCCGCCTGCTCGGACGGGCGCAGCTCGCGCAGCAGCGCGCGCATCTCGGCGAACCCGAAGCGCGACAGCTCTTCGACGCGGTGCGCGCGCCGCTCGCCCTCGGCGGGATCGCGTTTCCACGCGGACGCGAGCGACTGCGAGATGAGACTGATGCTCGACAGCACCTGGCTCACCGAATCGTGCAGGTCGCGCGCCAGGCGCTGGCGCTCGCGCATCACCGCCGCCTGGCGTGCTTCCGCGTACAGGCGCGCGTTCTTGATCGCGACGGCGAGGTGATCGGCGATGATCTGGATGCTGGCGGCGTCTTCGTCCTGGAACGGCGACAGGCTCTCGATGTTGATGACGCCGATCGCCTCGTTGCCGAGCACGATCGGCACCGCGAGCTCCGCCGAGACGTCGATGGGCAGCGGCGGCGGGATGTAGCGCGGGTCCTTGTGGATCTCGTTGACGATCTGCGCACGCCGTTCCTTCACTGCCGCGCCGCAGATGCCGCGCGTGACCGGCATCGTGTATTCCTCGCGAAACACGTTGCGGTAGGCGCCGGCGTGGGCGCGGAACAGGAAGTAGTCCGGGTCGCCCTTGACGATGAGCGGGATGACGACGTTCGGGTAGCCGAGCACCTCGTTGATCACCTGCGCGGCGGTGACGACCAGTTGGTCGGGCTCCAGGCCCGAGGAGATGAGCCGCGACACGCGCGCGATCAGCTCCATGCGCTCGCTGCGCCGCTGCTCGCGCCGGTAGCGCAGCGCGTTCTCGATCGCGATGGCGGCGTGGCGCGCGAACAGCTGCAGGGACTCGAGGTCCTCGTTGTCGAAGCGGCGCGGCGGTCGCGCGCCGATGCCGAAGAAGCCCAGCAGCTTGCCGTGGCCGTGCACGGGAACGCCGATGACGGCGTTGTCCTTGAGCTCGCCGAGCGTCGCGCCCGCGATCTGCCCGTACTGATCGGCGATCACCGGCTTGCCTTCGGCCAGCACGGCGCCGGCGAGACCGACGCCGGGCTTCATCTCGGCACCGAGCTCGCGCGGCGGCATCCGGTAGATCGCCTCGGTGCGGATCAGGTTCTTCATCGGGTCGTACAGCCCGATGGTGCCGTCGTCCGCATCCAGCAGCTCGCAGGCGTGGCGCACGATGCGCGTCAGCAACGGGCGCAGCTCCAGCTCGCTGGAGATCTCCTCGACGACCCGGCGCAGCGTTTCGGCCTGACGCTGCTCGCGCGGCACATGGCTGAGAGGCGCCGGTTCGGGGCTTGGGGTGGGCGATGCCATGACGTTCCCGAACAGGGATTCAGAGTATCGAATCACCTGCTCGGCAATCGCAAGTCGCGGCGTGAAGAGCTCAAAAGACGCCCCGGGGACCTGGGAAGAACCCCGGGGCGAAGCATGCGGACCGGGAAGGGAACGATTTCGGCTCCGCATAGGGGTTCGGGCCCGTCTGTCGGGCGCGAGCAACTATGGGCGAGGCGGCGCGGAGCGGTTAGCGCAATTGGTCAGTGCCCTCACCGGACTTTAGTCGGGGTGAGGCTGCGGATGAATCCGAGGCAGCTGCGCGCGTCCGGGCCCGGCCGGCGTGCGCTTCCAGGACCCGGCGCAGGTCGGCGAGGTCGATGGGCTTGCTCACATAATCGTCCATGCCGGCGGCGAAGCAACGCTCGCGGTCGCCCTGCATGGCGTTGGCGGTGAGCGCGATCACCGGCAGCGCGCGGTCGCGCTTGCGGATCTCGCGGGTTGCCTCGAAGCCGTCCATCTCCGGCATCTGGCAGTCCATGAACACGAGCGCGAACGGCGCCTGTTCCACCATCGCCACGGCTTCGCGGCCGTTGCGCGCCAGCGTGACGCGGCATCCGAGTTTTTCCAGCAGGCGCTGGGCGAGCCGCGCGTTGACCTCGTTGTCCTCGGCGAGCAGCACGTCGACGGCGTGCGAGCCCGCCACCACCATCGCTGGCCGCGCCCGCGGCGGATCGGCGCTGCTCGGCGCTGCGCTCGACTCGCTGGCGGCCCGCAGCGGCAGGCGAAACCAGAAGGTGGACCCCGCGCCTTCGCTGCTGAGCATGCCGATGCTTCCGCCCATCAGCTCGACCAGGTGCCGGCAGATCGCGAGGCCGAGGCCGGTGCCACCGTAGCGGCGCGTGGTGGAAGAGTCCGCCTGCGTGAAGCGCTCGAACAGCATGTCCTGCCGGGCCGCCGGAATGCCGATGCCGCTGTCGTGAATCGCGAAGCTCAGCGCACGCTCGCCGCCGTCATCGGGCCGGACACCCAGCTCGACGCGCACGAAGCCGCGCGGCGTGAACTTGACTGCGTTGCCAACGAGGTTGAGCAGGACCTGGCGTACGCGCCCGCCGTCGCCCATGACGCGCGCCGGCAAACCGGCGCCGATGTCGAGTTTCAGGTCGAGCCCCTTCTCGCGCGCGCGGGCGCCCAGCAGCTCCACGACCTGGCGCGCCTGCTCGGCGACGTCGAACGCCGCGTCCTCGAGCACGAGCTTGCCGGACTCCACGCGCGAGAAATCGAGGATGTCGTTGATGATCGCCAGCAGATTCTCCGCCGAGGAACGGATGACGCGCGCGAAGTCGCGCTGCTCGGCCTCCAGGCGCGTGTCGAGCAGCAGGTCGGTGAAGCCGATCACGCCGTTCATCGGCGTGCGGATCTCGTGGCTCACGGTCGCGAGGAACTCGCTCTTGGCGCGGCTCGCGGCTTCCGCCGCGTTCTTCGCGGCCAGCAGCTCCGCTTCCGCGCGCTTGCGGTCGGTGATGTCGCGCAGGTGCGCGGTGAACAGCGGGTGCCCGCCGGTCACGATCGGCGCGACGGCGATTTCGACCGGGAACTCCTCGCCGCCTGCCCGTATCCCTTCGATCTCGATGCGCCGGCCGATGACGTTGGTGCGTCCCGTGTCGAGGAAGCGCTCGAGGCCGGCGCGATGCGCGGCGCGGTGGCGCTCCGGAATGATCTTCTCGTCGAGCAGCTCGCCGACCACTTCGGCGGCGGCATAGCCGAAGGTCCGCTCGGCTGCCGGGTTGAACTCGATGATGCGCCCGGTGTGATCCATCACGACGATGCAGTCGAGCGCGACCTGCTGCATGGTTGCGCGCCGCGCGTCGCTCGCGCGCAGCTCGACGGCGAACTGCTCGCGCTGGCGGATTTCCTCCGCCAGGCTGGCAAAGGCTTCGTCCAGGATCGCGGCCAGCCGCCCGAGCTCGTCGTTCGACACGGTGCCGGCGAGTGCGCGAACGTCGCCGGAGCGGCGTCGTTCGACGGCCGCGCCGATGCGGCTCACCGGCTGCAGCACGTGCCGCTGCAGCTGCCACCACGCGCCCACCGAGAGGAGCAGCACGAGAGCAACCAGGCCGCCGCAAACGCGCATCGCATAGTTCGAGAGCGCCTGGCCCACCGCGTTGGCATCGACGTGCACCAGCACTGCGCCGCGCTGGCGCCCGTCGAGCGCCGCACCGTCCTCGCCCTTGAGGACGAGCGGGGCGATGAGGTCGAAGTCAGCCGAGTGCGCGTGCGTCGCGAGGCGTTCGCGGTTCTGCAGCGCGACCTGCTCCAGGTCGCGCCAGGTGTGCGCGTCCTGCACCTGCGTCACCGGCGCGCCCAGCCAGCTCACGCGGTTGGAGGCCACGACGTGCAGGTCCGGCAGGCGCGTCACGACGATCAGCGACAGGTCCGGCGAGGCGCCGATCGCCGCGACGATGCGCTGCAGCTCGGCGGGTGTGTCGACGCTTTCGGTCACGACACTGACCGCGTCCACGACCTGCAGCGCGCGCTGGCGCAGCTGTCCCATGATCTGCGCTTCGATCAGGCGATAGCCGACCACTCCCACGATCACGCTCAGGATCAGGCCGAACGCGAGCAGCGGCAGCAGCACGCGCTGACGCAGGCGCCGCTCGTGCGTGCGCAGGCTCATTCGACTCCGCTCGCGAGCGCGGCCGGCTCGGGACTCACCAGGTTCTCGCCGACGCCGGGATCGGCGATCTGCTCGCGCCGGTGCAGGATCGCGGCGATCTCGCCGATCGTGCGACTGAACTGCGAGCTCGGATCGAGGAAGCGTGCCTGATCCGCGAGCGGAACCAGCGTGACGCCGGATTCGAGCGCCTCGCGGAACGCCTCGACGCTCAGGTGCTCGCGCTGCGCCATGATCCGGTAGGCGTCCTGAGGATGCGTGCGCGCGTAGTCGACGGCCCGGTAGAACGCGCGGATCAGCCGCGCGACGTCCGCGGGCCGTTCCTGGATCACGGCTCCGTCGAGTGCCAGCACGTCGACGATCTCGCCGGGAATCTGCCGGCTGGTGAAGATCGCGTGCGCCAGGCCCTTCTGCTCGATGTGCGTGCGCGTCGGCGGGTAGTTCACCACCGCGTCGACGCGCCCTTCCTCCAGGAAGCGGATCATGTCGATGTCTTCGACGCGCACCACGGTCACGTCGTCGAGCGACAGGCCGTGGCGGCTGAGCGCGCGCTCGGCGACGTAGATCCCGAGTGCGCCGAGGTCGATGCCGATGCGCTTGCCGCGCAGCTCGGCGACTGCGCGGATGGGCGGCCGCGCCAGGATGGCGTCGGCGCCGTCGGAGAAGTCGATGATCAGCGCGATCTGCAGCGCGCGGTGCGACTGGTCGCGCACGTGCAGGGTCTCGAAAATGGAGAACAGGCCGCCGTCGATCTGGCGGTGCTCGAACGCCCGACGTGCGTCGCTCATCGAGGCGAACTCGATCAGGCGCACCTCGATGCCTTCCTGCTCGAAGAAGCCTTTCTCGCGTGCGAGGTGCAGGAATTCGTACGGCGGCCAGTCGCTGATGCCGATGCGCAGGGGCTCGGACGAGCGCAGCGAGCAGCTCGCGAGCGCCAGGGCGCAGCCCATCAGCAGCAGCAGGCCGCCGATACGCCCCGCCGCGCGGCCGGGCCCGGGCGGCCGGTGAGGCCGGAAGGAGTCGTCGTCGTGAGTCATCCGAGGTCCCGCTGAGAACGCCGACAGCGCCTGGGCTGTCCCCTCGGGACCGGGCTCGGCGCTACTGACCGGTTATCGGCTCGTAGGACGGGGTTCTTGACGCGCCGGCGGGGGCTTCGTGCCGGAACTGCGAGCCGGTCGGCAGGTTCGTATCTATTTGATCTGAAAGGCAGAAGAACGCGCCTGGGCGCGCTTCGACCCTGACTCAGTCACTGCCCGCCGCGAGTGCCGCCGGCTGCGGGCTCAGGAGATCCGTGGCGACCGAGGCGCGCGAGATCTGCTGGCGCCGATGCAGGATGCGGGCAATCTCGGTGACCTGGCGGGCGAAGGGCGAATCGGCCGCCAGGAAGCGCTTCTGGTCGGCGAGCGGAACCAGCGTGACGCCCTCCGTGAGGGCCGCGCGAAACGTCGCGGCGTCGATGCGCTCGCGCAGGCCCATGATGCGGTAGGCATCGTCGGGATTGGTGCGCGCGTACTCGACCGCACGGTAGAAGGCGCGGATCAGGCGCGCGACGTCCCGGGGCCGTTCCCGGATCACGGTCTCGTCGAGCGCGAGCACGTCGACGATCTCGCCGGGAATCTGCGCGCTGGTGAAGATGGGGCGCGCGAGGCCCGCCTGCTCGATGCGCGTGCGCGACGGCGGATAGTTCACCACCGCGTCGACCTTGCCCGCGCGCAGGTAGTCCATCATGTCGATGTCCTCGCACGGCACCACGATCACGTCGTCGAGCGACAGGCCGTGCAGGTTGAGCGCGCGCTCGGCCATGTAGACGTTGAGCGCCGAGAGTGCGAGCCCGAAGCGCTTGCCGCGCAGGTCCGCCACGCGCTCGATGCCGGGCCGCGCCATCACGGCGTCGGCACCGTCGGAAAAGTCGATGACCAGCGGAACGCGCAGCGCCCGGTGCGACTGGTCGCGCACGTGCAGCGTTTCGAAGATGGAGAACAGCCCGCCGTCCACCTGCCGGTGCTCGAAGGCGCGCCGCGCATCGCTCATCGCGGCGAATTCGATGAGGCGCACCTCCACGCCTTCCTGCTCGAAGAAACCCTTTTCGCGGGCCAGATGCAGGAACTCGTAGGGCGGCCACTCGCTGATGCTGATGCGCAGGGGCACGGAGGAGCGCGAGCTGCAACTGCTGGCCACGAGGGCGAGCAGGACGATGCAAGCGCGCAGGGCGCGGGCGCAATGCGGGGACATGCGCCGTTATCGGCGCGCCGCCGAATAACTAAAGGCCCGGAGTCCGGTACCGGTTTAGTTATTCAGAGCGGGTGCCGACCATCGTCTGGTATCCTCGCGCGCTTCCCGCAACACCTTGGATTCCCGGGGCGCCGGAGCCCGTTCGATGCAAGACCGCTACGATCCCGCCGTCGTCGAAGCCGAGGCCCAGGCCTGGTGGCATGAGCACCGCTCGTTCGAGGCGCGCGAGGATCCGGCGCGCGAGAAGTTCTACTGCCTGTCCATGTTTCCGTACCCGAGCGGGCGGCTGCACATGGGGCACGTACGCAACTACACCATCGGCGACGTGATCACGCGCTACATGCGCATGCAGGGCCGCAACGTGATGCAGCCGATGGGCTGGGATGCGTTCGGCCTGCCCGCGGAGAACGCCGCGATCAAGAATCGCGTGCCGCCGGCGAAGTGGACCTACGACAACATCGCCTACATGCGCCGGCAGTTGCAGTCGCTCGGCTTCGCGCTCGACTGGCGCCGCGAGCTGGCCACCTGCCAGCGCGAGTACTACCGCTGGAACCAGTGGTTCTTTCTGCGCATGCTCGAGAGCGGACTCGCGTACAAGAAGACCGGCGTCGTGAACTGGGATCCCGTCGACCAGACCGTGCTCGCCAACGAGCAGGTGATCGACGGTCGCGGCTGGCGCACCGGCGCCATCGTGGAGAAGCGCGAGATCCCGATGTACTACCTGCGCATCACGCAGTACGCGGACGACCTGCTCGCGGCACTCGACGAGCTGCCAGGCTGGCCGGAGCGCGTCAAGACGATGCAGGCGAACTGGATCGGGCGCAGCGAGGGCGTGAACTTCGGCTTTCCGTACGAGCTCAACGGACACAGGGAGTTGCTGCGCGTCTTCACCACGCGCGCCGACACGATCATGGGCGCGACCTTCGTGGCGGTGGCCGCGGAGCATCCGCTGGCCACGCGGCTGGCACGCGGCGATGCGAAGCTCACGGTATTCATCGAGGAATGCCGGCGCGGCGGTGTCACCGAGGCTGAATTCGCGCTCATGGAAAAGAAGGGCGTGCCGACCGGCTTCTTCATCACGCATCCGCTGTCCGGCGAGAAGGTCGAGGTGTGGATCGGCAACTACGTGCTCATGCAGTACGGCGAGGGCGCGGTGATGGGCGTGCCCGGCCACGACGAGCGCGATTTCGGCTTTGCGAAGAAATACGGCCTGGCCATCCGCCAGGTCATCGACATCGGCGCGCCCTGGTCGCAGGAGGAGTGGCAAGCGTCGTATGCGGAGTACGGCCGCTGCATCAATTCGGGCAAGTACGATGGGCTCGACTACCGCGCGGCCGTGGATGCGGTGGCCGCGGACCTGAAGGCGAAGAACCTCGGCGACAAACAGGTCGTCTGGCGCCTGCGCGACTGGGGCATCTCGCGCCAGCGCTACTGGGGGTGCCCGATTCCGCTCGTGCACTGCCCGCGCTGCGGTGACGTGCCGGTTCCCGACGAGCAGCTCCCGGTGGTGCTGCCCGAGAACCTGGTGCCGGACGGCTCTGGCAATCCGCTGGCGAAGACCCCGTCGTTCGTCGACTGCGCGTGTCCCAAGTGCGGCGCACCGGCGCGGCGCGAGACGGACACGATGGATACGTTCGTCGATTCGTCCTGGTACTTCATGCGCTTCGCCAGCGCCGACGACCATCGCGCCATGGTCGACGCGCGCGTCGACTACTGGCTGCCGGTCGACCAGTACATCGGCGGCATCGAGCACGCGATCCTGCACCTGCTGTATTCGCGTTTCTGGACGCGCGCCATGCGCGATGCCGGTCTCGGCCACCTGCGCGAGCCGTTCTCCAACCTGCTGACGCAGGGCATGGTGCTCAACGACATCTACTCGCGCACGGTCGCGGGACGGACGACGTATTTCAATCCCGCCGACGTCGACGTGCAGGTCGACGCGAAGGGCCAGCGCAGCGGTGCGCTGCTGCGCAGCGACGGCAAGGCTGTCGACTGGGAAGGCATCCGCACGATGTCGAAGTCGAAGGAAAACGGCGTCGATCCCGCCGCACTCGTCGAGAAGCTCGGCGCCGACAGCGTGCGCCTCTTCATGATGTTCAAGGCACCGCCCGAGGACACGCTCGAGTGGTCGGACGACGGCGTGCAGGGCGCATTCCGTTTCATGAAACGCCTGTGGAAGGCGGTGTACGACCACGTGAGCACCGGTGGCGCCGTCACCGGCGGTGCGGTCGGCGGGCGCGAGCGCGCGGCGGTCGAACACGCCGCACTCACGCCCACGCAGCGCGAGATGCGCCATCTCGTGCATCAGGCGCTGGTCAAGGTGAGCGACGACGTGGGTCGCCGGCGCACGTTCAACACGGCGATCGCCGCGGTGATGGAGCTCATGAACGCGCTGGCGAAATTCGCGGACGCGACGCCGCAGGGGCGCGCGGTGACGCAGGAGGCGCTCGAGTTCATCGTGCTGATGCTTTCGCCGATCGTGCCGCACGCCGCGCACACCCTGTGGCACGAGCTGGGTCACGCCGGTGCCATTGTCGACGCGCGCTGGCCGAAGGCCGATGCTGCCGCGCTCGCCACCGACGCGGTCGAGATGGTCGTGCAGGTGAACGGCAAGCTGCGCAGCCACGTCGTCGTGGCGGTGGATGCCAGCGAAGATACGATCAAGGCCGCGGCCCTCGCGGACGCTAACGTGCAGCGCTTCGTCGAGGGACGCCCGGTGCGCAAGCTCATCGTCGTGAAGGGGCGCCTGGTCAATGTCGTCGTATAGGTTCGCATCTGCGCCGTCGCGCGGGCCCGCGTCCCGGCGCAGGGCTGCGCCCCGGCGCAGGGCCGCGTCGTGGCGGGGGCCCGCTGCCGTGCGCGCCGCGTCGCTGCTGCTCGTCGTGACGATCAGCGCCTGCGGCTTTCACCGCCAGGGCGTCACCACCATGTCGCCGCTGATGAAGGCGACCTACATCGATGCCACGGACGAGCGCACCGGTTTTCAGCTCGAGCTGCGTCGCTCGCTGCTTGCGAGCGGAGCGCGCATCGCGCCGACAGCGGAGGAGGCCACCGCGACGCTGCGCATCGCGCGCGACGAAACCGGCAGGCGCGTGCTGTCCGTGTCGGCGCGCAACACGCCGCGCGAGTACGAGGTCTACTACGTGGTGCGCTATTCCGTCACCGCCGGCGGCAAGGAACTGCTGCCGCCACAGGACCTGGAGCTGACGCGCGACTACAGTTTCGACGAGACGCGGCTGCTGGCGAAGGAAGAGGAAGAAGAGATCCTGCGGGCTGCGATCGCGCGCGACCTCGCCGGCATCGTGCTGCGCCGGCTGGCGAGTCTCTGACATGTCCGTCGACGTCGGCGGCCGGCACGAGGTCGTGCGCCTCGCCGGAGTGTCGCGCGTCGACGTCGCCGGGCTGCTGGCGCGCTACGGCCTGACGCTGCAGCTCGTCGCCGCCCCGGAACCGATACCGGGATCGTACTGGGGCGAATCCGAAGCGGGGCTGAAGGGCGACCTGCTCTACGCGCGCCTCGACACGCCCCTGCATTCGATCCTGCACGAAGCCGCACACTTCGTCTGCATGACGCCCGAGCGGCGCGCCGGGCTGCACACCGATGCCGGCGGCGATCACGACGAGGAAAACGCCGTGTGCCGGTTGCAGATCGCGCTCGCCGACGGCATCCGCCGCTTCGGCCGCGAGCGGATGCTGCACGACATGGACGAATGGGGTTACACGTTCCGTCTCGGGTCCGCGCGCGCGTGGCTCGAGCAGGACGCCGCAGATGCCGAGCGCTGGCTGCGCGAGCGTGGCCTCATCGATGCCGCGGGCGCCCCGACGTGGCGCGCGCGCGAAGGATAGATCGCGACCGTGAAACCCGCAGCCTCGGCCACGGCGCTGCTCATCGTCGACCTGCAGGCGGCGATCGACGATCCTTCGTGGGCGAGCGCGGGACCGCGCAACAACCCCGAAGCCGAGCGCAACATCGCGCGCCTGCTCGCGCACTGGCGCGGGCGCGGCATGCCGGTGATCCACGTTCGCCATGAGTCGCGCGAGCCGGGCTCGACGTACCGGCCCGGCCAGCCCGGCTTCGAGTTCAAGCCGGCAACGGCGCCGCGACGCGGAGAGACGGTGGTCACGAAGCACGTGCCTGATGCCTTCATCGGCACTCAGCTGCTCGACCTGCTGCGCTCGGCCGCCATCGGCACCGTGGTGGTTACCGGCGTCATCACCAACAACTCGGTCGAAGCCACTGCCCGCACCGCGGGCAACCTCGGGTTCGCAACCTGCGTGGTCTCGGACGCGACTGCGACCTTCGCTCGCCGCGACCACGCCGGGCGCCTGCGCACCGCCGACGAAGTCCACGCCATGTCGCTCGCCAACCTCGACGGCGAATACGCCCGCATCCAGACGACCGCCGAAGTTCTGGCGACTTCGTAACAAATACACGAAGGGCAATGAACCCTGGGGCGGCGCCGGGGAACATACCGCTGCATGGCGCGCGAAAAACACGAACTACGCGACGAGAGCCGGCCTGGAATTCCAACTGATAAATCACACAGCGACAGTCTGGAGGGGATCATGAAGAGACTAGCCATCGCGTTCACCCTTTGCGGCGCGATCGCCGTCGCGGCGGCGGCCGCGGCGCACGACCGCCGGGGCGTGAAACGCTATTTCACCAACCTCGTTCCGCATCAAGAGGTTCCCGCGCTGGTCACGACGGCGAGCGGGCGCTTTCACGCGGTGCTGGACGAGCGCGCTCAGACGATCGAATACCGGCTGAGCTACGAGGGCCTGGAGGGCGACGTCCTGCAGGCGCATCTGCACCTGGGCCAGCGCGGCGTCAACGGCGGCATCATGCTGTGGCTCTGCTCGAACCTGGCGAGCCCGCCGACGCCCCCGAACACACCGGCCTGCCCGGGTCCGCGCGCCGGGTCGGTATCAGGCACGCTCACGCCGGCGCAGGTGGTCGGGCCGACCGGCCAGAACGTGCTTGCAACGGAATTCGCCAAGGCCGTCGAGGGCCTGCGCGAAGGCGTGGTCTACGCGAACGTGCACAGCACGAAGTTCCAGCCCGGCGAGATCCGGGGCCAGGTGCGCGAGCACTGACACTGAGCAAGAGGCGACGAGGAGGAGAGACTCCCTTCTCATCGCCAGGGGTCGGCATCTTTCGCGGCAGGGGGGACGTGCGCGAGAGGTGCCTGACCCCTTTTTCTTTGCGCCTGCCGATTCTTCAGCTCCTTCGCTCCTTCGCGAAGCGGTCCGTGGCCCTGACGAGCTCGTGAGCGATGCCGGCCTCGAACGCCGAGTGACCGGCGTCGGGCACGACGTGGAAGTCCGCCTCCGGCCACGCGCGGTGCAGGTCCCAGGCGCTCATCATCGGGCACACCACGTCGTAGCGGCCCTGCACGATGACGGCCGGGATCTTGCGGATGCGATCGACGTTGCGCAGCAGCTGGTCCTCGCGCTCGAAGAAGCCGCGGTGCACGAAGTAGTGGCACTCGATGCGCGCGATCTGGATCGCGAACTCGTCCTCACCCCAGCGGCGCACGTTCTGTTCGTTCGGCAGCAGGTAGCTCGTGGCCGCCTCCCAGATCGACCAGGCGCGCGCCGCGCTCACGGCTGCTTCGTGATCCTCGCCGGTGAGGCGCCGGTAAAAGGCTGCGACGAGGTCGCCGCGCTCTGAGGGCGGGATGGGCGCGAGGTACTGCTCCCAGCGATCCGGGAACAATGAGTGCGCGCCGCTCTGGTAGAACCAGTCGATCTCCGCACGCCGCAGCATGAAGATGCCGCGCAGGACGAGCTCGGTGACGCGCGCCGGATGCGCTTGCGCGTACGCGAGCGCGAGCGTGCTGCCCCACGACCCGCCGAACACGAGCCACCGGTCGATGCCCAGATGCTGGCGCAGCGCCTCGATGTCCGCGACCAGGTGCCAGGTGGTGTTGTCCTCGAGCGAAGCGGCCGGACGACTGCGGCCGCAGCCGCGCTGATCGAACAGCACGATGCGATAGCGCTTCGGATTGAAGAAGCGGCGCGAGTCCTTGCCCGCGCCCGCACCCGGACCGCCATGAACGAACAGCGCCGGCTTGCCACGCGGGTTGCCGCACTCCTCGAAGTAGATCTCGTGCAGCGGCGATACTCGCAGGTGCCCGCTGCGGTACGGCTCGACCGCCGGATACAGCGGACGGCGCGCCGGCGCTTTCTTTGACGCCGCGCGTTTTCGTGACGCCCTGCTTTTCCTCGACACCACGCCCCTACGCGCACTCGCGGCCTTCCCGGCCGTCGCGCGCTTCTTCGTTGCGGCGCGCGGCGCGCCACGGTTCTTTTTCGCCAAGGGATGTCCTCTTTAGGTTGCGCAACGTCAGGAGCGGACGACCATCGGCCCGAGGGGGCGACCGCCGAGCAGGTGCAGGTGCAGGTGATACACCTCCTGCCCGCCGTGCGCGTTGCAATTGATGATGAGCCGGTAGCCGTCGTCGGCGATCCCTTCCTTGCGGGCCAGGTCGCGGGCCACGGTGACGAGGTGCCCGATCAGACTCTCGTCGGTGTCCGCGATGTCGTTGACGGTGGGAATCGGCTTGTTCGGCACGATCAGGATGTGCGTCGGGGCCGCGGGCCGGATGTCGCGAAACGCGGTGACGCGCTCGTCCTTGTGCACGATCGTCGCGGGCAGCTCGCCGGCGATGATTTTCTCGAAGAGCGTGGGCATGGCTGCTGTTCTCGTCCCTCGGGTCGACGGCGATTGAGTACCGCAACCCCGCCCGAGGCGCAAGCCGGGCATTCAGTGCATTCCTCAGGCGGGATGCAGATCACCGCTGAGGCGAGTCGCGACAGCCTATCTTACAATCTCGTGCGGGAGGCTCGCCCGGGACGGCAATCCAGAGGCCGCGAGGGATGCGCAAGCCCTCGCCGCGGCTTCACCACCGCAACCGTCTGCGAGATCGCTAATGAACTTCAGGCATCGCCGCCTGCTCGTGACGCTCGCGCTCGTCGTCTCGCTGCCGCTCGCCGCGGCCGCGCCGGCGGCGGCCGCCCTGCTGATCGACGGCAGGCTGGACGAGCCGCAGTGGAGCGACGCGCGCGTGGTCCGCGATTTCGTGGTGACCGCGCCGTACACGCTCGGCAAGCCGCGCCTCGCCACGGAAGCGCGCATCCTGGCCACGGAGCAGGGGCTGGCGGTGGCCTTGATCTGCGAGCACCCGCCCGGCGAAGCGCGCACGCGCACGCTCAAGCCGCGCGATGCCGACGGCTTCGACGCCGATTCGGTGCTGTTGATGGTGGACTTCGAGGGACAGGGCAAGGTCGGCTACGAGTTCGCGGTCTCGATCACCAATTCCTATCGCGACGCCACGATCACCAACGAGAACGAATTCAATTCCGACTGGGATGGGTTGTGGCAACACGCCGTGCGCGAAGAGGAAGAGCGCTGGACGGTCGAGTACCTGCTGCCCTGGTCCATCGCCACGATGCGCGACGGCGACGGGCCGACGCGACAGATCGGCGTGTTCTTCTCGCGCTATCACTATGCGCGCGGCGAGCGGGCTGCATGGCCGGGCGTGCACTACGAGCGCGAACGATTCCTGTCGCAGTTCGAGCGCATCGAGGTGCCGCGCTACCGGCAGAGCCAGTTGGACGTGATGCCGTACGCCACCGCGCTGGCCGACCTGGTCGACGATCGCAGCGACTGGAACGGCGGCCTCGATCTGTTCTGGAGGCCGAACGGGAGCCTGCTGCTCGCGGCCACCCTCAATCCGGATTTCGGTCAGGTCGAGAGCGACGACCTCATCATCGATTTCTCGGCCATCGAGACCTTCTTCAGCGACAAGCGGCCGTTCTTCACCGAGAACCAGGGCATTTTCGACCTGCGCATGCCCAACGACGGCTACCACGTGTACACGCGGCGCATCGGCGGCCCGAGCGACGTCGACGGCACGGCCAGCGACATCGACGGCGCCCTGAAGGTGATCGGCGGCGGACTGGGCTTCGACTACGGTGTCTTCGCTGCTGAGGAGGCCGACACCGCAGGGCGCACGTTCGCGGCGGCGCGGCTCGACTGGCCGCGCGACCAGTGGTCTGTGGGTTATCTCGGCACCTGGGTCGATCGTCCGTTCCTCGATCGCACTGCGCAGGTGAACACGATCGACTACGACCTGAAGCCCACGGCGGCGTGGCGCATCCGCGGACAGTTGAGCGAGAGCCGCGTCGAGGAGGGCGCTGGCGCACCGGCGGGGCCCGCGGATCGCGACGGCGTGGGCGCCTGGGCGCTGGCCGAGTATCGGCACTCGGCACGCTGGCGCTATGCGCTGGAGCTCCTGCGATTCGACGCGGACTACGAGCTCAACGATCTCGGCTACCTGGAGCGCAACGATCTCGAGCAGGCGACGTTCGATGCGAAGCTCGAGCGCACGGGGTTCGGCGCTGCGTCGGCGACCGACACCGTCACCTGGAACCTGATCGCGACCGCCCGGCGCAACACCGCGGGCAGCACGCTGACGCCGGAATACGAGCTCGAGCGCGTTCAGATCTTCAAGGGCGGGACGCAGCACGTGCTCGAGCTCACTTACGAAGGCGAGGGCGTGGATGACCTGATCTCGCGCGGCAACGGCGACGTGCAACTGGAGCCGCGCTGGAGCGTCTTCGACGTCGTGGCGACGCCGCGGATCGGGCGCTGGCGCAGCACGTTCGGCGTGTGGGCTTTCCAGGAAGGCATCGACGACTGGGCCGTGCAGCTCGAGCCGTCGGTGGCCTGGTTCGCCACCGAATCGCTCACGCTCGACCTGGACCTGTGGCCGCGCCGCAGCCGCGAATGGCTCATCTGGCTCGAAGGCAACCGCCTCGCGACATTCGAACGGCGCCAGCTGCTCGTCGACCTCGGCGCGAACTGGTTTCCGGCGCCGCGCCACGAGGTCCGCCTGCGCGCGCAATGGCTGACGCTCGATGCGAAGGCGCGCCAGGTGTACGAGATCGGGCCGGGCGGCCGCCTGGTGCCGGTCGCGGAAGCTACCGAGGACTTCGCCGTGCTCAATTTCGGCTTGCAGCTGCGCTACCGCTACGAGATCGCGCCGCTGTCCGACGTCTTCGTCGTCTACAGCCGCGGCGGCCTCGAGTCGATCGAGCAGCCGCGCGAAGGACAGGGTGAGCTCTTCAGCCGCGCAACGGAGCTGCGCGACGCCGACCAGCTCCTCGTCAAGCTGCGCTATCGCTTCTGAAAATAACTAAAGTCCAATAACTACAATAACTAATAACTAAAGTCCGGTACCGGTTTAGTTATTGGGGCGGGCGGCGCAGGATGAACTCGCGATCCATCTGGTTGCCGACCGCGAAGTCGTATTCGCCCACTTTGAGGAAACCGTAGCGCGCGTAGAGGCGCTGCGCGCCGAAATTCTCCGACCACACGCCGACGTACAACGGGTCGTATTCGCGCCGGACCAGCTCGTCCAGGAGTCGATCCAGGAGCTGCGTGCCGAGTTGCTGTCCGCGCGCTTCGGCGCGCACGTACAAGCGCTTGATCTCGCCTGCACGCGACTCCAGGTGCTCCACCGGCAACTTGCAACGACCGGCGACACCGTAGCCGAGCGCGCGGTTCGGGGACTGCGCGACCAGCACGACGTTGTGATCGTCCTCCAGGATGCGACGGAAAGCGGCGACGGAATGCGCTTCGCCGAGGAACGCTTCGAGGTCCTCCGGCCTGTAGAGGTGGCCGAACGCCTCGACGAAGGTACTGCGGCCGAGCTCGGCGAGTGCGGCGGAGTCGGGCGCGGTGGCCCTGCGAAAGGTGATCACGGCGGTGGGTCGCGAAGTCGGGGAACTGTCCCAGCAGGTAGTTGTAGCCCTCGCCCTCCTCGCCGGCAAGCGGCAGCGTGCTAGACTCGACGCATGAGCCGCGTGAACCGCAAGATCATGTGGCGCCTGTTGCTGGCGTTGATGTTGCTCGTCGGGCAGGCCGGCGCGCAGATCCACGGCTATGCGCACCTCACGTCGGACCAACCCGTCGACCGTGGCCAGCTGGATACCCAGCCCTGCGGCGAGTGTCTCTCGTTCGCGCCGCTGACTTCCGCGGTAGGCGCTTCACCCAGTCTCCCGCCCGTCGATCCGGACGCGGCGACACCGGTTCCCGGACAGATTGCCGGCCCGGTCGTCACGCAGATCCGCGTTTACGGCTTCAGGTCTCGCGCCCCACCCATCCTTCTCTAGGTCGATGCACCCGGAAGGCGCCCCAGGCGCGCTTCCGCCCATTGTCCCTCGAGGAGGATGTTTCCATGAGTTCCCGTGTTTGCGTTGCTGCAGCGTTGCTGCTGACGCTCGTCGTCCCCGCCGCCGCCCAGGCGGATGAAATCGAGTCCCTGCGCACCGAGATCGAGTCCCTCAAGGCCGACTACGCCGCGCGACTGCAGGCGCTCGAGGCTCGCATCGACGAGCTCGAAGTGCAGAATCGGACCGCACCCGGTGCCGAATCGATGGGGGCGGCCTCGGCCTCAGTAGCAAGGAATGCGTTGACGGCGTTCAACCCGGCGATGTCGGTCATCCTGGGCGGCCACTACGCGAACGTGTCGCAGGATCCCGAGAGCTACGCGATCTCGGGTTTCATCCCCAGCGGCGGCGAGATCGGGCCGGGCGAACGCAGCTTCAATCTCGGCGAGTCGGAGCTGACGCTGTCCGCCAGCATCGATCCGTATTTCGCCGGCGCTTTTACCGCGGCGGTAACGCCGGAGAACGAGATCGAGATCGAGGAGGCGTTCTTCCGCACCAGCGCGCTGCCGGCCGGTTTCACAGTCAAGGGCGGGCGTTTTTTCTCGGCGCTCGGTTACCTCAACGAGATGCATGCCCACGCCTGGGACTTCACCGACCAGCCGCTCGCCTACCAGGCGTTCTTCGGCGGGCAGCTGGCGCAGGACGGTGTGCAGGTGAAGTGGATCGCGCCCACCGACCTTTACCTGGAGGTCGGCGCGGAGAGCGGCAACGGCCAGGAATTTCCCGGGACGCGTCGCGCTGCCAACGGGCTCAATGGCGCTGCGCTGTTCACTCACGTCGGTGACGACATCGGCGACTCCATCAGCTGGCGTGCCGGCGTTTCGTACCTCGACCTGCACGCGGCCGAGCGCACCTGGGAAGACTTCGATGACGCCGGCTCGCCGGTGCTGAATGCGTTTACCGGGACGTCACGCACCTGGGTCGGCGATTTCGTGCTCAAGTGGGCGCCGCAGGGGAATTCCACGCAGCGCCATCTCGAGCTGCAGGGCGAATATCTGCGGCGCGAGGAGGAGGGCGACCTCGCGTTCGATCTCGAGGGCCTCGCGCTGAGCGACAGCTTTCGCAGTCGTCAGTCCGGCTGGTACCTGCAGAGCGTCTACCAGTTCCGTCCGCGCTGGCGCGCCGGCGTGCGCTACGACGCGCTCGACTCCGGCGACGTGCGCATCGGTCTCATCGACGACGCAAGCCTGCCGCCCGAGGCATTTCCGGCGCTGCTGGAGGCATCGCCGACGCGCACCACCGTAATGCTCGACTGGAACCCGAGCGAGTTCTCGCGCCTGCGAGCGCAGTACGCCTGGGACGATGCGCGCGATGCCCGTGGCGATGGCAATGCCGATCGTCAGTTCCAGCTCCAGTACCTCTACAGTCTCGGCGCGCACGGCGCCCACAAGTACTAGGAGCGCCGCGCCATGAACACGTCATTCAGAACACTGGCCCGCGCGCTCGCTTGGGCTTTCACCCGGGCACTGCCTCGGATGTTGACGATCCTCGTGCTGCTCGCCGGCTCCTGGCCGGCGCACGCGGCGCTCAAGGTGCTCGCGACGACGCCGGAGTGGGCATCGCTCGCACGCGAGCTCGGCGGCGAGAAGGTCGATGTCTACGCGGCGACCACCGCATTCCAGGATCCGCATCGGGTCGAGGCGAAGCCGAGCCTGATTGCGCGCGCGCGCAACGCGGGGCTGGTGGTTGCGACGGGGGCGCAACTCGAAGTGGGCTGGCTGCCGATCCTCCTGCAGGAAAGCGGCAACGCGCGCGTGCAGCCCGGGCAGCCCGGCTACTTCGAGGCCACGCAGCAGGTGCGCCTGCTCGAGGTGCCGACCAGCGTCGACCGCTCGATGGGCGACGTGCATCCGCTCGGCAATCCGCACATCCACCTCGACCCGCACTACATCGCGACCGTCGCTGTGGCGCTGAGCAGCCGTCTTGCCCAGGTCGATTCCGGCAATGCGGACTACTATGCGCAGCGCGGCACCGGGTTTCAGGCGCGCTGGCGCGAGGCGATGCAGCGCTGGGACGCGCAGGCCGCCGCACTGAAGGGTGTGTCCGTCGTGGTCATGCACCGCGACGAGCGTTACCTGAGTCACTGGACCGGGATGCGCGAGCTCGCCTCGATCGAGCCCAAGCCCGGCATTCCGCCGAGCGCCGGCTATCTCGCTTCGCTGGTGAAGCAGCTCGGGGACTCGCCGCCGAAGATGATCCTGCGCAACGCGTACAACGATCCCAAGGCCGCCAGCTGGTTGTCGGAGCGCATCGGCGCACCGGTGGTGTTGTTGCCCTACACGGTCGGGGGCACGCCCGAGGCCAGGGATCTCTTTGGCTTGTTCGACGACACGCTTGCGCGCCTGCAGGCAGGTGCGAAATGAGCGCGCTCATCGACAATCTCGGTATCGTGTGGCCGGCGATGATCGCCGGCGTGCTGGTGGTTCTGTCGCACGTGCCGCTCGGCCAGCAAGTGCTGGCGCGCGGCATCGTGTTCATCGACCTCGCCATCGCACAGGTCGCCGGCCTCGGGGTGATCGCGGCGCATTCTTTCGGTCTCGGTGAGGGCGGGTGGATGGCGCAGCTCGCCGCCGTCGTGGCCGCTCTCGCCGGTGCGTTGCTGCTGACATGGACGGAACGCAAGCGTCCCGAGGCACAGGAGGCGCTGATCGGCATTCTCTTCGTGCTCGCCTCGACCGCGCAGATTCTCGTGCTCGCCAACGATCCTCACGGCGGCGAGGATCTCAAAGAGTTGCTCGCGGGCCAGATCCTCTGGGTTTCCAACGAACAGCTCTGGCATGCGGCCATCCTGACGGCGGTTTTCCTCGTTCTCTGGTTCGGCTGGCGCGAGAAGCTCGGGCGCATCGGCTTCTACGTGCTGTTTGCGCTGATGGTGACCGTCTCCGTGCAGCTGGTCGGTGTGTACCTGGTGTTCACGAGCCTCATCGTTCCGGCGGTCGCCACTTACCGCTACCCGCAGTCACGCCAGCTCGCCATCGGCTACGGGTTCGCGATCGCGAGCTACGTGACCGGGCTGGCGCTGTCCCTGGTCACCGACCTGCCCTCGAGCGCGGTGATCGTGTGGGCGATGGCGATGCTCGGTCTGTTCGTGCACCTGGCGAGCCCGCGGCGCGAGCCGGTGCGAGCGCGGGGCAGGGCGGCAGCGAACGAGCCTGGAAGCTGACGCGGCGGGAGTGCAAACGCCGGCGCGCTCGCGTACGCTGCGTGGCGTGAAGCTCGGTCTCGATTTCCTCACGGCTCATCTCGCGCGCCAGCTCACCCACGCCTACCTCGTCTCCGGGGACGAACCGCTCCTCGTCGGCGAAGCTTCGGACGCCATCCGCCAGGCCGCACGCCAGGCAGGATTCACGGACCGGCAGGTGTTCTTCGGCGAACGCGGCTTCGACTGGAACATCCTGCGCGCCGAGAGCGCGTCGCTTTCGCTGTTTGCGGAGCGGCGCATCCTCGAAGTGAAGCTGCCCGGCGGCAAGCCGGGTGACGGGGCCCAGGTGCTGCAGGAACTCGTCGAACGTCCGGTGCCTGACACCTTGCTGCTCGTGATCAGTGGCCCGATCGAACGCGCGCAGCAGAGCGCCTGGGTGAACGCGTTCGAACGCGCCGCGGTGTGGCTGCCGGTCTGGCCGATCGACCTGGCGCGGCTGCCCGCGTGGATCGCGGCGCGCATGCGCCGTCACGGGCTCGAGCCGGCGCCGGGAGCAACGGAGTTCCTGGCGGAACGCGTGGAAGGCAACTTGCTCGCCGCCCAACAGGAAATCGACAAGCTGGCGTTGCTGCTCGGCAAGGGCACCGTCGATGTGGCCACGCTCGAGTCGGCGGTCGCGACCAGCGCGCGCTACGATGTCTTCAAGCTGCAGGACGCCGCTTTCCGCGGCGACGGTGCGCGCGCGCTGCGAATCCTCGCCGGTCTTCGCGCCGAGGGCGAAGAGCCGACGCTCGTGCTGTGGGCCATCAGCGCCGGCCTGCGGGCCCTGCTCAATTCTTCGCGCCGCGTACCGCTCGCGCCGTGGCCCCGCCCACCCGCAGGGCTCGATGATGCAGTGCGCCGCCTGCGACCGGGACAGGTCGGTGCGCTGATCGGAGAAGCGGCGCTGGTGGATCGGGCCATCAAGGGACGCGACGACGCGGTCGAAGATCCCTGGGATGCGCTGACCCGGCTCGTCGCTCGCATCGCCGGCGTGCGTGGCGTCCCCGCTGCACCGCGGGTCCGCGCCGCGTGAAGCAGGGCGTGCTTTGCATTGCAAGATGAGTTAGGGCACGTTAAGCCCGCATGAATCCGATCGGCATCTTCGGGGGAACCTTCGATCCCATTCATTACGGGCACTTGCGCACGGCGTTCGAGCTGCTGCAATCCCTGCGTCTCACGGAAGTGCGCTTCATGCCCGCAGGCACTCCGCCGCACCGCGAGCAGCCTGCCGCCAGTGCCGACGTACGCCTGCAGATGGTGAGCGCGGCGACCGAGGGACAGCCCGGATTCATCGTCGATGACCGCGAGATCCGTCGCGAAGGGCCGTCATACTCGGTGGATACCCTGGCGACGCTGCGGGCGGAACATCCCGATCGCTCGCTGTGTCTGATCGTAGGCATGGATGCATTCCTGGGCTTGCCCAAGTGGTACCAGTGGCGCGAAATCCTGCAGCTGGCGCATGTCGTGGTGGCGCACCGCCCCGGCTGGCGCGCACCGGGGATGGGCCCGCTGGGTGAGCTGCTCGTCGACCGCGGCACCGGGCGTATCGGCGACCTGCACGAGTCGCGCGCGGGCTGCATCTACATCCATGCCGTCACGCAGCTGGAAATTTCCTCCACCGAGGTGCGCAATCTCATCGCCGCCGGGCGCGATCCGCGCTTCCTGATGCCCGACAGCGTGCGTAAGATCATTCTCGAGTCGAAGTGCTATGGAAAATAGCGGCGCCGGACTCCGTTTCGCGTGTCGGGCTCCGCACATCTGCAAAGGAGGTCCATCACCCGCATGACACCCGCCACAGTCAAGCGCTCGCGCAAGCGGCCGCAGCGACAGCTGCGATCGGTCGTGGTCGAGGCGCTTGAAGACATGAAAGCCGTGAACGTCAAGGTGCTCGACGTGCGCGGACTGACCGACATCACCGACACGATGGTGATCGCCTCGGGCACCTCAGACCGGCATGTCCGTTCCGTCGCCGATCGCGTGCTCGAAAAAGCGCGCGAGGCTGGCGTGCGCCCGTTCGGCATCGAGGGAGAACGCGACGGCGAATGGGTCCTCGTGGATCTGCCGGATGTGCTCGTGCACATCATGCTGCCGCGCGTGCGCGAGTTGTACGGGCTCGAGAAGCTCTGGGACAGCGGCGCCGTTACGCCTCAGGGCGCCGCCGCGGCTCCCGCGGCGAGGGTGGTCGAAGTGTAGAGAGCCTTCAGCGCGACCAGGGCGTCGGCGTCCGATCCCAGCGATGCCGACGCAGCTCTGCGAGCAGATCCGCAGACAGCGTCCGCGATCCCGCGGTCGCGAGGTTGGCGCGCACGTGCTTCTCCTTGCGCATCCCCACGATCACCGTGCTCACGGCGTCGCTGGACAGAACGAAGCGCAGCGCCATCTCGGCGAGCGTCATTCCCGCGGGCACCAGCGACTTGAGCCGCTCGACGCGCGGCACGGTGAGCGCGAGGTTTTCCGGATTGAAATAGCCTGAGCGCCAATCGTCCGCGGGAAAGCGTGTCTCGAGCGTGAGATTGCCGGCGAGGCTGCCCTCGTCGAGCGGCACGCGCGCGATGACGCCGACGTCGAGCTCGCGGCAAGCCGGAAACAGCTCGTCCTCGGGCTCCTGCTCGAAGATGTTGTAGACCACCTGCACGACGTCGACCAGGCCGGTGCGCATCGCTTCGATGCCGTTGGCCGACTGCCAGCGATTCAGGCTCAGGCCGAAATGACGCACCAGGCCGCTGTCCTTGAGATAGGCGACGGTGGCTGCGAACTGCGGATTGCGCGCCCACGCGTCGTCCCACACGTGAAACTGCAGCAGGTCGAGGGTGGGCACGCGCAGACCGTCACGGCAACGCTGCGCGTAGTCGACGACGTGATCGTGCGGGAACACGCTGTCGTACGAATCGCGTCCGTCCGCGGGCCACTTGCGATTGAGGGGCGGCACCTTGGTCGCGGCGAACAGGCGCCGGTTTGTACGCGCCGCGAGCAGGTCACCGAGCAGCCGGTCGCTCTTGCCGCGTCCGTAGGCCCACGCCGAATCGAAGAACGTGCAGCCGAGATCGGTGGCCAGGCCGAGCGCCGCGGCGCTCTCGCGATCGTCGGAATCCGGCCAGTCCCCCATGCCCCAGAGGCCGAGGCCGATCTCGCTGACGCGCTCGTTGGTGCGTCCCAGGCGTCGTTCGTTCATGCCATCCACAATACTGCATCGGGGTGAATACAGCGCCATCGAAAAAAAAGAGGCGCTGCAATGGCAGCGCCTCCAAGGTCGCGCGGGCCGCCACCGCAGGGGGGAGGAAAAGCGGCGGCCGGGCTATGAATCCGCGCGAATCAGACCATCGACAGCACGTACTGCAGGAGTAGTACAGTTCCGTCGCGAGAGCATTGTCTCGGGAAGCGCCGTGCCGAGTAAGCGGCCGGCTGGAAAAAGACTGATGCTCCGGCAGCCATAATGAACAGTTACTTCCATATGCACGGCGGCAACAGTCGCCGCCGCAACAGTCGCCGCCGCAATAGTCACTTCGGTGGTGCCCCGTGCTGATCCGGCTGATCGCCGTAGGCACGCGCATGCCGCAGTGGGTCGAAGCGGGAGTCGCTGAGTATTCGCGCCGCCTGGGCCCGGAAGTACGGCTCGAAATCCGCGAGCTGGCCGCGACCCGGCGCGGCGCCAACGAGCACCCCGCGCGCGCCATCGCGGACGAGGGCCGGCGGATCCTGCTGGCGCTCGACGCCGACGACTATGTGGTGGCGCTCGACGTGAAAGGCAAGAGCTCCTCTACTGAGCAGCTGTCTCAATGGCTCGCGGAACGCCTGGGCGAGGGGCGGACGGTGGTCTTCGTCATCGGAGGCGCCGACGGCCTCGCCGAGGAGTGCCTCAAGCGCGCGAACCTGCGGTTGTCACTCTCGGCGTTGACGCTGCCGCACGCACTGGTGCGCGTGGTCATCGCCGAGCAGGTCTACCGCGCGATGAGCATCCTCAAAGGCCATCCCTATCATCGGGGTTGATCGTCGGGCGCGATCGTCGGATGGGATAGCAGTGAGATCGCAAGCATGACAGTGAGAATCGTGAGGCTCGGATCCCGGCGGCAGCCTGGCGAAGGCTTGCGCATCGGCACCGTCCGCCGGCCACCGCGGGGCGTGAAGAAATCCGAATACGCCGCGCGCGACATCTACGACGTCTGGTTGCCAAACCTGGCGCCGAGCGAGCCGTTGCTGAAGCTCGGTCAGGCGGCAAGCGGATCAGGGATCCGGCGCAGCGACGATCCCGCGGCCTGGCGACGTTTCGTGCGTCGCTATCGCGGCGAGATGAAGACGCCGGACGCGAGCCGCGTGCTCGACCTGCTCGCCGCGCTTTCGCACCACGCGGACTTCTCGGTGGGGTGCTACTGCGCGGATGAAACTCGCTGTCACCGGTCGGTTTTGCGGGAGTTGCTCACAGCCCGCGGCGCCAAATTCGCATGACCGGGCAGCATCTTGACATAACGCCATAATCCCTTCGAAAACTGCGACCTCGGTTGTCGCGATTGAGCGACCTGCGTCCACGTTCGAGTGCCGCCGGTTGGACAGAATCCCGCGCGGGAACATCTTGGGTGGACTGATGGAAGGGCGACCGGCCGAAGACATGTGGCATCTGACGATCGACGATCTGCTGGCGGCGCCAGCGGAGACGCCGCGTCTTGCCGGTCCCGGTCCGTTCGTCATCAGCTTGAGCGCGTCCACGGCGCCGATCTCCATTCCGCCGAACGCGTTCCCCGAGTACACGCATCTCAGGCTCTACGAAATCAAGCGCAACGAGGACGGACGCACCCGCTATCGCCTGCGGCTCGGCCTCATCCAGACGGACCTCGAAGCCGATGCGATCCTGAGCGCGGTGCGCGACCGCTATCCCAGCGCATTCGCCGCGAACGCGGAAGAAGCGGACCTGCGCGTCGCGAAGCGCGCGGGCGCGACTACCCAAGAGAAAGAATCGGTTGCGGCAGCCGCCGCGCCTGCGAAAGCAGCTGCCGGCACGCCGGGGCAAGTGAGCTGTCTTTCCACGTTGGTCGCCGAGGACCCGCCTGCACCTCCGCCCTCGAAGTCGCCCGTTGCCGCCAAGCCGCCGCCGCCGCGGCCGCCCGTGCCCAGGATTCCCGACCCGGAGTCGGGTGCCTTTGCGATCGACTTCGATGCGTTCCTGCCGCCGATCGACCCCAACTTCAAGGAAGGATCGAAGGCGACGAAGCACTCCGGTTCGCACGCGAAATCGCTCGGTGGCAAGTCGCACGGCCACACGAAGTCGCCGAGCCATTCGAAACAGCATTCGCACGCCAAGCACGCCCCGCATCCGAAGAAGCCGAAGGCTGCCCATCCAGCGAAGCCACCCTCGCCGCCGCAGCAGCCGCAGGCGCAGGCGCAGGTGGCGAAGCTGCCGGTGCCGCAGAGGCCGCAGCCGAGCCCGGCACCTGCAGCAGCAGCGCTTCCTGTCACTCCGACGACGAGTGAAAGCTCGAACGCCTCCACGATGATCGCCAAGGCGCTGACGATGCTGGCGCAGGCGCCAACGGTTACATCCGCGTCGGGGCGTTTCGCGTCTGCGGCCACGCCCACCGCCGCAGTGGCAACACCTGCCGCAAAGGCGTCGCCACCTCCTGCCGCTGCGGCGTCGCAGTCGACGGCCGCGGCCGCGGCGCCGCGATTCGTCGAGCCCGCGCACGATCCGAACGCCGTCACCGATCAGGTCGCCATCCTGACTGTCCCCGAGGATCATTCCGGCGAGGTCACGGTGGACGACGCCGTGGAATCGATGATCCTGGTCAAGCTCGATCCGGACTATCAGCCCGATGCCGAGCTCGAAGTCGAGCTGCAGCACGAAGCGCTGCCGGTGACGCCGGTCAGCTCCGGCGCGCCAGTCGGCGTTGCTGGGCGAGTCAGCGTTACTGCGCCAGTCAGCGTTGCTGCGCCGACGGTCGAGGCGAGAGTCCCTGATCTTTCTCTGCCCGCCGCTGCGACGGAAGTCGAGATGAGCGAGGCGATTGATTTCCTGGAAACGATTCCCGTGGCCGCTGCTGCCGTGGCGCGGGCCGCGTCGAGCGCGGTCGCGCACGATCCGGCGCTCGCGAGCGTCGACACCGCGGCGGAAATCGAAACGGACATCGAAACGCTCGCGGACGTCGTCAACGGCATTGCGACGATGACGACCCGCGCGCTGCCAGAATCCGCAGCTGCTGCGGACGTGCCGACGCTTGTGGATGCCGTCCCTGCTACCGCGGCGGCGGAGCACGAAGTCGATCTCGAGGGCATCGTCGCGCGCAACAACGCCATGGTCGACACGCTGCAGGCGCGCGACGGCCATGCTGCCGGCTCGGATGACGCAGACTCCATTCCGGTGCTCGACGAAGGTGCAGTGGTGCACCGTCCGACGGCGACGGGCGATCCACCGACCCTCGAGGTGGACGAGATCGAGCTGGATGCCATTCCCGCAGCGCCCAACCGCAAGCAGGCGCGTGAAGCACGCAAGCAAGCCGCGAGAGCTGCCAAGGCTGCGAGGGCAGCGAAGGCTGCCGAGGCACGCGCGGTCGAGGCGGCCCGAGCTGCTGAAGCTGCTCGAGTCGCGGAAGCGGAGAGAGTTGCTGCCGAGGCTGCTCTCGTCGCTGAGGCAGAAAGAGTTGCTGCCGAAGCCGCGCGCCTCGCAGAGGCGGAGCGAGCCGCTGCCGAAGCTGCAATCGTTGCTGCAGAGCAGGCCGCCGAGGCGGCACGTATTGCGGACGCCGAGAAAGCTGCCGAGATCGCCAGGCTCGCTGAAGAAGCCCGCCTTGCCGAAGAGGCGCGGAAAGCCGAAGAGGCGCGCAGGGCAGAGGAGGCGCGCAAGGCCGAGGAAGCGCGAAAGGCTGAGGAGAAGCGTAGGGCCGAAGAAGCGCGGCGCGTCGAGGAAGCTCGCAAGGCCGAGGAGAAGCGCAAGGCCGACGAAGCGCGTAAAGCTGAGGAAGCTCGCAAGGCCGAGGAGAAGCGCAAGGCCGACGAAGCGCGTAAAGCTGAGGAAGCGCGCAAGGCCGAGGAGAAGCGCAAGGCCGACGAAGCACGCAAAGCTGAGGAAGCTCGCAAGGCCGAGGAGAAGCGCAAGGGCGACGAAGCGCGTAAAGCTGAGGAAGCGCGCAAGGCCGAGGCTGCGAGGGCGGCCGCCGAGGCGGCCAAGGCTGCTGAGCTGGCGAAGGCGAGCGAAGCGGCAGAAATCGAAGTCGTCGAGATACCGGATGTCCTCGAGCTCGGTGAAGTAGAGGTCATAGAGAGCGTCAAGGTCGGTGGCACGGCGCGCGAGGGCACGCCGAACGGTCGGGTGCCGCAGGCGCCGCCGGCGGCTCCGAAGGGTGCATCTACTCCGAAGGGGGCATCTACTCCGAAGGGGGCATCTACTCCGAAGGGTGCGTCGATCGCCGTCGTGGACGAGGCGCTGCCCGACATGGACAGCACTCAGACCATCTCGCCGCTCGAAATTTCGGACAAGGACCCGTCGCCCTGGTTCGCGATCCAGCTCTCGCTCACCGAAGACCAGGCCAATCCCGAGGACGTGCCGCACCTCGACATCTTCGATGAATATCGGTTGTATTCGGTGGCCGGCGTCCTGAAGGAAGGTTTCCGCCACGCTCTGCGGCTGGGCTTCTTCACGGATCAGTCCTCGGCCGCGATGGTCTCCGGGTATCTGCGTTCCTTCTTCGAGGGAGCCGAGGTCAAGCGCGTCAGCGTGGCCGAGCGCGAACGTTTCGCGAATCGCCGCGTAGTGGCGAAACGGGACGTCGGCGCGACAGGTCACCACACGATCATCGAGCTCGCCACGGCGCCGGACGTGCCGCAGCGCCGCCTCTCGGACCTCTCGTGCAAGGATGGCAAGCAGCCCGACGACTCGGGCTCGCTGTGGTCGCGACTGGTCGCGCCGCTGAAACGCTAGTTTCCTTCGAACCCGGCCGTTCCGTCGAACGCGCGGTTCCTCCGACCCACTGTCCCGCGGGCGTATAGTCGCGCCGGAGGGTGGGTGCATGTCGAACGCGATCTCAGGGGGCGGATCGGGGATCGGCAAGTGGTGGCCGCTGCTGCTGCCCACCGCTTACCTGCTTCATCTCCTGGAGGAATGGTTCGGCGGCGAGGGTTTCGCGTCCTGGACGATGCGCGCGCTCGGCGCGCCGGTGAGTCCGACGCGTTTCATCGTCCTCAACAGCATCGTCTGGCCGCTGTTCGCCGTCCTCACCCTGCTGGCCATGCGTCGCCCGCGGGTCGCCTGGTTCCTCACGACGTTCGGTGCGCTGATCGTCATCAACGCAAGCCTGCACGCACTCGGCTCGCTGGCCACTGCGTCCTATTCGCCGGGGCTGATCACCGGAGTGCTGCTGTACCTTCCGTTCGGCGGCATCGCGGTGGCTGACGGCCTGCAGCGGCTGCCTCACCAGACCTTCGTCGCTGCAATTGCCCTCGCTGTAGCCATCCACGCGGTCGTTGCCTTCATCGCGTTCGTCTGACGCTGGCGTCTGACTTCAACAAGAAAAGGCCGGCAGGTTGCCCTGCCGGCCCGTGGCGTCTGCAGCTGACGCCTGACGCCAATCGCGCTCAGCGCCGGTCGTGACCGTTGCCCGCCTCGCGCGGCGCCGGCGGTGTCGTCGGCTCACTGGGCGTCTCGCTCACCTTCGGCTTGCGGCTGACGTTCACGCCGGTCGCCGACTGCGCCGACCCGTTGCCGCTCACGTCGAGCATGCCCGAGCCTTCGTCCGAACGCGCCGTGCCGCGCGCCGAGCCCTGCGCCGAGGACTCGCTCATCGCGTCGATCGTGCGGTCGCCCGCTTCGACCGACTTGCGCGCGCCCACCGCCTGGGTGAGGTCGCCGCTCGCCGTCGCGTCGCCACTCGGCAGGAGCGGCTCAGACGCCTCGGAGTTGGACGTCGAGTTGGACGTCAGATCCGGTGTCTTCGGCACGGACACGTCGGAGGCGGCGGAGCCCGCCGCACCGATTGTCGACTGCACACCCGACTTCGCCGAGCCCGCGGCATCAACCGCACCGCTCGCAGTCGCCGCGCCGCTGTCGACCGCGGTCGTAGCCGTCGCGGCCGCACTGGCCGACGCATCGACCGTCGTGTCGCGAGCGTTATCGACCGTCGACTCCGTACGCTCGCGCACGGCGCCGGCCGTGTCCTTCACGCGATCCGTCGCGCGCTCGCCGATGTCACGCGTGCGGCGTCCGACGCGACCGACGGCGTCCGTCTGTGCATCGATCGAGCCGGTCGCGCGGCCCGCGATGTCGCCGTCGATGCCGCCCGTGCGGCCTGACAGCGCGCCGTTCACGGCGCCCGAGGCGTTGCCGCCCAACAGGCCGCCAGCAAGAGCGGGTGTGGCAATCGTGAGCACGGCGGCCACGGTCGCGCCCGCAAAGAAACGATGAATGTTCATGGTCATCCTCCGGTTCGCGGCCGCGGACCTTCCGCAGCCTTCACACGGATGACGACGGGCCGCGGCGATTTCTTCCCGGCGGCCCTGAATTGTCGTTTTTACTTATCGACTTGACTTAATGGCGACGCCGCCACGCGCGGGTCCACGCGCAGCGAATCGCCCACCAGGCCGTCGCCATAGGTCTTGTCGCGCCCGCGGGCGCCAAGGTCGATGGCAGTTGAACTCAGCCCCTGGACCGCGGCAACGGCTCCTGGCGCGTCCGGTGCGTGCAGTTGCGTGGCCAGCAGGCCAGCGACGATGGGTGCCGCAAAGGACGTTCCGCGCACTGCGGCATAGCGGTTATTGAGCGCCGCTGCGGCCATATCCGCACCAGGGGCTGCGAGATCGACGTGCGGCCCGCGCCCGGCCTCGACGAGCGCGCGCCGCTTCGCATCCACGCCCGTGACCGCGATCACACCGGCATACGCGGCAGGGTAGAGAGGGCGTGCGGCGGGGCCATCGTTTCCAACCGCGGCCACGAGCAGGTGCCCGCGTGCGAGCAACGCGCGCGTGACGTTCTCGAGCATCGCGTTCGCCGGTCCCACCAGGCTCACGTTGATGACGGGCACGCGCTCGCGTGCCAGCCACGCCATGGCATCGACCACGGCATCGACAGCGCCGCCCGTGGGAGCACCGCAGTACACGTCGGCGGCATAGAGCGACGCATTCGCGGCGGCACCGCTGAACACTTCTGCTTGCCCGACGATGAGCGAGGCGACGGCCGTGCCGTGCGCGGTCGGCACCGGGCGGCCATCGCAGCCGTGCACAAGGACCTGCGCGTTGCGGAATACCGCATGCGCGGCATCGACTCCGCCATCGATCAGACCCGCGCGCGCGCGCGTGGCCGCTGCAGGCTCGACGTTGGTCGGCGCCGCAGCACCGGTCGGCGTCACGGCACGGGTCGGCGCCGCAGCACCGGTCGGCACCGTTGTTGCGCCGCTCTCTGTATAGATGTGGTTGTAGTCGTAGGTGCCGCCGGGATCGCGCGAGCGCAACTGCTTCAGTGCGCGCCGCGTGGACATCTTCGGCGGCGCGCGCAGTGCCACGATGCGCGCCTCGAGGCCTTCGAGGCTGGTCTCGCGAATCACCGTGAAACCATCAGCCCGCGCCGCTTCGAGCGCTTGCTCCGTTGGAGAGAACGCCAGGATCTCGCTGCGCCGGATCGGCGCACCCTGCGGATCCGCTTCGATCACGTCGCGGTGGCGGCGCAGCAGATCGCGCACGCGCGCGAGGCGTACGTCACGCAGCGCCCGGGGATCGAGCCGATCGGTCACCTGGTCCACCGTACGGCCGAGGTCGACGGGCGTCTCGATGCGCGGCAGGTCAGGGACCTGCACGGGCGGCAGACTCACCTGCGCACGCGGGCCCGCAGGCGCTGTCATCAGGGACAGCACTCCCAGCGTCAGCGACGACATGATCGCGCGCGTGTTCATGGCACTACACTAGCGCAATGAAGCACGCTCAGGTTGCCGCCCGGCTCACAGGGAAGAAAATGACCGAGCCCGTCGTCATCTCACCAGGCAAGGCATGAACCGTTCGTTCGAGGTTCGCGAGCAGGTCGCTGGGTTGCTGCCGCGGTTGCGCCGCTTCGCACGCACGATCGCACGGCATCCGCACGACGCCGACGACCTCGTGCAGATCACGGTGGAGCGCGCGTTGCTGCGCTTCGAGCAGTGGCGGCCGGATACCCGGCTGGAGAGCTGGATGTTCAGCATCATGAAGAACGCCTGGATCGACGAGGTGCGTGCCCGGGTGCGGCGCGATCGCGTGCTCGCGCCCGAAGAGGCCGGTCTCGACGTCGGCGACAGTTCGGCCGACGCGCAGCTTGCCTCGATGTCGGTGGAAAGGGCACTGGCACAATTGCCGGATGAGCAACGCATCGCCGTGGGCCTGGTGCTGGTGGAGGGGCTCTCGTACAAGGAGGCGGCTTACGTCGCTGACGTGCCGATCGGAACGATCACCAGTCGCCTGGCGCGCGGGCGCGACGCACTCATGAAAATCCTGGGCGAGGCGGGCGGCCCGGCGGGAGAGGATCCGTGAACCTGACCGACGAAACCCTCATGGCGTACGTCGATGGCGAGCTCGACGACGAGGTACGCGCGGCCGTAGAGGCGGCGATGGCCTCCAACCCTGCGGTCGCGCGTCGTGTCGCGCAACAACGCGCACTGCGCGAGAGGTTGCGCGCGACGTTCGACCGCGTGCTCGACGAGCCAGTGCCCGAGCGACTGCTCGATGCCTCGCGATCGGCCCCGATGGGTGGAGCGCAGGTCGCCGACCTCGCCGCACGTCGGGCGGAGCGCGTCGATGCGCGCGGACGGCGCTGGGCGCTGCCGCAGTGGGCGGCGATGGCGGCGAGCCTGGTGCTCGGCGTTTTCGTCGGACGCGCCTGGCTGTCGGGGCCGGATGCTCAGAGCACAATGTTCGCCTCGCGCGAGAGCAGGCTGGTCGCCGAAGGGGCGCTGGCGCGTGCACTCGACCAGCAGCTCACGGGCACGCAGGCGGCGGATGCCAGCGTGCGGGTCGGCGTGAGCTTCCGCGATCAGGCCAGCGATTTCTGCCGCACGTTCGTGCTGCGAAGCGCCGAAGGTGTCGCGGGCCTGGCCTGCCGCAAGGGTTCGACGTGGCGGGTTGAGGCCCTCGCGCACGGCGCGCCTGCGACCGGGGACAGTGGCCAGATGCAGATGGCCGGCGCCCCACTGCCGCCCGCTATTGTTACGGCGATCGAAAGCACGATGGCCGGCGAACCGCTCGACGCGGACGCCGAAGCCGCCGCGCAGCGAGCGGGCTGGAAGTAGGCGCGGCGTCGAGGCTTCGAGGCTAGACTTTGGTCACTCGCGCCGAGCCGTCCGGCTTGCGCAGCACCTTCACGCGCTGTCCAACGGTGAACGCTTCGTCGGCGACCTGCACTACCGCGAGGGTCGAACCGCTGGCCGACTGGTTGGGCGCTTCGATCTCGACGGTGATCTCGTAGCCCTTGCGCTCGGACGACTTCTTCTCGATCGCACGCCCCGCGACGGCACCGACCACGGCACCGGCGGCGCCGGCGATCGCGCTGCCAGAGCCGCTGCCGACCGTGCGCCCGGCCTCGTGGCCGATGAAGCCACCGCCATAGGTGCCGATCGGGCCACCGCGGCCCTCGATGGTGATGTCCTTGATGCTGGTCACGGCACCGTAGTCCACGGTCCAGGCCGTGTTCATCTGGCTGCGCGGATACATGCGCTGGGACGTGGCATTGCAACCCGTCAGCAGCAGCGCAGCAGTCGCGAGCAGCAACGCAACGGTCGTTCTGCGGATGGCGAACATGTGGGCACCCCTCGGGAATTGTTCCAACGCGCAATTCGGCCGCGCGTTGACACTGAAGGTTCCGGAAATAGCGTGCACGGGTTCATCGCGCGTTCATCCCGACAGCGGCAGGATGCTATCCTGAACGCTCGATTCCCCCGCCTTGCCGCCGCTCCTAACCATCCAGCCCGCAAAGGGATTTTGAGAACCGCCGCATGGCAGCCCACCTGGTCCTCGCCTCCGCGTCCCCTCGGCGCCGCGAGCTGCTGGCGCAGATCGGCGTTCGTCACGAGGTGCGGCCGGTCGACCTCGACGAAACGCGCATGCCGGGTGAGGCGCCGCGCGACTACGTCGTACGCCTGGCCTTGGACAAGGCCCGCGCCGCCTGGGAACGGGTTGGACACGTTGCTCAAACCGTCATCCTGGCTGCCGATACCGCGGTCGTTCTCGGGGATGAGATCCTCGGCAAGCCACGCGACCGCGCCGACGCGCTGGCGATGCTCGGACGACTGTCGGGACGAACGCACCGCGTGCTCACGGCCGTTGCGGTCTGCGATGCCAGCGGGGTGAAGAGCGATTGCAACGAGAGCCTCGTGTCGTTTCGCACGCTCGGCCCGGGCGAGGCCGAGCAGTACTGGAACACAGGCGAGGCCTCGGACAAGGCTGGCGCGTACGCAGTGCAGGGCTGCGCCGCGCTGTTCATCGAACGCATCGAGGGCAGCTATTCGGGCGTGATGGGTCTGCCGCTGTTCGAGACGGCGCGTCTGCTCGCGGGCGCCGGCATCGCGGTGTGGAAACCGGTGCGATGAGCGCCGAGATCCTCGTCAACGTCACGCCGCGCGAAACGCGCGCCGCGGTCATCGAGAACGGCGTGCTCCAGGAAGTGTTCATCGAGCGCGCGAATCGCCTCGGCCTGCTCGGCAACATCTACAAGGGAAGAGTGTCGCGCGTGTTGCCGGGAATGCAGGCCGCGTTCATCGACGTCGGCCTCGAGCGCACGGCATTCCTGCACGCTTCCGACATCGCCGCGCCGGCGAATCATGCCGCGGCGGAAGGCTTCGAGCCGCCGCGCACCGAGAACATCCGCGAGCTCGTGACCGAGGGCGGCGAGATCCTGGTGCAGGTGCTCAAGGATCCGCTCGGCACCAAGGGCGCGCGGCTCACGACCTTCTCGTCCATTCCGTCGCGCTACCTCGTGTTCATGCCGCAGGGGCGGGGCATCGGCGTCTCGGCGCGGATCGAGGACGAACAGGAGCGCAAGCGGCTGCGCGATGCGGTGAGCGCGTACGTCGCGCCGGAGGAGAGCGGCGGCTACATCGTGCGCACGGCCGCAGACGGCGCGGGCCCGGAGGCGCTGCGCGCCGACATGCTCTTTCTGCGCCGACTGTGGGAAGTGATCCGGGAAAAAGGCCTGCGCACCTCGCCGGGCAATCTCGTCCACGAGGACCACCCGCTGTCCGTGCGCATCCTGCGCGATCTGCTGAACGAGGGCATCGACCGCGTCAGCGTCGATGCGGCGCCGGCTTGCGAGAAGATGCGCGAGTTCGCGCGCACCTTCATGCCGGAGAGCGAGCACAAGATCGTGCACTACGCCAACGGGCGGCCGATCTTCGACCTGCACGGCATCGAAGAGGAGATCCAGAAGGCCCTCGACCGCAAGGTGCCGCTCAAGTCCGGCGGCTACCTGATGATCGACCAGACCGAGGCGATGACCACGATCGACGTGAACACGGGCGCCTACGTCGGCCATCGCAACCTCGAGGAAACGATCTTCCGCACCAACCTCGAGGCGGCACTGGCGATCGCACGCCAGCTGCGTCTGCGCAACCTCGGCGGCATCATCATCATCGATTTCATCGACATGCAGGAGGAGGAGCACCGCGGCCAGGTGATCCAGGCGCTGGAGAAGTCCCTGAACGCCGACCACGCCAAGACCCACATCTCCAGCGTCTCGCCGCTCGGCCTGGTGGAGATGACCCGCAAGCGCACGCGCGAGAGCCTGGAACATTTGCTCTGCCGCGGCTGTCCGACCTGCGAGGGACGTGGTTTCGTCAAGACCGCCGAAACGGTCTGCTACGAGATTTTCCGCGAGATCGTCCGCCAGCACCGCCAGTTCGATTTCCAGCAGCTCATGGTCCTGGCGCACCAGGACGTGATCGACCTGTTGCTCGACGAGGAGTCGGCGGCCCTCGCCGAGCTCGAGGTGCTGACGACCAAGCCGATCCGCCTGCAGACCGAAGCGCTGTATTCGGTCGACCAGTACGACGTGGTGCTGATGTAGTGGACGCCGCAGACGCAACCGAAACCAGCGCAAAGCCGCGCCGCAGCTTGCGCTCGCGCCTGCTGCGCTGGGCGTGGGGCATTCTCGGCTCCATCGTCGTGCTGCTCGCCATCGCCTTGGGCGCCGTGCGCCTGCTGCTCGTCCAGGTACCGGAGTACCGCGAGCAGTTACGCGCCTGGGTCAACGAGACCACGCGCCTCGACTTCCGTTTCCGCGACCTCGACGCGCGCTGGCGCGTGTTCGGCCCTGAGATCTACGTCACCGACGCGGAAGTGTTCGCGCCCAACGGCGGGCCGCTGCTGGCGCGCGCCCGCGCCGCCAGTATCGGCGTCGACCTGGGGCGGATCCTGTTTCGCGCCGAGTTGCTGTCGGGACGCATCCGGCTGATCGAGCCGCACATCAACCTGGTGCGCACCGCCGACGGTCGCCTGGAGCTGGAAGGCCAGGCGGCGCTCGATCCGCGCGACACCAACCGCTTCAACGTCGACGACCTGCCCACCGGCCTGCTCGATATCGTCGATGCGCACGTCGGCTTTCGCGATCTCAAGGGACAGATGGGCGCGGTGCGCCTCGACGACGTCGATCTTTCCGTGGAACGCGACCGCAACGACGTCGCGCTCGAGGGCGAAGTCGACCTGCCCGAGCGGCTGGGGCGTTCGCTCGAGTTCTCGGGCGCGGCCGAGGGCAAGCTCGACGAACCGCAGAGCCTCGCGTGGTCCTTCGACGTCGACGCGCGCGAGCTGCAGCTCGAAGGTTGGCGCGAGTTCTTCGGCACTCTGATTCACGCGCCGGCCGCGGGACAAGGGGACCTGCGCTTGCGCGCAGGGTTCACCGGCGAGCGCCTCGCTTCCGCGACGCTCAAGCTCGAGTTCAAGGACATTGCACTGGTCGGCGTCGAGAGCGGCGCGGCGCCGGCGCGCTATCGCACCATCGCCGGCCAGTTCGAGCTCACCAACGGCGAGCGGGATCGGCGCCTCGTGGCCCGCAACGTGGAATTCTCGACCGAGGCGCGTCACTGGGAGCCGACCGAGGCATCCGTCACCTGGGTCCTGCAGGATGGAGCGCTCTCCCGGTTGGATGCGCAAGCGGGCTTCGTGCAGCTGGAGAACCTGCTGCCGGTCGCGAACATCGCGCCCAAGGCGCCGTGGCGCGAGGCCGCGCTGGCTCTCGCTCCCGCCGGCACTGTGCGCAACGCGCGCGTGTCCTATTCGCGGGCTGCGGATGGCGCGCACCAGGTCACAGGTGCGGCTCGCCTCGCGGGCGTCGCGTTCGCGCCCTACAAGAAGTTTCCCGGCCTGCGCGGCCTCGACGGCGAAGTCTCGGTAACGCCGAGCTCGGGGCGGCTGGCGATCGAGTCGCCGGCGCTGCAGTTCGCGCTGCCCGGGGTCTTCCGCGAGCCCCTCGGCGTCGAAGCGCGCGGACAGGTCGTGTGGAATCGCGCGAGCGAAGGCTTGCGTATCACGACGCGGGAGTTTCGCGTGAGCAACGCGCACGTGAAAGCAAGCGCCGACGCGGAGCTGCTGTTGCCCGCGGACCGCGAACACTCGCCGGTGCTCAAGCTGCGCAGCGCGTTCAGCGACGTCACGCTCGAGGAAGGCTGGCGCTACCTGCCGATCAACAAGCTTCACGGCAAGACGCTCGAGTGGCTGGATGCCGCGTTCCTCGCCGGCCGCGCCCCATCGGGCGAGTTCGTGTTCGACGGTGCCACACGCGACTTTCCGTTTCGCGAGGGCAACGGTGAGTTTCGCATCGCTTTCCCGGTCGAGGGCCTGAAGCTGCACTACGCGCAAGGCTGGCCCGATGTCGAGAACTTCGCCGGCGACATCGAGTTTCGCAACCAGGGTCTCACCGGCAAGGTCAGGAGTGCGGCGCTCAACGGCCTGCAGGTCGGCGAAGGCACGGGGCAGTTCGTCGACTTCAGGACCGGCGAGCTGACGATCAAGGCGCAGGCGCGCGGCGATCTCGGCGCGGCGCTCGGTTACCTGCAGCAGAGCCCGGTCGGCCCGACGCTCGGTCGACAGTTCATGGCGTTGCGGGGCAACGGCAGCGCCGGCATCGCGGTCGACCTCATGCTGCCGGTGAAGAGCATCGAGGACAAACGCATCGACGTGCTGGCAAAGCTCGACGGCGCGAACCTGAGCCTCGACGGTACGCAGCATGCGCTCGCCGGACTGAAGGGCGGCTTTCACCTGAGCGACCGCAAGGTTTCCCTGCCCGAAGGCCTCGTGGGAACCTACCTCGGCGGACCGGTGAGGATCGACGCTGCGCCCGAAATGGCCGGGACGCGCGTCGACAACGTGATTCGCGTGCGCGCCACGACGTCCGCCGCCGCGCTTGCAACCGCCCTCGACGTTCCGGCTGCGGTGAAGCTCGATGGCACCTTCGATTGGCGCGGCGTGATGCGCATGCCCGTCGACGAGGAGCGTCGGCCGGGCCGACCCCAGACGTTGCGCGTGGAGTCTTCGCTGCGTGGCACCGCCATCGATCTGCCGGTTCCGTTCGCCAAGGCCGCCGCCACGACACAGCCGCTGCGAATCGACGTGCAATGGCCGGGCGCGGGCGAAGCTCTGGTGCGCGCCGCGTATGGCGCCATCGCGCGCACGCAGTTGCGGCTGGTGGAGCGCGATGACGCGTGGCAATTCGCACGCGGTGCGCTGCGTTTCGGCGAGAGCGAGCCTGCACTGCCCGCCGCCGATGGCCTCGAAGTCCGCGGCACGCTGGATGAGCTCGACCTGTCGGAGTGGCTCGCCCTTGGCGATTCGGGCGAGGCGCGCCCCGACGCCCGTGCCGCGCGGCGGCCGGTGTCGCAGTACCTGCGCAGCGCAGACCTGTCGATCGGGCAGCTCAGGCTCTTCGGCTTCGAATTTCCCGAAGTCGCCGCGAGGCTGCTGGCCGGCGACACCAACTGGAGCGTGAACGTCGACGGTCCGCGCGCTCGCGGCACGCTGCTCGTGCCGTACGATTTCACTGCAGGCGAGGCGCTGCTGCTCAACATGACGCGCCTTTCGATCGGCGATCCGGCCTCGCTCCTCGCGCCTTCGGCCCAGACCGCAGCGGCGACGCCCGCAGCGCAGGACGAACCCGATCCGCGCAAGTGGCCATCGGTGCGCGCTTCGGTCGCGCAGTTCGAAGCCTGGGGCAAGAAACTGGGCTTCGTACGCGCGGACCTGGTGCGCGTGCCCGAGGGACTGCGCCTCGATTCATTCGCCTCGCAGGCGCCGAGTTTCGCGGCCAAAGGCTCGGGCACGTGGCTCATGCAGGCGGACGGCGGGCGCGGCACGCTGGCGCTCGAGCTCGAATCCACCGACGTCCTGCAGACGCTGCTCGACCTCGGCTACGGCACGGCGCTCACCGGCAAGCACGGCGTCATCGATGCGAAGCTGCACTGGAAAGGCGCGCCCGATGCGCAGCTCACCGGCCGCCTGCAGGGCAATCTGCACGTCGAGATCGAGGACGGCCAGCTGCTCAGCGTGCAGCCCGGAGCGGGGCGCGTGTTCGGCCTGATGAGCGTGGCCGCACTGCCGCGCCGGCTCTCGCTCGATTTCAGCGACTTCCTCAAGAAGGGCCTCGGCTACGACAGCATCCGCGGAGATTTCGAGCTGCGTGACGGCGACGCCTACACGTCGAACCTGCTGTTGAAAGGCCCGGCCGCCGAGATCGGCATCGTCGGTCGTACCGGGCTCGGCAAGCGCGACTACGATCAGACGGCAGTCGTCACGGGCAGCGTTGGTAACACGCTGCCGGTGGTCGGTGCGCTCGCCGGCGGCCCCGTGGTCGGCGCAGCCGTGCTGCTCTTCTCACAGGTCTTCAAGGAGCCTCTCAAGGGCATCGCGCGCGGCTACTACCGCATCACCGGCCCGTGGGACGATCCCACCGTCGTGCGCGTCGACCGCGCCGAGGGCAAGCGGGCCGAGGACGAAGTGCGCACGGCAGAAGGCGCCAACGGGAACTGAACCCGCTGGTCGCCTCACGGATCCCGGAACGCGTACACGCGGCCCGTGACGTCCGCCACGTAGACGAGGTCGCCCGCCAGCACGGCCGACGCCGGGAATCCCCAGTTCTTGCCCGTCGATTCGACCTCGTGCATCCAGACGATTTCGCCGCTCTTGCGATCGAGCGCCGCGAATGCGCCGCGTCGCGGTCCCACGCCGCCGGGATTTCCGCTGGCGCCGGCATAGACGCGACCCTGGCTCACGGCCGGCTGTGCCCAGCACCAGCCGCCGAGCGACGTGCGCCACAGCAGCTTGCCGGTTGCGGCGTCGAAGGCGTGCACGCGCAAGGCGTCGGAGGAACCCACGTAGAACGTATCGCCCGCGACGGTGATGTCGGAATCGATCCACGAAAACCAGAGGTAGTCGCGCCACAGCTCTGCGCCACTGGCCGGGTCGCGACCGGTGAGCTCGAAGGCCCGGTTGCCGACGACGATGCGTCCGCCGGCGACCGCTGGCGCGCTCGAGATCGCGCCGCGAGTGTCCTGTTGCCAGCGCACCGCGCCGTCCTTGGCGCCAAGCGCGTACACGAAACCGTCGAAACTGCCGAACAGGACGGCATCGGCGTGAATCACCGGCGTGGCGTAGATCTTGTCTTTCGCGCCCGCACGCCAGAGTTCCTTTCCCGTGGCGTCGTCGAGTGCGTACAGGTTGTTGTCCGGGCTGCCGATGTAGACGCGCCCTGCGTCGATGCGGGCCGAGGATCCGTAGCGGTCGAAGACCGCACGGTCGGGCCGCGGCGCGGCGCGTGAATCGATCGACGCGCGCCAAGCCTCGCGTCCGGTCGCGGCGTCGAGCTTGTAGAGCACGCCGTCGTCGGAGCTCACGTAGACGTGGCCACCCTGCACCGTCGGGCGCGCACGCAGCTTGCCACCGGTTCGCTGCGACCAGGCGCGCGCGCCGTTGCGTGCGTCCAGGGCACTCACGGTGCCCGTGTCCGTCGCGACGAAAACCCGGTTCGCCGCGGCATCGTGCGCGAGGCCCGCCCAGACCGCTCCATCCATCGTTTCCGTCCACTCGATCTTCGGCCGCGCTCCCGTCCACTTTTCCGCTGCCGGAATCTGCGGCGCCGCGCTGCGGTGAAAGCGCGCGACGATCCTCTGCGCCGGCGCCAGGTCCTTCGGCAAGTCGCCGGTGAGGGTCCGGCTGGGCGGGTCGTAGGCGAACGACATCGTGACGTGGGTGAACTCCACGCGGTTGTCGGCGACCTTGGCCCCGCCGACCCCGAAGTCCCAGCCGAAGATTTCCGGCAGCGTCACGCGCACGGCCGGCTTGCCGTTCTCTTCGGCGAACCTCAGGTACATCTCCGCATGCTGGCCGTTGTAGGCCAGTTCCGCGCGCCACCAGCCGACCAGGTCGGCGAAGGTGATGCCTGGAGCAGCGCGCGTGGCGGAAGGAGTGGGAGTGACGGGGGCGGTGGGAGTGACGGGGGCGGTGGGAGTGATGGGGGCGGCGGATTGCTGAGCCGCGGCGCCAGCCGCGAAGAGCGCACAGCCGGCGAGGAGGGCCGCACGGGCCGTCGCGGCGATAGAAAGGCTCATGAGTTCCCCCTTGTGGCCGTCCGTAGACCCGGCGGCCGGAACGAGTGCTTTGGCGGAACAATAACAAGGGGCGGCGCCGCCGCAGCCGCGAGTGGATGAGCGACGCGGGACAAGGGACGAGACGCGCCGGGCGCGCGCCGATCCGGCATCGAGGTAAAGTACGCGCGGAGGATTCGCATGCCCGCAGAGCCCAACACCGTCGCCGCCATCCAGATGACGACCAGCGCCGACCGCGATACCAATCTCGCGGACGCGCGGCGTCTGCTCGAAGAGGCGGCGCGCCAGGGTGCGAGCGTTGCGGCCCTGCCCGAGAACTTCGCCTTCATGGCGGTCAAGGAGGCGGACAAGCTCGCCATTGCCGAGGCCGATGGGGACGGTGTCATCCAGCGCATGCTGTCCACCACCGCGCGCGAGCTGGGTCTGTGGATCATCGGCGGCACCATTCCGGTACGCACCGCGGCGGAGGGCCGCGTCGCTGCCGCGTGTCTGGTCTACGACGCCAAGGGCGAGCGGCGCGCGCGCTACGACAAGATTCACCTGTTCGACGTGCGCGTCTCGGAGCGCGAGTCCTATAGTGAGTCCGCAACCGTCGCGCCGGGCAGGGCGCCGGCTGTGATCGACACGCCTGCCGGCAAGGCCGGGCTGAGCGTTTGCTACGATGTGCGCTTCCCGGAGCTGTACCGGCAGCTCTCGGCCGCCGGCGCGCGCTGGCTGTGCGTGCCGTCCGCGTTCACCGCGCCCACCGGTCGCGCCCACTGGCAGACGCTGCTGCGGGCGCGCGCGATCGAGAACTTGTGTTACGTGGTCGCGCCCGCACAGTCGGGTATTCACGCCAACGGTCGCGAGACCTACGGCGACTCGATGATCGTCGACTTCTGGGGGCGCGTCTTGACGCGCCTGCCGCGCGGCACGGGCGTCATCAGCGCGCGATTCGACGCCGCGCGCCAGGACGAAGCGCGCCGCAGCTTTCCGGCGCTGGATCATCGCGTCTTCAAGAGCTGACCGCCCGCAATCGCCGACCGCCTGCAATCGCCGACCGCCCGCAACGCCGACCCCGAGAGAGACAACGAATGCCGCACGAGCCCGCATCGACGCAGAACCCGCTGGAACTGGCGCGCGCCGCGCTGCTCGCGCCGTCCGGTCTCGACGAGTCGCGCCTCACGCGCGTGCTCGGCACGGTCATGGGACATCAGGTGGACGAGGCCGACCTGTATTTCCAGCTCGCGCGCGAGGAGTCGTGGTCGATCGAGGACGGCATCGTCAAGGATGGCAGCCACAGCATCGAGCAGGGCGTCGGCGTGCGCGCAATGAGCGGCGAGAAGACCGGCTTCGCGTATTCGGACGAGATCGTGTTGCCCGCGCTCGAAGATGCTTCGCGGGCGGCCCGTGCCATTGCGCGCCAGGGCGGCGAGCACGCGGTGCAGGCGTGGCAGGCGCGCAGCGGCCACAACCTCTATCTGCCGCTCGATCCCCTGGCAACGCTCGACGACGCGGCCAAGGTCGCGCTGCTCGAGCGCATCGATCGCGACACCCGCAAGATCGATCCGCGCATCGTGCAGGTCATCGCAGCGGTCAGTGCGCTGCACGAGGTGGTACTGGTGATGACCAGCGACGGCACTCTTGCAGCGGACGTGCGCCCGCTGGTGCGCATCAACGTTTCGGTGATCGCCGAGCAGAACGGCCGGCGCGAGCAGGGCTTCAGCGGCGGCGGCGGGCGCTTCGGCCTGGATCGCATCACGTACGAGCGGGGCATGGAGCACGCGCGCGAGGCCGTTCGGCAGGCGCTCGTCAATCTCGAGGCGATTCCCGCGCCCGCCGGCACGATGACGGTAGTGCTCGGCCCCGGCTGGCCGGGCGTATTGCTGCACGAGGCGATCGGCCACGGGCTCGAAGGGGATTTCAACCGCAAGGGCACGTCGGCGTTCAGCGGGCGCATCGGGCAACGCGTGGCCTCCGAGCTGTGCACGGTGGTGGATGACGGCACGCTGGCCGGGCGCCGCGGCTCGCTCAACATCGACGACGAAGGCACGCCCACGCGCTGCACCACGCTGATCGAGAACGGCGTGCTGCGCGGCTACCTGCAGGACAAGATGAACGCGCGGCTGATGGGCGAGCAGCCGACGGGCAACGGCCGGCGCGAATCGTTCGCTCACGTGGTGATGCCGCGCATGACGAATACGTACATGCTCGCCGGTCCGCACGACCCGCAGGAGATCCTGCGCTCGGTGAAGAAGGGCCTCTACGCGGTCAACTTCGGGGGCGGGCAGGTCGACATCACCTCGGGCAAGTTCGTGTTCTCGGCGAGCGAGGCCTACCTGATCGAGGACGGCAAGGTCACGGCGCCCGTCAAGGGCGCAACGCTGATCGGCAACGGGCCGGATGTGCTGACGCGCGTGGCGATGGTCGGCAACGACCTGCAGCTCGACCAGGGGATCGGCGTGTGCGGCAAGGAAGGGCAGAGCGTGCCGGTCGGCGTCGGGCAGCCGACGCTGCGTGTCGACGGGCTCACGGTCGGCGGCACCGGCTGACGTCAGGCGAAGCGACGCTCGTTCTTGCAGCACCGGCGCGGCCGCGCTGCACGGCGGCAATTCGGGGTAAGCTGCCGCGCATGAAAATCCTGGCTCTCTGCGCCAGCGCAGTGCTGGCCGTCGGTGTTGCGCACGCAGATCCTGCGTCGGTGCGGAGCGGCGCGGAAAGGTACTACGAGCAGCACGCTCGCGAGCTGCTGACGGAATTCGATTCGCTGCTCGCGCTGCCCAACCACGCGGGCAATCGCGCGGACATGGAGCGAAACCTCGTGGCGCTGGAGTCTGCGCTGCGCAAGCGCGGCTTCGAGGCTCGCCGGCTGGAAGCGCCCGGCGCTGTGCCGTCGCTGTTCGGCGCGCTCCCGGCCGATCGGAGCAAGCCGACTGTACTCTGGTACGCGCACTACGACGGCCAGCCGGTCGGTACTTCAGGATGGAACACTGCGCCCTTCGAGCCCGTACTGGAACGTGGGGGCGAACGAGTGCGCCTCGCGGATGCGCTGGCCACTCTCACGAATCCGCGGGATGACTGGCGGATTTACGCGCGCTCGGCGAGCGACGACAAGGCGCCGATCGTTGCTCTGCTGGCAGCTCTCGACTATCTGAAGGCGAGTCGCACGCCGCTGGCCGTGAACCTGAAGGTGTTCCTGGAAGGCGAGGAGGAGATCGGCTCCCCGAACCTGGCGACGATCGTGCGCGCTCATGCCGACGCGTTGACAGCCAATCTGTTGCTGTTCGCCGACGGCCCGCGCCACCAGTCGGGCAAGCCGCAGGTCGTGCTCGGTGTGCGCGGGACACAGGGAGTGGAGCTCACACTCTTCGGACCGGCGCGTGCACTGCACAGCGGTCACTACGGCAACTGGGCGCCGAATCCGGCGGCGCGCCTGAACGACGTGCTCGCCTCGATCCGCGCGCCCGATGGCCGCGTGAAGATCGCCGGCTATTACGACTCGTTCGACCGCAGCTTGGCCGATCGCGGCGTCGTCGCGGACGAGCAGGTCGAGGCGAAGCTCCGCAAGGAGCTGCGGCTCGGCGCGCGCGAGCATGAGTCGCGCTCCCTCGCAGCTGCGGTGGCCTGGCCCGCGGTCAACGTCGTGGGGCTGAAGTCCGGGGACACCGGCGCCAACGCGCGTAATGCCATTCCCGTCGAAGCCGTCGCGAGCCTGGATTTCCGGCTGGTGCCGAACCAGACGCCGGCGATCGTGCGCGAGCTGCTCGAACGCCATCTGCGCTCGCTCGGCTATCGGGTCGTCGCAACGCGTGCCGAGGCCGATGCCGCGACCGATCGCGAGAAAGTGGCGCTGCTCGACTGGGGCGATGCGGGCTACTCGGGCGTTCGTGTCCGCGACGATCAGCCGCAGGTGAAAACGCTCGTCGACCTGCTGCGGCAGGTGCATGGCGAGCAGCTCGTCGTCACGCCGATCCTGGGCGGCAGCTTGCCGCTCAGCATCTTCGCGGAGAACTCCTCGCTCGGCGCGGTCGTGGTGCTGCCGATCGTCAACTATGACAACAATCAGCACGCACCCAATGAGAACGTGACGCTCGGCAGTCTGCGTCACGGCATCGGCACGTTCGCCCTGCTGTTGGCGCTACTGGAACCACCACCCTTTGTAGCGACGCCGAAGTAGCTCCACCGAAGGAGCGCGTCGCCAACGCGCGACACTCGCGCTGCGCACTTCGCGCTTCCGCGCGAGTAGTATTTCTCCGCGAAGAGGTCAGCTAGTCCGCTCGCCGTAACTGCGTGCCGCGCTGAAACTCGTTGCGCGGCTGGCGAAGGATTGCGCGAATTTTTTGCAAGGATTGCGGGCCGCGCCGCCTCCCGTCCGTGGACATCCGGCAGATCGCGGGCGGGCGGCGGCTCCGGAACTTTCTTCGCACGACTTGTCATATCGCGAAAGCGCTGTGACCGCGCTCTCATCGGATGGGGGCGCACGTCGCCGGAATCAGGGCGCGTGAAGTGACGCACGCCCCGGCAGGAGGCTCATGCGTAAGTTGCGTGCGGATTTCATTCACGATGGAGAGGACGGCATGCCGACGGACACCGCGATGACGGGCACTTTCCAGGCCAACCTGCCGAGCGACCTGCTCTCGGCGATCCAGCGTCAGGGCGCCGAGGGCCCGGGCAAGGATCTGACCGTGCGCTCCATGAAGCCTTCGCTGATGGAACGGATCATCGGGATTTTCGCGTCCCCGAAGCCGAAGGTCGTGGTCTCCGACCGCGCCCCTGCCAAGGCTCCTGCCAAGGCTCAGCCCAGGGCTGCCGCCCGGCGCTGATCCCCCCGCCCAGTCGCATTATCTTCAGGCGCCGCGCGATGTTATGTCGCGCGGCGCTTGTCGTTCTGGACCCCGGGTTCGGACCTCGGCGCAGGCGCCGAGCGGTCCACGGGTTCCTTCGGCTGCAGGGTTTGACTACCATCTTGCCAGCCATGCAGAACCGCTCCGTCCGCCTTTCCAAGCCTGTCTACGAGACGCTTCCGTACGCCTACATGCTGAGCGGACTACTTGCGGTCGCAGGCTCCTACTACCTGGAGCGCAGCTGGTGGGCAGACCTGGTGATGGTGCTCGGTGTGCTGTGCCTGATCGGTGGCGTGGTGGTGCTGCTCAAGCGCCGCGACGCGCGCGCCGGTCGCGCCGAATACAAGGGCGGCCGGCTCGACGTGTAGGTACCGGACTTCGTTTAGTTATTTGTTTAGTTATTTGTTTAGTTATTTGTTTAGTTATTCACTTGCCGGCGCGAACCCCGCCGCGATCAGGGGAATAACCAAGCAATAACTAAACGTATAACTAAACAAATAACTAAACAAATAACTAAACAAAGTCCGGTACCGGCTCTTACTCGCCCCAGGCTTCCTCGCGGCCGGCGCCCGACTGTTCGAGCGGATCGCCGGTGCGCGACTTCAGGTGCGCGCGCTCGTCGATGTACATGAGCTCGTGCTTGCCGATGATCACCACGTCGCCGTCATTCAGGTTGTGTTTGCGAACGCGCTTCGCCTTCACAAAAATACCGTTGGTGCTGTTGAGATCTTCGATCACGCAGCTGTCCTGCGTGGTGATGATCTGGCAGTGATGGCGGCTGACGAACTTGCTGTCGATGGACAAATCGTTGTCGGTAGTGCGACCGATGATGAGGCGTCCGGGGCGCAGCGCGCGCTCCACCACGGCCTGGCCCTCGAGCGCGACCAGGATGCGAGCGACCGCCGGCACCGCATCGGGCGTGGTCAGCACGTGGTGCTCGGGCTCGAGCGTGGGCGGTCCTGAAGGGTTCTGCGCCGGCATGCTGTGGGCGATGAGCGGCGTCGCCAGCGCGCGATGCGTGCGCGCCGAGAATTCCACCCACTGCAGCTCGTCGAGCGCGGCCTGCACGTGCTGCGGACCCACGACGTCGCTGTCCTGGGCGTACGCACCCATCATCGCCGTGTCGCAGAGCGTGTTGATGAGCCGCGGCGTGCCGCCCGTGTAGCGGTAGATCACCGGGAACGTTTCCTCGGCGAAGATGTGCCGGCCCTGCGAGCCTGAGACTTCGAGCCGGTGCTGGATGTACGCGCGCGTGTCGGTGCGGGTGAGCGGCGTGAGGTGAAAGCGCAGTCGGATGCGTTGCGCGAGCTGGATCAGCTCCGGCGAGTTGAGCATGTCGTTGAGCTCGGGCTGCCCGGCCAGGATGATGCGCAGCACCTTTTCCTTGGTGGTCTCCACCCCAGACAGCAGCCGGATCTCCTCGAGCACCTTGTGGCTGAGGTTCTGCGCCTCGTCGACGATCAGCAGCACCTTGCGGTTGTTCGAGTACTGCTCGATCAGGAAATTGTTGAGCGTCGACAGCACCTCGGCCTTCTTCATCTTGAAGGGCTCGAAGCCGAACTGCACCAGCACGCCCTGCAGGAACTCGATGGCCGACACCTGCGTCTGGTTGACCTGGCAGACGACCACGTCCTTCTCCAGCTCGCGCAGGAAAGTCTCGATCAGCGTGGTCTTGCCCGAGCCGATCTCGCCGGTGATGACCACGAAGCCGTCCGTGAACCAGATGGTCGACTCCATGTACGCCTTGGCGCGCGCATGGTGCTTGCTCAGGTACAGGAACTGAGGGTCCGGGCTGAGCCGGAAGGGCAGCTCGTTGAGCTTGAAGAGATCGAGATACATGCGCGGACAGTCTAAGGGAATCCCGTAAACAACGGAAAACGAGGGGCGCGTGGTTCAACTTTCCGCGCGGGCGGCGGTGCCGGCACCGGCGGGAGGCGCCTTTTCCCGCCCCCTTTTGTTCAACTCTTGGGTAGCAATTTCAACAGGCGCCGCAGGCGCGAATCCCGGCGCGCAGCGCTGGTTTCGTGGATGGTGCAGTGACCGACCTTGCGGCGCGGCCGGGGTTCCTTGCCGTAGTCGTGGAAGGCGAGGTTCGGCTCGCTCAGCCAGCGCTCGCGCTGCGGGAGCGAGCCGATGAAATTGATCATGGCACTGTGGCCGACGGGCGCGGTGCTGCCCAGGGGCCAGCCGAGGATGGCGCGCAGGTGGTTCTCGAACTGGCTGGTGACGGCGCCTTCGATGGTCCAGTGGCCGGAGTTGTGAACCCGCGGCGCCATCTCGTTGGCGAGCAGGCGGCCGCGCGCCACGAAGAACTCCAGCGTCAGCACGCCGGCGTAGCCGAAATGCGCGAGCAGGCGCTGCAGGTATCTTTCGGCTTCGCGCTGCAACGCCCTATGGACGAACGGCGCGGCGGTGTGGCGCAGGATTCCTTCCGCGTGCGTATTGGCGCACAGCGGATAGAAGCGCGTTTCGTTCGCCGTGCTGCGCACGCCGATCAGCGAGACTTCGCGCGAAAAGCGCACGAAGCTTTCGTAGATCAGCGGCTGGCCCTGCAGATCCTGCCACGCGCGCTCGATGTCCTGGGCGGCGCGCACCACGAACTGGCCCTTGCCGTCGTAGCCGCCGCGGCGCGTCTTCAGCACGCCCGGTACACCGATCGCGCCGGCAGCGCGCTCGAGATCCGCCAGTGAATCCACCGCGGCGAACGGCGGCGTCGGAATCTTCAGGATCGAGAAGAGCTCCTTCTCGAGCAGGCGGTCCTGCGACGTGGCCAGCGCCATCGCGGGCGGCCAGACCCTGGCCCGTGTGCCGTTTGCCGATTCGCCGCGTGCGATCGCAGAGGCCGGATCGGTAATCGAGGCCAACGCGCTGGCCGAAACGTTTTCCCAGTCGAAAGTGATCACGTCGACGGTGCGGCCCAGCTCGGTGAGTTTGGCAGTGTCCTCGAAGTCGCCCACGAGAATAGGCGCGACCTGCCCTCCCGGCGTGTCGGCGGCGCGGTCGAGGAAGTGGAATTTCAGTCCGAGCGGATAGCCCGCGAGGGCCAGCATCCTTCCGAGCTGGCCCGCGCCGATGATCCCGACTTTCATTTCCGGGGGTCCGGGGCCGCGAGCACGTCGCGCGTCTGGGTCTCGCGCTGCTTGTCGAGCGCGGCCTGGATCTGTGGATTGCGGGCGGCGAGGATCGACGCGGCGAACAGCGCGGCATTCGTTGCGCCGGCCGCGCCGATCGCGAACGTTGCCACCGGAACGCCGGCAGGCATCTGCACGATGGAGAGCAGGGAATCGAGGCCGCTGAGCGCCTTCGACTGTACTGGGACCGCGAGCACCGGCAGTGTCGTCTTGGCAGCCGTCATGCCGGGCAGGTGCGCGGCGCCGCCGGCACCGGCGATGATCACTTCGATACCGCGCTCGCGTGCCTGTGAGGCGTATTCAAACAGCAGGTCGGGCGTGCGGTGCGCGGAGACGACCCGTACCTCGTGGCCAATACCGAGGCGCTCCAGAGTCTCCGCCGCCGGCTTCATCGTCTCCCAGTCGGACGACGAGCCCATGATGATCCCGACGAGGGGTTTCATTGCCCAAGTGTAGCAAACGGCGCGACCGCGGCGGCGCGACGCCGGCCGGCTCGGCCCAGGATCAGCCGGCGGGCTCGAGAATGGCGCGCAGGCGCTGGAACAGTTCTCTTGCGGCCCGCGGCGCGCGGTTCTCCGCGGCTTCGGCGCGTGCGGCGACCGACAGACTGCGCAACTCGGCGAGGTCGGCCGCGGGATGACTCGCTGCGAACTCCGCGAGCGCAGGCTCGCCCTCGCGGACCAGGCGATCGCGCCAGGTCTCGATGCGCTTGAAGCGTCGCGCCTCGGTGCGCTGCGCCTCCTGCCGGGCATCGATGGCCGCGCGGATCGGCTCGACGTCCGCTTTGCGCATCAGTTTGCCGATGAACTGGCGTTGGCGCAGCCGGGCGCCGTGGCTGGTGATGCGTCGCGCGGCGATCACCGCGTCGCGCAGGCGCTCCGGCAACGGCAAGGCGTCGAGCTGCTCGTCGGACATGCCGATGAGCGCTTCACCGAGCTCCTGCAATTCCTGCGCCTCGCGTTTGGCCGCGCTCTTGCTGGGGCGCTCATACGGGGCGTCGTCTTCGTTCTTCATGGAATGTGGCGATTCTCTGCAAAGCCTGCACGCGGGTCCAGCGCGGCCTTGCGAAACCTCCTGTTAGAATCCGCGCTCCCTCTGCCGCCGACACGAACTTCATGCCCAACGAGCCTGTTTCGACCGTTCCGCTGGCCCAGCGCGACCTCGAAGACATCGTGCGCAGCGCACTCGCGGAGGCGCGCGCCGGCAGCGCGGACCAGGCCGAAGTCGCGGTGAGCCTCGATACCGGGCTCGGCGTCACGGTGCGTCTCGGTGAGGTGGAGACGCTCGAGTACCAGCGGGATCGCGGCCTCGGAGTGACGGTCTATGTCGCCAAACGCAAGGGCTCGGCGAGCACGGCCGACCTGAGTCCGGCGGCGGTGCGCGAGACGGTGCAGAAAGCATGCAGCATCGCCCGATTCACGGCTGCCGACGAGTACGCCGGCCTGGCCGACGCGCAGCTGATGGCCAGCGCGTGGCCGGACCTCTCGCTCTCGCATCCCTGGGAAATCACTCCGGAAGCGTCGATCGAGCGTGCCCGTGCCTGCGAGTCCGCGGCGCTGGCGGTCGACGCGCGCGTGAAGAATTCCGAAGGCGCTTCGGTGAGCACGCATCGTGGCCGGCGCGTGTACGGCAACAGTCACGGATTCCTCGGCGGGTACGAGAGCACGAGCCACAGCCTGAGCTGTTCGGTGATCGCGATCGAAGGCGACGAGATGCAGCGCGACTACTGGTATACCTCGGCGCGCGACTGGCGCGAGCTGGAGGATACGGAGGCGGTCGGGCGCGCGGCGGCGCGACGCACCGTGGCGCGCCTGGGCTCGCGCAAGCTCGGCACGCGCAAGGCGCCCGTGATGTTCGCGGCCGAGATGGCGCGCGGCTTCTTCGGACACTTCATCACCGCGATTCGCGGCGGCAGTCAGTACCGCAAGTCGTCGTTCCTGCTCGGCGCCGCGGGCCAGCAGGTGTTCCCGTCGTTCATGCGCATCTCGGAGCGGCCCCACATCCCGAAGGCCCAGGCGAGCTCGCCGTTCGACAGCGAAGGAGTGGCCACGCGCGATCGCGAGCTGGTGAGCGGCGGCGTGCTGCAGGGCTACGTTCTCAGCGCCTACTCTGCACGCAAGCTCGGCTTGCAGACGACGGGTAACGCCGGCGGCACGCACAACCTGCTCGTGGCGCACGCCGGCGAGGATGAGCGCGCGCTGTTGCGGCGCATGGGGACGGGACTACTGGTGACGGAACTGATGGGGCAGGGCGTCAACACCGTCACGGGCGACTATTCGCGCGGGGCATCCGGCTTCTGGGTGGAGGGCGGGGAGATCCGCTATCCCGTGCACGAGGTGACCATCGCGGGCAACCTGCGCGACCTGCTGCTCAACGTCGTAGCGGTCGGCAGCGACGTGGACGTGCGCGGTGGCGTGCACACCGGCTCGCTGCTGCTCGAGGAAATGACGATCGCCGGGGAGTGAGTCGAATGGGATCAGGCACCTTTCCCCCGCCGCGTCCCCGCTTCGACGCCGCCTGCACGGACAGGAAGTGCCGGGTACGTCGGGCCCTTGCTTCGAAGGACGGGACAGACATATCGAAGAGGGTGCCTGAGCGTCAGGTCACCGGCTCCCAACGTCACTGATGTTCGCGACGCGAACGACCTTCGTCGTTCGCTCTGGCGCTCCCTCGAGCGAAGACGTCGGATCGCGAAGAGTGCCTTGCGACGGGAACGACACCTGGTACCTGCCTTCGTGTGTGTGACGATGGGCGATGCCAGGAAGGGCATGTCGTCACGAGTTGAGCGCCATTGCGCAGCCATTCACCTGAAAAGGGAGCAGGCACCTTTCCTGGCGCGTCCCCGCGTCGAGCAGTCCGGGGACGCGGCGGGAGCTGCCTGACCGCTTTTCCGGTTTTTTCAGGCGACGAGGGCGGAGCCGGGCTGGGCGAGCTCTTCCAGGAGCTCGGCGAAGGGTCGGGGTTCGCAGATCACGAAACCCTGCACATAATCGATGCCGAAGCGCGCCAGCTTGTCGCGCACCAGCTCGCTCTCGACCTGCTCGGCGATGATTTCCATGCGGCTGTTCGCCGCCCACTGCGCCAGCGCTTCCACGAGCCGCTGCGCTCGCGGATCGTCGGCGAGGTCGCGCATCAGCGAGCCGTCCATCTTGATGGCGCTGGCGCAATGCGTCTTCAGTCGCACCGCATCGCTGCCGGCACTGCCGACGTCGTCGAGCACCACGCGCCCGCCCACGCTCATGATGCGGCGCGCGAACTTCTCGACGTCGCGGGGCTGGCGGGAAGCGATCGTCTCGGGAATCTCGAACAACCAGCAGTCGGCGGGCACGACGCTGCGGCGCAACTGCTCGCAGACCCAGTCGTGAAACTCGGTGATCTCGAGCGAGCGGCTGCAGACGTTGAGCGCCAGCTCGATGCGCGTCCTGGCCACGGTGGCCGAGTGCTCGACGAGGGTGGCGAGCGCAGTCGTCATGACCCAGCGGTCCAGCTCGGCCATCGCATCTGGATCCGGGCCGGACGCGAGGAACTCCATGGGCGTCACGAGGCGATCGCGCTCGTCGAGGATGCGCGGCAGCAGCTCGAAGCGCGGCGGGCGGCGCGGATCGCGCAGAGCGCGTATCGGCTGCGCGTAAACGCGCAGGCGCTCCTCGCGCAGCGCCTCGCGCAGGAACACCGGAATCTTCTGCCGGCCCGAGCGCGAGCGCGCCTGGGAGGCGCGCTCGCCGGCGGCGAGGATCCTTTCCGCATGCGAGTCGCGGGCGACTGCGTGGGCCGCAATCAGTGCGTCGCGCAGGGCGCTGGCGCCTGGCAGCACCGCGGCGATGCCGGTGCGCAGACGCACTTCCATGGCGCGCGAGTCGCGAGCCGCGGCCAGCTTGCGCGCGCCCTCGCGAATGCGTTCAGCGACACTCTCGGCTTCGTCGATGTCGCACTTGGTCAGCAGGCACGCGAACCGGCCACCGGCGAGACGCGCGCACAGTGCGTTGGCCGGCACCTGCGGCGGGCGCAGCAGCTTGGCCACGCGCCGGATGACACGATCAGCCGCGTCCGCATCCAGGCGCGCGTTGATCTCGCCCAGCCCCTCGATGTCGATGCAGATGACACTCGCGGGCGGCGTGCCGTCCACAGGGAGAACCTGCTGCGCGGCCTGTTCGAAACTCGTCGCCGTGCGCAGGCTCGTGAGCGTGTCGTGATCGCGATCGACCATCGCGTGCAGGAGCGGCGCGACGCGTTCGAGCAGGCGCTGATCCGCGGGACCGTAGTCGGACCCGATCGAAGACTTCAGCAGCAGCAGGTAGCCGACGGCGCGATCCGCGCGTTGCAGCACCGGAACGGCGACCAGGCGATAGGCGGACGCTTCGTCGTCCTTGCCGCGCACCTTGTTGGAAATCACGGGGGCGCACTTGCCCACGACCGAGGAGAGCAGCCGGCGGTGTGCGCGGCGTTGCGCGTCCTGCGCCTGCTCGTTGTTCCAGCCGTCGGGCTCGACCACCAGGCGAATCGAGCGGTCGGGCAGCACGAGCGCCGCGAGGGCGGAATCGGTGCGATCGACGATCGCGGCCAGCACGGCGCGCAGGGGTTCGTTCTGCGCCGGCGTCATCATCGGCACGATCTTCGAGGTCACCCAGTCCGACTGCTCGAGGCGGGCGACTTCGCGATCCTGATCGGCGCTGGGCATGCGCCGCAGCGTTGCGAGCTCGCGGGCGAGGCACTGCAGGGCGGGCTGCAGGATCTTCTCGATCTCGGCGAAGGTCGGCGGCGGCGCGTTCATCCCGGGCGCCTTGCCGGTGACGGCAGCGATGCCGAGCGGCTCGCCGCGCTCGTCGCGCAGCCAGAAAAGGTAGGCGGGCGTCGAGCCCTGCAGCAGGCGGTGCGTCCCGTGCAACTCCTGCTTCTCGGGGTCGGAGGACTCCTGCACCAGTCCGCGCACCTGCGCAGCGAGGGAGGCGTCGATCTCGGAATCCTTCGCCGAGCCGTCCTTCTGCCAGACCGCGGCTCCGGTGGCGTCGTAGACAGCGACGCCGCGAGCACGCGGGTAGAGAACCTGGATCAGGCGTGCATAGGGCTCGAAGAAAGCGGCGGCCTTGCTGCCACGCACTGACGAATACGGGTCGGGCGCTGCCATCGGCACTCTGGCCCCGTCCCGGGGCTCCCTTCGTGGAACGTCTAAAGGATCGATAGCATCGCGGGGAACGGGGTGTCGCCGATTGACGCCAATCACAACGTTCGGTGGCGCGGGACGGAACGCGGCAGATATGACGGAATCTGCGGGCGATGTCACGTAATCCGGCGCCGCGTAGGGGCGCGGCCAGGGTCTCCCAGGCCACGCCCTTGCGGAGGGGAGCGCCGGATTATGTCCGGGTCGCGTCGTCGGTGCCGGTGCGGGCCGGACTGACGTCAGTTTCGCTCGTTTCGACCAGGTCGCGCAGGCTCTTGCCTTCCAGCCGCTCGCGCAATGCGAGCTCGATCACAGTGGCAAGGCGCTCCGCCACCGGTGTGCCGCGGACGTGAATCGAAGGCTCGCCGCGATGATGACGGCGTGCCGCGTCCACGATCTGGTTGAGGTCGATCTCCGACAGATCGCGCGCGGGCATCAGGCGCTCGTCTTCCGTGACGATGAGCAGGTTGGCGCGCTCGATTGCGCGGATCACGGTGGCGAGGAGGGCGCTCGGAACCTCGAGGCGCGCGGACAGCTTGCTCGTCGTCCACCCCGGCTCGCCGCTGCGGAAGCTCTTGCCGATGAGGTACATCGAATTCAGCGCGAGCTGTTCGCACAATGCCGGTGTCATGCGGATCTCGCGCGTGCCGCGTCGCAGGTACTGCGGGTTCTGCACGTAGAACGAGAGTTGCGCACCGACCATGAGGATGAGCCAGGCGACGTAGATCCAGATCATCGCCGTGATGAGGATGGCGAAGCTCGAGTACACGAGCGCGAGGCGCGAGGCGTACAGCACGAACGTGGCGAACGCGGCGCCGACGATCACCCACAACAGGCCTGCGACGAGTCCGCCGATCAGCGCCGGTACCAGGTGCACGCGCGTGTTGGGAATGTAGATGTACAGGAACGTGAACACCGCCGAGACCACGACATAGGGCGACAGGCGCCCGAGCATCGCGACGATGTCGCCGACGACGACCACGCCGGACAGCCTCTGCATCAGCGAACTGTCGCCCGCCGCTGCCGTGAGGCTGACGATGACGACGACCAGGATCGGCCCGATCACCATCAGGCTCAGGTACTCCGTGACGCGCCGTGCGAAGCTGCGCGGGCGCTCCACGCGCCACACGTAGTTGAGGCTCTCCTCGATCTTCTGGATGGTGGAGACCACCGTGAACAGCAGGAACGCGAGGGCAAGGGGACCGAGTACGCCGCCGGAGATGTTCTCGACGAAACTCATGACCCGCCGCGTGAGCTCGGTGACGTTGTCACCCATCGGCCGGAAGAATTCGTAGATGATGGGCTCGAGGTCGGGGTGGATGCCGAGTCCCTTGATGATCGAAAGACCGAAAGCCAGCAGCGGCACCACCGACAGCAGCGTCGTGTAGACCAGGCTCATGGCGCGCAGGTTGAGCTCGCCGCGCCACAGGTCGCGGATCAGCGCATACGGGAAGCGCAGGACGCGCAGCACGCGCCGCCAGGGGTCCGGCACCGATCCGGCGGGATCGAAGACGACTTTCTCTAGCCGGTCGGCGAGTCCGAACATGCCGCGAAGCGTTGCATGGCCGCGACGCCGCTGGCAAGCGCCAGCCGCTTCGCGCGGCGGTGCTGTGGCCGCGACGCGCCGCCTCAGGCGCGCGGCGCGTAGGCCGGCGCCTACTCCTGGATCACGTGACACTCCGCTCGAGCGTTGTCGCTCTCATTCCACTCCCGCACCACGCGCGCCACGTCCTCGATCGCGCGGGCCGCGTAGGCTCGCGGCGCGGGCAGCGGCGTGTATACGTTGGGGAACGCGAACTCGCGCAACTGCCCTGCGGCCACGTTGGCGCGCGGGTCGCCGAAGGAAGGGGACTTCCACGTGCCGGGCCTGTGAATGGCCTGCACGCCGGCGGCGGGCGGGATGCGACGACCAGTGGCCATGTCGCGCGGCAACTGCGACACCGCGACCAGGTCGCCGGTGTTGGTGATCACCAGGTCGGTGACTGCAACCTGCGCGTCGTTGACGTCGCGCTGGCACGTGCGGCCGTTCGTCATCAGCACGTTCCAGAAATCGAGCTGCGCGTAGAACAGGTGGGTGTCGGTCGTGCCCCGGTTACGGACGCGATCGGCCAGGCGCAGGATGTTGCCGCTCGATTCGCGCAGCAGGAGCCTCTCCGGGAAGACGTTCCTGGTCGACAGCCACAGGTCGCGCGTCGGAGAGAACGAACACGTCGTCGAGGTGCAGGCGCCGACACTCCAGCGCACCGACCGGTCGAGCAACGCGGCCGGCACATCGGCTGACGGGCGGAACGTGTAGTCGTACTCGCCCGGGCGACCGCCGGTGATCGGCGGCGACGGGATCGACGGAATGGCGCCGACCGGCTCGAGCCAGGTCGCGCTGGCTTGCGTACACGGGGGCGCGACGGCCGGATCGTACAGACAGACTGCGAAGTGCGTGGGCGCCGCCGGTCGCGGGAAGAACGGATACAGCCCGCCGTGACGCCACGTGAACGCCGGACGCGCATCCACCAATTGTGCGGAGGCGTCGACGCCTCCGGCCGGGGCAGTTGCGCCGGCGGCAGGTGTGCGCTGCAACGGTTCCGTCGGGGGCAGCGGTCCGAAGATCTGCGCCTCGCACGTTCCGTGCACGACGGTCAACGCCAGCACCGCGAGCGCCTGGCCTGCGATGGCGGTGCGAATCGGCTTCGCTGGAAACGGTTTGCGACTGTTCATGGTTGTGCTCCGTGCCTTGGACTACGGTGCGAGGTGTCGACGGACGGCGAGCCGGAACGGCGTCGGTCCGCCGAGCGTCGCCTGCGATTGCCCCATCGTCGCCGCATGTTCTGCGAGCATCGAGAAGTCGAGAGCGCCGATCTGCGGATGCGTGGTCTGGAACTCGCTGCCGACGCTCGCGAGACCGGTGCTCAGCAGCTGCTGAACGACGATGAAGCTCTCCCCTGTGCCGCCGGGCCTGTCCACGGCATAGGCGAAGGCAAACAGGGCCGGTTCGTTGTTCACGCTCAGCGCGCGCACGCGATCGGCGGACTGCTGGAAACGAGTCTCCGGGCGGCCCGGCAGCGGCACCCAGTTCGTGCCGTTGAACTGCGCTAGCTGCACGAAGTAGTTGGCGTCGCCCTCGACCCAGGCGATGCGGATCGTGTTGGCCGTGTCCACGTGCACGCCGAACTCCAGCACCATCGACGCGCTCGGCGGGCGCGTGCCGATCTCGCCGCCCAGCGCGACCCAGGTTCCCGGCGCCGTTTCGCGCGTCGCCTGCAGGCGGGCGCCGAGCAGGCCGTCGGACCACGCTACGACCGCGCGCCCGTTCTGATCCACGGCCAGATCGATGTCGAACGGATTGGTCGGCGTCGGGATGAAGGCGCCCGCGTCCCATTGCTGCGCGAGCAGGTCGTAGCGGCGAACCGCGATGCGCCCGTTCTCGATCCACGCGGCGATGAGCGTGTTGCCCGATCGCACCATGCGCGGCCGCGAGGCGGGTGACGCAGTGAGGTTGAGGCGCGCAAGCTGCGGGTTGCCCGGATCCGGCCGCAGCAATTCCCAGCTCACTGCGTTTGCGTTCCAGCGCGCCACCCAGATCTCGCTGAGGTCGACCGCGAAGATCATGATCGGCACGTCGGCCGAATCCACGACCAGGTTCGGGCTCGTGGCGTTCCAGGTCGCGGTCCCGTTCAGAGCCAGACCGAGCGGCGGGAAGCCCGTGGCGATCCGCCGCACGCTCAGGCGATTCTGCCCCTGCACGGTCTGCAGGTAGGCGATGAAGCCACCGCCCGACGATGTGAGCACTACGGACGAATACAACGGCAGCTCGACACTCGCTGCAATTTCGGCGGCGAGCGTGATCCATCCGCCCGCTCCCGTGCTCGTGAAACGCGCGGTGCAGGTCTTGTTGTCGTCCATCGTCACGAGCAGCGTCGGCTGCGTGCCGGCGCACGCGCCGTCCCACCGGTCGAAGCGCGCGTTGTTGCCGGGGGCGGCGGTGAGTGTGACGTTCGTTACCAGGGAGTAGGACTGGGTGCAGTCGCCCGGGCAGTCGATGCCTGCCGGAGCGCTGGTGACGCGCCCCGGTCCATCGACCTGCACCGTCAGCGTGACATTGAGCGGCGTCTGCGTTGTCGCCGTGACGGTCGCAGGCGGGCTGCTGCCGCTCGCGTTGATCGCCACCAGCCGCCAGGTGTATTCGCGTCCCGGCACGACGTTGTTGTCGCGGAACGACGCGGCCCCGCCGCCGATTTCGCCGATCAGGATCGGCGCGCCGCCGCCCTCGGATCTCGAGATCGCGTAGCGAATCACGCGGTCCGGAACCACGGTCCAGGTGAGCTGCACGAAATCGTTGCCGGGCGCGGCCGCGAGTCCCGTCGGCGCGCCGGGTGTCGGGAACGGTTCGAAGATCGCGTCGCACTGACGCGAGACCTCCATGGTGAAAGTGCGATCGGCGCACTCGGGGTCGCCGCGCATCGCGACGAACTGGTAGCCGCGCTCAGCGATCGCGGTGAGGGTGACCGCGGGAGCGGTGCCGCCCGGCGGGTATGTCTGCGTGCAGTCGTTCGGGCAATCGATGCCTGCGGGGGAGCTCGTGACGCGTCCCGCGTCGGTCAGCGTGACCGCAAGCGTCTTCGGCAGCGGGCGCAGCTCGAATATCGCGGTACAAGTGCGGTCGGCGTCCAGTATCACCGAGTCGCTGCAACTCGAGTCGGTGTTTCGCCAGCCGGGTGCAGGCACATAGGTCAATCCGAGTCGCGCGCCCGCCGGAACACTGGTCGCACAGACGGCGTTGTTGCAGACGACATACGGGGGATTGGTCGCCGCGGTTCCCTCGCCCGTGATCTCCATTCTGAGATTGAAGGCAGTCGGCGTCGCGCAGTCCTCGCCGAAACGCGGCTCACGCCTCGCGGTGCCCCCCGGTGCAGCGAGCGACCAGAGCGAGCCGCTGGCCGAGTCGCAGTCGCCCGCGATCGCCAGGAGCGTATTGCCCTTGCCGAGCCGCACGATCTCAGGCAGGCCGCCCTGCATCTGCGGACTCGATCTGCCGTAGGCCCAGGTCCACACCGCCCCGTTGCCGTCGAGCGCCACCGCATTTTCGCTGTGGTCAGCGCTGACGGCGACGATGTTGCTCAGTCCTGCGACCGGCTGCGGCGTTTGAGATTCCTCGTCCCAGGCGAAGACTTCGCCGGCGGTCGTCGCCACGAGGGCGAACCCGAGCCCAGGACTGTCGGCGACGGGCCGCGTGCCGACCGCGATCGATCGCGCCGACCCGAGCCCGTTCACCACGCGCGCCATGCCGGGGCGTGCCTCGAACTCGTCGTCGTCGTTCACGCCGTAGAACTCGCCGCCGCCCCACTGCCACACGCTTCCGTCGCTCTTGCGCGCGAGCGCGAATCCGTTGCCCGTGTTGCTGGTGCCGCCGGCAACGTCCGTGACGTCGAACAACGGTGTCTCCACGCCTTCCGCGCTGACAGCCTGCGGCACGATTCGCGGCTGCTGGTTGGAGACCAGCGTGCCGTTGACGAGTCCCGAGCCGCGCCAACCTCCCCACGCGTACACGTTGCTGAGGCTGGTCCGTGCAAGGTAGCTGCGCGGCCCACCCTCGCTGGTGCCGCGCCCGATCGACACGTGAGTCACCGGCGCACCGAAGCCGGGAACGAGCGTCGGCGCAAGCTCCCTGCCCTCTTCGCTTTCGTAGCCGAGGGCGCCATACGCGTTCTCGCCCCACGCCCACACGCTGCCACCGGCGATACGAACGGCGACGGTCGTGTCGGAGCTGGTCGCCACGTCCGCCCAGTCGGTTCCCGTGCCCACCGGGACGAAGGCGTTCGTCTCGCTCGGTTGCAGGCAGTGGTGATCGCGGTCCGTGCAGGCGTTCCAGAACCCGATGCCGGCCTGGCCGACGAAGTTCGCACCGCGGGCCCAGAGGCGACCGTCCGCGGTCACCACGAGTCTTTCCGAGGCGATCAGCGCCGCCTGGCGTGGAGGCAGGTCGCCGATCACGCGGATCCTGAGATCGGCCGTGGCGACCGCACTCGGCGCGCCGACCGATGCGATTTGCATGATGTAGTCGCCGGGCGTGCTGTCGGTCGCGGGCGCGATCGCGAAGTCACGGCAGGACGGAGTCCCCGCTCCGGCCGGACAGGCTTCGGTCTGGATGTCGATGCGCGAGGCCACTTCGGAGAGATCGATCGAGAAGCCCGTGATGCCCTGACCTTCGGGCAGACCCTCGACGTCGACGCGTACGCGTTTTGTGTCGCCGCGAGTCACGGCCACGATTTCCGACGAAAGCGTTATCGCTGCGCCATTTTCGCTGGGAATCGGCCCGCCGCCGCCAGCGTCGCCGTCTTCGCTCCCGCTCGAGCCGCCGGTCGCGATGATGCTGGCGAATCCGAAAACGGCGAGCGGCGCGAGCAATAGACGGCGCATCAGCTTGCTGTTGTTGTCAGTGAGCATGGTGAGGGTCCTCGGTGAAGCTCGCGATCAGCAGGCGCGCGGCAAGCGCGCCGAGCAGTGCGGCGACGATGTCCAGGAAATCGAAAGAGCCTTCGGCGAAGTAGCGGGGCAGGCGATCGAGCAGCCAGAGATGCTCGAGCTGTGCGAGGAATGCGCCGACCAGGTGCGGCGAGAAATCCGGATGCTGGCCGATCTCGAACGCGATGTTGACGAACGCCCAGCCGTACGCGATCAGGAATGACGCTTCAGCGGAGCGCGGTTGCAGCAGCGCCGCGGTCGCGAGGGACAACGCGATGACGTGCATGGCCGTGGGCAGCACGCCGCTGATGCTTTGAAGCCAGTCGGGGACCGAGAGCGAACGATGCAGCGCCAGTGGCACGAACCAGACCGGCTCGGCTCGCACGAACACGTAGATGAGCGAGCCGAGCAACAGACACACCGCGGAGGCGCCGAGCAGGCGCAGGTCGACGGCACGTCGTCCATCTTGCACGGCGCGACTCACGACGGACCTCGTTCCGTTCCGAAACGCCGAACGCAGTTGAGGCCGATCCAGCCGCCGACCAGCGCGGCGAGCAGCTCGGCGCGCGAGAATTCGCCGTTGAGCAGATAAAGCGACAGCGCGTCGGCAAAGAGCGAATCGGGCGGCTGGGCGCCGACCCATCGCAGCAGCGGTCCGATCACTGTCGGGTGCTGGCTGCACTCGAGCAGCGCGCCCAGGCCGCTCCAGAATGCACAGGCCGGCACGGCCACCGTCGCGCGCGAACCGAGAATTCCGGCGCTGAGCACGGTCATGGCCGCGACGTGCAGGCCGATCAGCAGCGCAGCCCTCTCGGAGAGGAGCACTTCGACGAACGCGCGCAGTCGTCCCTGCCCGACCGGGCTACCGAACAGCAGCCATCGCAGTGCAATGCCGGCGGCGAGCAGGGCCAGGCCGAGGCCGAAGAGGCGAGGGCTGGCCGACGAGGCGGCGGGAGCCATGACGATCCGATCCGTTGCCATGGCCGGCATCGAACCGAAGTCGTGCGCCCGCAGTCCTAAGTGCGGTATAAGTTTTGTCTGAGAGTTTCATCAATCCAACAAGAACAGGAACTTGCGGCGTGACCTGGCGCGTCGGCGACTGGGTTGTAGAACCCGAGCTCGATGAGATCCGGCGAGGCCAGGAGCGCCTGCGGCTCGAGCCGCGGTCGATGGCCCTGCTGGTTCATCTCATCGAGCACGCCGGGCACGTGGTTTCCGCGGAGCAGTTGCTCGATCACGTGTGGAAGGGCGTGGTGGTCGCGCCAAGCTCGGTCTACCAGACGATCGCGCAGTTGCGCCGCGCCCTCGCCGACGATGCGGAGCATCCGCGCTACATCGAGAACGTGCCGCGCAAGGGGTATCGCCTCATCGCGCCGGTCGAGCGCGTGCCGTCGACCGTCGGCCACGCGGCTGCGGGAGACCACGTCGAGTCGACGACGAGCGCGCCAGCATCGCCGCGCCGGCGCTGGCACTCGTGGCAGATCGCGACCGCCGCCGTAGTGCTGCTCGTCGGCGTCGGCTACCTGCTTGCGCCGGAATCGCTGCGTCAACGCTTCTTCGCCGGCGTGCCGGAGCGCTCGGTCGCCGTGTTGCCGTTCCACAATCTCAGCGCGGACACGGGCGATGCCTACCTCGCGGACGGCCTCACGGAGGACCTGATCTCCAACCTCGGCCGGCTGCCGGGCGTCGACGTGACCGCGCGCTCGTCGGTATTCGTGTTCCGGCAGCGCGAGCGCGATGCGCGCGACATCGGTCGCCAGCTCGGCACGCGCTATCTCCTCGACGGCAGCGTCCAGCGGGTCGGCTCGCAGCTGCGCATCAATGCGCAGCTGGTCGATGCGCGCACCGGCTTCGAGCTCTGGTCGGAAAGCTACGACCGCTCGTTCGACGACGTTCTGCGCGTGCAGGAGGACATCGCCCGTTCGGTGGCGCGCGCGCTCGAGGTGCTGCTCACGCGCGATTCCTCGGAGCGTCTCGCCGAGCGCGCGCAGGCGCGCCCGGAGGCGTTCGACGCGTACCTGCGCGGGCGCGCCCTGTGGAACGAGCGCAGCGTGAGCGCCCTGATGCAGGCGCGCGAGCAATTCGTGCTCGCAATCGAGCGCGATGCGGGCCATGCGCCCTCGCACGTCGCAATGGCCGAGCTGTACGCGGTGCTGCCGCTCTATGGCGTCGAGTCTCCGGACCTGGCGCTACCGAAGGCGCGCGCCGCAGCGCTGCGCGCGCTCGAGCTGGACGACGGTCTCGCCGAAGCGCGCGCCACGCTCGCGGTCGTGCGCTACCAGTACGACTGGGACTGGGCCGGCGCCGAGGCGGAGTTTCGCCGCGCCATCGCTCTCAATCCGAGCTATGCGACCGCGCGGCAGTGGTACGCCGAGTTCCTCAGCTACTCGGGCCGCTACGAGGAAGCCAAGGCGCAGATCGCGCTCGCGTTCGAGTTCGATCCGCTCTCACCGACCATCACCACCTTGCGTGGCAGCCCGGCCCTGTGGGCCCATCGCTACGAGGAAGCGGAGGAGCGGTATCGGGTGGCAGCCACCACCTACCCGGCCTTCGGTCTCGCACACTATTCGCTGGGGCTGAGTCTGCTCGGGCTGAAACGCGCACAGGATGCGGTCGGCGCGTTCGAGCAGGCGCGCCGCGGTCTGAGCCGTGATTTCGTCGCACCGTCGCTCGCGCACGCCTTCGCGGCGTTGGGGCGCGAGAGTGACGCGCGTGCGCTGCTGGAAGAGGTGCGGGCGTCCGAGCGCGAACGCTACGTATCCCCGTACAAGATCGCGGTGCTGCACGCCGCTCTCGGCGAGCGCGACCAGGCCCTGACCCGCCTCGAGCAGGCGGTCAGCATTCACGACGACCGCCTCGTGCTGCTCGCTGTCGATCCGCTGCTCGATTCGTTGCGCGCGGAGCCACGATTTGCGAAGGTGTTCGCCAGCACCGTCGCGCCACGCAGCGCGTCGCGCTGACGCATGGCCCGCTATCCCGAACGAATCGTCTGTCTCACCGAAGAAACCACCGAGACGCTCTATCTGCTGGGCGAGGAGCGGCGCATCGTCGGCATCTCGGGCTTCACCGTGCGCCCACCGCGCGCCCGCAAGGAGAAGCCACGCGTTTCGGCGTTCACGAGCGCGAAGATCGACAAGATCCTCGAGCTCGGGCCAGACCTCGTGCTCGGGTTCTCCGACCTGCAGGCCGACATCGCCGCCGAGCTCATCCGCCACGGCGTCGAGGTGCACGTCTTCAATCACCGCAGCGTTGCGGAAATCCTGCGCATGATCGCCACCCTCGGCGGCATGATCGGGCGCGAGGACGCTACCGGGCGCCTGATCGAGACGCTCGAGCGTCACCTGGACCAGGTGCGCGCGCGTGCCGCCGAGCTGCCGCGCCGGCCGCGCGTCTATTTCGAGGAGTGGGACGATCCGCAGATCTCGGGCATCCGCTGGGTCTCGGAGCTCGTCGAGATGGCGGGCGGCACGGATTGCTTCCCGGAGCTCGCGCGCGAGTCGCTCGGCAGGAACCGGATCATCGCCGATCCGGCCGAAGTGCCGCGGCGCGCGCCCGACCTGATCCTCGGCTCGTGGTGCGGCAAGAAATTTCAACCCGTGCGCGTCGCGGCACGACCCGGCTGGCAGGACGTGCCTGCAGTGCGCAACGCCGAGCTGCACGAGATCAAGAGCGCGATCATCCTGCAGCCGGGCCCGGCAGCGCTCACCGATGGCGTCGACGCCATCCAGCAGATCATCGCCGCCTGGGCGCAGCGCCAATAACTAAACAGGTACCGGACCAATAACTAAATAAACAGGTACCGGACCAATAACTAAATAGCTACGCCGTGAGGCGCACCAGCGCTTCGCGATATTTCTCGCTGGTGCGGTCGATGATGTCCTGCGGCAGCTTCGGCCCGGGCGCTTTCTTGTTCCAGTCGAGCGTCTCGAGGTAGTCACGTACGAACTGCTTGTCGAAGCTCGGCGGGCTCGAGCCCGGCTGCCAGGTTTCCGCCGGCCAGAAGCGGGAGGAGTCGGGCGTGAGCGCCTCGTCGATCAGCACCAGGGCGCCGCTCTCGTCCTGCCCGAACTCGAACTTGGTGTCCGCGATGATGATGCCGCGTGCAATGGCATACTCCGCGGCGTGTGCGTAGATCTGCAGCGTTTTGTCGCGCACCTGCGCCGCCAGCGCCGGCCCGACGAGCGTGGCGATCGCCTCGAAGCTGATGTTCTCGTCGTGCTGACCCTTGGGCGCCTTGGTGGCAGGCGTGAATATTGCTTGCGGCAGTCGATCGGCGAGCCGCAATCCCGGTGGCAGTGCGATCCCGCACACGGCACCGTCGCGCTGGTAGTCCTTCCAGCCCGAGCCGATGAGATAACCGCGAGCCACGGCTTCCAGCGGCAGCGGCTTCAACCGCCGCACCACGATCGCGCGATCGCGCAGCAGCTCCAGCTCGTCGCGATTGCGGATGACGTCCGCGGCCGTCAGTGCCGCGAGCTGGTTGGGGATGAGATGGCGGGTGCGGCGGAACCAGAAGTCCGAGATCCTGGTGAGCACCGCGCCCTTGTAGGGAATCGGGTCCGGCAACACGACGTCGAAGGCGGACAGCCGATCGGTGGTGACGATGAGCATGTGCGCATCGTCGATCGCATAGATGTCGCGCACCTTGCCCTGGTGGATGCGCTCCAGGCCGGTGACCTGCGACTGGAAAATCGTGCGGTAAGGGCCGGAGCTCATTGCTGATAACATCACGCGCCAACGGGAGCGCGCCGCGCCACGGGAGCGCGCATGGTGCAGCGGGCACCGGTCACGGTCAAGAAAACGCGAGGCGCACCGCAACGATGCAGTGGAAGGGCAAGATCATCGGCGGCCTGCTGGGCGCGATCGTCGGCGCCGGCCATCCGATCGCCGCGGCGATCGGTGCGCTGCTCGGGCACCAGTTCGACCGCGACGCGGACGCCGACGGTGAGGGCGGCCCGGGCGGCGACCCGCAGCTCGTCAGCGCGGTGTTCTTCCGCACCACGTTCACGGTGATGGGCTGCATCGCCAAGGCCGACGGGCGGGTCTCGGAGGCGGAGATCCAGGCGGCGCGCGGCGTCATGCAGCAGCTCAACCTGACGCCGGACCAAGTGCAGGCGGCAATCCGTTTTTTCACCGAGGGCAAGCAGCAGGGCTTCGATCTCTCCGGCGCGGTTGGCGAACTGCGACGGATCGCCGGCCGCCGCCACGACCTGTTGCGCATCTTCCTCGAGCTGCAGATGCGTGCCGCACTCTCGGGTAGCGACTTGCGCGGCCCGGCACGCCCTCTGATCCAGCGCGCGGCTCATGGCCTCGGCATCTCGGGCATCGAGCTCGTGCACCTGGAAGCCGTTCTGCGGCTGCAGCAGGGCAGGGCGCGCAGTTTCGTCGGCATGCCCGCGGCGGACAAGCTGGCGGATTCCTACCGCGTGCTCGAAGTGCAGGCCAGCGCGAGCAACGCCGACGTCACCAAGGCCTATCGCCGCCAGATGAGTCGCCACCATCCCGACAAGCTGGTGGCCAACGGCTTGCCGGAATCGATGATGGAGATGGCCAAGCAGAAGACGCAGCAGATCCGCGAAGCCTACGAAACGATCTGCGAGCACCGGGGAATAAAGTAGTATTGCCGCCATGCCGACGCCCGCGCGCCCGTTCCTGATCGCACCGTCCATCCTCTCCGCCGACTTCGCCCGCCTGGGCGAAGAAGTCACCGCGGTGCTCGCCGCCGGCGCCGACCTGATCCACTTCGACGTGATGGACAACCACTACGTCCCGAACCTCACCATCGGACCGCTGGTGTGCGAGGCGCTGCGCAAGCACGGCGTCAGCGCAGCCATCGACGTGCACCTCATGGTGGAGCCCGTCGACCGCATCGTTCCGGATTTCGCACGCGCCGGCGCCACCTACATCACGTTCCACCCCGAGGCGAGCGCCCACGTCGATCGGACCATCGAGCTCATCCGCGAGAACGGCTGCAAGCCGGGCCTGGTGTTCAACCCGGCAACGCCGCTGGTGTGGCTCGATCACGTGCTCGACAAGATCGACATGGTCCTGCTGATGTCGGTGAATCCCGGCTTCGGCGGCCAGAAGTTCATTCC